>Ga0207678_10006815_pt1 | contig 10132 bp, 8 predicted proteins | sample KBSC63metaG_FD_184319 | JGI IMG/M metagenome (GOLD analysis project Ga0207678, IMG submission 184319) | Corn rhizosphere microbial communities from Kellogg Biological Station, Michigan, USA - KBS C6-3 metaG (SPAdes) (version 2) | ecosystem: Host-associated > Plants > Roots > Rhizosphere > Soil ...
CGAGCTCGGCGGCACCCTGCCGCTCGACCGCCTGCGGCACGTCGCGCGCTGGAACGATACCTATGCGCGGATCGAGATGCACCTCGAAGCCACCGAGGCGTTCGATTTCGAAGTTTCCGGCTGCCGCTTCTCACTGCACCGGGGCGAGACGATCCATACCGAGAACAGCCACAAATTCGATTTGCGCAGCCAGAACACCCTGCTTCTGGCGGGGGGCTGGACGCCGGCGCGGCGCTGGCTCGACAGCGAGGGCCGGTTCTCGTTGATCGTCGCCGACTGGACGATCCCGCGCGGGGCGCCATGAGCGGCTGGCCGCGTCTCGATTACGCCGCCGACAAAGGCACCATCGAGGCGCTTCACCTGCTGGTGCAACTGATCGGGAAGCTGCCGCTGCGCCTCCATCCATGGCTCAACCACGGCTGGCACGTCGCCCTGCGGATCACGCCTCGCGGCGCTATCACGCGCTCGCTGCCGGCAGACGGACGGCAATTCACCGCCGAACTCGACTTTCTTGACGGCGCCATTCGCGTCGAATGCGAGAACGGCGCGCAGGAACATCTGGGAGTTGCCGGCAAGCCGATCGCCCAGGTTCACCGCGAGCTGACGGCGCTACTCGAGCGCCTCGGCCTGCCGGCGCCCCTCTACGGCGCACCCAACGAGATACTCGACCCGGTTCCGTTCGCCGACGACGAGCGGCCGCGCGAGTGGGATGCCGACACCGCGCGCCGGCTGCACGGCGCATTCCTGTGCGCCGACCGCAATTTCAACCTCTTCCGCTCGCTTTACCGCGGCAAATCTTCGCCGAGCCACTTGTTCTGGGGCAGCTTCGACCTCGCCGTCACGCGCTTTTCCGGACGGACCGCACCGCTCCATCCCGGCGGCGTGCCGCACTTGCCGGACAATGTGACGCGCGAGGCCTATAGCCACGAAGTGATCAGCGCGGGGTTCTGGCCCGGCGGCGGGGGCTTCGACGAAGCGGCGTTCTATGCTTACGCCTACCCCACGCCGGACGGCTTTGCCACGCGCCGGGTCGAGCCCGGGGCAGCGTCGTGGAACGCCGATCTCGGCGAGTTCCTGCTCCCTTATGCAAGGGTGCGCGATACGGCCGATCCCGACACGCTGGTGCAGCAATTCCTCCAGTCGACATTCGCTGCGGCTGCGGAATTGCTCCAGTGGCCCGAGGATACCGTGATCGGTTCGGCGCCTTCGTACGCGAGCCCGCCGCCGGGGTGATCCGCTCATCGCAAAGCAAGCCTGGGAGGATTATATAGCGGCGATGGACTTCGCTTCGATCTGGGATCAGCTGGCGCACAACATCCGCGTGCTGCCGCAATCCGAGCTGATGCTGGCTGCACTCGCGGCGATGGCGCTCGGAGTGCTCGGATCGCTGGTGATCAGCCGCGTGCCGGCGCTGGGCCGCACGCTCAGGAGCGTGAGCACGCTCGGACTGATGGGCGTTCTGGTGCTGGTCGTGCTGCAGCTTTCGCGGCTGGATTCGCGCTTCGACATGGCGGTGCCGCAACTCGGTTTGCCCGAACAAGTGGTCGAGGGCCGCGAAACCCGCGTGCCGCTGGCGCCCGACGGCCATTTCTGGCTGCGCGCGACGGTCAACGGGGCTCCGGTCAACTTCCTCGTCGATACCGGCGCCACGCTCACTGCCGTATCCGCCGAGACCGCGGAGCGCATCGGGCTCGAGCCGCGCGGGGCCGGAATCCCGGTGCGCATGCAGACCGCCAACGGCTCGGTGGCCGCGCAACTGACCACGATCGACGATCTCGAGTTCGGCAACGTCGCGGCGCGCGGCATCGACGCGATAATCGCCCCCGGCCTCGGGCCGACCAACGTCATCGGCATGAACGTTCTGTCACGGCTCGCATCGTGGCGAGTGGAGGGGAGAACCATGATCCTCGTCCCGCACCATCCCCAGCCCACCGCATCCGCCGATTGACGCCGGTCCGGCGGCGCTTCACTCTCGCCAGCGCAGTGGGGGCGGGAGTGTAACAGGAATGGCGAGCAGCCCGGCAACCGCGGACAACCGCTTCGACGTTGCCGCCTTCATCGACGCGCGCCCGATCGGGCCTCGCGAGCTGGCGCTGCTTGCGGTCTGTTCGATCGTGCTCTTTATCGATGGGTTCGACATGTACTTTCTGGGCAAGATCGCCCCGGCGGTAGCGCGCGGACTGGGCGGCAAGCCGGTCGACATGACCGCGGTGTTCACCTGGCAACAGATCGGCATGGCCTTCGGTGCCTTCACGATGCCGCCGCTGGCCGACAAGATCGGGCGCCGGCCGATGCTGGTCGCCTGCCTGGGCGGATTCGGGCTGCTCTCGCTGGTCGCCATGTTCGCCGGCTCGTTGCTGCAACTGACCGTTCTGCGCGGGCTCGCGGGGATATTTCTCGCCGGGGCCTTCCCGATCGGGCTGGCGCTGCTGTCGGAGATGACGCCGCAGCGCATGCGCTCGCCATTCATCGCCATCTCGCTGGTTTTCCTCTCGGGCGGCAACATCGCCAGCGGCGCGGTGGCCGCATGGCTGCTCGACCTCTACGGCTGGCAAGTCGGCTTCCTGATCGCCGGCGTGCTGCCGATCGTCGCCTTGCCGTTGATGCTGCTGGTGCCCGAATCGCTCGCCTTCCGGGTGAGCCGCGATCCGGTCGATCCGAAGATCGGCCGGACTATCCGCAAGGTCGATCCGCACATCGTGTTCACCGGCTTCGAACGCTTTGCCTACGGACCCGACGATCGCACCGAAGGTGTCGGCCCGAGCGCGATCCTGAGCCGCCACTATCGCCTGCAGACGGTGATCCTGTGGGCGACCTGCTTCCTTTCGCTGGGCAACATCGCGCTGCTTTCCAACTGGCTGTCGACCTATTTCCAGGAACTGGGGGGCGTGCCGATTCAGCAGTTCGCCAAGTTCCTGATGATCGGCTTCATCGGCGGCGCGATCGGCACGCTGACGATGGGCTGGTTCATGGCCCGAATAAATCCGTACTGGCTGATCTGCGCCTTCTTCGTGCTCGACGCCGCGGCCATCGCCGCGATGGGCACGCTGCCGTTCGGCACCGGCGTGTTCATCGGCGCGATGATGGCGTGGAGCTTCGCCCAGACAGGTGGCCAGACCGGGCTGAACACGCTGGCCACGCTCGGCTATCCGCCCGAAATGCGCAGTAGCGGGATGGGCTGGGCGAGCGGGGTTGGACGGTTCGGCGGCATTCTCTTCCCGCTTGCGGGCGGCATCGCGCTCGGCGCGGCGTTGCCGCTGCAGCTGCTGATGCTCATCGTTGCAGTGCCGTGCCTGCTGGTATCGGTACTGATCGCAATCCTCGCTATCGGGGTGAAGCGCCAGGCGGCGGCAGAAGGGAGCTCTACCACCGCCTGACTCCCCCCATTATCCTGCCAGTTCCTGGGTAACCGGCGGGGATCTCGTCGGCTGCGCCGGGCCTGAAAGGCTCATGTGGAGATCGAGGAAGTTCGGGTCGGCGCCCGGTCGCCTGAAGCGCCGACCCGTGCCTCGGTGTTCAGCGAGGCAATCGTCTTACATCCTGACCTTGACCCCAAACGTGAAGCGCTGGCCAAGCACGTCGTAGAGGCTGGTGTTGGCCTGCACCGGATAGGAAATCAGGCTCACCGGGAACGATCCGGTGACCGGCGGAGACTTGTCGAGCAGGTTGGTCGCCGCGGCGAAAGCGGTCACGGTCGTGCCGCCGACGTCGAAATCGTAACTTACCCTCGCGTCGAGGTAGAACACGGCCGGCACGTGGTTGTTGGCAATGTTCACGCCTTCCTCGGCAGCGGCGCCGCCGATGAGTCGCGCGCGCAGACCGTCACCGATCACGCGCCCTTGCGTGAACAGCGTCAGCGGGCCGTTGGTGTATGTCAGGCTCGCGTTGGCCTTGAAGTGGGGATAGAGGCCCGCGGCGCCGCTATCGGGCGCCAGCCCCACGACGCCGTCGAAGGTCGTCACCTGTCCGGTCGGGAAAGTCGCGTTCGGGGCACCCCGGTCATGCCGGTCGATGAGCCACGAAGCGAAGCCGCGCAGCGCTATGGCTTCGTCGCCGCCGCCGAACAGCTTGAGGTTCGTGCGGTAGTCGATTTCGGCATCGACGCCTTCGACTTTCGAAGCGGCCACGTTGACGTAGAGGTCGCCGACGTTGGTTGGAACGTCGTTGACCAGGGTCACGAGGTCGCAGAACTGCGCCTCGTTGCCGACCAGGCAGCGCCTGAGGACTTCATTGAGGCCGACGCGGCCGATCGCCCCCTTGATCTTGACCCGGTACCAGTCGACCGACGCCGACAGGCCGGGGAGGAACGGCGGGGTGACGACGACACCACCGGTGAACGTATCGGCCTTCTCCGGCTTGATGTTCGGATTGCCGCCGCTGAAGGTCGTGACGGCGATCGATTCCTGCGCCGGGGTGCGCGGATCGTCGACATTGGCCGCGCCGCCGGTCTTGTCGAAGCGCTCCGACAGGTTGCCCGCGCGCACGTCGCGCGAATAGGTGCCGCGGAACCGCACCGTGTCGAACAGCCCGACCTCGGCGCCGCCTTTGTAGGCCCAGATGTCTCCCGCGCCGGAATAGTGCGCCCAGCGAACCGCGCCGTCGGCGCTCGCACTGATGACCTTGGTGTCGAGCAGCGGGACGTAGAGTTCGCTGAAGGCTTCCTTCACCTTGCTGCTGCCCTGGATGTTGGACACCTTCGAGAACTGGATGCCGACGGCATTGTTGGCGCAATCGCCAACCGGGACGCCGCGCAGCCCGAGAGTGGCGTTGTCGCACTTCACCACCGTGTAAGGCTTGGTGTCGAAGTCTGAGGCCCGGTTGGTGGAGTCATGCACGACCTGGCGGATCGATTCCTCGCGATAGGAGCCACCGACGGCGAGCCTGACCGGCCCCGCCCAGGTGTTGAACAAGTTGCCGCGCGCGGACACTTCGGCAAGGTGCTGGACGAAGGTGGTGATGTTGCGCTTGGCTCGGACCGCGTCGTACGAGGCTTGCTCGCCGGTGTAGCCGAGATTGGCGAAGTAGAGCGGCGTGTCGATATGCTCGCCCGGCTCGTTGCCGAGCACGTAGTCGACCGCTTCCGGCGAGGCGTTGCCGCGGCCGAACAGGTTGAGCGGCTCGCATCCCGGGAAGGCCGCCGCGCCGGCGGCCGTGGTCGATACGCGGCAGACGATGTTGCCGTTGGCGTCACGCACGGCATCGAGCGCGGCATAGACCCGGTCGAGGCGCAGGCCGTACTGGTCCCAGACGCGGCGGCTGTGGCCGTATTGATAGAACCCGTCGACCTTCCAGTCCTTGAGGAATCCGTCGCTGGCGATAGTCGCGTTGAAGCCGATCGTGCCGACGTCCTGCGTTGTCGTATCGCGCAACGACGATTGGCCGATATCCTCGATGCTTCCGACCCGCCGCAAGTTGAACGAGGCGATATTGTTGTTCGTCATGATCGTCTGGATGTTCGCCGGCAGGTAGGCATTGCCGCTGAAGATCGTGATCGTGCCTTGCGGGTTGCCGAGGAAATAGCCGCGCGGCGTGTTGTACTGGAACTGGCTGTTGTAGCCGCGCACGTACTGGCCAAAGAGGGTGAAGTTGTCGCTGAAATCGTAGTCGGCATAGGCAAATGCCGAATAGCGGTTGGTGTCCGGCCAGATAGTGTTGACCTCGGCGCCGAGATCGTCGCCCGACCCGCCGACCGAGCGCGAGCCGCTGGTGCCGATTGCGCCGGTGGTGACCGAGCCCGGAACGAAGGGATGAGTTTGCCCGTCGCTGTCGAATTGCAGCCCGTTTAGCAGGGCGCTGGGCGACGTGATGATCCCGTCGAAGCTGCCGTTCATCGAAACGACGCCGGGATAGTCGGTCCACACGCCGTTGATCTGCAGCGCGCCGACGCCCTTGTACCAGTTGCGCCCCTGGTAATTGAACACCCCTTCCTGGACCGCGCGCGATCCGGCGAGGAGCAAGTGCCCGCGCTCGCCGATGCTTGTGCCGTAGGCGATGTCGCCTTCCCAGTTGTAGGCATCGTCGCGCGAGGTGAATCCGCCCTGCAGGTTCACCCGCAGGCCTTCGAAGTCGGTATCGAGGATGAAGTTGACCACGCCGGCGACGGCGTCGGTGCCGTAAGCCGCCGAGGCGCCGCCGGTGACGGTTTCGATCCCCTTGATCATCGCTTCGGGAAAGACGTTGATGTCGACGCCGCCGAACGCGCTCGCCGACGGGAACCGCCGCCCGTTGAGCAGCGTCAACGTGCGGTTCGGGCCGAGTCCGCGCAAGTTGAGCGTGCCGGTGCCCGATCGGGTGAAGAACGGCGAGTTGTTCGGCGTCTGGTTGTTGTAGAATTGCGGCAACTGGCTGACGCTGGCGATCAGCGAGGTCGGATCCATCGCGTCGAGCTGTTCCGACGGCACCGCGGTGACCGGAACCGGCGAGCTCATGCCGTTGGTCACGACGCGCGAGCCGGTCACGACGATCTGCTTGCCTTCCGGTGCCGCCGCCGAGGCGGGCGCGGGCGGTTCATCGGCGGCAGCCGCCGGCGCATCGGCCGCTGCGACATCTTCGGCGTACGCGGGCGCGGCAGTTAGCGCGAGCGCGACCAGGCTGGCTCCGGCGAGCAGCCCGCGAGGTGCGGACATGCGTACGGCTTTGGCGACGAACCTCATTCAGTACCCTCCCTGTGGTCACTTGTCTTTTCGGGAGCGGTTTCCGGGCAAAGCGCGGTTCGAAGCAACGCATCGCGTAGTAATGACAGGTCATCATCTTGCGGTTATGACTTGGGCTGGGAGAGATAATGGCCAGCCTACCTTTCACCTTGCGCCAACTCGACGTTTTCGCCAGCCTCTGCGCCACGCGCAGCTTCCGCCGCAGCGCCGAGAGCCTGGGCATTTCACAGGCTTCGGTCAGCAACCAGATCAAGGCGCTCGAGCAGCAGCTTGGCGTCGCCCTGTTCACCCGGCGGCCCGGCCAGCGACCGACGGTGACGAGCGACGGAATGGCCTTTCTCGATGACCTGCGGGTGTTTCAGGCGGCTGGCGAGGCGCTGGCGTCACACCGGCGCCGGGCCGCGGAAGCCGAGGACCCGGCTCAATACCGGGTGCTGATCGGGCAGGGCATGCTGGATGGCTACATTCGCCCGAAGCTCGACAGGTTTTTCGCCGGACATCCGCGCGTCGAGCTCGAATTCGAGGCGCAGCCCCCGAGCGCCGATCTGGCGCGCGATCTCGAGGACGGCCGCTACGATTTCGCGCTGATCCACCGCCGGGCGGATCGCTCGGTCGAACCCTATTTTCGCCAGCTCGCGCTGGTCCGCGGGGGGATCTACGGCCATCGCAAATTCGGCGAGGGCAAACAGCTCCCGCTGGCGCCTGACGAGATCAACATCCTGCCGTTCATCATGCCTCTGGCGGCGAGCGCCCGCGAACAGGAAATGCTGCGCTTCTTCGAACGTTACGGCATCAGCCCGAGGCACGTGATCGGCCACACGCAATATTTCGACGTGATGGGGGCGATGCTCGAGCGGGGAGTCGGCATTTCCTCCTTCGCCGACGCAATTCTCGCGCCGGAGATGCGCGAGAACGTGATTATGCTCTACCCGCTCGAGAACTGGCGGCTGCTCTGGTACCGCAAGGACCATGGGACCGATCCGCGGCGCGAGGCGGTGGCGAGCTTCCTGTTATCCAGTGTGCTGCAAGATCCGAACTATCGGACGATCTCGATATTCGCCGACGAATACACCGAGCCGGCCGCTCAGCCCGGAAGCTGAACCAGCTCGATTTCGTGGCCTTGCGGACTGTGCAGCACGGCGACCTTGATGCCGTTGCCGACAGTCATGATCCCCGTGCCATTCTTCGCGCCGGCGGCAAGGGCGCGCTCGTGTGCCGCGGCGATATCGGCGCACTGGATGCCGACCGCGCCGTGGCCGTGGCCGACGGTGACGTCGCGCCCGTCCTTGTAGGTCACCAGCATCAGATTGGGACCCGCCGCTTGCCCAGGCAGGGCGAGGACCTTCTCGTGGAACTCCGCTTCGTCGAACGTCTGCGCGACCTCGAATCCGAACGCCTCGCGCCAGAAGGCCAGAGCCGGGACGATCTCCGACACGTTGAGCTTGAAGAAGGCGAGGCGCAGGTTCGGTTCCATGACGGGCTAGGCGTAGCGCAAGGAACCGGCATTGCGCAAACGGCTTTCCGTTCTCGATGGCGCGCGCATTCTCCCGCTTGGCAATCCCGCTCGATGCGCCGCCGATGGAGGCCCGGCTGGCGAGCGGCATTCCCGAGGGTGGCGGCTGGCAGTTCGAACCCAAGTGGGACGGGTTCCGCTGCCTCGCCTTCCGCGATGGCAGCGAGGTCGAGCTGATGAGCAAGTCGGGCAAGCCGCTGGGCCGCTATTTTCCCGAGCTTGCCGAAGCGCTTCTCGACCTGAACCAAGCGCGCTTCGTTCTCGATGGCGAGCTGATCCTGCCGCTTGGCGATGCGCTCTCGTTCGGAGCGCTGCAACTGCGCTTGCATCCGGCGGCGTCGCGGATCGAAAGGCTCTCGCGCGAAACACCGGCGCAGCTAATGCTGTTCGATGCGCTGCAGATCGGCGCCGAGATGCTGCTCGAAAAGCCGCTCGCCAAGCGGCGTGCGGCGCTCGAGCAGTTCATGCGCGGTGCCTCGGGGCCGCGGCTGTGCCTGTCGCCCGCGACGACCGATCCGCGCGTGGCCGCGGAATGGTTCGAGCGTAGCGGCAAGGCGCTCGACGGCGTCGTCGTCAAACGGCTCGATGGACCTTACCAGCCCGGCGAACGGGCTATGGTCAAGGTCAAGCAGCAGCGCACCGCCGATTGCGTGGTCGGCGGCTATCGCAAGGGCAAGAACGGCGTCGGCTCGTTGCTGCTCGGTCTCTACGATCGCGAAGGCAAGCTCAATTATGTCGGCTTCACCAGCTCGTTCTCCGATGAGGATCGCGCGGCGCTGGCCAGGAAGCTCGCCCGCGACGAAGGGCCTTCGCCTTTCACCGGCAACTCGCCCGGCGGGCCGAGCCGCTGGAGCCGGGGCCGCAGCTCCGACTGGATTGCGCTCAAAGGCGATCTTGTCGCCGAGGTGACATACGACCAGGTCACCGGCGGCCGCTTCCGCCATGGCACCACGTTCCAGCGCTGGCGGCCGGACAAGCGGCCCGGCCACTGCACGCGCGAGCAGCTCGACCACGAATTGAGCCCCGCCGCGCTCGAGCGGGTGTTCGAAGGCGTCGGCAGTTGAAGGTCGCCTCCTACAACGTCAACGGTGTCAATGGCCGGCTGCCGGTGCTGCTGCGCTGGCTGGAGGAGTATCGGCCCGACATTGCCTGCCTGCAGGAGCTCAAGGCGCCCGACGAGAAGTTTCCCGAACAAGCCATTCGCGCTCTCGGCTACGACGTCGTGTGGCATGGCCAGAAAAGCTGGAACGGCGTGGCCATCCTCAGCCGGGTCGGCGAAATCCATGAAAGTCGCCGCGGGTTGCCCGGCGATCCTGAAGACAGCCACAGCCGCTATCTCGAAGCGGCGGTCAATGGCCTGGTAATCGCCTCGATCTACCTGCCCAACGGCAACCCGCGGCCGGGTCCGAAGTTCGATTACAAGCTCAAATGGTTCGAGCGGCTGACCGCCCGCGCTGCGGACCTGCTCGCCTGCGGCGCGCCCGTGGTGCTGGCCGGCGATTTCAACGTCATGCCGACCGAGCGGGACGTCTATGCGCCCGAACGCTGGCTCGACGACGCGCTATTCGCGCCCGAGGTGCGCGCGGCGTGGTTCCGGCTGGTCGAGCAAGGGTGGACCGATGCCTTCCGTGCGCTTCACCCGGATGAGACGATCTACACTTTCTGGAAGTATTTCCGGAACGCCTTCGCCCGCAATTCCGGGCTCCGGATCGACCATTTCCTGCTGACGCCCGATCTCGCCCGGCGGCTGACCCGCGCCGAAGTCGACCTGCCGGTGCGCGGCTGGGACAAGACCAGCGACCACGCGCCGGTGTGGATCGAGCTCAAAGACTAGTCGGAAGGCTGGCTGGGGCGGCAGGATTCGAACCTGCGCATGCCGGTACCAAAAACCGGTGCCTTACCGCTTGGCTACGCCCCAGCAGCGGGTGCCCCTATAACGAGTGGCAAGAGGATGGGAAGGGGCGGC
>Ga0207678_10006821_pt1 | contig 10128 bp, 9 predicted proteins | sample KBSC63metaG_FD_184319 | JGI IMG/M metagenome (GOLD analysis project Ga0207678, IMG submission 184319) | Corn rhizosphere microbial communities from Kellogg Biological Station, Michigan, USA - KBS C6-3 metaG (SPAdes) (version 2) | ecosystem: Host-associated > Plants > Roots > Rhizosphere > Soil ...
GGCTCAGCCGCATCCAGCCGCCTTCCGGGGTGAGCACGGACTCTGGCGGGGTCAGGAACTCATACCCGTCGGCGGAGAGCGTGTCGTAGACGTGCTGCGTGTCGTCGGTAAGCACGGCGAACCTCGTCAGGCCCTGCTGATGCTGGGACACCGGCTCCTTCGACACCGGGGTGGTGGGCGGGTTATGCCACTGGACGATGTCGAGCACCGTGGCCTGGTTATCGTCGCCCAGGCGCAGGTGGGCGAAGCGGAAGTCACCGGTGGGGACCAGGAACGCTTTCTTGACCAGGTCGTTGTCGACCTGCCGGTCGGACAGGACCGTGAAGCCGAGCCGCTGGTAGAACGCCAGCGACCGGTCTAGGTCCACGCTGTTGATCGCGATGTGGAACAGCCTGTTCAGCATGATCGGTCACCCCTGGTCCGCAAACGGCATGAGCTGGTCAGCGAGGCGCGCGACCTCGTCGAGTACGCCCTGCAAGCTGTCGTGCTCGAACGACGTGTCGGCGACGAGCATCGTGACCCCGAGCCCGGCGTAGCGGTCGATCGTGGCCTTGTCCAAGGTCGCCTGGCTCACCGGGCGGGCAGACAGGTCAATGTCCGATAGCGTGCGACCGTGCTCGGCGAGATATCCCTTGAGCTCTTCGAGCTTGGTTTCCATCTCGTCGGGGTCGATGTACAGGGGGTGCCATCCGTCGGCGGCGGCCGCGACCCGCTTGAGCACCCCGGTGCTCTTGCCGCCGCACCACAGCGGGATTGAGGGCTTGCGCGCCGGCTTGGGGTAGAACTTGAAACCGGAGAACTGAAAGTGCTCGCCGTGGAAATCAATCACGTCCTCGGTCCACAGGTGCCGCACCAGCTTCAGCCACTCGGTGGTCCTCGATCCGCGTGACTCGAACGGCGCGCCCAGGATCTCGAACTGCTCCTTCATCCAGCCGGTCCCGACGGCGCAGATCGTCCGGCCGCCGTTGAGGACGTCAAGGGTCGCCAGCGCCTTGGCCGTGTTGACCGGGTGGTGCCATCCGGCGATCAGCACCGAGGTGCCGACGTTGATCCGCTCGGTTGCCGCCGATGCCCAGGCCAGCGTCATGATCGAGTCGAAGTAGGGGGTCTCCGGTGACCAGAAGAACTTCCCGTCCGGCCGGTACGGGTAGTGCGTCTTGATGTCCACGGGCAGCGCGATGTGGTCGGTCATCCACAGGGAGTCGAAGCCGAGCTCTTCTGCCTTCTGAGCGAAGGCAACGATGGCATGGGGGCTGGCGTAAGGGCCGGCGCCCGGGAGTCGCAGTCCGAACTTCATGACGAGTCCTCTCTGATGCGGTGGTGCGGAGGGTCTCGGTGACCTCACTGGATCGTGGAGTCGGCCGACCGTTGAGCTCGCTCTTTTCTGGCACCGGTGCGGAAAGCGAGGTCTTGCTCGAAGCGTTCCAGGCTCAGGTGCGCCATCACCAGGCGCTGCGCCTGGGTGATGTTGCGCGAGCGCATCGAGGCCAAGATGGCCCGGTGCTCGGCATGCCACTCCGTGTGGCGCCCGACGCTCGCGCGCAGCCCGCTAGACAGTGTCTGCCATGCGTCACGCAGCATCAGCTCGATGTCGTAGAGCCAGCTGTTCCCGCCCATCTCGACGATGGCGAGCTCGAACTCAAGGGGTTCCCACACGAAGTCGGGGTCGTCTGCCAGACGGGTGCTCTGCTGTTCCAGCATCTGCTGCAGGGAGGCCAGGTCCTCGTCGGTGGCCCGCTGCACGGCCGCCGTGACAGCCGCCACCTCGATGCCCTGCCGGGTCTCGACCAAGTTCCGCAAGGCGTGCTGCTCGGTGGCGTCGAACAGGGCCTTGCCGGCGGAGTGCAGCGGCTTGACCGAGGCCACGTACATGCCGTCGCCGTGACGGACGTCGATGACGCCGACCGTCGAGAGCACGCGCAGCGCCTCTCGCAGCGATGACCGGCTCACGCCGAGCATGTCGATGAACACCCGCTCCGGCGGCAGCTTGTCGCCCGCTACCAGGCCGTTGGACTCGATGTAGCGCGTGATCTCGTCCACCGCCCGTTCCGCCACCCGCCCGGTCCCCGCTCTCTCGAGGCGAGACTGAGAATTCATCAGATGACTAGGCTCATTCTTGTCAACGTTCACGCGATCTCCGCACCTGGAACCCATCGGCCATGCCTGACCCAGAAGCAGTCATCTGATCGGTACGCCCGCTTCCAGTGCCACTTTAGGCATAGATGTCTGATGAGTCAACGCTTGACACCGATCTGAGAGTAGAGTTGTATGACCTCCAAGTGGTCTGATGACTTTGGAGTTGATCAGATGAGAGCAGGAGACCGCTGATGGCCGGCAAGCTCGGCGTCCAGGTCACGCCGTGGCGTAGCTCCGGAGAGGTGGTCGAGCTGGGCAGGAAGCTCGCCACCGTGGTGGACACCGTCTACGTTCAAGACCAGATGCTCGCCCGCGACGTGTACTGCCTCCTCGGGGCGCTGGCCCAGGCAGGCTGCGGTGTCGGTACCAACGTGACCTACCCGATCGGGCGGAACCCGATCGGGATGGCCTCGGCGGCCGCCACCCTGGGAGAGCTCATCCCCCCGGGACGCGAGTTCATCCTCGGAATAGGCACGGGCGGCGCGCTGGTGAACAGCCTGTTCCGCAAGGACCGGCCGGTCACCGCTGTCCGCGAGGCCATCGAGCTGATGCGCGCCCTGTGGGCCGGCGAGCGGGTCGAACTCGACCGCTACCCGACCCTGGGCGGGGCCCTCGGGTACAAGCCGGGGGCCGTGGCCGAGCTGACCTACCCGGTTGCCAGCCCGCCGAGCATTGTCATGGTCGGCGTGGGCCCGAAGATCCTGGCGGTCGCCGGGACCCACGCCGACGGCCTCATGTCGTCGAGCAACCTGCCGACGCAGTCGCTGGCGGCCTTCCGGACCGGCGACTTCGCGGAGGTCTCCGGACTGCGCGCCGCCCGGGCGGCGCGGTCGGCGGAAATGCCGCCGCTCAGGCTGATATTCGGCATCAACCTCTCGGTCTCTCGCGACCGGGCCCGGGCGCGTGAGCACGCCCGGCGTCAGGCGACGTTGTCGGTCGGCAACCCGCGGCTGTGGCCGGGCATCAGGCGGGTTGGCATGGACCTTGAGTCGGCCGCGGCCGTTCGGGACGCCTTCGACGCGGGCCTTGGCGTCGAGGGGGCGGCCGCACGCTGCTCTTCCGCCCTGGCCGATGCCCTGATCATCTCGGGGACCCCGGAGGACTGCGTCCCGGCGGTCGCCGAACTCAGGGAGCTTGCCGCTGCCGAGGGGTACACCGAGTTCTACCTGGGGGCGCCCCTGGGGCCGGACCCGCACGAGGCCGCCGACCTGCTGATGTCCCAGGTCATTCCCGAGGTCTGGCCAGAGAGAAAGCCTGCCGCATGACCCCACAGCTCCTCCGGAGCGACTCCGGCGGCATCGCGACGCTGACCTTGAACCGGCCGGACCATCGCAACGCGCTCACGGTCACCCTGCTTGAGGATCTAGTCACCGAGCTGACCTCGATCCAGGATTCCGGGCAGGTCCGGGCCGTGATCCTGACGGGCGCGGGTGGTGCCTTCTGCTCGGGGGCAGACCTGACCGAGTTCGCCGGCCGGCCCGCAGACCCCGGGCGCCAGCGCCGCATCGACCTGGTCGCCGAGTCCATGGCCCGGCTGCGCGGGCTCCCCGGGCCGACGATCGCGGCGGCCTGCGGTCCTGTGCTCGGCGCGGGCTGGGGGCTCGCCCTGGCCTGCGACCTGACCTACGCGGCGGCCGGGACCATCTTCTGCCTGCCCGAGGTCCCCAAGGGCTACCGCCTGCCCCCGGCCATCACCTCGCGGCTCCGCGAGGTCGTCGGACCGGTCCGGGCCGCCGAGATCATCCTGACCGGCTCGCGGTACACCGGCACGGACGGCGTGGCAGCAGGCTGGGTCGCCCGGTGCCTGCCCGACACGGCCGCGGTCTTGCGGAGCGCCACGGGTGTCGCTCAGGCCCTGGCGGCGCAGCCGCCCGAGGCCATCGCGGGGGTTGTCCGTGCGTTGCGGGCCTGCGGGCCTGCCGGCCCGTATCCCCGCTTCCCCACCGAACAGAACGAGGAGAACGGCGAGCACGAAGATGAATGAGTCTGAGTCGATGGCTGACGCGGTACGCCGTTCCGCCCGCGCGCTCGTGCAGAAGGAGTGCGACGAGTGGCGCTGCCTGGAGTGGGACCGCGCGCGCACCTATCCCAAGCAGGTCTTCGACCACATCGCTGAGCTTGGCTGGTACGGGATCGGCATTCCCGAGGAACAGGGAGGCTCCGGCGGTGCGGCAGGCGACTTGCTCGTCGTGGCCGAGGAGCTCGGCCGGGGCAGCACGGATCTGGTCGCCTGCTTCAGCCTGACCGCGTCGGGCCTGCGCACGATCGTCGCGAACGGCTCGGCGGCGCTACGCAAGGAGCTGGTGCCCGAGCTGATGAGCGGCCGCCGCCGGCTCTCGATCGGCATCACCGAGCCGGGAGCCGGCTCGGACGCCGCGAGCCTGACCACCACCGCGCGCCGGGTCGGCGGCGACTACGTGATCAACGGCCAGAAAACCTTCTGCGAGGCGGCCGGCCTGCCGGGCACGATCATCCAGCTGTACGCGCGCACCGATCCTGACGCACGCCGGCAGTCCGGCATCAGCATGATCCTCCTCGACCCTAGCCTCCCCGGCGTTACCTTGCGCCGGCTGCCGACGATCGGCCGCAACATCACCGGCGTCTATGAGGTCTTCCTTGACGACGTGCACGTCCCGGCTGACCGCCTGGTCGGAGCGGAGCACCACGGCTGGCTTGAGCTCGGCGCCGAACTCCCCCTGGAGCGGCTGATCATCAGCGCCGGCTTCGTCGGCGCGACGCTGCAGGTCCTCGACGACACGCTGCGCCACGTCAAGGAGCGGGAGCAGTTCGGCCGCCCGGTCGGTAACTTTCAGTCGGTCGCTCACCTCTTGGTCGACCTGTTTACCCGGGCCGAGAGCACCCGGCTGCTTGTCACGCACGGCGGCGAGCTGTGCGACGCCGGCCTGCCGCACGTCAAGGAGGCGTCGATGGCCAAGACCGCCTCCGCGGAGCTCTATGCGGACGCCGCACGGTACTGCATGCAGCTGCACGGTGGCTACAGCTACATCGACGAGCACCCGCTGACGATGCACTACACCGACTCGGTGATCGCCACGGTCGCCGGGGGCACCTCCCAGATCCAGCGGGACATCGTGGCCCGCGAACTCGGCCTGCGGCCCCGGTGACCACCATGATGGCGCTGGAAGGCATCCACGTCCTTGACGTGGCCTCGATGCTGGCCGGCCCCTACTGCGCCACGCTCCTTGGCGACCTGGGGGCCGAGGTCATCAAGCTGGAAGGCCCGCGCGGGGACGAGACCCGGCGCTTCGGGCCGAGGCGCGGCACCGACAGCGGCGTGTTCGTCGGGGTCAACCGCAACAAGCGAAGCTTGCGGGTCGACCTGCGGACCGAGGACGGCCAGCAGGTTCTCCGCCGGCTCGTGCGGTGGGCCGACATCATCGTGGACAACCTGCGCCCGCAGGCGCGCGCGAAACTACGACTGGACTATGCCACCGTACGGGAGCTGAACCCCCGGGTGATCGCGGTGTCCCTGTCCTCGTTCGGGCCCGACGGCCCCTACGCCGGCCGGGCCGGGATCGACCCGGTCGCTCAGGCGCTCACTGGCTTCATGGCGGTCACCGGGCCACCGGGCGGCGAGCCAACGAAGGCGGGGCCGCCGGTCGGCGACGCCACCGCCTCGCTGCTCGCCACCGTCGGCGCGCTCGCCGCGCTACGCGCCCGCGAGATCACCGGGGCCGGGCAGCAGGTCGATGCCTCGCTGATCGACGGCCTGCTGCACATCCAGGCCCCCTACACCGGGCAGTTCTTCCTGCTCGGCACCCAGCAGCCTCGCACGGGCAACAGCATCGACTGGTACGCGCCCTACAACTCCTACCCGTGCAAGGACGGCCGGTTCTTGCACCTGGCCTGCTACAACGACAAGTTCTTCGCGAACCTGTGCGCGGCCCTCGGCCGGCCGGAGCTGGCCAGTGACACGAGGTTCGACACCAACAGCCGCCGCCTGGAGAACCGCGACGAGCTGGACGCGATCATCCGGGAATTCCTCGGGGGCCTCGAGCGCAGCGATGCCCTGGCCCTGCTGTGGGAGCATGACGTGATCGTCGGCCCGGTCAACGACTATGCGGACGTGTTCAAAGACCCGCAGGTGGTGCACAACAACATGGTGGTTGACGTCGACCACTGCGCCGGGCCGCTTCGCGTGACGGGCGTCCCGGTGCGGCTGTCGGCCACGCCCGGGTCGGTACGCCGGCCCCCGCCGGGCCTGGGGGAGCACACCGGGGAGATCCTCGCCGAGCTTGGCTTCGACGACGACTTCACCGCCCGCCTGGCCAGAGAGGAACCGTGATGATCGGCCTGTCCGACCTCGTCCACGCCGGGGTCACCAGCTGGGCGGACGTACCGGGCGGCCACCCGCTGCCCGCGATCACGGGACAGCGCCTGCCCTACAACATCGCCGCGGACTGCCTGCGCGCCCCGGGCGGCCGGATCGCGCTGATCGACGTCAGCGGGTCCCGGCAGCGCCGGCTCAGCTTCGCCGACCTCGCCGTGGCGGCCGCCCGGTTCGCGACCCTGCTGACCGCGCACGGGGTCCAGGCGGGCGACCGGGTGGCGGTCAAGCTGCCGCAGGGCGCTGCCCTGGCGGTCGCCGCCCTCGGTACCCTGGGGGCCGGCGTGATCCTGGTCACGGTCTCCGACGTGCTGGGCGACGAGGCGATCGAGCACCGCCTCCGCGACAGCGGCGCCCGCCTGCTCGTGTGCGCGGGAGACGACCGCGAGCGCGTACTCGCGGAGCGCGCAGGCGTGACGGTGGTGCCGGCCCAGGACCCGGGCTGGCTCGACGGGTTCACGCCAGCGGCAGCCTCGCGCCCCACCAGCGCGGATGACCCGGCCCTGATCCTCTACACGTCCGGGACGACGGGCAAGTCCAAGGGCGTGCTGCACGCGCACCGGGTGCTCCTCGGCCACCACGGCCTCGACCTCGCCTGGGACCGGGTTCGCGCCGGCGACGTCGCCTACAGCCCCGTCGACTGGACCTGGGGAGGCGGCCTGTTCCTTGGCCTCCTCGCCCCCCTGGCCTACGGGATGACCGTGGTCGCGTTCAGGGAACCGCACTTCGACCCCGCCCGCACCGCGGCGGTCATGCAGGCGACAGGAACGAGCGTCGGGCTGTTCCCGCCCACCGCCCTCCGGGCATTGCGGCGCTCAGGCGCGCTCGCTGCCGAGGCGACGCCAGGCATGCGCCTGAGGGCGCTCGTCACCGGGGCGGAGGCGGTTGAGCCCGAGCTGTCGGCCTGGGCACGTGAAGCACTGGACCTGAGCATCAACAACGCCTTCGGCCAGACAGAGGCGAACGCCCTGATCGGGCAGTCTCACGTGCTCGGCGACCTTCCGCCCGCCGCGCTCGGGCGCCCCTACCCTGGCCACCGCGTCGCCGTCCTCGACGCCGGGCACCAGCCGCTCCCCGCCGGGCAGGCCGGCGAGATCGCCGTCCGCGCTGACGACCCGGTGTGCATGCTGCGTTACTGGGACAACCCGGAGGCGACCGCGGAGAAGTTCGGCGACGGATGGCTGCTGACCGGCGACTTCGGCCGGCGCGACGACGCGGGCAACGTGTACTTCGAGGGCCGCTCCGACGACCTGATCAAGGCCGGCGGCTACCGCATCGGGCCCGCCGAGGTCGAGGCGGCGCTGTTCGCCCATCCCGCCGTGCAGCAGTGCGCCGCGATCGGCGTGCCGGATCCCGACCGCGGCCAGCAGGTAGTCGCCTATGTGGTGCTCACCGCGGGCCGCCACGCGGACGCGAGCCTGACCCGTGACCTTCAGTCGCGCGTGCGGGCGCAGGTCGGCGCGCACGCCTACCCCCGTCGGATCGAGTACGTCGACACGCTGGCCCTCACCAGCACCGGCAAGGTCAACCGCCGGGCGCTACGTGATGCCGCGACACCGGCCGGGGCCGTCACCGGGGGCGCGGCGTGAACGCGGCTCGCCCCTACGACCGGATCGCTGTCCTTGGCGCCGGGACGATGGGCCGCGGCATCGCGATCGCGGCGCTGCGCGCGGGCATCGACGTGAACCTGGTCGACGTGTCCGCGACGACGCTACGCGATGCGCAGGACCGCATCACCGGCTACCTCGCCCGTCACGAGCCCGCCGACGGGGCCGACCCCCGGCCGGGGCGGCTGCGCGGCGGCAGCGTGCTCGAAGACGCGGTCAGCGACGTGGGGGCGGTGATCGAGGCGGTCCCGGAGATCCTCCCGCTCAAGCGCGACACCTTCCGCCGCCTCGCCGCAGCGCCCGCCGACGCGCTGCTGGCCAGCAACACCTCGACGATGAGCATCGGCGTGCTCGCCGAGGCCTGCGGGAACTCCCCTCGGGTGGTGGGCATGCACTTCTTCAACCCGGCTCACCGGATGCCGCTCGTTGAGGTGGTCGTGGCGCCGACGACGTCACCAGCCTCCAAGGACGCTGCCGTGGCGCTCGCGCGCGCACTCGGCAAGGAGCCCGTCGTGGTCCGTGACGTCCCCGGCTTCGTGACGAGCCGGCTCGGCCTGCTGCTAGGCACCGAGGCGATGCGCATGGTCGAAGAAGGGGTAGCCAGTGCCGCCGACATCGACACCGCGATGAAGCTGGGTTACCGGCACCCGATGGGGCCGCTTGAGCTAGCCGACCTTGTCGGGCTTGACGCACGGCTGAACAACCTGCGCAGTATGCGCGCACGGTCGGGGAACCCGGCGTACGAGCCGCCCGCGATCTTGACCACGATGGTCGAGCAAGGCCGACTTGGCCGCAAGTCCAGGCACGGGTTCTTCGATTACGACGACGACGGCCACATGATCACCGGCCCGGGGAGCGAGGTCGGTGCCGGGTGAGCGGGCCAGTCAACCGCGGGACCCGCCTTGGCTTCGACACGGTCGAGCTCAACGCGCCGGGGCACCGCAACGCGCTTTCCCTCGACATGCTCGCGCGGCTGCTTGACGCCGTCCGCGCCAGCGCGGCCGGCACGTCACGAGGGCTGGTCCTAACCCACGCGGGCACCGCGTTCTGCGCTGGCGTGGACCTGAAGGAACGGAGCGGGCTCGCCCGCTCCGACAGCGCGCACTCCGACCTGCTGTCGCTGCTCCTGCGCGAGCTGTGGGCCTACCAGAAGCCGGTGGTGGCCATGGTCGACGGTGCCACGCGCGGCGGCGGGATGGGCCTGCTCGCCTGCGCCGATATCGTCCTCGCCGTAGAAGGCTCGACGTTCGCCTACGCGGAGGCTCGGGTGGGAGTCGCCCCCGCCCTGGTCATGGCGGTAACGCTGCCGTCCACCGACAGCCGGAGCCTCCTGCCGTACCTGCTCGGTGCCGGGCCCTTCGACGCACGGACCGCCCAGCGGCTCGGCCTGGTCAGCGAAGTGCTGCCCAGCCCGGACGCGGGCGCCTTGGACGACACGCTGAACGCCCTGCGCAGCGGCGCCCCCGGTGCCCTGATCACGATCAAGCGCCTGGCCCGCGAATGGTCCGCGCCGCAGGTGGACCGCCTCATCCGCGAGATGACCGCATTGTCAGCACAGCTGTTCGCCACGCAGGAGGCGGCAGAAGGAATGGCCGCCTTCGCGCAACGGCGCCCGCCGAACTGGCTCGGGTCTCGCTGAGGGGGACAGGGCGGGCGGGCCCTTCCTCCCCGGCCCGCGAAGGCGCCCGCGCCGTCTGCGAGCGCTGGCCTCACGCCGACGGCCTCGTAGTTTCGGCGGCGGCGGCGGTGGCGGCGACGGGGCGAGCAAGCTCGTCATCGACGATGCGGTCGCTTGCGGCCAGCCACCCGAACAGCGCGTCGAGCACGGTCACGACGATCAGCGCCAGCATCGACATCGTCCAGGCGTGGCTGGCTTGCTCGAGCACGCCGAACAGCAGCGGGCCGAGCGCGCCGATGAGATAACCGGCCGATTGCACGAACGCCGATAGAGCGCTGGTCGTGCGCGGGTCACGCGACCGCAGGCCGATCATCACCAGCGCGAGCGGGAACTCGCCGCCGCCGATCCCGACCAGCACC
>Ga0207678_10006822_pt1 | contig 10127 bp, 10 predicted proteins | sample KBSC63metaG_FD_184319 | JGI IMG/M metagenome (GOLD analysis project Ga0207678, IMG submission 184319) | Corn rhizosphere microbial communities from Kellogg Biological Station, Michigan, USA - KBS C6-3 metaG (SPAdes) (version 2) | ecosystem: Host-associated > Plants > Roots > Rhizosphere > Soil ...
CGACATGCTGTGGCGCAGGATCCCGCCCAACCTCATCGACGGGTCGGTCAGGGAATGGCTGGCGAGCGACGCGCAGTTTGCGGCGATGCCCGATGCCGCGCGCATGACCTACGTTCCCGGTCACGGCGACGTCGGCGACGTCAAGGACGTGGCGGACTTTCGCGCCTATCTAATCGACCTCCGCCGGCTGGTGGCGGATGGCCGCAAGGCGGGGCTGAAGGACGAGGCGCTGGCGAAGGCGGTCGCGCCGAAGATGCGGAGTCTGCATCCCGACTGGACGATCAGCGACCGCGCCATCGCCTTCGAAGTCAAATATATGAACCAAGAGCTGGCGGGGACAAAGAAGCGGCCCGTGCCGGTCGACGACTAATGAGGGTGAGACCCGCCCGCCACCGTGGCAAGCCCTGGGCGGGCCTCACCAGTGAGTGTCGGGGGCGGGACGGATTGGTTCAATCGCCACATTTCGCACGGTCGCGATGTCCACTTTTTTAGAAGGGCAGCGGCTGCTGCCCGAACCATTCGACGCCATCCGGCGAGGCGAACGCGTCGAGCGGGATGTCCCAGTCTTCGGCCGGAATGAGGTCGCCGAGGCGCTGGAGCGGCCAGCCGAGGCCGACGAGGCGAGCCTTGTGCTTCTTCAGGCGGACGAGAGCGCGGTCGTAATGGCCCTTGCCGCGGCCGAGGCGGGTGCCGCGCCGGTCGATCGCGATCAGCGGCACCAGGACGAGATCGGGCTCGACCACCGGATGGCGCTTCTGGGGCTGCATCATTCCGAACGGGCCGGGCTCGAGCGGATCGCCGGCGAGGAATTTGAACGGCTTGGCGGGGTTGGCGAAGCAGGGATAACCGACGATCGCGCCGACCGCGCGCGCCTCCTCCATCGCCGGCACGGGGTTGATCTCGCTGCCGAGCGGGCAATAGCCACCGACGACGGAGACGCCGGCGAACAGCGACGTCAAATGCTCGGCGAGGCGCTGCTCGAGCCGGGCGCGGTCGGCATCGCTGAGGGTGCGGACGAAGGCCTTGCGCGCCTCAAGGGCGGCGCGGCGAAGCGAATCCTTCGACAGGGGGTCCAGACCGGGGCGCGGGAGCGCGGGGCCGCCAGGGCCGGGAGGGAGTGACGGGACCACCGTGGCCGTTTGCCGGAAATCCTCTGACGCCACAAACGTCAGGTGGGGACCATATGTGCCGGACCAGGGTCCAGCCAGGGACAGCCCCCTAGGATCGATAAGCCTCAGGGATGTTCAAGGCTCGTACCGGGCAGTACCCGTCGAGATCTGATTTAGGCGCTCGCGCCCTCGCTCTCAAGAGTGTCCGCAAGCGACTCGAGCCGGCGGGCAAGCGCTTCGGCGCGGCGGGCGAGCTCGGGGTCAGGTTCTGCCGGGGCGGGCGGGGGCGGAGGCGCCGCCTCGGGCCGCTTCTCGATGATCTGGTCAGCCAGGAGCAGCGCCGCGAACAGAAACTGGCGCGCTTCGGACAAAGTCCCGAGCCCGGCCAGCGCCTCACGGCTCTTGGCATCGACCAGGCGCGCGGCGGCGTGGAGGCTTTCCTCTTCGCCATCCCGGCACGCCACGGGATAGACCCGGCCGGCGATCGTCAGGTCGACCAGCGAGGGCATCTAGACCGCGGCCTCGCGGATCAGCTGGTCGAGTTCGGCGACGGCTTCGCGCACCCGCGCCCGCAGCTCCTGGTCTCGGCCGCTTGGCGGCTGGCGGTTGGCCAGCGCCCGCTCGACCCGTTCCAGGGCCCGCTCGGCGCGGTCGAGGGCAGTAGGAAGCGGCGCGTCGTCCATTGCTCGACGGGTTACGCAAGTTGATGATTCCGGGCAAGCGTTGACGCGGCTCGGCTCACCGGACAAAGGGCGCGGGCGAACGGCCCCGAGTCCCATGGCCGAGCAACCCCGATCGATGGAGCTTATGCAGCCGACCGACCGCCGCTTAGCCAACGCCATTCGCGCCCTCGCGATGGATGCGGTCGAGGCCGCCAACAGCGGGCATCCGGGGATGCCGATGGGCATGGCCGATGCCGCCACCGCTCTGTTCACCCGGCACCTGAAGTTCGACGCGAGCGACCCGCACTGGCCCGACCGCGACCGCTTCATTCTGTCGGCCGGGCACGGCTCGATGCTGATCTATTCGCTGCTCTACCTGACGGGCTACGCGCGGCCCACGATCGACGACATCCGGAATTTCCGCCAGCTCGGCAGCCCGTGCGCCGGGCACCCGGAGAATTTCGAGCTGCCCGGAGTCGAGGTGACGACGGGGCCGCTGGGGCAGGGGGTGGCAATGGCGGTCGGAATGGCGATCGCCGAGCGCCACCTGAACGCGGTCTATGGCGATGAGCTGGTCGACCATCGCACCTTCGCCATCGCGGGCGACGGCTGCCTGATGGAGGGGGTCAACCACGAGGCGGTCGGGCTCGCCGGGCACCTGAGGCTCGGCCGGCTGATCGTGCTGTGGGACGACAACAACATCACCATCGACGGCTCGACCGATTTGTCGCGCAACGAGGACGTTGTCGCACGCCACCAGGCGGCGAAGTGGCACACCTGCGAGTGCGACGGGCTCGATGCCGACGATGTCGACCGCGCGATCAGGGAGGCGCTGGCCGACCCGCGGCCGAGCCTGATCCGCTGCAAGACGATCATCGGCTTTGGCGCTCCGCACAAGCAGGGCACGGCGGCGACGCATGGCGCGGCGCTCGGCGCGGAGGAAGTGGCCGCGGCGCGAGTCGAGCTTGGCTGGGACTCCCCGGCTTTCGAGATTCCCGAAGACGTGCTCGCGGCCTGGCGCGAAGTTGGCCGCAAGGGCGCGGCAGATCACGCGGAATGGACCAAGCGTCTGGAGGGAAGCGACAGGAACGCCGACTTCCAGGCGCGGATGTCCGGGCAGGTCAGCGACGAGTGGCTGAAGCCCTATGTCGACAAGCTCCTCGGCGAATTGAAGCCCGTCGCGACGCGCAAGGCGTCGGAAATGGCGCTCGAAGCGATCAACGCCGCGATCCCGGCGACAATCGGCGGCTCGGCGGATCTCACTGGCTCCAACAACACCAAAACCAAGGGCCAAGAGCCGCTAACGGACGAGAATTACGCCGGGCGCTATATCTATTACGGTATTCGCGAATTCGGCATGGCTGCGGCGATGAACGGCATGGCGCTGCATGGCGGAGTCATCCCGTATGGCGGGACCTTCCTCGTCTTCACCGATTACGCGCGGCCGGCGATCCGCCTCTCCGCGCTGCAGAAGGCCCGGGTCATTTACGTGATGACCCACGATTCGATCGGGCTCGGCGAGGACGGCCCGACGCATCAGCCAATCGAGCATCTCCAGTCGCTCCGCGCGGTCCCGCAGCTCGAGGTCTACCGGCCCGCTGATGCGGTCGAAACGGCCGAATGCTGGGCGCTGGCCCTGCAGAGCGAGGGCCCGAGCATCCTCGCGCTGACGCGGCAGAACCTCGCGCCGCTCCGCACCGAAGCGGCGAACGAGAATCTGTCCGCTCGGGGCGCTTACCACCTGAAGCGCGCCCAGGCGCCCCGCAAGGCGATCCTGATCGCCACCGGCTCGGAGGTCGAGATCGCGCTGGCCGCGGCCGAGAAGCTTGAAGCTCAGGGGATCGGCACCGATGTCGTCTCCATGCCCTGCACCGAACGGTTCGACGCGCAGTCGGCGGAATATCGCGAGGAAATCCTGCCCGACGTCAGCAACAAGCAGATCCTTCGGGTCTCAATCGAGGCCGGCAGCACCTTTGGCTGGGAGCGCTACACCGGGCTGCATGGCCTGCGCATCGGCATCGACCGCTTCGGCGTCAGCGCGCCGGCGCCGGATGCCTACGATTATTTCGGGCTGACTGGGGACAAGATCGCGAGCCGGGTGCTCGCGCACATGAAACAAAGGGCAATTGCATGACCAAGGTTGCAATCAACGGCTTCGGGCGCATCGGCCGCCTCGTCGCCCGGGCGATCCTCGAGCGGCCGGACTGCGGGCTGGAGCTGGTCAGCGTCAACGACCTCGCTGACGCCAAGGCCAACGCCTGGCTGTTCAAGCACGACAGCGTCCACGGCAAATTCCCGGGCGAAGTGACGACCGACGGCAGCGATATCGTCGTCAACGGCAAGCGCATCCATGTCACCGCGGAGCGCGACCCCGCCAATCTGCCGCACGGCGCCAATGGCGTGGACATCGCGCTGGAATGCACCGGTTTCTTCACCGACCGCGACAGCGCGCAGAAGCATATCGACGCGGGCGCCAAGAAGGTGCTCATTTCCGCACCGGCCAAGGGCGTCGACCTGACGGTGGTTTATGGCGTCAACGACGACAAGCTCACCGCCGACCACAAGATCGTCTCCAACGCCTCGTGCACCACCAACTGCCTGGCGCCGGTCGCCAAGGTGCTGAATGACGCGCTGGGCATCGAGCGCGGGCTGATGACCACGGTCCACGCCTACACCAACGACCAGAAGATCCTCGACCAGATCCACTCCGACCTGCGCCGCGCTCGCGCTGCCGCCATGTCCATGATTCCGACCACCACGGGCGCCGCCCGCGCCGTCGGCGAGGTGCTGCCGGAATTGAAGGGCAAGCTCGACGGCTCGGCGATCCGCGTTCCGACCCCTGACGTCAGCCTGATCGACCTGACCTTTACGCCTAAGCGCGACACCAGCCGCGACGAGGTCAACCAGATCCTCAAGGCGGCGAGCGAAACGCAGCGCCTGAAGGGCATCCTCGACTATACCGACGAGCCCGTCGTCTCGATCGACCTCCTGCACACCAGCGCAAGCTCGACCATCGACAGCCTTGAAACCGCGGTGCTCGAAGGCAAGCTGGTCCGCGTCGTCAGCTGGTACGACAACGAATGGGGCTTCTCGAACCGAATGCTCGACACCGCAGCGGCGATGGGCAGGCTTGGTTAAGCTCTACAAATCCGCTCATCCTGAGTAGGGGCTGAGCGGAGCGAAGGCCCGTATGGAAGGACGTCCTTCGATACGCCATTTCGACAGGCTCAATGGCTACTCAGGATGAGCGGATTTTGGGTAAGAAGTTCCACACCCTCGACGATCTGCCGGAGCATCTCACCGGCAAGAAGGTCCTCGTCCGCGTGGACCTCAACGTGCCGATGGATGGCGCCAAGGTGACCGACGACACGCGGTTGCGGGCGATGCTGCCGACAGTGCTGGAGCTCAGCGATCGAGGCGCGATCGTGCTGTTGCTGTCGCACTTCGGGCGGCCGAAGGGCGAGACCCGGCCCGACATGTCGACCGCGCAGCTGGTGCTGCCGATCCACAGGCTCGCCGGGCGGTCGGTGCGCTTCATCGAGGACTGCCAGGGCCCCGAGGCGGAGCGCGCCCTCACGACCATGCTTCCCGGCAACATCGGCGTTCTCGAAAACACGCGCTTCCATGCCGGCGAAGAGAAGAACGATCCCGGCCTCGCGAAAGCCATGGCCGCGCTCGGCGATTTTTATGTCGATGACAGTTTCTCGACCGCTCATCGCGCGCACGCCTCGACCGAGGGCATTACGCACTTCCTCCCGAGCTACGCAGGTCGCGCGATGGAAGCTGAGTTGAAGGCGCTGGAGCGCGCTCTCGGCAACCCCGAGAGGCCGGTCGCGGCGGTCGTAGGCGGCGCCAAGGTTTCGACCAAGCTCGCCGTGCTGGGCCACCTGGTGGGCAAGGTCGATCATTTGATCATTGGCGGCGGAATGGCGAACACCTTCCTTGCCGCGCGCGGCGTCAATGTCGGCAAGAGCCTGTGCGAGCATGAGCTGACCGGCGAAGCGGACAGCATTTTCGATCGCGCCGAGCAGGCCGGCTGCACCATCCATCTCCCTTACGACGTGGTCGTGGCGAAGGAGTTTGCGCCCAACCCGCCGAGTCTGCGCACCTGCAACGTGCACGAGGTCGCGCCCGATGAGATGATCCTCGACATCGGCCCGGCGGCGGTCGAGGCGCTGGCCGATGCGCTGAAGACGTGCCGAACGCTGGTGTGGAACGGGCCGCTCGGAGCGTTCGAGGTTCCACCGTTCGACGAGGCCACAGTCGCGCTCGCGAAGACCGCCGCGGCGCTGACCAAGGAAGGTTCGCTGGTTTCGGTCGCAGGCGGCGGCGATACGGTCGCCGCGCTCAATCATGCCGGAGTTGCGGGGGAATTCACCTTCGTCTCCACGGCGGGCGGAGCGTTTCTCGAATGGATGGAAGGGCGGACGCTTCCGGGCGTCGCCGCGCTCGAGCAATGAACCTTCGCACCGCCGATCGCTTCCTGTCCTTGTTTACCACGCCGGTGCTGACCGAGCTCTGGCCGGGCGTGGCGCAATGGAATCAGGCGCTGTTCGACGCCATTGTTGCGCGCCGAGAGGAACATCCCAGCGTGTCGTTGTCTAACGTCCACGGCTGGCAATCCAGTACCGATATGCTCGAATGGGGCGGGGAACCGGCGCAGCGCCTTGGCGACCATGTGCTCGCCTGGTGCGACCAGCACACGGTCGACGTCCGTCAGACCGACCGGCGGCGTTTCGAATGGCTGCCTGAGATGTGGGCCAACATAAACGAGCGGGGCGCCTCCAACCAGACTCACTGCCATCCCGGCTCGCAATGGTCGGCAGTGTATTATGTTGCCGACGGTTATGGCGGCTTGGACGATCCGTCGCTCGGCGGGGAGCTAGTCTTCCTCGATCCGCGATTCCCGATGGTCCGGATGCGCGATCCTGACCTTCGCGTCCACCGTCCCGATGGTTCGTCGGACCATCAGGAGACCTGGATCCGCCCCGCAACCGGCCAGCTGGTGATGTTCCCCGCCTGGCTGATGCACAGCGTCCGACCCTATCATGGCGACGGCCTGCGCATCTCCGTCGCGATCAATATCTCCTCGCGTCCGTGCTGGGAAGATTAGGATGGGCGTCGGCCATCTCTTCGACACGCCGCTGATCGTCGCGGAAATCCAGGATTGCGCAGACCTGAACCGGGGGCTGATCGTCGCGATCGAGCAGCGGTTGGCGGCGGACCCGGAAGGGGTCGCCATCTCCAATCGAATCGGCTGGCACAGCGATATCGAGATGCTCGAATGGGCCGGCGAACCGGCGCATCGGCTGATGGACGCCGTGATCGCGATTGCGAACAAATACACCCGCGACATCGCGGCCGAGGGTCGCCGCCGTTTCATCTGGGTGCCCGAAATGTGGGCCAATGTCTCGGGAAAGGGCGCGTCGAACCAATTGCACACGCACGCCGGCAGCTTCTGGTCAGCGGTCTATTATGTCGAGGACGGATATCAGGGTTCGGCGGACCGCGCACTCGGCGGCGAACTCGAAATCGAGGACCCACGCGCGCCGATGGTTAACATGGAGGCACCGGACCTGCGCTTTCGCACGGCTGCCAATGCCGCGCCGGTCTCCCACGAAACGATCATCCGCCCTTCGACTGGACGACTGCTCCTCTTCCCGGCCTGGCTCAGGCATGCCGTGAAGCCCTATTTCGGCGAAGTGAGCCGGGTATCGATCGCCATGAATCTCACTGCTATTCGCGTACCGGCAAAGGTGTTGGAGGACTTCCCGCACGTTCCGGGCCCGCCGCCAGGCGACTGACACCAAAAGCTCTCACGGGGACGACACGATGACGAATGATGAAATGATGGCCCGCATGCGCGAGGGGAACGGCTTCATCGCCGCGCTCGACCAGTCGGGCGGATCGACCCCCAAGGCGCTGAAGGGCTATGGCGTCGAAGACAATGCCTGGTCGAGCGACGAAGAGATGTTCGACCTCATCCACCAGATGCGGTCGCGGATCATCACCTCGCCCTGCTTCGGCGGCGGCAAGGTGATTGGCGCAATCCTGTTCGAGCGGACGATGGACGGGACGGTTGACGGCAAGCCGACGCCGCAGGCGCTGGTTGATCGCGGCATCGTGCCGTTCATCAAGATCGACAAGGGCCTCGAGGACGAAGCGAACGGCGTCCAGATGATGAAGCCGATGCCCGAGCTGACGGGCCTGCTCGAACGGGCGCGCGGGCTCGGCGTGTTCGGCACCAAGGAGCGGTCGGTCATTAATCTCGCGAACCGCGAGGGCATCGCCGCGGCCGTGGCGCAGCAGTTCGACGTCGCGCGGCAGGTTCTCGCCCACGGCATGGTGCCGATCATCGAGCCCGAGGTGAACATCAAAAGCGCCGAACGCGACGCGGCCGACCGGCTGCTGCTCGCCGCGATCCTCGAGAACCTGGATTCCATTCCCGACGGCCAGCAGGTGATGCTGAAGCTGTCGCTCCCGACCGAGGCCGGCTTGTTCCGGCCGCTGGTCGATCGTCCGAAAGTGCTTCGAGTCGTAGCGCTGTCCGGCGGCTTCAGCCGCGAGGATGCGTGCCGCGAGCTGGCGAAGAATCCCGGCATGATCGCGAGCTTCAGCCGCGCGTTGCTGTCCGACCTTCGCCACCAGCAAAGCGACGAGGAATTCAACCGCACCCTCGGCACGGCCATCGACGAGATTTACGATGCCTCGGTGACGAGGCTTCCGGCCTGATGGTGGACGAGGCGGAGTTCGACCCGGTTGAGTTTCCGGCACCGTCACGAACGGCGCCGGCGAAGCTTTACCTGATCAGTCCGCAGGACGTCGGCGGCACTTTCCCCGACCGGCTCAAGGCGGCATTCGAGCCGGGGGTGGCGAGCGCCTTCCAGCTTCGAGTCAAGGATGTGGAGGAGCATGAGCTCGCCCGCCTGGCCGAGCCGCTCCAGCGCATCTGCGCCGATGCCGAGGTGGCGTTCATCGTCAACGACAGCATGGCGCTCGCCAGGCGCCTCGGCGCCGACGGCGTCCATCTCGGCCAGAGCGACGGCGACGTCCGCGAGGCACGGGCGCTGCTCGGGCCAGACGCGCAGATCGGCCGCACGTGCCATGACAGCCGCCACCTCGCGATGCAGGCGGGAGAAGAGGGCGCCGATTATGTCGCGTTCGGCGCTTTCTATCCGACCACGACCAAGCCGTCGCATTACCGCCCGGCTCCGCCGATCCTCAGCTGGTGGTCCACCCTGTTCGAGGTGCCGTGCGTCGCCATCGGCGGGATCACGCCGGACAATGCGAAGCCGCTGGTCGACGCGGGCGCCGACTTCATCGCCGTATGTCAGGCGGTTTGGAGCAAGGACGACCCCGCGGCCGCGGCGGCGGCCTTCGAATCCGTGCTCGCCGGCTGACCTACTTCAGATATTTCGCATACCAGTCGAGGTAGCGCTGATAATGATCGCGGATGAAGCTCGGCCGCTTCAGGCCATGATACTGGCCGGGATAGATAATCAGCTCGGTCGGGACTCCGCGGCTCTTGAGCGCCTGGTACATCTGCTCGCCGTTGAGCAGCGGCACGTTGAAATCCAGATCGCCGCCGAGGAACAGCGTCGGAGTGACGATCTTGTCGACGTGGAAGAACGGGTAAGAGTTCCGCATCCACACATCGAGATGTTCCCAAGGCTTGCCGAGCTCCATCTCGTAGTCGCGGATATATTGGTCGGTGCCGTAGCCCGCGAAGATGTTCGAGATGCTGGCGCCGCTTGTGGCTGCCTTGAACCGCGGGTCGCTGGCGATGGTGTAATTGGTCAGCATCCCGCCATAGCTCCAGCCGCCGACCCCCAGGCGGTTGGGATCGGCGAGGCCCCGCGCGACCGCGTCGTCGACCGCGGCGAGTACATCGGGCACGGCCGGCCCGCCCCAGTCGGCGTACAGCGCCTTGGCATAATCCTGGCCGCGCCCGGTGCCGCCGCGGGGATTGGTCGCCACAACCGCGTAGCCATTGGCGGCCAGCAGCTGCCATTCCATAGTGAATCCATAATCGAACTGCGACTGAGGCCCGCCGTGGAGGCGAAGGATCGTCGGAACGCGCGACGTCGCCCCGCTGAGCGGCTTGACGAGGAAGCCGTGGACCTCCGTGCCGTCCTTGCTGTGAAGGACGGTGTCCTCGACCGGCGCAAGCTGGACGTCGGCCAGCCAGGCGTCGTTCTGGCGCGACAGCGGCCTCAGGTTCCCGCCTTCGACGGCGAACACCTCGGGCGGGTGGGTGAAATCCTCGGCGAGGGCGACGCTATGGCCCTTGGCCTGGTCCTGCGCCCAGACGACCGTCTTGCCGGTCGTGATCCGCCGGACGGGCCCGCCCGAAGCC
>Ga0207678_10006824_pt1 | contig 10123 bp, 10 predicted proteins | sample KBSC63metaG_FD_184319 | JGI IMG/M metagenome (GOLD analysis project Ga0207678, IMG submission 184319) | Corn rhizosphere microbial communities from Kellogg Biological Station, Michigan, USA - KBS C6-3 metaG (SPAdes) (version 2) | ecosystem: Host-associated > Plants > Roots > Rhizosphere > Soil ...
TAGGCGAGCGCCGCCGGCCCGGCGACCGGCGCGATGGTCTGCAGCAATTCCGGGTTGGCCGTCGGGATGGTCTGCTGCGTGATCTGCGTCGCCATGTCGGCGTGCGCGACCTGGGTCATCCGCACCAGTTGCGTCGAGACGATCGAGATGCCGATCGACCCGCCGATGTTGCGCGACAGGTTGAGCAACGCCGCGGCGGTCGTGCGCATGCGCGGGGCCAGGGTCTCGAACGCCAGCGTCTGCAGCGGCACGAAGATCAGGCCGAGTCCCAGGCCCTGGACGACGCCGCTGGTGATCACCGGCCGCGACGGCTGGTCGATCGCAAACCCGGTCATCATGTACAGCGACACGCCCATCAACACGACGCCGATGCCGACCAGCAGCCGCGCATCGATCTTGCCGGTCAGCCGGCCCGCGATGAGCATGGAGAATAAGGTGCCGATGCCGCGCGGCGCGGTCAGGAAGCCCGACTGCAGCACCGAATAGCCGTACATGTTCTGCAGCAGCGGAGGCAGGAGCGCCAGGCCGGCGAGGAGCAGCACCCCGGTCACCGCCATGAACAACAAGCTGGTCGCGAAATTGCGGTCGACGAACATCGACCGCTCGAACAGCGGATGCTTGCCGGTGATCATGTGCACGAGGAACATCCAGCCGGCGCCGATCGCGAGGCCCGCCTCGATGATCGTCTCCCAACTCTCGAACCAATCGTTTTGCTGGCCGCGGTCGAGGCAGAATTGCAGCGCGCCGAGCGCGATCGCGAGCAACGCAAAGCCGAACATATCGAACTTGCGTTCGTGCGTGTCGGTCTTGGGCATGAAACGCATCATGATGAGGATGCACAGGATGCCGACCGGCAGGTTGACCAGGAACACCCAGCGCCAGTTGTAATTGTCGGTCAGCCAGCCACCGAGCACCGGCCCGAGGATCGGGCCGATCATCACGCCTCCGCCGAACAGCGCCATCGCCTGGCCGTGCTTCTCGCGCGGGTTGATGTCGAACAGGGTCGCCTGGGCGAGGGGGACGATGAATGCGCCGCCGACGCCCTGGAAGGCGCGGAAGGCGACCATCTCGACCAGCGAGGTCGCGGTCGCGCACAGCACCGAGGCGACGGTGAACATCACGACCGAGATAAGCAGCAAGCGTTTCCTGCCGACCTTGTCGGCGAGCCAGCCGCTGATCGGCAGCGCGATCGCGCTCGCGACGATGTAGCTCGTCAGCACCCAGTTGATCGTGTCCTGAGTCGCCGAAAGGCTCGCCTGCATGTGCGGCAGCGCGACGTTGGCGATGGTCGTGTCGAGCACCTGCAGCAGCACGGCCATCATCACCCCGACGGTGACGATCAACCGCTCGCCGGTGGGCAGCGGGTGCGTCGCGACATGGGCCGGAGTGTCGGCCATCGGCGTTCTACTTCTTGGAGCTGTCGTCGAAATAGACGGTCGCGTCGACCGACAGGCCCGCGATCATCGGCTTCGCCGGATGGCCGTCGAACGCGATGCGAACCGGCACGCGCTGGGTCACCTTGACCCAGTTGCCGTTCGCGTTCTGCGCCGGGAGCAGCGAGAATTCGCTGCCTGTTCCGGCGCCGATGCTTTGCACGTGCGCGTCGAACTTCTGGCCGGGATAGGCGTCGACCTCGATCCTGGCCTTCTGGCCCGGGACCATCTTGCCGACGTCCTTTTCCTTGAAGTTTGCCTCGACCCACGCCGTCTGGCTGTGCACCAGGCTCAGCATCCCGACGCCGGTCACGGCCATCTGGCCGATCTGGAGGTTGTCGGCATTCTCGACAACGCCGTCCATCGGTGCCCGGACCTGCGTCCGCTCGAGGTCGAGCCGGGCCTTGTCGACCGCCGCCTGGGCCTGCGCGATCTGCGGCTGGTCGCCGCCCGGCGCGAGGGCAGCGTGCGCATTGGCCGCGCGGGCGCGGGCGTCGGCGAGGTCCTGCTCGGCGGTCTTCACCTCGTTGAGCGCATCCTCATAGTCCGCGCGCGTCGTAAAGCCCTGCTTCAGCAGCGCCTGCTGCCGGCCAAGCGCGTTGCGCTTGATTGCGAGATTGGCCTGCTCGCCAACGATGTCGGCGCCGGTTCCAGCGGCCTGCGTCTGCAGCTGCGTCGTCTGCAGCCGGGCGTTGGCGAGCTGCGCCTGAGCCTGCTCGAGCGCGACGCGGAACGGCGCCGGGTCGATGCGGTAGAGAAGCTGGCCGCGCTTCACCTGGCTGCCGTTGCGGACGAACACTTGCTGGATCGGCCCGGTGACCTGCGGGCTGACCGAGACGATGTCCTGCTTGACCTGCGCGTCGTCGGTCGAGACGCTGCCGCCGCTGGTCAGCCAGTAATAGGCACCGCCGAGGATCAGCAGCGCCGGCACGATCAGCAGCAGAATCGTCCGCGCGCTCGCGAAATTCTTCGGAACCCTGAGGGTGCGCCGGACCTTGGGCGCATCCTCGGTCGCGGCGCCCGTCATGGGTTCGGTGGCCATTTTGTTCATTGATTCGACGCCCTGTTGCTGCTGGCCGGCCGGGCGGCGTTCTCGCGTGCCTGCGCGAGCACCCGGCGGGTGGTTTCAAGGTCTTTCGGGTCGATTCCCGTAAACGCGCGATCGACTAGCTCGACGCCCACGGCCTGAAGCTTTTCGATCAGCGGTTGCGCCTCGTCGGTCACGTGAAGCCGCCACGCCCGACGGTCGTCGGGGTCGCGCACTCGCTCGACCAACTTTGCTTCCTCGAGCCGGTCGACGATCCGGCACAAGGTGATCGGCTCGAGCTCGAGCATATCCGCGAGCTCGATCTGCTTGAGGCCGGGCTTGCGGGTGAGCTTGAACAGCACCTTCCACTGCGCGCGGGTGACGCCGAGCCCGACCGCCATGCGGTCGAACGCCTTGCGCAGCGCGTGCGCCGTCTCGCCGATCTCGAAGGGAAGCGTTTCCATCTGCGCGCGATATAGTAAGCCTACTTATTATGTGCAACGCCGAAATGGCCGTCGCGTTCCGACATGACCGAATTTTCATGTCGCGTTGACGGCCCCGGCGCGGCCACCTAACTCGGGCGCGCTGGCGAGCGGGTATGATGTAATGGTAGCCTGTCAGCTTCCCAAGCTGAACGCACGGGTTCGATTCCCGTTACCCGCTCCAAAATCGTCAACATCCGGGGGATGTTTCGATTTTGGAGCGCACGACGCGAAGCGGCGGGGCGACAATTGGAGCGCGCCTAGTGCTTGCCGCGCTCTCCCGGCGCGCGCTGCTCCGCCGGCGCGGCCCCGCCCGTCCGAGACAGAACGAACGTCACGACGTCGGCATAAAGCTCGTCGTTCTGCGTCTTGGTCGAGCCGATGCCGTGCCCCGCCTTCTCGTCCACGCGGAGGAGCACCGGCTCGGTCGGCCCCGCCGTCCGCAGCGTCGCCGCGAGCTTCGCCGGTTCCCAGCTCGCGACGCGAGGATCATTGAGCCCGGTCGTGATCATGATTGGGGGATATTGGACCCCAGGCTTCACGTTCAGGACCGAGTCCATCGCCAACAGGTTCTTGAAGCCCTGCCTGTCCTTGACCGTACCGAATTCCGGGATGTTCTCCGGACCTCCCGGACTGAACTCCGAACGGGTCGCGTTCGCGCCCGGCACCAGGTCGAGCACTCCCGCGAACAAATCGGGGCGCTCCTCCATCGCCCGTCCCATGGTAATGCCACCGGCCGAACCCCCGAAGATGAACAGCAAGTCCTTGCGCGTGTAGCCGCGCGCGGTCAGCTCTTCGCCGCAGGCGATGAGGTCGCGCCAGGTGTTGGGCTTGTTCGCATCCTTACCGCCGAGGCGCCAGGCTTCGCCGAGCTCCCCGCCGCCGCGGACGTGGCAAACGGCATAATCGATGCCGTTCGGCACCGTAGCCATCGTGCGCGTTCCGAAGGCCGGGAATTGCGAGAGTCCATAAGAACCGTACGCCGCCAGCAGCACGGGCCGCGGATGCTGCGCGCCCTTGGCGGTCACCAGCTCGAACGGAACCGCGACGCCGTCCTTCGCCGTTGCCTTGAGGTCCAATGTCTCGAATTGGGCGGGACCGAAGCCGACCGGCGGTCTGCCCATGCCAAGATCGGTAAATCCTTTCCCCGGCGTGTAGGCCAGTGCCTTGGGCGGCACAGCCCAGCTGTCGACAACGAGGTCAGCGCCTGGAAAGCGCGGATCCGCGGAAAGCGCGTTGACCGAGCCCTTGAATGGAAGAGCGATCGCTTCCTCCTGACCGCCGCCGAGCGGAATTTTGAACACCTCGGAGTAAACGCCGCGACGCGCCCGGACGTAGAGCCCGTCAGCGGCCGCTTGCATCGATTCCAGCAGGCGGTCGGGCCGTGCCCCGACGACCTCCCGCGCGGCGCTCAGCGGCTGTCCGGCATCGAGCGCGAGGATTTTAAAGGTCGGCGCGTTCTTGTGGCTGAGCAGAAAGATGCGATTGCCGGCGACCGCAACATTGGTGACGTCATCGGCGCGATCGACGAGCTTCTGCCACGGCGCATCCGGCCGCACGGCCGCGGCAATCGGGGCTGTCCACAAAGCAATCTCATTCTGGACCCCGTTGATGTTCGCCGCGAGGGCGAAATCCGATCCGGGAGTAGTGAAGACAATCGGGCCCTCTTGAGGCTCCAAAGGCACCGCGGTCGAAACACCGGCGCCGAGGATCGCCACGGGAGAACCTTTCAGGTCCCAATAATATTCCCGGCTATTGTTGTATTTCTCTGCTGAGGGCTGCCCCGGCTTCAAGGTCTGCAACAGGTTCGTGAACAACGCCCCATCATCAGGCATCCAGCCGATGACGCCTACCTGCGCCTTTGGCAGCGGGCCCGCGATCTTTGCCCCGGTCCCGACATCGTAGACCCACAAGTCGGCGTCTTCGGAACCGCCTTGCGAGATCCCGACGGCGACCTTCGTCCCACCGTTTGAAGGCGCGAAATAATTGATCGCGAACGGCTCGTTCCCGTTCGCCGCGCGGATCGCGCTCACATCCACCAACTTGCGAACCGTACCGTTCGCATCGCGAACCATAAGGTCGAAATTGTCCGAACCGGCGGCGCGTTGCTCGTAGAAGGTGCGGCCTCCCGCGCTGCGCGTGATCGAGTTCACCACATCCCACGATCCCGTCATCGCGCTGAGGCGCTGGAGGATGTCGGCGTGCTGCGGCATGGCGTCGAAATAAGACCGCGTGAAACGCCCTTCGGCCTTCAGCCAGTCGGTGACGACAGGGCCTTGCTGCTCAAAGTAGCGATAGCGATCGGTAACTTTCTGCCCGAACATGGTTTCGGTGACCGGCTTCGCCGGCGGGACCGGCGGCTGGCCCGGCAACGAGGCCGCCAAGACAGGCGCGAACGCAATCGTCCCGCAAACGAGCGCAACCAACTTTTTCATGCCGACCCCCTCACACGAAACGCAACTGCTCAGCTTTTTCGGAAAATCAGCAGCTTGCAAGTTAACACAAGTGAACGTGTGGCGTTAGATTCCCCCCTCGACGGGTTCGAACCCCGCCTCGCTCAGCCGCCGCGACAATTCCTCACCCGTTTCGTGGACCAGCGCCTCGTTCTCCGACCGGATGACGAAATTGGCGCCGTAACGCCCGTCCTTGAAGAACGGATAACTGCCGATCGCGACGCCGGGATGCGCCGCCTCGGTCTCGCGCAGCAGATCGGCGACCTCGCTTTCGGGCGCCCGCGCGCCGACGGTCACGGAAACCACCGGCCGCCCGCCTTCGAGCGTGCCCGTGAGCGCGTCCATCATGCTTGCCGCAATGTGCGGCACGCCGGCGAGGATATAGACGTTGCCCATCTTCACGCCCGGCGCGCCCGAGCTCGGGTTCGGGATCAGCTCGGCGCCCGCGGGCGCCCGCGCCATCCTCAGCCGCGCCTCGTTCAAGCCTCCCGGCCGGTCGCGGTAATAATCCTCGAGGATCGCGCGAGCCTCGGGATGCACCACCACCGGCACGCCGAACGCCTCGGCGATCGCGTCGACGGTGATGTCGTCGTGGGTCGGCCCGATGCCGCCGGTCGTGAACAGATAATCGTGCGTCGCGCGCAGCGCGTTCACCGTCTCGGCGATGCGCGCGGTCACGTCGGGGACGATGCGCACTTCGGCAAGGCGGATGCCCTGGACGTTGAGCCAGGTCGCGAGCTGGGCGACATTCTTGTCCTGCGTTCGGCCCGACAGGATTTCGTCGCCGATCACCGCCAGCGCGGCGGTCCAGACTCGCTCACCATCCATCCAAACTCCGTTCCTCCCGAGCTTGACGAGGGACTGCCCTTACTTTGCGTCTCGGAAGAAAAGAACAGCCCTTCGACGAGCCCAGGGCGGTTGGGTTTGGCTTCCGCTTCCCTTATATCGACTCCATGACTCAATACATCAGTGTCGCCGCCGATGATCGGATCGAAGCCCGCAACGGCGTCATCAAGCTCCACGGCCCCGAAGGCTTCGCCGGAATGCGCAAGGCGGGCAAACTCGCCGCGGAGATCCTCGACGCGCTGGTGCCGCATGTCGTGCCGGGCGTCTCGACCCAGGACCTCGACGACATCGTCTACAAGATGACGGTGGAGGCCGGAGCGATCCCCGCGACCCTCGGCTACCGCGGCTACACCAAGAGCTGCTGCATCTCCATCAACCATGTCGTCTGCCACGGCATTCCGGGCGACAAGACATTGAAGGAAGGCGACATCGTCAACATCGACGTGACTCCGATCGTCGACGGCTGGCATGGCGACACCAGCCGCATGTACCTGGTCGGCGACGTTCCGCTGAAGGCCAGGAAGCTGGTCGACGTCACCTACGAATGCCTGATGCTCGGCCTCGAGCAGGCCAAGCCCGGCAATCACCTGGGCGACGTCGCCAACGCCATCCAGCGCCACGCCGAATCGCACCGCTACAGCGTCGTTCGCGATTTCTGCGGCCACGGCGTCGGCCGGCTGTTCCACGACAGCCCGGAAGTGATCCACGCCGGCCGCCCCGGCACCGGCCCCGAACTCAAGCCGGGCATGATCTTCACCGTCGAGCCGATGATCAACATCGGCCGTCCCGACGTGAAGCTCCTGGACGACGGCTGGACCGCCGTGACCCGCGACCGCTCCCTCTCGGCGCAGTTCGAGCATTCGATCGGCATCACCGAGGACGGCTGCGAGGTGTTTACGAAAAGCCCGGGCGGCTTCGACAAGCCGCCGTACTAAACCAGCCCGAGCATCCAGTTCGCCGCGGCGTCGAGCGCCTCGGTCCGCGCCTCGTCCCGCGTGCGGCCGCTGCTGGCGAGCGTGTTGAGCGAATGGTCGCCGCCTTCGATCACCTGGAGCGTGGCCCGATCGCCGAGGCCCGCGACCATCGGCTTCAACAGCGCCATTTCGGCCAAAGCGTCGCGCGATCCCGACACGAACAGCATCGGCACCTCGACCGACTGGAGGTGATCGGCGCGCTCCGTGCCGGCCTTCCCGGCGGGATGCAACGGAAAGCCGAGGAACACGAGCCCGCGCACGCCCTCGAGCGGCCGTGACGCCTGGGCCTGCGAGGTCATCCGCCCGCCATAGGACCGGCCTCCGGCGAACAGGGGCAGGCCGGGCATGAGCCTTGCCGCCTTGGCAACCGCCGCCTGCACCGTTCCTTGCGCGATGGGCGCGGGGTCGGGGCGCTTGCTGCCCTTTTCCATGTACGGGAACTGGAAACGGAGGGTCGCGATCCCGCGCGCCGCCAGCCCCTGCGCGCTCGCGGCCATGCTCGGGTGCGCCATGCCGACGCCCGCGCCGTGCGCGAACACGAACAAGGCCTTCGCGTCCTTGGGCCGGAGGGCCAGGCCCGATACCTCGCTGTTGCGGGTCGTAATCTTGATTGGTGTCGCCTTCATGCCGCTGCCCTCGCCGCTTTGTCCCACCGCGCGGTCAGTTCGCGCGCATTGTCGACGTCGGGCGGGAAGTCGACCTCGCCCCACTCCTCGCCGTCGATGTCCAAGGTCCAAACATCGACGCTTTGCGCGATGTGGTTGATGACGCGCAGGTACCAGATGGTCGTGCCCTCGGGCGTGCGCATCGCGCCTTCAATGGCCTCGCGGAACTGCTCGGCGCCGCCGGCGCGGAAGGCGAGCAGGCCGATCGATTCGGCGTTGACGCGAGCGAGATCGAGACGCTTGCCGATCGCCTTCAACCGTCCGCCTTCCTCGACGACCTTCATGTCGTCCTCGTCATAAGCCTGCTTGCGGTCGATCGTGACGCAGATGCCGCTGCGGTCGTTGGCAACGACCTTGGCCATCAGCGCGGTCGAGACGAGCGTGTCGCCGTTCCACACCAGGCAGTCGCCGGCGAGCTCCTCGCGCGCCATGTACAGCGAGCCCGTATTGTCGGCGACCTTGTAGAAGGGGTTGAACACCGTACGCACGTTCGGCCCACCGCTGCGCTTCGCGATTGCCTGGCTGACCAGCTCGTCGTGGAATCCCGTGACGACGACCGCTTCGTGCACGCCGTTCGCCTCGAGCGTGTCGAGCTGGCGGTCGAGCAGGCTGCGCCCGTTGAAATCGATCAGGCATTTGGGCCGGTCGTCGACCAGGTGGCCGAGGCGCGAGCCCTGCCCCGCGGAAAGGATGATGGCTTTCATGTTGGCGCGGGCACTGCCTTTCAAATGTGTCGGCGATTGGGCATTAGCGGATCAGGCGATCGCATGAGGGCCACCGCGTGAAGAAAATCGAAGCGATCATCAAGCCGTTCAAGCTCGACGATGTCAAAGACGCGCTGCACGAAGTCGGCGTCTCGGGCATCACCGTCGCCGAGGTGAAGGGCTTCGGCCGCCAGAAAGGGCATACCGAGCTCTATCGCGGCGCCGAATATGTGATCGACTTCCTGCCCAAGGTGAAAGTGGAGGTCGTCGTCGAGGATTCGCTCGCCGACAATGTGGTCGAAGCGATCGAGAATGCCGCGCGCACGGGGCGCATCGGCGACGGCAAGATCTTCGTCATCGACGTCGAGCAGGCGATCCGCATCCGCACCGGCGACCGCGGGGCCGATGCCATCTGATGCTCGACGAACGCCTCGCCTCCATGTCGCCCGATGAGCTGCGTGGCGCGATGCGCAGCCTGGGTTATCGCACGCAGAACGACCTCGCCCAGGCGATCGGCGTCTCGCGCTCGGCGGTCAGCCTGTGGCTCGAGGGAAAGGTCGGGGTGCCGCGCCCGGTCGCGATGCTCCTGAGGATGCTCGTCGCGGCCCAGCGCCGCGTCTACTGACGCGCCATGCTTCCACTCGACGACCAGCAGCAGGCGGCGCGCGACTGGTTCGAATCGCTCCGCGACCGCATCTGCGCCGAGTTCGAAGCGATCGAGCGCGAAGCCGGCTCGGACGCTAGCTTTGCCTACACACCGTGGGACCGCACCGACGCGAGCGGGGAGCCCGGCGGCGGTGGGGTGCGCGGGCAGATGATCGGCAAGGTGTTCGAGAAGGTCGGGGTCAACGTCTCCACCGTCGGCGGCAGCTTCTCGCCCGAATTCGCCAAGTCGATCCCCGGGGCCGACGAGGACCCGAGCTTCTTCGCGACCGGCATCAGCCTCGTCGCGCACATGGCCAACCCGCACGTCCCCGCCGTGCACATGAACACGCGTTTCCTCACGACCACCAGGCGCTGGTTCGGCGGCGGGGCGGACCTCAATCCCGCGATTCCCTATGAGGAGGACACGGAGGCCTTCCACGCCCGGCTGCGCGCGGCCTGCGCGGCGCACGACCCGACCTTCTACCCGCGCTTCTCGAAGTGGGCGGACGAATATTTCTGGCTGCCGCATCGCGGCGTCCCGCGCGGCGTCGGGGGTATCTTCTACGACCATCTCGAAGGCCATTTCGACGCTCATTTCGCCTTCACCAGGGACGTCGGCGAAGCGTTCCTCGACATCTTCCCTGAGCTCGTGCGCAAGCGCATGGACTCGCCGTTCGACGAAGCGGACCGCGAGCGGCTGCTCGAATTCCGCGGCCGCTATGTCGAGTTCAACCTGCTCTACGACCGCGGGACCCTGTTCGGCCTCAAGACCGGCGGCAACATCGACGCGATCCTGATGAGCCTGCCGCCGCTGGCGAGATGGGCATGACGGTCTCTCTTCATCCTCCCCGGCATTTGCGGGGGAGGGGGACCGCCGAAGGCGGTGGAGGGGTT
>Ga0207678_10006827_pt1 | contig 10122 bp, 9 predicted proteins | sample KBSC63metaG_FD_184319 | JGI IMG/M metagenome (GOLD analysis project Ga0207678, IMG submission 184319) | Corn rhizosphere microbial communities from Kellogg Biological Station, Michigan, USA - KBS C6-3 metaG (SPAdes) (version 2) | ecosystem: Host-associated > Plants > Roots > Rhizosphere > Soil ...
TGCCCCGTCGCGCTGCTTTCCACCAGCCCCGAACGCGAAGATACTATCCTGGTACAAAATCCGTTTGAGGCTTAACGATCTCTTACCGGGAGGCGCGTATAGTTGAGTAGAAATGGCTGATTACTATCCGCTGATCGCCCGCGCTATTGCCGCCCTGGACCCCAACGCTCCCGGCGAAAGCCGTCGCGCGCTCTATGAGCGGGCGCGCACGGCGCTGATCGCACAGCTCCGCAGCGTGCAGCCGCCGCTTTCCGAATCCGAGATCACCCGCGAACGGCTGTCGCTGGAAGAGGCCGTCCGCAAGGTCGAATCGGAGGCCGCCCAGCGTGCCCGCGAGGCCTCGCGCCCCGGTGGCGGCACCCGCAGCAGCGGCAGCGGCGATGCCTTCCGCCGGGCCAGCACCCGTGCCACCGAGGGCAACCCGGCCGCAGCCCCTCCGGCTGCTCCGCCGCGCACCCGTCCGGCGCCGACGCCGCCGCGCGCCGACCGCCCGTCCTTCAACGTCGATGACCAGGGTGACGCCCAGCGTCCGCCGCGCGCGCCCCGTTTCGACGCGCCGCGCCAGCCCGGTCCGCCGGCGATGCCGGAGCCGCCGGCCCCTCCACCTGCCGGACGCGAGCGCGCGCCTGGGCGCCGCCCGCCGGACATCGGACCTCCGCCGCCGCTGCCGCCCGCACCGGGCGTGCGCGGCTTCCGCGACATCACCGCCGACGTCAACGATCTCGGCGGCGCCGCCGCGCAGGCCAATCGCGCCGCGCGCCGCACCTATGCCAACGTGCCCTCGCCCTCGCCGGAATTCGACCGGCTGGAGCCGAGCCTGGAGAACCGCGCCGGCGAGGGCGATGCGCCCTATTCCTATGACGAGTCGATCGAGGAGGCCGAGCGCTATGCGCCGCGGGCCGCGTCGACGCGCCCGCACATCCCCGTCCTCGACCGCGACACCAAGAAGCCCAAGCGCGCCCGCTCCGTCTTCCCGTTCAAGAGTGCGATCGCCGTCGGCATCGTGCTGATCCTGGTCGGCGCCGGCATTCTCTGGGGCAAACAGCTGGTCCAGATCGCGAACGGCCTGATCAAGTCCTCGCCGACCCAGGTGGTTGAGGCGCCGAAGGATCCGTCCCAGCCGCAGAGCAAGCCGAAGATCCCCGATCGGGTCGGCCAGCCCTCGGCCAGCGACCAGCCGGTCGCGCCGGTGGCGCAGAAGGTCGTGCTCTATGACGAGGATCCGTCCGATCCGAAGGGCAAGCAATATGTCGGCTCGGTGGTGTGGCGGCTCGAGCCGATCAAGGCCACGGGCAACCAGAAGCCCGACGTCGCCGTGCGCGCCGACATCGAGATCCCCGACCGCAAGTTCAAGATGACGATGTCGTTCCGCCGCAATACCGACTCGTCGCTGCCGGCGAGCCACACCGCGGAACTGACCTTCATCCTGCCGCCGGATTTCTCCGGCGGCGGCGTCGGCAACGTGCCGGGCATCCTTATGAAGTCCAACGAGCAGGCGCGCGGCACGCCGCTGGCGGGTCTCGCCGTGAAAGTCACCGACGGCTTCTTCCTGGTCGGCCTCTCCAACGTCGATTCCGACCGCGCGCGCAATTTGCAGCTCCTGAAGGAGCGTTCGTGGTTCGACGTGCCGCTGGTCTACGTCAACCAGCGCCGCGCCATCATCGCGATCGAAAAGGGCGGTCCCGGCGAACGCGCGTTCAACGACGCGTTTGCAGCGTGGGGCGAGTAGCGGCCGGCGCGCAATGGACGCGCGCTCAGGCCTGAGCTGATCTCCGTTGAATCAGGAAATCGATCGCCAAATCACTTGCCAGGCCGATCGCTCGCGGCGTAACGAAAGAGGCCGGCAGGAAAACGGCCTCCGTATTTCAGATCATCCAGGACGTTTTCGCGTTCGTCGTCGCGTGAAACCAGCGATTACTCGTCGGTGGTGGCGGCGGCGCGCCTTCGCGCGACGTTCTCGCGCTCCATCACGGCACGGCAGCCCGGACTGACCTGCGCGCGGAGCTTGTGCATGCAGGCGGTGATTCTCTGGACGTTGGGAACTTCGTGACCGCACAGCCGCATGGCGTCGCCGGTGCACATCTGCTGCGCCTCCGACGAGAAGGCGAGGCCCGGGGGTGCGGCAAGTACTGTTGCCGCCGAGGCGACGGCGAAGAGAAGGGCGATCCTGCTTGTATTATGGAAAGTCATCGATGCGTTCCCCAAGGTTGCGCGCGGTGCTGCCGCTGTTCGTTGGGGGCGCTGCAAGCGGCTTGCGCTGCCGCATGCGTCATCCTTCACGCGGGCGACACCCGGTGTGGCTGCTCGAATTCTGTCGATGTTCGAATCAAAAGTGCTGCGCTGCCCCGCACGAATTATGCGCCAACGCTGTGAAGCTGCAATGGCTAACGTCAACACTTTCTGGACTGTTGCGTGTGGGCCACGTCGATCGAAGTGAGTCTCAGCGTCGCCATCCCTGACCACGATCGAACAGACACGCGCGCAGCGACGCACGCGCGGTGTGGGGAGCGAAGCCTTCCTCACCGGCAATGTGCTGCGCAGCCGCCAACCCACGTCCCGCGGTACGGCTTCCCAGATCCCTGCGATCCCTGATCCCAAGGGCGCGGGCGTTGCGCGGCCCGTTGTCCCGGCCGGCCAGCCTCGCCTCTGGCTTCCCGCAAAACTCAGTACAAATGCGGAAAATTCAGGGTCGGAAACAACCACCCGTTAGGGAAGCCTGCGTACGATAGGCGGCTATCTCTCGCACCCGCCTCATTGTTTTCGTTGGAGTTAAAAGGCTGCCGAAACCGGCCTTTCGATTGGCGCTCTCATGCTTGTTCGTTCTGCTGCCGATGAATCCACGAAGACCCCGGCCATCCCGTGCGATGGAGCGGCCGCGGCTGGAAGCGTTCCGAACCGTGGGCCTGAAGGCATGACGCGAGCTTGGCGAAATGAGGCGATGCGGCGAGCCGGGATGTCCGGCGCGGAGGTGGCATAGCCATGCCTGCCGCAACGTCGGATCTGCGCAAGGAATTGAACGGCGCCGAAGAGGATGGACCCGAGCACGATGCCCGGATTTTCGGGGAGGTGACCGACCTCTTCCTGTCCAATGTCGGTCGCCTCGGTGACTCGCAGATCGCCGCCGTCGATGGCGTCCTTGCCCACCTGATCGACCGGGTGGATGCAACGACCGTGACCCAGCTCAGCGAGGCGCTGTCCGTCATCGACCGGGCGCCGCGCCAGACGATCCGCAAGCTTGCCTTCCACGCGCAGCCGCTGCTGGCGGTGCCCGTTCTCAAGAGCTCCAGCTGCCTGTCGGATGCCGACCTTGTTGAAGTGGTCAAAACCCGCAGCCAGCAGCATCTGCTGGCAATCTGCGATCGAAAGACGCTCAACGAAGCACTGACCGACGCACTGATGAGATTCGGCGACGTCAACGTCTCCAACGCGCTCGCCCGGAACCCGGGTGCGCGGTTTTCCGAATGCGGATACGCGACGCTGGTGGGACGGGCGGAGCGCGACGAGGGCCTGGCGGAAAAGCTCGGCGCCCGCCTGGACATTCCCGGCAGCCTGCTGCGGGAGCTCATTGGCAAGGTTGCCGATGTCGTCCGCGCGCGGTTCCTGACGGGGTCGCGACCCGTCGCGCGTGGCAAGACCCAGAATTCAGCTGCGGCGCCTGCCGGACAGGTGGCCCGGAAAAAGATCGACTACACCCAGGCGCAAAGCGAGGTCGTTGCGCTCAACCGCACCGGCAAGCTGAACGATTCGATCGTCAACCGGTTTGCGGTGAGGGGCGAATACACCCACGTGGTCGCAGCGCTCGCCTTGAAGGCCGACGTCAAGGTCGAGGCCATCGAACCATTGCTCGACCCCGACCGGGTGTATGGACTGATCGTTGCCTGCAAGGCCGCCCAGGTGACCTGGTCGACGACGACGATGATCGTCCGCAACCGGCCCAATTGCCCACCATCCACCGATCGGGAACTCGAGCAATGCGTCGCCGTGTACGAGTCCTTGCTGCTGTCGGTGGCGCAATGGACGATCCGGTGGGGGTCTGATCGGATCCTCGGCAAAACCGCGCCCGCGGCGTCGCCGTCGGCGGGTAAGAAGGTGGGCCAGCCTGCCTGACACTGGCCTTGTCGGATCCGTGAACCCGTCGGCCTCTTGACTCAACCCTGACTAGATTTGAAATTGCGTCCGGCCTGGGCGCTGACCAGAAGCGGATCATGTCCGGCTATGAATGCGATCGATCCGCTGGCGAGCCTTCTTGTTCGACGCATGAGGTCAACGCAGAGGTCGCCATGAAGCGCTACCTGATCTTCGGAGTGATCGGCCCGTTCATCGGCGGGTTTCTGATGCTGTTCGCGACCACGGTGGCGTCGGGCTACTGGAGCGACACCAGCTGGTCGGAGATCGGCAAGTTTCTCGGCGCGTTCTTCAAGACGCTGCACTACAGCTATCTGTTCGGCCTCGTGCCGATGCTGATGATTGGCGCGATCGACGACATTCTCTATCACGTCAAGCGCATTTCTCCGGGAATGCGAACGCTGATCGTGGCCGCCATCGGCTTTGCGATATCCTCATTGCTTTATGGTTCGCGCGGGCCGGATACCGGCGTGATGAATTTTTTGCTCTTCGGTCTCGTCGGCATGGTGCCTGCGATGCTGGCGTCGTGGCTGGCGCACCGATATGCCGACGCGCCGCAGCCGGTGCATTCGACGTAAGCGCGGCCCGTACCGCTTGATCGGAACCCTAGCGCTACCGCGATGGCGCATGTCAGGGTTTACCTGACCTCAGCCGCCAATATGGCGCTTGGCAGACTAATGTCAGGCTGGTCCGATCGGGTAATGCAACGTAAGGAGCCCCCACAAGGTTGTCAGTCTTCGCCGGCGAAAGAACATGCGTGCGTCAGGGATCGCGGAGTTGAGTAACAGGCTTTCCGCCGGTTCGGGCCGAAGCAAGGAAGCCGCCTGGCTTTTCACGGCGCTGGTTCTGACGGCCGCCATTCCGGTCCTGCTGCTCGGGGGATGGATGGCCTACATCACCGCGGACCAGGAACGAAGCTACGCCCGCAAAGCCGCCACGGAGGCGCTGACACAAGTCGCGCATCGGATCGAGGGCGAGATCTCCCATGAAATCCAGGTTGCGGAGACGCTTGCAAGTTCCGCCGCGCTCGACGACGGGAACCTGAGCGACTTCTATATCGAGGCGAAACGGATCGTCGCCGCCCGTCCCCTGTGGGAGACCGCCTTCCTGACCAAACCGGACCGCGAGCAGGTCCTGAACGTATTGCGGCCGCTCGGCGCGCCGCTCGGACGACCGGTGACTGACACCGAAAGCTTCAGCGCGGTGCTGCGCACACGAAAGCCGGTGCTTGGTGGGCTCGGGCAGTTTCAGGCCTCCATCGGCAAGCGGCTGGTCGCCCTGCGTGTGCCGGTCATTCGCGACGGTGAGCTTCGCTACATTCTGACCGTGGGCCTGTTGCCCGACCAGATCGGCACCATTCTTGGTCAGGCCGGGCTGCCCGCCGGATGGGCCGGCACCGTCATCGACGCCAAGGACGAGATCGTCGCGCGGACGCCTGACGCTCAGGCCGTCAGTGCCAGCGCAAAAACGCCCGCCGTGCAGGAAGCCATTGCCCGCGGCGGCTCGAACTCGCTGCGCACCCAGACGAGCGAGGGAATGGATGTCGAAACCGCCCACCGCGCCCTCGCGGGCACGGAAGGATGGTCGGTCCATGTCGGCGTTCCCGTCGCCGAACTGAACGCGCCGGTATCCCGCTCGTTGCAGCTGTTGGTCGCAGGAACGGCGGCGAGTGTCGGGCTCGCCATCGCGCTTGGACTGGTGATCGCCCGCGAGATCGCGCAGCGTCGCCGCATGGAGGCGCTTCAGTCGGCTGCAGCGCTGCTGGACAGCGAGAAACGCGGGGCGCTTGCCATCGATGCCGCCGAACTCGGGACATGGCGCTGGGACCTGACCGCAAACGAGTTCAGCGGTTGCAACCGCTTTGGCGCATTGCTTGGTTTGCCGGGCGCCCGATCGGGCGAAACCAGATGGTCCGCGGACCGGATTTTTGCGTTGCTGGAGCCGCCGCATCGCGCGGCGCTGGCGTCGTTTGGCGGCGCCTGCCTCGAAAGCGGAAAATCGGGCAGCGTTGAATTTCCCGTTCAATCCGACGATCGCGGCGAATACTGGCTGCGCGCGGCGGGAAGGGCGGAAGGTCCGCCGAACCGGCGTCATGTGATTCATGGCGTGCTTGCCGACATCGACATCCTCAAGCGCGCCGAGACCGAGCGTTCTCATCTGCTTCGTCGGCTGGCTTCGGCCCAGGAAGAGGAGCAGCGCCGGATTTCGCGCGAACTGCACGATCAGATCGGCCAGACGGTGACCGGGTTGTCGCTCGGCCTGAAAGCGCTTGAGCAAGGCTTGGCGAAGGGCGACGCCTCGGCGGCATCCGGGCAGCTCCGCTGGCTCGAACAGCTCGCGGCGCAGATCGGCCGCGACATACATCGCACGGCATCGGACCTGCGGCCGACGGCAATCGACGATCTCGGAATTTTCAGGGCGATCGAGGCCTATGTCGCCGAGTGGCAGGAGCGTTATGACGTTCGTGTCGATATCCAGACTTTCGGCCGCGACCATCCGCTGCCTCCCGATGTGGCCGCGGTGCTGTACCGGCTCGTTCAGGAGGGGTTGACCAACGTCCTGAAGCACGCGCGCGCCAGCAAGGTCAGCATCGTGCTCGAGAAGAAACCAGAAGGGCTGGCGCTCGTTCTTGAAGACGACGGCATCGGTTTCGATCCGGAAAGCGTAGGCGGCAATGCCTCGGGAGCGGGACAGGCCTCCGGACTGGGCCTCTCCGGTATGAAGGAGCGCGTCGCTTTGCTCGGTGGTACGATCGCGGTGGAATCGGCGCCAGGAAAAGGGAGCACGATCTTCGTTCAGATCCCGCTCGAAGTGCAGTCCGAAGTTGAGGAGACCGGCGCATGACGCCCATTCGCATCGCACTCGTTGATGATCATCCGGTCGTGCTGGCCGGCATACGCGCGCTGCTGCAAGGCGTGCCCGAAGTCGAACTCGTCGGCGAGGCAAATACGGGGGCGACGGGCCTGAAGGCGATTTGCGAATGCACGCCCGATATTGCGGTCATCGACCTATCGCTGCCTGATATCAGCGGAATGGAACTCGCTCGCCGCGTGAGCCGGCGTTGCCCCGAGGTCAAGATCATTGCCCTGACCGTTCACGAGGATCGTGCCTATATTCATCCGGTTCTCGAAGCGGGAGCGCGGGGATATCTTTTGAAACGATCGGCGGCGGACGAGTTGCTCCGTGCCATCCGGGCGGTCAATCAGGGAACGATCTACCTCGATCCGGCCATTGCCGAAAAGGCGTCGATGAGCGCGCCTGAAGTTGCGTCGGCAGGCGACAGCGACAGCGGCGAACTCAGCCGGCGCGAAGAGGATGTGCTCAAGCTCGTCGCCCAGGGATTCAGCAACAAGCAAATTGCCGGTGAGCTGGAAGTAAGTGTCAAGAGCGTAGAGACCTACAAGGCGCGGGCATCTGAGAAGAAAGGGTTGCGCAGCCGCGCTGACATCGTCCGCTACGGCATCAAGCAAGGCTGGCTGGCGGCTCCAAACTGACTGGATTTCCCCTGCTTCACGGGGACGCGAACGTCTTCTCCGTCCATCCTGCTCTCGTCACCGCGAAGACTTCTTCTTGTGATGAAGGGGCTTGAACAGCACCACCCAGAGTGCGGAAGCAATCAATAACAACGCAACACCTTCGGCAGGACCGACGCGCTCCTGCAAAATCAGAGCGCCGGCCAGGACACCGATGATCGGAACTGCCGTTACCCCGATTGTCAGGATACCAACGGGAAGAAGCTCGACGACTTTGAACCACATATAGAAACACAGGAACATCGGCACGACGAAGACAAAGGCCAGTGCCGCGGCTGTTCTCAGGCTCACCGTAGCCAGGACAGCCGGATTGCCGATGAGCATCATGCCAATCGTGATGGGTATGGCACCCAATATCAATTGCCATCCGGCCAGCACAATTGCCGGACTGCGCCAGGGCACCGCTTTATAGGCGACGGTTCCGATGGCCCAGGAGAGAGACGCGAATATAAGCAGTCCAACTCCAACCGGAGCGCCCTCAAGGTTCTTCCATGCCGGTGTGACGAGCACCGCGAGGCCAGCGACGGCTAAAGTCAGGCCGAGCAGGCGGCGAAGATCAAACGATTCACGAAGCACCACCACGCTGAGCACAGATGACCATATCGGCATGGTGTAGGCGATGATTATCGCCCGGCCAGAGGCCACTTGAGAGAGGCCGTAAGCGGCAGCAATCGACCAGAGCGTCACATTAAAAAGCGCAACCAGGAAAAGGTACTTGACCTCAGCGCGCTCGGCGAAGGGGCTATAGCCTTGAAAATGAGCGATGACGAGTAACCCAATTCCGCCGATGTTCAGACCAACCGCTCGCATGGTCCAGGGATCGACTTGCGAAAGCGCAATCTTCGTGATCGGCCAGCTCAAACCCCACAGCAATGCGAGGAGCCCGAGCAATCGTACTCCCCGCACGAAATTGCTACCATCCATGATTGCGTCCGCGTTGAACAAGCAGGCGGGCTGCATTCCCGTGATAGGCTTGTGAGCGAGGATCGGCCTCCGCGTGCTTCTTCGCCATCTCCTCCTTCAGCTCAGTTGGCAGTGTCTACATGCCTCCCGAGCACCCTCATGGCTATTGGTTCGGCAGCGGGAGCGTGGGCCGTTTTCGCGTCGTCCTCGTAATCGAAAGCGCGGTAGGAGGTCGCTTGTTCAGTTCGGCATTCATTTGCGTGGCTAGGCGTCTGCGAGGAATTCGCAGCCACAACCGGGGAGTTCATAGTACATTTGCCCCGAAAACTCAATGCCAGCTTGATGGCGTGCAAGCTCCACAACGTGCGGTAGCGCGCTGCGGACGTATAGTCGATTGATCTGAAAGCCGGCTGGACATCAAACAAGGCAAATTGCCCGCTTTGCACCGCCAAGGAGGACCGCGTTCGAATACGCACCGAGGCGGACGTCCGCCGATCACCCGTGAATTTGCGGGCCCGCGCACTAGACGGATGTCGGTTATCTCGCGGTGTCCGTATGCGGTACACCCCGCAGATCGCTCATTGGCACGCAGCTTTTCTTCCGGCGCTGATTTCGTGGTGCGCCCTGCACCTTCAAGACCTTGCCGGCCGAACAGGAGCCGTCGTTGACATAGATCGTGGAGTAGGGATCCATCATCAGTGGTTCGTAAGGGTAAAGTTTTTGCGCGAAAGATGGCTGCGCCAGGCAAAGGGCGATGAGAAACGCGCCTGCGCCCACCATCCTGGGCCAGCCACGCGGCACTTTCGCAGTGCACGCGGGATTTCCGATGTCTGGTCCGAACATGATCGTGGCCATTGCCATCAGTCCTTCGGAAGCCGGAAAGCGCCGGCGACCGATGCCGCGCTGCGAGACTTGCCGTGAATGACGTCGGTCACCGGAATGAGGTGGCGGGTGTAGACTTCCTGAAGTTTTCGAATCATCTCAACGTTCTCTGTTGACCTGTTCAAGCCAAAAATTCCATCCGTGCAAACCAGCAATCCTTCGGCACAGAGTCCGCCGAGCGCCTTCGCCGTTTCGGAATCGCTGGCGTAGATGCGGGCTGCAATCTGGCGCAATCCCCACCGCTCTCCGGGGCTGGCCCAGATCAGAAGCAGCGCTTCGATTTGTGCTACTGACACGATGTGTTTCAATATGAAGTCCCTGATGTCGTCAGGGACGTATTGCGTTGCCATGCCGCAGGCTGATGTTGTGTGGTCGAGGAAAGCCGGATGCCGGAGACGCCGGAATCAGTGGCCCGTGCGATGTTCCGGATAAGTGCCGGAAGCGCCTTCGAACTCTTGCCGGGTGCCGGACGCTTCGGCTTTCGATGCGGCTAACCTGGCCTCTCTCTCGTATTCATCGACCAGCACCTGAAGCTTTGCCGCAAATTTCAGGTTGCCTGTGCCGTCTGCCAGCCGCCTGAAGAAAACCGCCCGCTCCAGCATTTGCTCGGTTCGGGATGGCTTGATCGATTTGTCTTTGGTTTGGCCCACCCTCGTACTCCTCGGTCCCCTCGAATTGC
>Ga0207678_10006828_pt1 | contig 10121 bp, 8 predicted proteins | sample KBSC63metaG_FD_184319 | JGI IMG/M metagenome (GOLD analysis project Ga0207678, IMG submission 184319) | Corn rhizosphere microbial communities from Kellogg Biological Station, Michigan, USA - KBS C6-3 metaG (SPAdes) (version 2) | ecosystem: Host-associated > Plants > Roots > Rhizosphere > Soil ...
CATGACGCGGTCGCGCTGATCGAAGATGGCGCTCGCCTGCCCGAGATTCTTGTCGATGTCGGAACGGCCGATCCGTTCCTTGAGCAGGAGCTCCGCCCCGAGTTGCTTGAGCCCGCCTGTGCCGACGCCGGTATCGCGCTCACGCTTCGCCGCCAGCCCGGTTACGACCACAGCTACTATTTCATCTCGACCTTCATGGCCGATCATTTGCGCTGGCATTCGGAGCGGCTGGCCGCATGAACTGGTATCCGCAGGCGTTGCCGGCAGCGACGGCGGTGGCCTGCGGCCTGTTGATCGGGATCGAGCGGGGCTGGAAGCTCAGGAAGGAGCGGTCGGGGACGCGGGTCGCGGGCGTTCGCACCTTCACCTTGCTCGGCCTGTTCGGCGGCCTTGCCGGATTGATTGCGACTCAGCGTCACGATGTCCTCGCGGCTATTCTGTTGATTCCAGCAGTAACGATCCTGGTGATCGGATACGCGCGACGAACGGGCGAGGATCGGGAAGACTCGACGACGCCCATCGCCGCGCTAGTGACCCTTGCGCTCGGATTCCTTTCGGGAACCGGATTGCCCGGTCTCGCAATCGCCGGGGCAGCGCTCGTCACCTTCGTTCTGGCGCTCCGGGTCGAACTCCACCGCTTCATAGAAAAAATGGACGAGGCCGACGTGAAGGCGCTGGCGCGCTACGCAGTCATCGCCGCGGCCGTCCTGCCCTTCCTCCCGAATGGCCATTACGGCCCGCTTGGTGCGTGGAACCCGCAGCGGTTGTGGCTAGTGGTGGTGCTGGTCACCGGCTTCTCCTTTTTCGGCTATGTCGCGAACAGGATTTTCGGGGAGCGGCACGGGACGATTGCGACGGCACTGATCGGCGGCGCCTACAGCTCGACCGCGGTGACCCAGTCATTGGCCCAGCGGCTGGGAAGCGAGAAGCAAGCCGGTGCCGAGCCTGCCGGAATCGCGCTCGCGACGGCCGTTATGTACCTGCGTATCCCTGTGCTGATCGCGGTGCTTGCCACTCGCGTTCTTCCGCCGATCCTTGCCCTGATTGTACCTGCCTCGATTGTCGCCTGGGCCGCCGGTTTCTGGCTGTACCGGAAGGCGCCGAAAGCCGTGGCCCCGACCCCGCCAGGCAATCCGATCGCTTTGCTGCCGGCGCTTGGGTTCGTAGCCTTTGTCGCAGTGGCGGCGGTCATCGCGGCTTGGGCGCAGGGCCGTTTCGGGCAAAGCGGGATTGCCGTGCTCCTACTGATCATCGGCACGATGGATGTCGACGTGGCGATCGTAACGCTCGGCAGCCTTGCGCCCGAAGCGATCTCTCCTTTGCTGGCAGCCATGGCCATCAGCGGGACGGCCATTGCCAACATGGCCGTGAAGATCGGAATTACGCTTGTCTATGCGCGACGGAAAGGGCTGTCGGCGGCTGTGGCGATGGTTTCGAGCACGCTGGTGCTTGCCGCTGGTATCGCCGTCGCCTTCACTCAGCTGTAGCTATTCTTCCGACTGAATCAGCACGCTTTCGCCGATCAGAAGGAACAGGAGGAAGGGCGCCCAGGCAGCGATCAGGGGTGGGTAAACGCCCGCTCCGCCCATCGCCAGACTGAAATTGTCGGCCACGAAATAGGCAAAGCCGAGCGCCATGCCGGTTACCGCGCGGATCAGCACCTGCCCCGATCGCGCCAGCCCAAATGCCGCGATAGCCGCCAGCAAGGGCATCAGGATGCACGAGAGCGGACCCGAAATCTTGTGCCACAAGCCCGCTTCCACCTCCGCAGTCGGCTTTCCGGCCCGCTTCATCGCCGCGATCTTGTCTACGAGGTCGAAGAAGCTGGTTTCGTCGGGTTCCACCTTGGCGATGGTCAGCTGCTCCGGGGTCAGGCCCTGCAGGCCCAGCATTTGCCGCGTTTGAGACACGACATTCATTGTCGAATCGTAGATGGTGACATTCTCCAGCCGCCACATTGAGCCGACCGGCTCCGCTCGCTGGGCATTGATGACCCGCTGTAACTCTCCATTCCGGAGCTCGTAGACGACCAGGTCATTGGCATGGAATTCGGCGCCGCTGCCGCCGATCCTCCCGGCGCGGACCTCATCCTCGCCGTGCAAGACCCATACGTTCGTCAGGATCCCGGTTTCGGGCGGGATGGGTTTGTAGTCGTTGTCGCTCCACGCATTCACCACGCGCGCCGAATTCACCACGACCCGTTCGTTGAAAGCAAAGGCCAGCATTGCGATGACGACGCTCGCAAGCACGATCGGCGCCAGCATCTGGTGCGCCGAAACGCCCGCCGCCTTCATCGCCACCACTTCGCTGTTCTGATTGAGCCCGACGAAGGCGATCAGGGTTCCGAGCAGGACCGAGAATGGGAGGAACCGGGAGATCAGCTGCGGGATCCGCAGCGACACATATTTCCACAACTCGGGGTCGCCATTGCCGGGGACGGCGAGGATCTTCCCGGATTCGCCGAGCAGATCCAGAGTCATCAGCACCAGCACGAGCCCGATGAGAACCGCGAGGCTGCGCGTGAGGAACAGCCGCACTGTATAGAGCGCCAGCTGTCGCGACGGGAAAAAGCGGAAGCTGCTCATGCCGATCTCGGCTTGGGAAATAGCCCGCGAATCGTCCTGACGAGCTTGGCCGCGGCCCATTCGAGCGTGCCGATCGGCTGTCCGCCCGGACGGTGGGCGATGACGTGATACATCCAGCCGATCAGCGCTGCGAGACCGGCAAACGGAACCCACAAGGCGATCAGCGGATCCACCCGGCCCTGCTCGCCGGCGAACTGCCCGTATTGGTTGATCTTGTGATAGCCGACCATCATCAGGATGCCGACGAAGATGCCGAGTGCCGAGGTACTACGCTTCGGCGGTACCGCTAAAGCGACCGCGAGCATCGGCAACATCAACATCATCAGCACTTCCACCAGCCGGAAACTGAGGTTCGCCTGAGCGCCGATCATCTGGATGTGCGAGGCCGCCTTGCCTCCGTAGCCGAGCAAGAAAAGCTCGTGCAGGTACAGCTCGTCGAAATCGATGCCCCGCTTCCTGAACTGGTCGATCGGCGGGACCTTGATCGGCAGGTCGTAACTGGCGAACGTCAGTGTCCGCGGAGTCGCGAACTTCGGGGATTGCTGGATCAGCTTCCCATTCTTCAGCCGCAACAGGATCACCTGCTGATCGTCGGTCGACAGGAACTGGCCCGCTGCTGCGGTCGCCGCGACACTCATCCCCGAGGGGTCGTTGGCGGCCACGAAAATCCCCTGCAGGTTCGTGCCCTTGTTTTCGCTCCGGTCGATTCGGATCGTCAGCTTTTTGCCCAGCGTGGTGAACTCGCCCACCTTGATCGACGCGCCCAGAGCTCCGGAACGAAGATCGAACCGCAACCCTTCGTAGCGATAGTGCGCAAAGGGCTCGAGGTACCCGACGATCCCGATATTCAGGACCATCAGAACAGCGGCGTAGATATAGGGGACTCGGAGCAGCCGACCGTAGCCGATCCCGATGCCGCGAAGCGCATCGAGCTCCGACGATAGCGCCAGCTTCCGGAAAGCCAGAAGGATTCCGAGCAGAAGCCCGATCGGGATTCCGAGCGAAAAATATTCCGGCAGCAGGTTGGCCAGCATCTTCCAGACGACACTCACTGGCCCGCCAGCGTCGACGACGAAGCTGAACAGCCGCAACATCTTGTCGAGCACGAGCAGCATTGCCGCCAGGATCAATGTCCCGAGCAGCGGCACGGCAATGGACCGGGCCAGGTAGCGATCGATCAACGTCAGCCGGTGCAAAATTCGAACGTCCCCGCACCATCATTTGGCCGCAAAGCGCGCCGACATAGCATTGGGGCCGTCTCACCTGTCGGCCCTTCAAATGAGGCTCATAGCGGACCGGCTGGCAAAATCATGTCGAAAACGCATTCGGAGGAAGAGGAGCAAACGGAGCCGATGGCTGCGCTGTGCCCACTTCGGTGCGCAAGTCGTCCGCGGATCGCTTTGCTTTCCAACCCCAAGTCGACGCGCAATCTCGCCGAACTCTCGAAAATTCGGGATTATTGCGCCGACCACCCGGACATTTTTCATTATGAAGTGGAGCGGGCGGAGCAGATTGGGGACGCTCTGCGGACCATCGCCCGAATCCGGCCGAAGATGCTGGTGATCAATGGCGGCGACGGCACTGTCCAGTCGGCGCTGACCGAAATGCATAATGGGCGCTACTTTGGGGACCAGCCTCCGCCGGTGTCTGTGCTGCCGAGCGGCAAGACAAATCTGATTGCGCTCGATTTAGGCGTCCGAGGCGATCCGATTTCAGCGCTCGAGCGGTTGGTCGAGATAGCTCAGGGCGATCTGGAGCCGCACATCGTCGCACGCGAAGTGATCGCACTTCGAAAGGACGGGTCGGAGCGGCCGGTGATCGGAATGTTCCTCGGCGGCGCAGGTCTGGCGGACACGATGCTGTTCTGCCGGCACAAGATTTACCCGCTCGGGCTTCCGAACGGGCTGAGCCATGTGCTCGCGGGAATTGCGCTTTTCGTTCGATTGCTGCTGAAGCTGAAGGCGAGCTTCCTTCCGCCGCCGCCGCAGACCACGGAGCTCTTTCTTCGGAAGCGCGGACGGTTGTCGGGCAAGTTCGTTTTCCTTGCCGTCACCACGCTCGAGAAACTTCTTCTGGCTTCCGAACTGGGGGGCGAGGGCCGCGGGCGCCTGAAGCTGGTGGCGATCGAAGAGCGGCCGGCCTCCGTGATCCGCGCAATTTTTACCGGCATCTTGGGGGGATATCGCGGCCAGAAGATGCGTGGAATTCACTATGCGGAAGTGGACGAGATCGAGATCGAGTCCGACAGCTCGAGCGTGATCCTCGATGGCGAAATCTTCCGCACCGAAAAGGGGCGGCCGATCCGCCTTAACCCGGCCGAACCTCTCTCCTTTGTGAAGCTCGCCGCCTAGCCTCGGCTCAACAGAAATTTAACCACGTCCAGCCTACCGATCTCGTGCCGGATCGGGAGAGTGAAGTTGCACGAGATTATCTCCCTTGCCGCCGACGTGGCCGCAACGCTGTTCGTTATTGGCCTCTGCATAATCATCGAACAGGTTTCGGTGATTGAGCGATTCTCGCTCCGGTCGCGCTTACCCGGAATCATGATGAACATCGCACAGGTGCCCCTCAGTTTGATGTTCGCGTGGCCGCTCAGCAAATGCTGGCATTCGCTGTCGATCGGAAAGCTCATCACGATTCCGCTATGGTCCTGGCTCGGGCCGCTCGGGGCGGCCGGATACGCACTGCAGATTCTCGCGCTGCTCCTGATCGTGGATTTTCTCACTTACTGGCGGCACCGGACCGAACATAAGATCTTCTGGCCCATTCACGCCGTCCACCACTCCCCCACCGAGCTGCACGCGGCCAATGATATCGGCCATCCGATGCAGGTCTGGTTTAGCCTGGTGTTCATCGCGTTCCCATTGAGCCTGGTGCAGATCGATGGCCCGGAAACGCCCGTAACAGTCAGCTTCATCGTAGTGCTGCTGACCTATTACATTCATTCCCCGATCGATGTGCACTTCGGACCTCTGCGCAAAATCCTGGTGGACAATCGCTTTCATCGAATTCACCACTCTCTGGAGCCTCGGCACTTCGACAAGAACTTCAGCATCTGCTTCAGCATCTGGGACCGTTTGTTTGGAACTGCCTATGATCCAGCTCCTGACGAGTGGCCGGACGTGGGACTGGAGGACTTTGAAGCCCCCCGCACACTGCACGATTATCTGTTTTTGCCGTTTCGTAAGCGGAACGGAAGCTCGAAGAGGTCTGCCGATGCCGCAGCCGCTCCGGCCTCCGGTGGCCCATGCGTGAGCGCACTGAGTTGCGCGACCTCGTCGCTGCCGAGCTCTCAGAGCCGCTAGATCCGCGCGTCACCGCGGTCGCGGAAGCGATTGCCGCTCGCCACGACCCCTCGTCGCGGGCAGTCCTGTTCTACGGTTCCTGCCTTCGCGAGAGCCAGCTCGAAGGGCGGATGCTCGATTTCTACCTGATCGTCTCCGACTACCGCACGGCCTATGACAGGCGCTGGTTGGCCGCAGCGAACCGCCTCATCCCCCCGAACGTCTTCTACTTTGAAAAGAACGGGCTGGCCGCGAAATATGCGGTCCTGAGCGAAGCGGATTTTGCGCGAGAATGCGACGCATCGGCGCGGACCGCCTCGGTGTTCGCGCGCTTTTCGCAGCCGAGTCGCCTCGTTTGGGCTGCGGATGAAGGGGTCCGCAACCGCGTGATTTGCTGTGTCGCGCGCGCCGCTCCGGTGCTCCTCGGACTTACCCGTCCGACTTTGTTCGATGATGAGGCAGCGAATCCGCTGGATCTCTGGAAGAAGGCGTTCCGTCTCACCTATGCGGCCGAGCTTCGAGCGGAACGGGACTCACGCCCGGAAATGCTTATCGACTCGGATCCGAACCGGTACCGCCGCTTCGCAAAGGCCGCAGGATTTCCCGACCACCGAAGCTTCACCGAAGCCCAGCGGCGCACCTCGGAACATGCCTGGCGGCAGTTCCAGCGGAGGGGAAAGCGCGCATCGCTCCTGCGCCTGATCAAAGCGAGCTTCACCTTCGCCGGCGGGGCCGAATATATCGCATGGAAGATCAACCGCCACGCCGGAACCCGCATTGAGCTCAAGCCCTGGCAGCGCCGCCACCCCCTGCTCGCAGGCATCAGCCTGCTGCCGCGGCTCCTGAAGTCCGGTGCGATTCGCTAGCCGAACGGCTCAACGCTGAACCGACCGCCGAAGCCAGAGCGGCGACCGTGAAGGGCTTCCGCAGCAGTTCGTAACCGACGAGATCGTCACTCTCGCCCTCTCCGACATAGCCGGTGACGAACAGCACCGCGAAATCGGTTCGCCGCTGCTTCAGGACCCGGATCAGCTCCGGGCCGGTCATCTCGGGCATGATGATGTCGCTGATGACGAGATCGAATCTCTCGCCGTCGAACAGCTGCATCGCTTCCGCTCCGCTTTCGCAGGCCACCGGCTCGTAATCCAGGTCCTGGAGCGCTTCGACAGTCGCGGAGCGAACCCGCGGATCGTCCTCGACGACCAGGATCCGCGCGCCTGCGATCCGGACCTCGTCCGAGCTCTCGTTCGCCGCGTGCAGCCGCACCGGCGGTTCGACCCGGGTTCGCGGCAGATAGAGCGACACGGTCGTGCCCTTCCCCACCTGGCTTTCGATTCCGACCTCACCGCCCGATTGATGGGCGAAGCCGAAAATCTGGCTGAGGCCAAGCCCGGTTCCCTTCCCCACCGGCTTCGTTGTGAAAAACGGCTCGAACGCTCGCTCCAGCACTTCCGGAGTCATTCCGCAGCCGGTGTCGCTGACCGAAATCTGGACGTAATCGCCCGCCTGGACGTCGCCCACCTGATTGGCGGCGAGGCTTACGTTGCGCGTCTCGATCCGCATTCGACCGGTTCCGTTCATCGCGTCGCGTGCGTTCACGGCCAGATTGACGATCGCATTCTCCAGCTGGTGCGGGTCGACATAGATGGGCCAGGTGCCCGGCGCGACCTCCACTTTCATCCGGATCCGCTCGCCGAGGGTCCGGTCCAGCAGGTCGGACATGCTCCCAACCAGTTCGCCCGCGTCGACCCGTTCGGGTAACAGCGGCTCCGACCGCGCGAATGACAACAGGCGGCGGGTGAGGGCGGCGGCTCGAGTGGCGCCTTCCATCGCGTTGTTGAGGTGGTTCATCACCTCGCGGCGAGGGCCGTTGAGGCGCCTTCGTGCAAGATCGATTCCACCGACGACTACCGCCAGCATGTTGTTGAAATCGTGAGCAATGCCGCCGGTTAGCTGGCCGACCGCCTCCATTTTCTGGACCTGCCGGAGCTGGGATTCCGCGGCCTGCCGTTCTTCTGCCTCCGCACGGAGCGCCTCGTTGGCTGCTCTCAACTCTTGCGTGCGTTCTGCCACCGCTATTTCCAGCACTTCAGCGCGTTCAGCTTCCTTTTCTGCAAGCCGCCGCGCTGCAGCATTCTGCCGAAGCGCCTGAACCGCAACGAGGCCCAGGAAGATCGCGCCGGCGCCGACCAGCACGCCGAGCCAGCTGAGATATAGGGTAAGCTGGTCTGCTCTGGCTGAAAATACGGTCGATTGCTGCATCCGGTCCTCGAGCGAGGTGCGTTCGCTGTCGGCGATCTCTCTTAGCTTGGCGTGGAGGGCAGGCTCGAGCGGCGGCCGAGTCGCTGCATAATAATAGCTGATGCCATAGCTGCTCTTGGGCTTGATCGAGCCGGTTGCTTGCGCGTGCACGACTTTTGCGACGTTGGCGAATTTGGCGCCGAGCTGGTCGTAGAGGTTCTGCAGGTCGCCGACCCTGCGCTCCTGCTCAGGATTGTTGCTGACCAGTTGCCGCAGCTGCGCGATCTGGTTTCCGGCCAACGTCCATTGATCGTAATAGATATTGCCGCTGGTCTGGGTGTCCTCGTCGAGAGCAAACCGGCCGAGCGCCGCTTCGGAACGCGAAATGCTCGCGTCAACCGACCGGGCCAGCAGGTTCACATCATACGAGTGCCGCTCAAGCTGAATTGCCGCGTCGCGATCACTGTTCGACATTGCAACCAGAAAAACCATGCCCAGAAGCACGAGTACGGCGATGAGCGCTCCCGCCGCCGCGCCGCCGCGCCCCCAGTCGAAGCGAATTTCGTCCCCGCCCGAGATCATGGCGTCAGTGTAGACCTCTGCCGTCCGCGGCGGAAGCCTAGCCGGCTATTATTGAATGCAACCCGTCGCTCTTCCGGCAGCAGCGAACATATTGAGGATCTCCCCCACCTGCTCGGTGGAGTGCTCGGCGCAGAGGGAGCATCGAAGCAAGGTCATGCCAGCGGGGGTCGCCGGCGGCCGGGCCAGATTGACATAAAGCCCCTCCTTCAGAAGTGCTTCCCACATCGCTGCTCCGGTTTCGAGATCGGGCATGATGACTGCGATGATCGCCGACTGCGGCTCGTCCGTGCCGAGCGTGAACCCCAATTTCTTGAGGCCGCCGTGCAGCCGCTTCGAATTCTCCCACAAATGCGCGCGCTTGTCGGCGCCGTGCATCAGCTTTCGGACCGAAGTGGCAGCCGTCGCCACGACGGATGGCGGCAAGGACGCCGTGAACACGTAGGGGCGGCAGACCAGCCGAAGGATTTCGAACTTCGGGTGGTTGGAAACGCAGAAACCGCCGACTGTGCCGACCGATTTGGAAAAGGTGCCGATGATGAAATCGACGTCGTCGATCACCCCCTGGGCCTCGGCGACCCCGCGTCCATGCTCGCCGATGAAACCCATGGAATGCGCTTCATCGACCAGAACCATCGCCCCGGCAGCCTTGGAGACGGCGACCATCTCCTTCAGCGGGGCGACATCCCCCATCATCGAATAAACGCCCTCCAGCACCACCAGCTTGCCCGCCTCGGAAGGGATCCGGTTGAGCCGTTTTTCGAGCGCATCGACGTCATTGTGGCGGAAGGGCACGATCTGCGCGTTGCCCATCGCACAGCCGTCGTAGATGGATGCGTGGCTGTCGATATCGAGGACGACATAGTCGTCCTTTCCGGCGAGAGTGGAAATGATGCCGAGATTGGCCTGGTAGCCGGTCGAAAAGACCATCGCATGGTCCATCGCGTAGAACTCGCGGAGCGCGTCTTCCACCGCCCGATGGCCGACATAGGTGCCGTTCAACACCCGGCTGCCGGTGGTTCCCGAACCGAACTCCTCCAGAGCCTTCTTGCCCGCCTCGATCACGTCCGGGTCGAATGTCATCCCCATATAATTGTAGGTGCCGAGCAGGATCGTCCGTTTGCCGTTGCAGATGGCGACGGTGGGGCTTTCGACCCGTTCCATGACCAGGTTGAACGGGTCCGTGACCCCGCTCTCGAGCAGCTTTTCGCGCTGCTCGATCAGGGAATCGAATTTGGAAAGGAGGTCGCTCACCTCTTCGAGAGCTCGCGCACGGCGTCGGCAAGCTGGCCGACAGTCTCGATCTCAGCCTGCATGTTCATTGTGATCAGGATGTCGAATTCGTCCTCGATCGAGGCGACGAAGTCGAGCACGGTCAGGCTGTCCCACTCCAGGTCCTGCTGGAAACGGGTGTCGGGCGTGATCGCCACGC
>Ga0207678_10006829_pt1 | contig 10121 bp, 6 predicted proteins | sample KBSC63metaG_FD_184319 | JGI IMG/M metagenome (GOLD analysis project Ga0207678, IMG submission 184319) | Corn rhizosphere microbial communities from Kellogg Biological Station, Michigan, USA - KBS C6-3 metaG (SPAdes) (version 2) | ecosystem: Host-associated > Plants > Roots > Rhizosphere > Soil ...
GCTCCATACCGGCTTCCTCCGACTCCTCGCCAGCGTGACCGCTGACCCAGGTTCCAATCTTTTCGCTGAACGATGACCGCACGTGGATCGGCAGGTTGTACCGCCGGGCGTACTCGACGCACCGGGGGCTCAGCACCTTCGCGCCGCACGCGGCCATCTCAAGCATTTCTTCATAGGTGATCTTCGGGATCCGGCTGGCACCGCGTACCACCCGAGGATCCTCCGTGAACACGCCGTCCACGTCGGTGTAAATCTCGCAGACGTCCGCCTTCAGCGCGGCCGCGAGCGCCACCGCTGTGGTGTCCGAGCCGCCGCGGCCAAGCGTGGTGATGTCCTTCTTGGTCTGTGAGACACCCTGGAAGCCGGCCACGATCGGGATCGCGCCCTCCGCGAGCGCGGAGGATATCCGGCCCGGCGTGACGTCGATGATCCTGGCCCGCCCGTGCACGTCATCCGTGATGACGCCGGCCTGCGACCCCGTGAAGGACCGCGCTTCCATGCCCAGGGTGGCGATTGCCATCGCGAGCAGCGCCATCGAGATCCGCTCACCGGAGGTAAGCAGCATGTCGAGCTCCCGCCCAGGCGGCGAGGGACTGACCCCGTTAGCCAGGTCGATCAGCTCGTCCGTGGTGTCGCCCATCGCGGAGACGACCACCACTACCTGGTCGCCCGCCTGTTTCGTGGCGGCGATGCGCTTGGCTACGCGCTTGATGCCCTCCGCGTCGGCTACCGAAGAACCACCGTATTTCTGCACGACAAGGGCCATCTGGACGCGCCGCTCCTCCCAGTATCTGTTGGCGGACCGCCGTCGAGTTTAGCTGGGTCTTCGCACCTCGCCCAATCGACTTTCCAGCCCGGTTATGCCCCCCTATCTTTCGGCGGACAAGCCTTCTACCAGGAAATTCTTCGTTACACGTCTAGCAGGCGGCGGCCTTCGAAGGCGCGGCCAAGGGTCACCTCGTCGGCGTACTCTAGGTCACCACCCACCGGCAGCCCGCTGGCAGGCCGCGTCACCCGCACCCCCATGGGCTTGACCAGCCGGGCGATGTAGGTCGCGGTCGCCTCGCCTTCGAGGTTCGGGTCGGTAGCGAGAATGAGTTCGGTCACAGTGCCGTCCGCCAGCCGGGTCATCAGCTCCCTGACCCGGAGGTCGTCGGGTCCGATCCCGTCGATCGGGCTGATCGCGCCGCCGAGGACGTGGTAGCGGCCGCGGAACTCACGGATCTTCTCGACCGCGGCGACGTCCTTCGGTTCCTCGACCACGCACAGCACCGTCGGGTCACGCCGGGTGTCGCGGCAAATGCGGCACTCCTCGTCCTCCGCGACGTTCCCGCAGGTCTTGCAGAACCGCACGCGCTCGGTCACCTCAACGAGCGCGGCAGCAAGCCGCCTGACGTCTTCCGGGTCGGCGGCGAGCAGGTAGAACGCGATTCGCTGCGCACCCTTCGGCCCCACGCCAGGCAACCGGCCAAGCTCATCGATGAGGTGCTGGATGACGCCTTCGTACATCGGCGGCGCTAGTCCTTGTGCTCTTCGCGGAACGTGCCAGGCGTGTCGTTGGGTGCGCCGTGCGCCTGATCTTCGTCCTCGTCTTCGTCTTCGTCTTCGTCCTCGTCGTAATCTTCGTCGTCTTCGTCCTCGTCATACGCGAGTTGGCCGCCGAAGTTGGGCAAGCCGAGGCTGGACAGGTCGAATCCGGCGGGCGGTCCGCCGAGCCCGCCGCCAAGCGCGCCGAGCTGCCGCTGCTGGAGGTCGACAGCCGACTCCCATGCGTCGCGCACAGCCGCGAGCACGAGGTCCGCGATGGTCGCGGCGCTCTCTGCCGGGTCCGCGGGATCGATCACGCTGGGGTCGATCGTAACGTCGAGCAGCTGGCCAACGCCGCTGACCACCGCCCGGACGGCACCGCCGCCGGCCGTCCCAGTTAGCTCGCTGTTCGCGAGCTCCTGCTGTGCGTTCAGCGCCTGCTGCGCAGCCGCGAAGATCTGCTGCATGTCAAAGCCGCCTGGTCCCATAAAAGGAAGCCTACTTCGGCCCGCCGACGCTTTCGCCAATCCCGTTCGGTGCGCCCGCTGGACAATGCCCGCTAATCCGGCATTTCCGATATGCCGAACGGTCACCCGCACCTCCGACCTGCGTCGCTGGGCCGCCGGCGATCAGCAGGTGCGGCTAGTCCTCGTATTCGGCGATAATCTGGGCGCCGAGTTCGCGCTGGATCAGGGCCATGCCGGTCAGGTCGTTCACCGTCGTCGAGGACGACATATCCTCATCATCCGGGTCAAAATCCTCATCGTCGTCCGGTGGCGGAGGTGGCGGGACCGGTGGCAGGTCGCCGACGCCGTTCACCGGCCCCCGAAACGGATTCGTGCCTCCGCCCCCACTGCCACCCGCTGCGCCCGCCTGACCGGCTGGGCTGGCAGCGCCGCTGGCTCCCGGTGCATGCGCCTGCGACGCAGGCGGGACGGGCGGGTAGTCCGATGGCGCCGCGCTTGCCTCAGGGGGCTCCGACGGCGGCTGGCCATAAGAAGACGGCGGCGCCTGACCGTAAGGCCGCTGCCCGGGCGGAGCGGATGGTCCCGGACCTGGCCCTGGACGACGGGCAGGCGACGGGGCGTCGCCTCCGCCGGTGACAGCGCGGATGACAACGTTAATGCCGAACATCGCGTTGAGCGCCTGCTTGAGGACGTCCTCGTACTTGGTGCCCTGGAAGCCCTTCACGTCGCCCTGGCGGGGGAAACGGAGGGTCAGCACCCCGTCGTCAAAGGAGGCCACGGACGCATTGCGGACGAGCATCCACGGGACCCGGCCCTTGGCCTTGACCGCCTCGATCACGTTGGGCCACGCCTGCCTGAGCACGTCTACGCTAACCGCGCCGCGAGGGGCACCGGATGGAGCGCCCGCGGTCTCCTGGCTTCCTTGCGCTCCTGAGGCGTGCGTGAACGGCCCGGCAGGCCGCTGCGGCGCAGCGGGCGCGCCGGGTCCCGACGGCGGCACCGGCTGCTGCTCTTGCTGCCTGGGCGAACGAGCCGGGGCCTGCTGCTCTCCGCCCGAGGCAGGCTGCTGGCTGGTGGAAGGCTGCCCGGACGCTTGCGAGGCCCCTTGGGCTGGAGACTGGCGGGGCGGGGGTGAAACACGGCTCCGTTCTGGATGGTCGTTGTCTTCGTGTCGGGAGGTGGCCGGCAGGCTCCCGGCAACAGGACCCGCGCCTGCCTCCAGCCGCTCCAGGCGGGCGAGGAGCGACCGCTCGTCGGTCGCGGCGGCGGGGAGCAGCACCTGCGCGCACATCAGCTCGAGCAGCAGCCGCGGCGATGTGGCGCCGCGCATCTGGTCCAGGCCGGTGGCGACGAGGTCGGCGGCGCGGGTGAGCGACGCGAGGCCGTACCGCTGCGCCTGGCCCTTGAGGGCTTCGGCGCGGTCCGGCGGGACGTCGAGGAGCCCGGTGTCGATCGCGTCCGGCACGGAGGCGAGGACGATCAGGTCGCGGAAGCGGTCCAGCATGTCGGTAGCGAAGCGGCGCGGCTCGTGCCCGCCCTCGATGACCCGGTTGACGGCGCGGAAGACCGCCGCGCCATCGCGCGCGGCGAACGCGTCCACGATCTCGTCGAGCAGGCTCGCGTCGGTGTAGCCGAGCAGGGCGACCGCGCGGTCGTACTTGATCCCTTCCTCGTCGGAACCCGCGAGGAGCTGGTCGAGGACGGAGAGCGTGTCCCGCGCGGAGCCGCCGCCCGCCCGCACGACCAGCGGCAGCACGGCCGGGTCGAACGGGACGTGCTCCGACTTAAGGATCTCCTCGGTCAGGTCGCGCATCACCGAAGGCGGCATGAGCCGGAACGGATAATGGTGCGTCCGGGACCTGATGGTCGGGATCACCTTGTCCGGCTCGGTGGTCGCGAAGATGAACTTCAGGTGCGGCGGCGGCTCTTCGACGAGCTTGAGCAGGGCGTTGAAGCCCTGCTGCGTCACCATGTGCGCCTCGTCGATGATGTAGATCTTGTAGCGGCCGGCGACGGGGGCGTAGAAGGCGCGCTCCCGCAAGTCGCGCGCGTCGTCGACACCACCGTGGCTGGCGGCGTCGATCTCGATCACGTCGATGCTGCCGGGGCCTGACGGGGCGAGCGCGACGCAGGAGTCGCATACGCCGCATGGGTCGGGCGTGGGGCCGTTGACGCAGTTGAGGCTTCTGGCGAGGATGCGGGCGCTTGACGTCTTGCCGCAGCCCCGTGGGCCGCTGAACAGGTAAGCGTGGTTGATCCGGCCGCTGCGCAGTGCCTGACGGAGCGGCTCGGTGACGTGCTCCTGGCCGCGGACTTCGGCGAAGGTAGCCGGCCGGTACTTGCGATACAGGGCCAAGGACTGGGTGGAGGCCGGCCCCCTGGTTGCTTCGTGGTCTGCCGCCATGCCCCCATCCTCCCAGACCAAGCCCACCATCGCGGCCGTAGCCAACAGCAACCACAGGATGGTTTGTGGCCGAAGGCCACATCGGGGGGTCCGGAGGGTCGTCCCCCCGGGAGACATTCCCCACGAGCCGAGGGAAGGAGGCCGAAGGCCGCCGAACAGGCGGAAGCGAGTGGGGACCCCCCGCGCACCCGTCAGAGCCCGCGTACCCTTGCTGCATTCCTGCCCTGGGGGGGTTGGCGAGGTAAACGCCGCACGGAGGGTCGGGTACCAAGTTTAGTCTCCCTCGGGACTGCTCGGGCCGGTTGGGCCGAAGAGGCCGGCATGACGCAGCCACGGCAAATCTCCGGTAAGCTACGCGACGGAGGATTCGCCTAGTGGCCGAGGGCGCACGCTTGGAAAGCGTGTAAGGGGCAACTCTTCGGGGGTTCAAATCCCCCATCCTCCGCCAGGCTCAGCGTGTTCGGTTGCCTGCGGCAACCTTCCCGGCGCTGGCGTCGGGCCACACCGGGGGACGACCCCCGGAACCCCCGATGCGGCCTACGGCCGCGACGCGGGTGGAGGCCCTCTCGGCGTGGGAGAAAATCGCTGCGCAAGCAATCCCTTCCGTTGCTGCGTCCGTATACATACGGGGTGCTGGGACATGCCGCATCGTCGGCTTGCCAGTACGGAGGAACCAATGAAGCGAGTTCTCGCAGCCACAGCTATCGCTGGCTTGGGCTTCCTCGGCCTGGGCCTGGCAACACCAGCCTTCGCTGCCACCCCGTTGGGAAGCAGCCCGGGCAACCCGAGCGGGACTGGACGACCAAGCCAGACCTGCCTCTCGAATACCGCCCCTAATGAGCCTGGCAACGCCAGCTCTTCGCCAGGGTCACCGTTCAACGAGCCCACGACAACAAACCCTGGTGGCACCGGGGGCGCAAATTACGCCGGGAACGGGCCTGCTACCGCAGGCAACACAAACCTCGCAAACGGCCAGGGGGTGGCGTCGCAGTACGACGTTGCCTGCTACCACCAGCCTGCGTAGTAGCTCCTAGGTCAGTTCTGCCAGACACCGCCCCGGCCGCTTTCCGCTCCGGGTGGTGTCGCGAGCCAAGCCCTCTGGCCTTGGCTCTTGAACGCCGCATCTGGTTTAGCCACATCTGGTTTAAAGGAGCGGTGCTCATTCCGCCTGTTAACGGCCATGGTATTTCTTTGTAAGCTCATTATTTCATCTGAGGTCGTGCTGAAATATTTACGGCGAAGCAACCCCGGCGGTTCAAGTTGTCCGGGGGAAGAGGATTCCTTGACGATTATTTTAGGTATTTCGCTCTTTCTGAGGTCAGAAGTCGCGGCGTAACGTATTTGCGGAAATGTCCGGCTCGAGAAAGGGCGCTATATGGGACGCTCCGGGCTCAGGTGGCGTACGGCACGGCTCGTTGCCGTCGCGACGCCAGTACTTCTTGCTGGTGGGGTGTTGGCTGCCGTTGCGGGAACCCCAGCGCACGCGGCAACGGCACCCGTGAAGGTTTCCGGGAAGCCCATCTTCACCACGGACGGTTCAGCTACTCCGCTGCCGACCGAGAAGACGGTACCGCACTGGTCGTCGAGCTTTACCGACCCGACCAATGGCGTCACCTATCCATACACAATGGTCGGCAACGGCGACCCGCGTACCTACACAGGAACGACCACAGTGCCGACCGAGATCATCCCGCTCAACTTCACGTTCTCCACCGGAGAGGCGTTCAACGGCAGCGACGTCACCACCGCAATGGTGAATTCGCCAATGTGGCAGGCCACTAACTGGTCAACCGCAAAGGTGACCCCGACCGGCCCGGCCGAACCGCTCACCACGGCGGGGACGACCCAGTACGAGGACGCCGTAATGCGCTCGCAGTTCAACGACGTCGGCACCTCGACGTTCCACCTGCTGCTCGGCACGCCGACCGTTCTCCCCGCGGTCACCATCAGCGTCCCGGCCAACCAGGGCATCGTGGCGTCCTTCGGCACCGGCTTCGGTGCCTTCGGCGACGTCGACATCACGTGGTTCTCCAGCCACATGAACAACCTCATCAACTCGCTGCACATCTCGCCGACCACGCTGCCGATCTTCCTGACGAACAACGTCTACCTCTACGAAGGCAACAACCCGCAGAACTGCTGCGTGCTCGGCTTCCACGGCGCCGCGCACGTGACCGGGAACGGTTCGGGCAGTACCAACGGCAGCGGCAACCAGGCCGTGCAGACGTGGGCCTATGCCGCCTACGCCCAGCCGGGCACCTGGTCGACGTCATCGGTGCCGGCCAGCCCAGACGGCGCCGACGGCTACTACATCCAGGACATCCACGCGATCAGCCACGAGGTCTCCGAGTGGGCGGACGACCCGTTCGTCAACAACGCGGTCAACCCATGGCTGACCCCGACGGCCCCGCAGTACGGCTGCAGCACGCTGCTTGAGACCGGCGACCCGGTCGTGGGCATCGGTGTGCTAGCCGGGTCTAACCCGTACTTCCAGACGGCAGGCGCGAACGCCGACGGGTACTACCACCCGGAAGACGAAGTGTTCCTGCCATGGTTCGAACGGCAGTCGCCTAACACCACGTCCGAGGCCCTGCAGGGCGGGACAACCGGGCGGTACACCTTCTTCGGTGACCTGAACCCGTACCCAGGGTTCCAGACGGTGGCCACCGGCTGCTGATAAGCCAGGTTCCCTGGCGTATCGCCCCCCGCTGGGGTCCGGTCGAGAGAGCGGCGGCCGCCGGAGGCGGCCGCCGCTTTCGCCTTCCGGCGAACCGTTACGAAAACCGCCGCCGTGAAGGAGATGTACGCGTGGGTGAAACGGGATTTAACGGGGTATCCCGTACCGGGCCGTTCTTCTTACATAGATGAGCATGGTAAGAAGTCACCGGCACGTTTCACCGAGGAAAGGCACGGTTGGTGGCCATGGCCAAGCCCGCGGGGACGCTCCAAGGAGGCGGCGGCCAGGTAGGTCGTCAGCGATCGAGTCAACCCGATCCCTTCTGGTACACCGCGAAGACGAAGCTTCTCGGCCCACCGCTCGTCAACGAGCAGCTGGGCGAGCAACGGCTGTCCAAACCCCTCGCGCTCGGCGTGCTATCGCCCGACGGCATCTCCTCCTCGGCGTACGGTACTGAGGAAATCCTCATCGCGCTGCTGCCGATGGCGGGACTCGCGGCCTTCACGCTGATCCTGCCGATGACGCTCGCCATCCTGGTTGTCATGACCTTCGTGGTGCTCTCGTACCGCGAGGTCGTGATGGTTTACATCAGGCCAGGCGGTTCCTACGTCGTGGCGCGGGAGAACTTCGGCCCGCGCATCGCGCAGATATGCGCGGTCGCGCTGCTGATCGACTACGTGGTCACGGTCGCGGTCCAGGTGGCGGCCGGCACAGCCGCCGTGGCCTCAGCGATTCCCTCGATCGGACCGTACAAGGTAGAGATCTGCGTCGCGGTCGTGCTGCTGATGTGCTACGGCAACCTCCGCGGCCTCAAGGAAGCCGGTAAGGCCTTCGCCGTGCCCACTTACCTGTTCGCCGGCTCGGTGCTGCTCATGATTGTGGTCGGCTTGTTCCGGGAAATGATCGGCAACCTGCCCACGTACGACCCGCACACGATGCACGGCATCTACACGCTCGGCTCAGGCAGCGACGGGATCATAACCTTCGCGATGTTCTACACGCTGCTGCGCGCGTTCGCCAACGGTGGCGCCTCGCTGACCGGCATCGAGGCGGTGAGCGACGCGGTCGGCGCGTTCCACCCGCCGGAGGGCAAGAACGCCCGCAAGGTCCTCATCGCCGAGGCCGCGATCCTCGGTGCGCTGGTAGCCGGCATCGGCTGGCTCGCGCACGCCACGTTCGCCGCGCCGTACGTCGCCGGCTACCCAACCGTGCTCGCCCAGGAAGCCCAGATCGTCTTCGGGTCCTCGTTCATCGGCAAAGCGCTGTTCTACCTAGTACAGCTCGCGACCATGCTGATCCTGTACACCGGTGCCAACACGAGCTTCAACGGCTTCCCGTTCCTGACCAGCTACGTCGCAGGTGACTCGTTCCTGCCCCGGTGGCTGCTCAAGCGTGGGCACCGACTGGTGTTCTCCAACGCGATCATCGTGCTCGCGGTCACTTCCGTAGCGTTGCTAATCATCAAGGACGCGGACGTCAACAGCCTCGTGCCGCTGTACGCGATCGGCGTATTCACCGCGTTCACGATGGCGGGCTTCGGCATGGCCAAGTACCATCACACCCGCCGTGCACCAGGCTGGCGTCCCAAGTTCATCATCAATCTCTCGGCCGGCACGCTGTCGCTCGTCGTCGTCCTCATCTTCGCTGTGGTGAAGTTCACCGAGGGCGCCTGGGTGGTACTGGTGCTGTTCGCGATCTTCGTCCCTGCGCTGATCCGGCTCAACCGGGAGTACCGCGACGAGGCCGAGGTGCTTGAGACGGTCACCGGCGAGCAGCCGCCGCCTGCGCCGCACTACTCAAGGCGCGTCGTCTACGTGCTTGTGGACAGCTTCGACCTCGCTACGCTGGCCGCGCTCCGCTACGCGCGGTCGCTGCGGCCCACCCAGATCCGCGCGGTGCACTTCGTCATCGACAGCGTGCGGGCAGAGAGGCTGCGGGAGAAGTGGACCCGCGCTGACCGGGGCGTCGCGCTCGACTTCATCGACTGCCCGGACCGCCGACTCACCAAGGCGGCCAGCGACCTGGTCGAGCGGGAGATCGAGGACCCCGGCACGCACGTCACCGTGGTCCTGCCCAGGCGCAGCTACACCGCGCTGATGGGCCGGCTGCTGCACGACCGTACGGCAGACAAGATCGCCGCCGCGGTCAGCCGCATCCCGCGGTCGGCCGCCACGATCGTGCCCTACGACGTGCCGAGCCGGGTGGCGGTACTGCAGGCGAGGCACGCGGGGAGCAAGGCGGGCAAGGCGCCCCAGCAGCCCGCCACGGTCGCCGTCGGGCCCACCGCCGAGCGCCCCGGATCCGGGCCCGCCGCCCTGGAAGTGACGACCGCTCAGAAAATGGCCCGCGAGTCCGACGTCGCGGCTGTCCACAGCATGCCCACGCGCGTGCCGCCCGGCAACGGCACCAGGCGCGGCGTTGCCACGATCGGCACCGTCACCGGCGGAAAGGTCACCGTGGAAGGCAAGGTCCGGGTCGTGGAGATCCGCCCGGTCGAGCGGAACTCGGTGCTCGCCGTGGAGATCAACGACTCGACCGGCAACCTCACCGCGATGTTCTACGGCAGGTCGCACATCCCTGGCCTGATCTGCGGCGCCCGCGTCCGGTTCAGCGGCCCCGCGCGCATCCGCGACGGCCAGCCCGTGATGATCAACCCCGCTTACGAGTTGGTCTCCCTCAGCGAGGAGTAGCGCTTCACTCACCTCTAGGCAGCAGTTCGTACGCCGGGTTGATCATGGCGGGCCCGCCATCGTGCATCGACACCTTCCCGGCGAGCCGGACGCGCGCGCCCGGCTCGAATCCGGGGATGCTGGTCCTGCCGTAGAACTTGGCCGTCAGCGTCCCGGTTTCGTCGGCTACGTGCGCGTCGAAGACACAGCTGTTCTCGACCGGATGGATCTCCACCGACCGGACCTTGCCCTCGACGACGGCTTTCCGTGCGCCCACCACCGCGCTGATCACGGAAACCCCCGCGCCGCGCGCAGGCGATCCGGTAGTTCCGTTGTACAGCGGGGTGCCGGCCGGCGCCGGCTGGGGCATTTCCCTC
>Ga0207678_10006830_pt1 | contig 10120 bp, 13 predicted proteins | sample KBSC63metaG_FD_184319 | JGI IMG/M metagenome (GOLD analysis project Ga0207678, IMG submission 184319) | Corn rhizosphere microbial communities from Kellogg Biological Station, Michigan, USA - KBS C6-3 metaG (SPAdes) (version 2) | ecosystem: Host-associated > Plants > Roots > Rhizosphere > Soil ...
TGCCGGCGGCGGCCCGATGCACACCGTTTCGTCGGCGAGGCGGACGTGCATCGCGTCGGCGTCGGCGGTCGAATGGACCGCGACCGTCTTGATGCCCATCTCGTGGCAGGCGCGGTGGATTCGGAGCGCGATTTCGCCGCGATTGGCGATCAGCAGCTTCTGGATTTTCATCAGCCGATGACGACCAGCGGCTGGTCGAATTCGACGGGCTGGCCGTCCGACACGAGGATCTGCCTGACCACGCCGCCGCCCGGGGCGGTGATCGGATTCATCACCTTCATCGCCTCGACGATCAGGAGGGTGTCGCCGGCTTTGACCGGCTTGCCGACCTCGATGAATTGCGGGGCGCCCGGTTCCGCCGAAAGATAAGCGGTGCCGACCATCGGCGACTTGACCGCGTTGCCGGCGATTTCCTCGGCCGGAGCAGCGGCTTCGGCCGGCGGAGCGGCGGCTGCGGGCGCGGGAGCGGCGGGCGCGGCGTGGGCTGAAGCAGCGACGGGCGCACCGTGGCGCGCGACGCGAATCTTGCGGTCGCCGTCCTCGACCTCGATCTCGGTCAGCGAATTGGCGCTAAGAAGCTCGGCAAGTTCCTGGACCAGCGCGGAGTCGATCCGCATCGCGCTATCACTGAGGCTTGCGCCCTTCTTCGGTTCGGCCATGGTCTTCCTGTGAGTTGGTGCACGCGCCCCGGAGACGGGTTTGCGCTTGCGGGGCGGCCCTCCTATCTCGCCGGGCGATGAGCGACAACCCAACTTTGGTTATCCAGGTTAACGGCGAGCCGCGCCGGGTGGCCGACGGGCTCAGCATATCGGCGATGCTCGGCGAGCTCGGCCTCGACCCGCGCAAGGTGGCGGTCGAGCGCAACCTCGAGATCGTCCCGCGTTCCTCGCTGGACGAGGTCGCGGTCGCTGACGGCGACGCGTTCGAGATCGTGCATTTCGTTGGAGGGGGTTGAGTGAACGCACCGCAAAACCTGCAGCCGGACACCTGGACCGTTGCCGGGCGGACGTTCACGTCGCGGCTGATCGTCGGGACGGGCAAGTACAAGAGCCTCGAGGAGAATGCCGCAGCGGTCGAAGCGTCGGGCGCGGAGATCGTCACGGTCGCGGTGCGGCGGGTCAACATCTCCGACCCGAGCCAGCCGATGCTGACCGACCATATCGACCCGAAGCGGATCACCTATCTGCCCAACACCGCGGGCTGCTTCACCGCCGAGGATGCGATCCGAACGCTGCGGCTGGCGCGCGAGGCAGGCGGGTGGAATTTGGTGAAGCTGGAAGTGCTGGGCGAAGCGAAGACGCTTTACCCCGACATGCGCGAGACGCTGAAGGCGACCGAGGTGCTGGTCAAAGAGGGCTTCGAGCCGATGGTCTATTGCGTCGACGATCCGATCGCCGCGAAGCAGCTCGAGGAAGCCGGCGCGGTTGCGATCATGCCGCTAGGCGCGCCGATCGGATCGGGGCTCGGCCTGCAGAATTTGGTCACCATCCGGCTGATCGTCGAAGGCGCGAACGTGCCGGTGCTGGTCGATGCCGGCGTCGGGACCGCGAGCGACGCGGCGGAGGCGATGGAGCTCGGTTGCGACGGGGTGCTGATGAACACCGCCATCGCCGAAGCCAAGGACCCGGTGCTGATGGCGCGGGCAATGAAGGCCGGGGTCGAGGCGGGGCGGCTCGCTTACCTCGCCGGGCGGATGCAGAAGCGTCGCTACGCCGATCCGAGCAGCCCGCTGGCGGGCTTGATCTAGGTCCCACGCTCAGCCGGCGTGCGGCGGCCATTCCTCGAAGCAGAGGCTGCGCAGCGCGCCTGGGTCGCCGACCTGGCCCCCAGTCGCGTGAAGAGTGCCCACGGCAGATCCGACGATCACGCCGAAGGTGATCAGGCCGACCGCCCACGCCCTATCTGACCGAGGCTCGGCGCCGGGGGCGCTCTTCTTGACAGCTTTCCACATGCCGCGGATTATATTTGGCGGAATGTCCCGCACGCTATGAACAAGGTGCCGGATGGCCCTGCGAAACGAGCGAATTCGGCTTGAGCGATAGGCAAAACGAAAGCGGGCGCGACTCCATCGACGAGCGGCTGATCGCGTTGCTGAGCGCCAATGCGCGGATGACGCTGACTGCGCTCGCCCAGGCGGTCTCGCTGTCGCGCACGGCCGTCCAAGCGCGCATCGCCCGGCTCGAGCGCGAGAAGGTGATCCTCGGCTATCGCGCGGTGATCGGCGAAGGTCAGGACGAAGGCCTCGGCGCGATCCTGTCGATCGTGTTCAGCCAGCGGCCGTGCCACCCGATCGTCGCCAAGTTCCGCCACTGGCCCGAGATCGTGCATCATTATTCGGTGACCGGGTCGGTCGACGCTTACGTCCATGTGCGGGTCAGGGACGCCGAGGCCCTGGCCGAGCTGGTCGACCGCTTTTCCGCGCTGCCTGGAGTCGCGTCCGCCTCTTCGGCAGTGATGCTGCGCGCGACCTGACTATTTTGTCGCGGTGACGATGTGCGCTGCCATTGGCGCGTCGAATCCTCCGGGCCCTTCGAACTGACGAAGGGCCTGCTCGGCGGCGTCCGTCGCCTCATCCAGGGACTCGGGCGCGATCGCCTCGATGTCGGAACGCATTGGGGTGCCTTGAACCAGAGCGATCGCAGCGTCGCGCGCGGACGCCGCGCGGCTGCGCAGCTCTACCGTCTCGAGCTCGATATCCTCGAAGCCCGCGGCCAGCAGGTCATGCTCGATCCGGGCAACGTCGTGATAGCGGAACGGCACGCGCTCGAAGAAGCGCGCGGCCTCACCCGGGAAAAGGGCGGCGACGGCCCGCCCGGCCGTTACGGTTGCGAGGTTGCGGTCGACCTTGTCCCAGATCGTCAGCAGGTATCGGCCGCCCTTGCGGAGCACGCGCCGAGCGTCGACATTGGCGCCGACCTTGTCGGGGAAGAACATGATCCCGAACTGGCAAACAACCAGGTCGAAGCTCGAATCGGCGAACCGAAGCTGCTGGGCGTCCGCGCATTCGAAGCTGACCTTCTCGGACTGAACTCGGCGGGCTGCCATTTCCAGCATCGGTGCATTGAGGTCGGTGGCGATGATGCTCGAATCCGACAGGGCCCGATGCAGCGCCTCCGTGACGACGCCGGTCCCGGCCGCGGTTTCCAGGATGTGGCCCGGCATCGCCGTCTGAGCGCGCCGCGCAAGCTCCTCAGCGTACGGCCGAAAGATCAGCGGCACCATGTAGCGGTCGTAAATTTCGGGGATCGATCCGGCGAACACCGTGTCCGACGCGGTGGATAAGGCCATGGAGCGGAACGCCCTCCGTCGCTTGCGGGTTTGAAACCCGAGGTGGGTTATGGCCGAAATCATGACAGACTTCGTCCGCGAGCGCGAGGCGATGGTCGACACGCTTCGCCGGCGCGGGATCGCCGATCCGGCAATCCTCGAGGCATTTCGCGCCGTCCCGCGTGAGCTGTTCGTCAGCGACGAGCATGCCCATCTCGCCTACGGCGACTTCCCTCTGCCGATCGAGGCGAGCCAGACGATTTCCCAGCCGTATATCGTTGCGCTGATGATCGCGGCGGCCGGGATTCGCGGCGGCCAGACCGTGCTCGAGATCGGCGCCGGCTCGGGCTACGCCGCAGCGGTCATCAGCCGCGTCGCCGGCAAGGTCATCGGGATCGAGCGGCAGCACGAGCTGGTGACCATCGCGCAACGGCGGCTCGCCCGGCTCGGCTATGACAATGTCGAGATCATCGAGGGGGACGGCACCCGCGGCTGCCCCGATCAGGCACCGTTCGACGCGATCCTCGCGGCGGCGAGCGGAAGCCATGTTCCCGACGCGCTGATCGCCCAGCTCGCGCCGGGTGGGCGGCTGGTCATGCCGGTCGGGAGTCCCGCCTGGGTGCAGGAGCTGATCAAGGTCACCAAGCAGGACGACGGCCTGCTCAAGCAGGAGAATCTCGGCGGAGTCCGGTTCGTGCCGCTGATCGGCGAGGAGGGCTGGGATGCTTGATACCGAACTGGAGCTGCTGCCGAGACTGATCGCCGACGCCGCCGAGCCGCTGCCGGACATCGATGACCGCACCTTCGGCGAGTTCTTCGACCGCTTCGCCGACGCCCGCGTCGTCCTGCTCGGCGAAGCGAGCCACGGCACGAGCGAATTCTACCGCGCCCGGGCGGCGATCTCGCGCCACCTTATCGAGCGCCACGGCTTCAACATCGTCGCGGTCGAAGCGGACTGGCCCGACGCCGCGACGATCGACCGCTACATCCGCCATCGCCCCTGGCGCGAGGGCGAGCTCAGGGCGTTCGAGCGCTTCCCGGCGTGGATGTGGCGCAACCAGGAGTTCGACGGCTTCGTCCGCTGGCTGCGCGAGCACAACGGGCAGCGGCCCTACGATAAGATGACCGGCTTCTACGGGCTCGACCTGTACAATCTCTCGGGTTCGATGCGCGCGGTCATCGACTTCCTCGAGCGCGAGGACCCCGAGCTCGCGCGGCTCGCGCACCGCCGCTACGGCTGCCTAGACCCGTGGGCCGAGCAGCCGCAGCTTTACGGCCGCAACGCGCTGATCGAAGGCTATGCGCGGTGCGAGGTCGGCGTCGTCCAGATGCTGAAGGACCTCCTGCAAAAGCAGATCGACTGTTTCGCGCCGGAGTGCGACGAGTGGCTCGATGCAGCCGCCAATGCGCGGCTCGTGAAGGACGCCGAGGCCTATTATCGCGTGATGTACCATGGCTCGGCAGAGAGCTGGAATTTGCGCGACACGCACATGTTCGACACGCTAAACATGATCTTCGACGCCAAAGGCGAGGCGTCGAAGGCGATCGTGTGGGCGCACAACAGCCATATCGGCAACGCCGCCTTCACCGACATGGGCATGCACCGCGAGGAGCTGAACATCGGCCAGCTGGCGAAAGAGAAATGGGGCGCGGACGCGCGGCTGATCGGGCTCGGCACCCATACCGGCACGGTGGCAGCCGCGGACGACTGGGACGAGCCGATGAAGATCAAGCGCGTCCGCCCGTCGCTGCCCGACAGCTACGAGCGGATGAGCCACGAATCGGAGGTCCCCAACTTCCTCCTCGACCTGCGCGAAGGGGAGCGCGACGAGCGGCTTGCAGGGGAGCTGATGGAGCCGCGGCTGGAGCGGTTCATCGGCGTCATCTATCGTCCGGAGACGGAGCGCTGGAGCCATTACAGCGAGGCGATCCTGCCGCGGCAGTTCGACGCCTGGCTATGGTTCGACGAGACGCGGGCCGTGACGCCGCTACCGGGCGAGCAGCGGCCGGGCGAGGACGAAACCTATCCATTCGGATTGTGAGGCGACGGTGAGCGACGACGAACGGGCGATCCGCGCCCTGGTCCAGGAATGGATGCGGGCGAGCAAGGCCGGCGACACCGCCGCGGTGCTCGACCTCATGACTGAAGACGTGCTGTTCATGACTCCGGGCGCTGAGCCGTTCGGCAAGGACGCGTTCCGCGAGCGGGCGGCGTCGCTGAACGCGGTGGAGATCGACGGGCACGCCGAGACGCTGGAGATCGAGGTGCTGGGCGACCGCGCATGGCTCCGCAACCGGCTGGAGATGACGATGACCTCCGCGGGCGGCGAGGCGCGCAGGCGATCGGGCTACACGCTGACCATTCTCAAGAAAGGCGACGGACGCTGGCGGCTGTTCCGCGACGCCAACCTCGTCGAATAGTCACTCCACATCGGTTACTAAAATGGATGAAGAAAGACTCGGTGCTCGAGCGTATAGAGTCCAGGCTCGGTCCTGTGTGGAGGACAAAAAACATGCCGCACCGGCGTCCAGTGAAGAGAGGCAGCTTCGGCGGGCGTTTCGACGATCTGGTGAAGCAATTCCCACGGCGAGAGGGTGACGCGCAGGGAGACGAAGCGGACAAACCGGACGCTTCCAATCCCGAGGAGCGCCACATCAACGAGCGATTGTTCGAAAGCGCATGGCGTAAGGCGCGCCGAGGAGCGCCGCCGAAGCAGATATAAAAAAGGCCGGGCAAGCCTCAGCTCGCCCGGCCGATGTGTCCAAGTCGCGCAGCTTAGTGTTGGCCGCCCTTTCGTCCTGCTTCCGAAGCGCGCTGCGGGTCGTTCTTGAAGTTTCCGCCGCTGGCCGAGCCGCCCTTGCTGGCGATCTGGCGCTGCTTGCGGTCGCTCATTCCGGCAAATCCACGTCCTTTGTTCGGCATGATCTACTCCTTCAAACCAGCGGATGGGTGGGACCGATACGCATCCGACCGATCCGCCTGCGACCAAAACGGTTCGAGGCGCGGTTGGTTTGAATACTGGTCTTTTACGGAGCACCGCCCGACGTTACGAGAGCAATACAAGTTATTGCTCGCTGAAATCGTTTAATTCTGCGCGGTTAGAGCGAGTTTTACTGTTCGCTTAGGCCGCGAACGGCTGGTTGTGGATCCACTGGGAGAGGATGAACTTCTCGCCGCGCGTTACCGGGCCGGCGCCGTGCAGGCTGTTGGGGTCGGGCTTCTTGTCGCGCTGGCTGGCGAAGAAAATGCCGTCGCCGATCTGCCCCTTGTAGCGGAAGTCGCCGAGCGGGAATTCGAGATCGCCGCCTTCATAGCCGTCGTTGAGGTACATGAGGAACGTCGCAAGCCGGTCACCGGTGTAGCTGCGGTCCGGGCCGTAGGCGGTCTCGCCGTCGAACAGGAAATCGTGGTGCGGCTTGATCTCCTCGCCGATCGCATAGTGGAAGATCTGCGGCGGCTCCATGTGGGGGACCGGGATCGAGGTCGCGTTCGAAATCTTGATGCGCAGCAGCAGCAGGACGATGCCGCCGTCGAGCACGTCGAACACGAAATCGCTGCAGGTGCGGCTATCGAGCGCAGCGGCAACCCCGGTGGTCGCGTCGCGCATCAGCGCCGGCTTGAACCGCTCGCGGCCGCGCGCGACCAGCCATTCGCATAGCTCGGGCGTTGCGAACTGCTCGACCGTCCAGACACGCGGGCTGTCGCACACCTGGACCGGGACCGGCGGAACGACCCAGGCCTGAAGGTCGATGCTGTCCTTGAGCGCCCGCCAGCGGCCTGCGTCGCGCAGCGCGCCGGAGCGGACGCGCGCGCTCAGCTCGCGATCGGGCGAGAGCACGAGAAGCTCGGACCGGGCCTCGACCGAGCCGAGCTCGGCGGCGAGCTGGAGCGTGTCCATCGCTTCCGGCCAGCTGTGCTCGGTCCAGGCGCCCGCGGCGCGCATCGTCGCGAGCGCCGACAGCGCATCCGCATCCCCCTGATCGGCAAGCGCGCGGATCGCGGCCGCACCCTCCTCGGGCGAAAACGGCGCATCCCGGCCGACGAGCAGGCGCCGCGCCTGGTCGGCGGTGCGGGCTGACTGAGGCGGGGCGGCGAGCGTGGACATCGAACGCCTAGCCTATATCCGTGGGCGGCCGCGCGCCAGACTTGCCGATCAGGCCTGGAACGGGCGGTTGTGGATCCACTGGGAGAAGATGAACTTCTCGCCGCGGGTCACCGGCGCGGCGCTGTGCAGCGCGGCCGGGTCCGGCTTCTTGTCGCGATAATTGCCGAAGAACATCGCGTCCCCGGCGCGGCCCTTGAAGCGGAAGCCGGCGACCGGAAATTCGGTCTCGCCGCCCTCGTAGCCGTCGTTCAAATACATGAGGAAGGTCGCGACCCGGTCGCCGGTATAGGTACCGTCCTCTCCGTAACCGCGCTCGCCGTCGAGGAGCACGTCGCGGTGCGGCTTGATCTCCTCGCCGAGCGCATAGTGGAACAACTGCGGCGGCTCCATGTGCGGCACGGGGATCGAGGTGATGTTGGAGATCTTCACCCGCAGCAGGAGCATCATGATCCCGCCGTCGAGCACGTCGAACATGAAGTCGGTGCAGGTGCGGGTGTCCAGCGCGCGTGAGACGCCGGTGGTGTTGTCGCGCATCAGCGCCGGCTTGAAGCGGTCGTAGGTGCGGGTCACGAGCCAGTTGCAGAAGGCGGTGGTGACGAATTTCTCGGCGACCCAGACGCGCGGAATGTCGCACACCTGCGCCGGCGGCGGTGGAGTGACCCAGGCGTGGAGGTCGATGCTGTCCTTGAGCTTGCGCCAGCGGGCGGGGCTCGATTCGTCGCCGGCGCGGACGTGCGCCGCCAGGTCGCGGTCGGGGGTGAGGATGATGAGCTGCGTCCGCGCCTCGATCGAGCCGAGCTCGGCCGCCTCGGTGAGGAGGTCCATCGCCTCGGGCCAGCTGTGATGAGTCCAGGCGCCGGCGCCGCGCAGCGTTGCGAGGGTGGCGAGCGCGTCGGCGTCGCCGGCTGCAGCGAGCGTCTCGATCGCAGCGAGGCCTTCCTCGGGGGCGAGTGGGGCACCGCGGCCGACGAGCAGGCGCTTGGCGGCGAGGGCGGAGGTTTCGGGCTTACGAGACAAAGCGTTCAGGGACATTCACGACTCGTCGGATGGTGTGCGGGGGACCGAGCGCCTGGGCTTTGGCGAAGCCTGGCGGAAGGGACTAGCCCTTTTTCTTCGACCGAAGCGCCTGGATCGTCGTCGAGTTGCTGATCTGCTCGACGTCGGTCCGGCAATGGATGAGGCGGATGCCCTTTCGCTGCAGCGCCTCGTCGAGCGCGGGGGCGAAGGCGTCGGTCGTCTCGACCGTCTCGGCCCAGCCGCCGAACGCCCGGGCGAACGCCGCGAAGTCGGGATTGCTGAGCTCGGTCGCGCTGATCCGTTCTGGGTAGTCGCGCTCCTGGTGCATGCGGATGGTGCCGTAAGCGCCGTTGTCGACGAGGATCACGAACAGGTCGGCGCCATATTGCGCGGCGGTGGCTAGCTCCTGGCCATTCATGAGGAAGTCGCCGTCCCCGGCGACGCAGACGACCGCACGGTCGCGGAAGCGGATCGCGGCGGCGACCGCGGCGGGGAGGCCATAGCCCATGGTGCCGCTGGTCGGTGCGAGCTGGGTCGGCATCGGGCCGTAGCGCCAGTAGCGGTGCCACCAGCCGGAGAAGTTGCCGGCGCCGTTGCAGATGATGGTGGTGTCGGGAAGCTTCTCGCGCATCGCGGCGACGCACGGCCCGAGGTCGAGCTTCACGCCGTCGCGGGGCTTGGGCTCAGACCAGTCGAGCCATTCCTGGTGCGCTTCCTCGCCGGCGGAGAAGCGGACGAGGTCGGAATCGATCCACTCGTCGACCATCTCGGCGAACTCGCCCATGTCGGCGCAGATCGGCAGATCGGCGTGAAAGACGCGGCCGAGCTCGTTGGGATCGGGATGGACGTGGACGAGCGTCTGACCCGGATGGTCGAGCGTGATCAGCGTATAGCCGTCGGTCGTGGCTTCGCCGAGCCGCGGGCCGACGGCGAGGATCAAATCGGCCTCGCGGATTCGCTGCTGCAGCCTGGGGTTGGGACCGTAGCCGAGCTGGCCGGCGTAAACGCCGCAGGTATTGCAGATCGCGTCCTGACGGCGGAAGGCGGCGGCCACGGGAATGCCGTAGCGGAAAGCGAAGTTGGCGAAATGATGCGATGCGCGCGGGCTCCAGTCGGCGCCGCCGACGATCGCCACCGGGTTGGTCGCTTCCTTGAGCAGCTCGAACATCGCCTGAATTGCGCCGGGGTCGGGTTCCTCGGCGAGCGGCGGGACGGGCGGGCGGTCGGGCACGTCGACCTCGTCGCGCAGCATGTCCTCCGGCAGCGCGAGCACGACCGGCCCGGGGCGCCCGGCCGTCGCGACGCGCCAGGCGCGGGCGACATATTCGGGGATGCGTCGCGCATCCTCGATCCGCGCCGCCCATTTGGCGATCGGCGCGAAGAAGGCGGGGAAGTCGATCTCCTGGAAGCCCTCGCGGTCGCGGTCGCCGCGCGCGACGTCGCCGATGAACAGGATCATCGGGGTCGAATCCTGGAAGGCGACGTGGACGCCCGCGCTGGCGTTGGTCGCTCCGGGCCCGCGGGTGACGAAGGCGACGCCCGGGCGGCCGGTCATCTTGCCGTCGGCGTCGGCCATATAGGCGACGCCGCCCTCCTGCCGGCAGACGATGGTGTCGATCTCTTTGCTGTCGTGGAGCGCGTCGAGCACCGCGAGGAAGCTCTCGCCCGGTACGGTGAAAATGCGGTCGCAGCCCTGGATGCGAAGCTGGTCGACGAGGATGCGGCCGCCG
>Ga0207678_10006837_pt1 | contig 10116 bp, 8 predicted proteins | sample KBSC63metaG_FD_184319 | JGI IMG/M metagenome (GOLD analysis project Ga0207678, IMG submission 184319) | Corn rhizosphere microbial communities from Kellogg Biological Station, Michigan, USA - KBS C6-3 metaG (SPAdes) (version 2) | ecosystem: Host-associated > Plants > Roots > Rhizosphere > Soil ...
AGAGCGTACCTCAATTCTCCGGATCGTCTCGATTGACAACATGCAAACCGATCTACCACGGAGGACGCAGAGGACACCGAGGAAAGCCTGGAAACCAAGCCTCCGCTTCTCCGTGTCCTCCGTCGTTAATGCCTTTCCCTTTGTCCGAAGATGGCTGTGCCCACACGCACGCAGCTCGAACCTTCTTCAATTGCAATTTCAAAATCGTGCGACATGCCCATCGACAGAACGTCCATGCGAATCGCGGGCAGGCGCCGTGCAGCCATATGGTCACGCAGAGCGCGCAGCTGGCGAAAATAGGGCCGCGCTTCCTGTGCGTCGTCGGTAAAAGGAGGAATGGTCATCAGCCCGCGAAATTCGAGGTTCTCGAGCCCTGGAGCAGCCATGAGGAGATCTTCCAGATCGCTTGAGTCTGGGGCCAGGCCGCTTTTTGCAGTCTCGCCGCCCACATTGATTTCGATCAGTACTTCCAGCTTCTTGCCCAGTTTCCCGGCAGACACATTCAGTTTTTCAGCCAGCTTGACAGAATCGAGCGAGTCCACGGCGTCGAACAGTTCGGCCGCGGCTGCGGCTTTGTTGGTTTGCAGGTGACCGATCATGTGCCACTCGGCCTCTTGCAAGTCGCGCAGAGCCCCGGCTTTTCCAGCAAACTCCTGCACCCGGTTCTCGCCGAAGATTCGAAGCCCGGCAGCGTATGCCTCGCGAATGCTGTCTGCCGGGAAAGTCTTGCTCACCGCCATCAGCGTTATTTCGTCGGGGTTTCGTCCGGCAGTGAGGGCGGCGGTTGAGATTCGCCGGCGTACGTCCGCAACATTTTCGACGATGGACATTGGAAAAAAGTAAACCCGCAAGACGCGGGCGCGGACGCCCGCGACCACACGAATCACGCTACATGATGGCGGTCGGGGGTGCGGGTTCGCTGGGATCTCCCGCAGCCGTAATCGGCAGCCGGATGAGGAGGGCGGCGAGTCCAGCCAGCACAATCAGGCCGCCTACGAGATAAGACGGATGGCTGAAGAGTTGGGGCGGATGGTTCGGCGCCTTCCATTGAGGAACAAATTGCAATCCCGCCCAGACCAATCCGAGCACCGCTTCGCCGGCAATCAATCCCGAAGCGGTCAGGACGCCGGCATTTTCCACTCGGGCCTTTTGTGCCGCATTGTAGCCGCGACGGTCCGCCAGCCAATCTCCCAGCGAGCGGAACACACCGCCGACGAAAATCGCAAAGGTTGTACCAAAAGGCAGGTACATACCCACGGCTACGAGCATGGGGCTCTTCACCTGCATCATGATCATGGCGAACCCGAACACGATGCCGACGCCGACCAGGGCCCAAGGCATGTCTCCCCCCACGATTCCCTGCGCCAATGTGGCCATGAGTCCCGCTTGTGGGGCCGGCAAGTCCGGCCCGCCGAACCCGACTCCACCGGAGTTGATACTGCCCTGATGCAGGAGCATCAAAGGCCAGTACATCACCAGGCTGGCGACGACCACCGCAATCAGTTCGGCGATCTGTATGTTTCGAGGTGTGCCGCCCAGGATGTATCCAACCTTGAAGTCCTGCAGCAGTTCTCCTGCGACCGATGAAGAAACACATACCACCGCGGCTACGCCCAGAACGATGGCCACACCTTTTCCCCCGGAAACGCCCAGAGACACCATCAATAGCGCTGCGATCAACAGGGTGGAAAGGGTCAAGCCGGAGACAGGGTTGTTGGAGGAGCCGATAAATCCAACCAGGTTGCCGGAAACGGTGGCGAAAAAAAAGCCCACGACCAGCATGACGACAGCCGCCAGAATCGCCGGCCAAAGCAAGCCGGAAATCTGAACGTAAAGCGCACACATCAGGACAAACATCAACGCGATCAATCCAAGGACGGTTTTGAAACTCATGTAACGCTCGGTCCGGCCCAGCTTGGCCCGCTGATCGGCACTCTGCCGCATATCGGAAAGCGCCTTGCCGAATCCGGAGGTCAGACTTTTACGCATTTTGAATAACGTGTACGCGGCGCCCACAAGCATGCCGCCAACCGCGATGGGCCGGACGATGTATCTCCACACCGCGTCGGCGGTATCGGCCCAGTCTTGCGGCGTGCCTGCGGGAATGTAGTGCTGCAGGCTGGGGCCCAGGAAATAAATCATCATGGGAACCAGCAGACCCCAGGCCAGGACGCTACCCGCGAACTGAATCGAAGCCAGGCGGAGTCCGATGATGTAGCCCACTCCCAGGTAGGCGGGACTTACGCTGGGAGCCGAGAATACGCTGGTCCCGCCGGTGGCCACCACCTTGGTGCTTTCCAGGGTCCCCAGCCGCACCTGGCTGTGACCCAGGTTTCCCACGGTGAAAGGAAAATCCTGATCGGCGGCAAACAGCCCAAACTTGCCCAGCATGTACACCACGCCGCCCACGCCGATGTTCCAGAAGAGATACTTGGCGGCTTGAGCGCCGCGCTGTCCGGCCTTGTGGATTTCCGACGCCGCCACGGATTCGGGAAAGGGCAATTCCGGGTCTTCCACCATGACCCTTCGCACCAACGAAATAAAAAGCACTCCCAGGATGCTGCCAACCATGATCAGAGCAGTGGATTTCCAATAAGCGTCGCCTGGACTAAACGAAGGCCAAGCCTTGGCGATCAGGAATGCCGGAATGGTGAAGATGGCCCCGGCCGCAATGCCTTCGCCGATCGAACCTGCAGTGCGGGCGATGTTTTCTTCCAGTAGAGACCCCTTCCACGCCCGCATGGCGGCCATGGCAATGACTGCCGCCGGATAAGTTGCCGCGATCGTGATGCCCGCGCGCAGTCCGAGATAGGCGTTGGCTGCGCCCAGCACAATGGTCAGCACCAGACCCAGCAGAATCGCGCGCCAGGTGAACTCGCGCATCTCCATGTCTTCCGGGACAAAGGGTTTAAATTTCTTTTCAGGTTCGCTGACGGGAAACGGGTTGTCCGTACTCATGATGAGGAATCCTCGGAAGTGGCAGGAACGGTTGGGTCTTGAATAATAAAGAACATAGATAATAAAGCTCTTAAAGCGATAAATGAGACGGCGCACGTTAACATGCGTGCCGCCTCTTTTACAAGTGCCTGAGGGGTCCTTCCTGCCGGGTGGCCAACGGGCCGCCAATCCCGGGACCACTTCAGATGCCGTGCCGGTGGCCAGTTCTGGTATTATGGCGCCTTGTTTCTCTGGCCTCCCGAGGTCTACAGTTATGTCCCCCAAACTGTTTGAGTGTCGGGATTGTGGCGGGTTTCACGGTTACCGCTCCCGTCCAAAGAATTTCACCGAGAAGTTTTTACTGCCCTTGATGTTTCTCCGCCCGGTGCGCTGTGGCGATTGTTTCCGGCGTTCCTACCAATCGTCATTCCTTCCGGTGCTCCCAAGACGGGAAACCAAAAAGGCACAAGGCGCGGCCGCCTGAGCGTTGCTTGAGGCATTGCGGCCCGCTATACTGGGACAGGTTTGCCCGCAGCGTCCTTTGCCGTACCGGGCGAACGCGGGAGGCTCGTCTTCAGCAGTAGCGAGGACCCAATCCGGGCTAGCGGGACCAAGCCCTTGACGCGCGACAGTTCGCTGGGGTCGATGTTGGTCTCGTCGTTGAGCGGTGTTGCAGAAAGTCTTTTCGCTACTCTCTTCCCCTCCGATTGTCGTCTTTGCGGTGCTCCCCTGGTAAACATTTCCCGCCTGCCGGTTTGCCCGCCCTGCCTCTCCGATATCCGCCCCATTGCGGACAGCATTTGCTCCAGGTGCGGAGAGCGGGTGTTGAGTCCGTACGCGGTCGGCGGCGAAGCCGGCGAAAATCGTTGTGGTTTATGCCGGCGCCTGGAGCCGCCTTTCGCCAGAGCGGTGGCCTATGGCAGTTACGACGGCGGGCTGCGCGAACTCATCCACCTGTTGAAATATGAACAGGTGCGGCCGGCCGCCGCGGTCCTGGGCCGCATGCTGGCGGAAGCGGCGCGCGGGCTGGATTCCTGCTGGACCCGGACACCGGTGATGGTGGTTCCTGTGCCTTTGCACGCACGCAAGCTGCGCCAGCGTGGCTTCAACCAGTCCGAGTTGATTGCCCGCGCCGCCATCAAACAGCATGCGGTGAAAGCGGAGTCGGGAAGCAGCCGGCTGGTTCTGCACCCCGGAATCCTGGAACGCCGGCGAGAAACCCAATCCCAGACCGGACTTACACGCCATCAGCGTCGCGAGAACATCCGCGGTTCGTTCGCCGTGGCCAAGCCCGGGGAAGTTGCCGGCCGCGAAATTCTCCTGGTCGATGATGTTTTCACCACCGGCACCACGGTGTCGGAATGCGCTCGCGTATTGCGCCGGGCGGGCGCATCTAAAATATATGTTGCCACGGTGGCACGCACGCTGAAGGCTGACGCGAAGGGCGTAAATCTGCCGCGGGACTTCGCTGATGATGAGCAGACACTGGCGGCGACGGGATAGGCGACGGGGGCAGAGGACAGACAACTCAGATTGTTGGAACCAAGTATGTCGGGAAAGTGGAACAACTCGATGAACGGCTCGATGATGCGGAGCCACGCGCCTGTCCCGAGCGCGCACCGCGAGGGCAACGGCCATGCCCTGCATGCGCCCGTCCTGGTGTTGAATGCCTCCTACGAGCCGATCAATGTTTGCGCCGCGCGCCGGGCCATCGTGCTGGTGCTGAAGGGCGTGGCCATGACCGAGGAAGAAAACGGACACTTCCTGCACGCCGCGCGGCTGGCGATCCGGGTGCCTTCGGTGATTCGGCTGCTGGAGTACCGCCGCATTCCGCACCAGACTCGTGCCCTCTCCCGCAAGAACATCCTGCTGCGCGACCGCAATACCTGCCAGTATTGCGGGGAAGTGCTGCCTTCGAGTGAGTTGACTCTCGACCACGTCGTGCCACGATCACGCGGCGGTGCGTCCACCTGGGAAAACCTGGTGGCCTGTTGCCATACCTGCAACCGGCAAAAGGGCAATCAGTTTCCCACCGAGGCAGATATGCAACTGCTGCGCGAGCCCCGGGCCTTCAACCTGCACACCAGCCGCCACATCATGCGTCTGATGGGGCGCTCGGATGACAAGTGGCGCAAGTATCTTTTTTATTAGCTCTCAGCTTTCTCAGCCCTCAGTAAATTCCCATAGCCGCGAAGCGGCGCAATAATAGAGCCCACGGCGTAGAGCCGTGGGTGAACCTCGGGCGCGAATCAGCCCCGCAGGGGCGAAAGAGGTTTTGGCGTTCGTCGGGGTTTCCGACTAATTATTGATAAATTGCCGCGCGGCGGCCGATTCCAGCGACACCACAGAAAAGCCTTCTTGCGCCCCTTCGGGCTGGGAGAGGCTCCCGATCTTTCCCACGGCCCACGCCGTGGGCTGTATTCTTGCGCCGCTTCGCGGCTGTCGGAATTGACTGACAGCTGACAGCTGAGAGCTCAGTTCTTCGGCTTCTCGGGCGGCGGCTGGGCCTGACCCTTGTCGCCCGGCGCCTTCTGTACTTCCTGGCCCTCGTACGTAATCTTCACATTCGATCCGAACCGTTTGTAGTCGCTGTACTTCACGATTTCGCGGATACGTACGTCGCCGCTGGAGAAGTGCAGAGTGTCGTCTGCCTTGGTATAGGTGGGGAACCAGTACTTGCCGTCGATCTGTTCCCGCCAGGTGGTGAACTTGGGGAAAAGATTCTCCTGGCCTTTTTTCTTGCGAATATCGGGGACGGTCTTACCGTAAGTTTTTACAATCTGAAAGTCGCGATCATCCACCCAGATGCGGCCCTGGAAATAGCGCTTCTTGCCGACGATTTCTTTGGGCGCGATGTCGAAAACGTAACAGTGCAGTTCGTCTTCCTGCTGCTGCCCCACATAGAGAATCTGATACTCGGGAATCTCGTCACTGGTGAGCACGAATGGCAGCCGATGCCGGATATCATCAATGTCTTCAGGAGACATTGAGATCATATTCAAAGAAGATTGCGGCGCAAAAACGACGTTCTCCAGCCGCTTTCCCTGGTCATCGAAAAGCACATCGAAGATTTCGTGATACTCACCATTATCGTCGGGGGTTATCACGCGCACGTCCTGGCGATAAGTGTACTGGTCTCTCGCCTCCTGGAATTCCTTCTCTTTAGTCGTGAAATGGCGAATGATCTCGTCGGTGGTCACGCCCTTGGGCGGAGCGGGGTCGAGAGGCCCTTCCTGGGCCCGGGCGGCAGGCAGTAAAAGTGAGGTGAAGAGGAAGACAGCGGCTGGCACCACTCCATTACGCATCATCGATTTCATAGAGATAAGTGTAGCGAAACCTGAGCGGGAGCGCTGCAAATCGCACCGCGGCATCTCCCATGTCCGCCCCTCTCCGCTCAGGGGGGCGAACACAGGAGAGCTGCAGTTTTCTTCCCATAGTTAGATGCCGTCAGCGCCGACGAGTTGCCGGGAATCTACCAAGTGGTTACTGCGGTTGTCGCATCCGCAGATTGCCATGGAAGGTGGCTGGAGCGTTCCGGTCGTTCCTCACTGGAATGTCCAGCGGAGGGCGCGAAGAGCCCGACGTCGCCGAGGGCGTTACCGGCAAAAGAGACTGCAAGTGGAAGGAAAGAACATCGGCCCCGGCCGCAGCCGTGCCTTGAATCACCAGCGCTCCTTGAGCCGCGCCGGCTGAAGGTTGCAGCGTGGACAGTCCCTGGCCGTCCGACAACACCGACGCCCGGGATGAAGACACAATAACCGGCGGAGGATTTTTGCCAATAATAATTCCACCGATCGAAACCGGCGGGGGAGCAGTCGCCGGACGCGACACAACCACCTGGAAAATTACGTTCGCGCCCAGCACCGGGTGCGGAGCGATCGCGGAATCGACGACACGAACGGTGACCGGTTGAAAATGCTGGCCGGCGGGAAGGACCTGAACGCCTCCGGTCACGGGCTCCAGCCGGAGCATCGAAGGCGGCACCGCAGTCGCGAAAAAGATCTGGCAGGGCAGGTTGGCTGGGGCGACGCATGCGCTGACCTGCACATCTCCCGCCATGGCCGCCAGGTGCAGCGTGGTGCCGGCAAAGCCGCTGACGTCGCTGGTGCTGCTGGCAGAACTCAGAGTGCCCGAGCCTTTGACCACCTGATAATTCACCTGGGTCGCAGCGACCGGCAGGCCATTCGAAAGCAGGCGCGCCGCCAGCGCAATATCCACAGTCGCGCCCTGGGCAATCCAGGCAAAGGACGAGAGCAGAGAGATATCTAGCGCAGAAGTGGTCCCGAGAATCGTTGCCTGCACCGATTTCGGCGTGTTGTAGGAAGCCGGCGCCAGCAAAGCGCTGATGTTAATCACAGCGGCTTGCAGGACCGTGACCCGCGTCGAGGCATGGCCGCTGTCATCGGTAAGAATGGTGCAGCTGGCGGCGCCGCCGCACGCCGACAACGAAGAAGCTGGTGTGGAAATAAAGAAGACGCTGGCCCCGGCCACCGGCGTCGTCCCGTCTCGCGCCAACACCTGAACGCGAATGGGATTGGGCGCCTGGCCTCCGACCGGGGTTGCGGGATTCGATCCTTGAATCAGCTTGATGGTGTCGCTGGGACCGGCGCCATAGGTGAGGGCGTTGGTCATGATCGAGGACGCGCCCGTGGCGGGATCTCTCAATCCAATACTCTGCATGCCATCCTTCATGGCGGGCGCGGTTGCGATTACCTGGCTCGCCGAGGCAGCCAGCACCGGCGCAGTTATGGATGCGATGGTGGCGGCGGCATTGGTTCGGAAACCGATCCCCTGTATCGTGATTGCCGTGCCTCCGTCCACGCGCGCCCGCGCCGGAACTAAGTTATCTGCGTAGAAGACCCGTGCGTGGTAACGGTAGTCGGGACGGCCGTCACTGCGATAGTCGAAGATGCCCAGGCGAAACGCGGTGCTGGCCTGGAGAGTGGCATCGAGCCGGGTCATGCCGAAATTTGCACTGTTGAAGGCCAGGCCGGTGTTTGCGGGCGCGGGAAACGTGCCCGGGTCCGCCAGCGCCCACATGCCGATAACCGGTTCCGCCTTTACCAGAGAAGCGGCTTTGAGTTCATCGAGGGCCGTTACTTCCACTGATAAGGTGCGATCCGATTGCGCGACGAACCAGAAGTAATCAGCATTGCCCAGGCCACCCAGGGTGCCCAGCCAGTCTCCCGATAGCGGCAGACTCGCGGGTGCGGCAAATGATGTTGGCTCAAACCAGTCCCGGGCCTGCACGGCGCTGGTTTGCATCAGAATGTCCTGTTGCAGGTCGCCGCCTTTGCTCACGGTCACGATTAAAGGTTGGAACGTACCGGAAGGCTGCACCTGCCAGGGCCCGTACGGCCCAACGGACTGCGACCACGAGGCATCCAGTGCTTCGATGCTGAGCTGATATTGGGCACTGCTGGCGCCGTTCGGAATTTCCAATCCACCCAGATCAAAAAATCCTTCCACTGCGGCATCATCGGATCCAAAGCGGTCCCACGCCTGCCCGGTGCTGTCGTAGAACCCGGTGGCCGCGTTGCCCGCGTTTCCGCGGAACAGAAACCCTGAAACCGAAGCTGCCGCATAAGTGCGGGAAGGCTGGCTGGTGGCGGGATCAATCCAGCGAGCGACTACGTTTACCCCCTGCATCGGCTGTGCTGCCTGGCCGTTGCTGTCCGCAAAGTAAACACTGCCGTGAATGCGCACTGTGCTTTCGGAGAGCAACTGCTTCCCCGGAAACGCTGCCTGGTTCTGCGCGGTGACCGGATACAGCCGCGAGAGGGCCGCCCGGTCGTCCATCTTGGGCTGATCAGCATTGGGATAGCAGATGGAAATGGGAACGCAATTGATCGGGTCCACCGCGTGCATGATTGTGAGCCCGGCGTAGTCGGACGAGGTGGGCGCGGGGCTGTGGGTGAAAACGTTGAGGTTCATCTGCGACCAGTCGAGCCCCAGCACGCGGCCCAGCACCCGCACCAGGCGATACGTCATGTCCGGCAACTGGGTGGAAGTCTGGGCGCAAATTCCATTCAGGATGACCAGCGCATGCGACAGATGAGCGTCGGTGCTGAAGCTGTCCACGCCGCCGTAGGCTGCGTTGGTGAAGCAGGAGCTCGCGCTGCCTGCGCCCTCTCCCAGGAGAGCATTCGTCACGCTTCCGTCAGCGTCGTAAACGATGGCGACCGGGAAGTTGTTCGCGGAAGGTCGGATGTCAGCCGGCAAAGTAATGACTCCTCCGGCTGCGCTCATGTTGGCGCCGCTGACATCTTCGGCCAGTTGGCCGGCCCGCGTTGCGGAGACTGCCGCGGTTGAAATCGAAGTCCATCGACTGAAGGCGTCGGCCACGAAGGCGTCGGCGGTAGCGGAGGGAAGAACCGGGCTGAGGTTTCCGCGATCTGTGTAGTAGCTGATCGCGCCCTGGTTCCAGGTGAGTGGAGTGCCTTTGACGGCGGGGTCGAAGTAACTGGTTCCGGCAATCGTCCGAGGACCGCCCGCCTGAAGCAGTGGAGGCGGCATGATCAGCATCGCGATTGCGATGGCCGGCGCAAAGAGGAAGCGGGCCGCCATGATTACTCCGTGTCCGCGCGTTGGATGGCCAAAGCCAGAGCGCGGGCATTGACTCTCTTCCGGTCGCGCAACTGGGCGCGGGAGGCGGGATCGAATAGGAGGGCAGGAAGGCGACCGTTTTCAATCAACGCGTTTCCGCCGGAATCCACGGCGAAGCGGCCGGCGGCGCCTCCGACCGGGCTAGTCAGGCCAAGGGTACTGGGACTGTAGAGAAACAGCAGAAGGCGTTCTCCAACGTGATAGCGTTCGCCAGAGTTCCACAATCCGGCCCACTCCCGAATGGTCAATATCTGCCCGGCACGCGTTCCGCGGATGGCCTGTTCAACCCGAAACGTAATCTGCACTGTGGCTAGGTCATGGTCATCGTTCGGTACAGCGTGTACTGACAGGACCGTGCCGTCGAAGATGTAGCCGGAGTTTTGGGTCAACAGGCGCAGGCTGGACATCGCAGGCAGCCGCTGATCGGCTTGCGAGGGCTGCCCGGCGGCGGGCAATGAAAGCAGCGCCAGCGTGAGCGCAGAGAACTGCCGAAAGGGGAACCGCATGGCACAGCCTCGTTTCAAACGAGACCAGGTGGGACGGGGCGTGCGGTAATGATAGAGCTCACGAGAA
>Ga0207678_10006839_pt1 | contig 10116 bp, 7 predicted proteins | sample KBSC63metaG_FD_184319 | JGI IMG/M metagenome (GOLD analysis project Ga0207678, IMG submission 184319) | Corn rhizosphere microbial communities from Kellogg Biological Station, Michigan, USA - KBS C6-3 metaG (SPAdes) (version 2) | ecosystem: Host-associated > Plants > Roots > Rhizosphere > Soil ...
GAACGGCTCTACGCCGACGTCGCGGCGGGCAACGGAGCCGACATCCCCGCTATGCTCGACCTCCAAGCGAAGACCGCCGAGCGGCAGGTCGAGCGCGAGGCCTCTTGGTTCCGCCTAGCCGGCTTCACGATGGACTCGCCGCCCATCGACGTCGTCCTCGGCGCATCGGCGAGCGGTGCGCCATGACCATGTACGCCTGCTATCACGTGCGGGGGCGCTCACCACGCTCGGGGCGCGTTCGGCGATGTCACACGCGAGTCCTCACAGCGCCGCCGCGCGGCCGATGAGGATCACGACGGCTCGTCGTAACACCGCGCACACGGGGAGATAACCGCCGCGAGCCAACCTGGGCCGTGATGGTCACCGCCACGCACTGTCCGTACTGCTCGTTGCAGTGCGGCGTGGACGTCGACGGCATCGCTGTGTCGGGCCGTGAGTTCCCGACGAACCGCGGCGGGCTGTGCCGGAAGGGCGCCACCGCGGGAGCGCTGCTGCGCCATCCCGACCGGCTCACCACGCCACTGGCTCGCGATCACAAGGGTGCCGCGCTGGGGCCCGTCTCCTGGGACGAGGCCCTCGACCGCGTCGCGGCCGCGATCCTGCGCACTCAGGCGGAGCACGGCCCCGACGCCGTCGCGTGCTTCGGCGGCGGGGGCCTGACCAACGAGAAGGCCTACCAGCTGGGCAAGTTCGCGCGCGTCGCGCTGCGCACCCGGCACGTCGACTACAACGGCCGCTTCTGCATGTCGTCAGCCGCCGCGGCGACGAACAGGGCGTTCGGGATCGACCGCGGCCTGCCGTTCCCCTTGCCCGACATCGCCGAGGCCGACGTGGCCCTGCTCGTCGGCAGCAACCCCGCGGACACCATGCCGCCTGCGATGCGCTGGTTCGAGGTCGGGCGGGAGCGGGGCGCGCAGCACATCGTGGTCGACCCGCGGCGAACGGCGACGGCTGCGCTCGCCCACCGGCACCTGCGCGCGTTGCCCGGCACGGACCTCGCCCTGGCAAACGGCCTGCTGCACATCGCGATCCGGGACGGACTGGTCGACGAGGCCTACGTCCGCGACCGGACGACGGGCTGGGCCGCCGTCCGTCGCGCCGTCCGCGCCGACTGGCCCGACCGCACCGAACGGACGACCGGCATCGCCGTGGCAGACCTGGAGCGCACCGTCCACGCCCTCGCGACGGCGGAGCGGGCCATGATCCTCACCGCGCGTGGGGCCGAGCAGCACGCCGACGGCACGGCCACCGTGACGGCGTGGATCAACCTCGCGCTCGCGCTCGGCCTACCCGGGCGGGGCATCGGGTCGGGCTACGCCACCATCACGGGCCAGGGCAACGGACAGGGCGGACGCGAGCACGGGCTCAAGGCCGACCAGCTCCCGGGCTACCGCGCGCTCGCCGACCCGGCCGCCCGCGCGCACGTCGCCGCGGTCTGGGGTGTCGCCCCGGACACCCTGCCTGCTCCGGGAATCTCCGCCTACGAGCTGCTCGACGCCCTCGGTGGCGCCGTGAAGGTCCTCCTGCTGGGTGCGTCCAACCCGGCCGTCTCGGCGCCGAACGCCGCCCACGTCACCGAGCGGCTGGGCGCGCTCGATCTGCTCGTCGTCACCGACTTCGTGCTGTCCGAGAGCGCCCGGATGGCCGACGTCGTGCTGCCGACCACCCAGTTCGCCGAGGAGGACGGCACGCTGACCAACCTGGAGGGCCGCGTGCTGCGCCGCCGGAAGGCGCTCGACCCGCCTGCGGGCGTCCGCAGCGAGCTGGAGATCTGGCATGCGCTGGCGTCGCGGCTGGGGACGGGCGAGCACTTCCCCGTCGACCCGCGCACGGTCTACGACGACCTGCGCCGGGCCAGCGCCGGTGGGACCGCCGACTACGCGGGCATCTCGTGGGACCGCCTCGACGCCGGTGAGGAGCTCTTCTGGCCGTGCCCTGACGAGGCCCACCCGGGCTCGCCGCGGCTGTTCCTCGACACCTTCCCGACCACCGACGGGCGGGCCCGCTTCGTCCCGGCGAGTCACCGCGGCGCGGTCGAGCGGCCCGATGGTCGGTTCCCCTACGTGCTGACGACGGGCCGCTCGCGCACGCATTACCAGTCGGGCGCGCAGACCCGCCGCACCCCGGAGCTGGCCGCCGCAGAGCCCGACCCCTACGCCGAGCTGCACCCCGACCTCGCGGCGGCGCTCGGCGTGGTCGACGGCGACGCGGTGCGGCTCACCACCCGCCGCGGCCGCGTGGTCGTCCGGGCCCGGGTCACGGACACGATCCGCCCCGACACCGTCTTCGTCCCGTTCCACTGGCCGCGCGTCAACGACCTGACCAGCCCACGGCTCGACCCGACCTCCCGCATGCCCGAGTTCAAGTCCTGTGCGGTCCACGTGGCCGCCGTCTCCGCCCGCGTCCCCGAGTACGAGGAGCAACCCGCATGATCAGCAAGCCCCGGTTCCTGCAGGGTGCCTACGCGTTCACCGGCGCGGGCCTGGACAAGCCGGTGCCCTTGCACTCCGACCTCACCTACGTGGTGCCGCCCGGAATCACCACGCAGCCGCTGTACTTCCGGGGCGGCAACGCGACCGACGAGCTGGTCACCGCCGTCCTCGTCCGCGACGGGGCGCCGATGCGGTGGTTCCCGATCGGGGCCAAGGCGGCCACCCACGTGGCGTTGGCCGTCGTCGAGGACCTCGACGAGGGCACGGTGCTGGAGCTGCACCTGGCCGCGCCGGACGGGCTGGCGGGGACGGTCGTCGTCGACCTCGGGCTGGTGGAGGTCTGATGCCCGACGCGCAGGAGTCGTTGGTCGTCATCGGCAACGGCATGGCGGGCGCCCGCGCGGTGGAGGAGATCCTCGCTCGGGGCGGCGGCGAACGTTTCCGGATCACCGTCTTCGGGGACGAGCCGTACGGCAACTACAACCGGATCATGCTCTCCCACGTCCTCGCCGGAGAGGCCGCCGAGGAGATCTACCTCAACCCGCTGGACTGGTACGCCGACAACGCCGTCACCCTCCACGCGGGGGTGCGGGTGGTGCGGATCGACCGCTTCGCGAAGAAGGTGTTCGCCGACGACGGGCAGGTCGTGCCCTACGACACGCTGATCGTCGCCACCGGGAGTCGCACCTTCTTCCCGCCGATGGACGGCATGTGGCTCGACGACCGGACGCTCACCCCGGGCGTCTTCGGCTTCCGCACGATGGACGACACCGCAGCGATGCTCGCCTACGCCCGCGAGCGCACTTCGGCCGTCGTCATCGGGGGCGGGTTGCTCGGGCTGGAGGCCGCGCACGGGCTGCAGCAGCACGGCCTCACGGTCCACGTCGTGCAGGGCGGCCCGGTCCTGATGAACCAGCAGCTCGACGAGGAGGCCGGGGCCATCCTGCGCCGCGTGCTGGAGCAGAAGCACGGGATCACCGTCCACACCGGTCAGCGGCCGACCGCGATCCGATCCGTGGGCGCCGTGACCGGCGTGGTTCTCGCGGACGGATCGGTGATCGATGCCGACATGGTGGTGGTGACCGCGGGCATCCGGCCCAACGTCGGGCTCGCCGTGGTGTCCGGGCTGACGGTCGAGCGGGCGATCGTGGTCGACGACCAGATGCGGTCGGTCGACGACCCGGACGTCTACGTCGTCGGCGAGTGCGCCCAGCACCGCGGGCAGGTGTACGGGCTGGTGGCGCCGCTGTGGGAGCAGGCGGGTGTGCTCGCCGACCACGTCACCGGCGCCGATCCGGAGGCGGCCTACCACGGCTCGCGCAACGCGACGAAGCTCAAGGTCGCGGGGGTCGCCGTCGCCCAGATGGGCATCAAGCGCCCCGAGCGGGACGACGACGAGTTCGTGCGGTTCTCCGAGCCGCGCAAGGGCGTCTACAAGTCCGTCGTAGTGCGCGACGGGAAGCTCGTCGGTGCCACGCTGCTCGGTGACACGGAGAAGGTCGCGTTCCTGACGCAGAGCTTCGACCGCGGGCTGCCGCTGCCTGCGGAGCGGGTCGAGCTGCTGTTCTCCCTGGCCGGGCCCAGTGAGGAGCAGGGGGCTGCGGAGATGGACGACTCCGTCCAGGTCTGCAACTGCAACGGCGTGTCGAAGGGCGCGCTGGTCGCGTGCGTGCGGGACGGGGTGTGCAGCCTGTCCGGCGTCATGGCCCGGACGCGGGCGGGGAAGGGCTGCGGGTCGTGCAAACCGCTCGTCGCGCAGATCGTGGAGTGGGCGGCCGACGGGGCGGTCGAGGAGGACGAGAAGGCGGGCTGGTACGTGCCGTCGATCCCGCTGGAGAAGCCCGCGCTGATCGCGGCTGTCCGCGACCGGGGGCTGCGGTCGGTCTCAGCCGTGTTCGCCGCGCTCGCGCCGGACGGCGAGGACGCCGGGTCGAAGATGGCGCTCGCGTCGTTGCTCAAGGTGGTGTGGGCGGGAGGGTACGTCGAGGAGAAGGACGCGCGGTTCATCAACGACCGCGTGCACGCCAACATCCAGCGCGACGGCACGTTCTCCGTCGTCCCGCGGATGGCCGGTGGGGTGACGACGCCCGACGACCTGCGCCGGATCGCCGACGTCGCCGACAAGTACGCGATCCCGATGGTCAAGGTGACCGGTGGGCAGCGCATCGACCTGCTCGGCGTGCGCAAGCAGGACCTCCCGGCGGTGTGGGCCGACCTCGGCATGCCGTCCGGGTACGCGTACGGGAAGTCGATGCGGACGGTGAAGACGTGCGTCGGCACCGACTTCTGCCGCTACGGCCTGGGCGACTCCACGAAGCTCGGCATCGACATCGAGACCCGCTTCTCCGGGCTGGAGAGCCCGGCGAAGATGAAGCTCGCCGTGGCCGGGTGCCCGCGCAACTGCTCGGAGGCGATGGTCAAGGACATCGGGCTCGTGGCCGTTGGCGAGGATCGGTGGGAGGTGTACGTCGGCGGCGCGGCGGGAGCGTCCGTGCGCAAGGGCGACGTGCTCGCCACCGTCCAGGGGCGGGCCGAAGCCATCCGGCTGACCGGAGTGTTCATGCAGTACTACCGCGAGAACGCCCGGTGGCTGGAGCGCACCTACGACTTCGTACCGCGAGTCGGGCTCGCGGAGCTGCGAGCGCTGCTCGTCGACGACCGGGACGGCGTGGTCGCGGGCCTGGAGGAGCGGATGCAGACGGCCGTCGACGCCTACGTCGACCCGTGGCAGGAGGGCGCCGCGCCGAGCACGGAAGGCCAGTTCGCGGACGCGTTGCCGTTGCTGCCCCTGCCTCAGGTCCCCGTCCGCGACGGCAGCGCGTCTCCGGCCGGAGTCCCGGTCCCCCGTGCGGACGGGGCTATGGCATGACGGTCGCGCACCGGCTGGGGCCCGGTCGCGCCGTGCCGCCCGGCGAGGGACGGGCGTACCGGGTGGGTGACGAGCAGGTGGCCGTCTTCCGCCTCCGCGACGGCACGCTGCGGGCGCTCGGAGCACGCTGCCCGCACGCAGGCGGTCCGCTGGCCGACGGCCAGCTCGACCTCGCCAAGGTCGTCTGCCCCCTGCACGCGCGCGCCTACGCGTTCGCCGACGGTCGCTGCCCCGAGGGGGGCGGGGTCGCCGTGTACGCCGTCCGCGAGGAGGCCGGGGAGATCGTGCTCGACGATCTCCCCGTGGGCTCCGAGCGGGTGTGAGCACTCCTTTGCGCCCCCGTCACACGAAGCGGACGCGGGTGTCATCCGAGGTTCATAGCGTCGTGGACCATGACGCGCTCGCCGTTGAAGGCCCATTGGATCGACGAATGGCACCCCGAGGACGCGACCTTCTGGGAACGGACGGGCGCCCGGGTCGCTAACCGCAACCTCTGGTTCTCGATCCTGTCGGAGCACGTCGGCTTCTCGATCTGGACGATGTGGTCGGTGCTCGTGCTGTTCATGGGCCCCGAGTACGGGCTCGACGCCGCCGCGAAGTTCCTGCTGGTCAGCGTCCCGACGCTGGTCGGTGCGATCCTGCGGCTGCCCTACACCTTCGCCGTCGCCCGCTTCGGCGGCCGCAACTGGACGATCGTCTCGGCCTTGCTGCTCCTCGTCCCGTCGGTGCTCGCGGCGTTCGTCATGCACCCTGGCACCCCGTTCTGGGTTTTCCTGCTGGTGGCGGCGATCGGCGGGGTCGGCGGCGGGAACTTCGCCTCGTCGATGACCAACATCAACGCGTTCTTCCCCGAACGCCTCAAGGGTTGGGCGCTGGGGCTCAACGCGGGCGGCGGCAACATCGGCGTGCCCGTCATCCAACTCGTCGGGCTGCTCATCATCGCCACCGCCGGATCGGGCGCACCGCGAATCCTGCTCGGCGTCTACATCCCCCTGATCGTCATCGCGGCTGTGCTCGCCGCCACCTACATGGACAACCTCTCCGCGATGCGCAACGACACCGGCGCGTTCGTCGAGGTCGTCAAGGAGACCCAGACCTGGGTCATGGCTTTCCTCTACATCGGAACGTTCGGCTCGTTCATCGGCTACAGCTTCGCGTTCGGGCTCGTGCTGCAGAACCAGTTCGGGCGCAGCCCGCTGCAGGCCGCCGCCGTGACGTTCATCGGCCCGCTGCTCGGATCGCTGATCCGTCCGGTCGGCGGACGGCTGGCCGACCGGCTCGGCGGCGCACGGGTGACGTTTTGGAACTTCGCCGCGATGGCGGTGGCGCTCGGACTGATCATCGGTGCTTCGGCGGCGAGGTCGCTCGGACTGTTCACCGCCGGGTTCGTCCTGCTGTTCGTGCTCACCGGCATCGGCAACGGCTCGACCTACAAGATGATCCCCGCGATCTTCCGGGGACAGGCGCGGCTGGCGATCGCCGAGGGCGCGGACGCCGACACCGCCTTCGCCAGGGCGCGGCGACTGTCCGGCGCGGCGATCGGCATCGTCGGGGCCATCGGCGCACTGGGCGGGCTGTTCATCAACCTGGCGTTCCGCCAGGCGTTCCTCACGGCCAAGACCGGCGACCCCGCGTACTGGTCGTTCCTCGCGTTCTACCTCGTGTGTGCGGCGGTCACGTTCGCGTTCTACCTCCGCCCGGCCCCCGCCGACGTGGCCAGCCCACGCCTGGCCTACGCCGGGGTGTGACCGCCCGTCGTTACCCCCGCGTCACGCCGGGGAGCGCAGAGCGTAATCCACGATTCCTAGCGTCGGCCGGATGGAGGAGCCGACACCCGACGACGACGTGACCGTGGCGCCGCTGGCCGGGTTCACCGTCGGCATCACGGCCGCACGCCGCGCCGAGGAGCTGCGGACCATGCTCGAGCGCCGCGGCGCCGCCGTCCTGCACGGCCCTGCGCTGCGACTGGTCCCGCTCGCCGACGACGTCGAGCTGCGTGCCGCGACCGAGGACTTGATCGCGCGCCCGCCACACGTGACGTTGGCGACGACCGGCATCGGCTTCCGCAGCTGGATCGAGGCGGCCGACGCCTGGGGGCTCGGCGACGGCTTGCTGCGTGTCCTGCGCTCCAGCGAGCTGATCGCGCGCGGACCGAAGGCGCGGGGTGCGATCCGCGCGTCCTGGCTGACCGAGGCCTGGTCGCCCGCGTCGGAGTCCACGACGGAGGTTGTCGAGCACCTGCTCGCACGCGGGGTCGCGGGCGTCCGGATCGCGGTGCAGCTGCACGGCGAGCCCCTGCCGTCCATCGTCGAGGCGCTGGAGGCCGCGGGGGCGGAGGTCGTGGAGCTACCGGTCTACCGGTGGGCACCACCCGCTGACCTCGCGCCGGTAGACCGGCTCACCGACGCCGTGCTGGGCGGATGCGTCGACGTCATGGCATTCACGAGCGCTCCTGCCGCCGCAGGCCTGCTGCGGCGGGCCGCGACCCGCGGGGTCGGTGAGGCGCTGGTCACGGCGTTGCGGGGGCCGGTGCTCGCATTGTGCGTCGGCCCGGTGACCGCGGGTCCGCTGACCGCCGTCGGCGTGCCGACCGTCCGGCCCGAGCGCTCACGCCTCGGCGCGATGGTGCGCACGCTGGAGGCGGAGACACAGGCCCGTGCGCCGCGCCTGTCGGTGGCGGGGCGCCTGCTGGAGCTGCGCGGGCAGGCCGTGCTCGTGGATGGCGCGCTGCGTCCGGTCGCGCCCGCCGGGATGGCGCTGCTGAGGGCGCTGTGCCGCGATCCAGGACGGGTCGTGGCCCGGGCCGAGCTGCTGCGCGTGCTCCCCGGCGGCGGCGCCGACGAGCACGCGGTCGAGACGGCCATGACGCGGCTGCGCGCCGCCCTCGGCCATCCCGCGCTCGTCCGGACCGTCGTGAAGCGCGGCTATCGGCTCGCGTGCGACCAGCCCGCCCAGGGCGATGCCGCCACACCGCCACCGTCCTGCACCACCTCGCCCGCGCCCAGGTGACCGTCAGCCGCGGCGCCCGCGGCTGACGGTCACCTGCACCGCGATGCGTGTGGTTAACGCGCAGGTCCCCCCTCGGACACTCCACGGTGGCAGATCTGCCACGTCACCCTTCATCCTCCGATGTGTTCGACGCGTCCCCACCCGGGCGGATCCGATGACGGCCGCCGGTGTGCGCCCGCAATCTGCGCCGCGGACGCACCGGCTTCATCGCACTCGTTGTCCCCGAACTAACCATCCCCTACTTCGGCGAGCTTGCGGCCCTCATCATCACGGCCATCCATCGTCGCGAGTGGAACGTACTGATCCGGCAGACCCGAGGGAATCGGGACTTTGAGCGCGCCACGCTGGACTCGCTCGGGCCGCATCTTGTCGACGGGGCGATCATCAGTTCCGAGGCCTTGCACGACGAGGACCTGTCGGCACACAACCTCGGGGTGCCGATCGTGATGCTCGGCGAGCACGCGCTCGATGTCGAGATCGACCGAATCGCGATCGACAACGTCCTCGCCGCGCGTACCGCCGTCACCCACCTGCTCGAGCTGGGACGGCGGCGTATGCGTGCATCGGCCACAACCGCCGCAGTGGCATCGCCGCGCTGCGGCTCCGTGGCTACCGCGACGCACTGGGGGCGGCCGGGCTGCCGGTCGTCGTCGATCTCGTAGCGCGGGAGAGCACCGTCTGTGGGAGCGACTAGCGGCTGGTGTCACCCGCTCGCGAGATGGCGCGAGGCGCTTGCCAGCTAATCCGTGCGTACGCACACTCGTCCATCGCCCGCGCTCGCGGACGACGGTGCGTCGAGCAGCAGGTAGTGACCTTGGTGACGAGGCGGGCGGTGAGCGGAACTTGGGCGGCTGTAAACGGTCATGGCAGCCCGTGCCGCCGGCCCCGGTGATCGCCATACTTGTGACTCCTGTCAAGGCCCCGGCGCGCCTGCTGGGACGCACCCAATGGAGGGTTTGTGGACCTCAAGAAGATTGCGCCGCTCGCTGGCGTGGTCGTCCTCTCGGTAAGCCTGCTCGCCGGTTGTGGCGGTAGTAGCGGCAGCTCGAACGCGCCTGCGGCCGGTGGATCGGGCGGCGCTGCGTGTCCGCTCACGAACGCCGCCGATCCGGGCAACTCCGAAGCCCCCTCCGGGGTGCCCACCGCCGACAAGGCGCCCAAGCTGACGAAGACGTCGGGCCTCAACGTCGCCTTCAGCCAGAACGCGAGCAACAACCCCTGGCGCTTGGCCGAGACCGCGAGCATGCAGGAGGAGGCGGCCAAGCAGGGGATCAAGTTGACCGTCACCGATGCCAACAACGACCAGTCGAAGCAGATCTCCGACATCAAGGGCCTCATCGCCCAGAAGCCTGACGTCCTCTTCATCGCCCCGATCACCGAGCAGATCGCGAACGTGGTCAAAGACGCGGGCGCGGCGGGCATCCCGGTCTTCCTCCTCGACCGCGACGTCGACCACAACGTTGCCAAGCCGGGCCAGGACTTCGTCACCGTCATCCAGTCCGACTTCATCCAGGAGGGCAAGCGGGCGGCGGTGCAGATGGCCACGGCCACCGGCGGCAACGCGAAGATCATCGAGCTTGAGGGCACCACGGGCGCGTCTCCTGCGATCGACCGCAAGAAGGGCTTCGACGACGCCATCACGCAGTGCTCCGGCATGCAGGTCGTGGTGTCGCAGGACGGCGACTTCACCCGCGCCAAGGGCCAGTCGGTCGCCGAGACCCTCCTGCAGTCACACCCGGACGCCACTGCCATCTACGCCCACAACGACGAGATGGCCCTCGGTGCGATCGCAGCCGTCAAGGCCAT
>Ga0207678_10006844_pt1 | contig 10113 bp, 8 predicted proteins | sample KBSC63metaG_FD_184319 | JGI IMG/M metagenome (GOLD analysis project Ga0207678, IMG submission 184319) | Corn rhizosphere microbial communities from Kellogg Biological Station, Michigan, USA - KBS C6-3 metaG (SPAdes) (version 2) | ecosystem: Host-associated > Plants > Roots > Rhizosphere > Soil ...
CGCCGATGCGCGCCCGCGGCGCGACCTGCCATGGGATCTCCGGCAGCAGGCGGCTGGCGAGTCCGCCGCAATCCAGCACGACCTTTGCGGTGACGCTGGAGGTTGCCGCGCCGGTTTTCAGCAACACTTCGCGGCCATGCTGCGTGACGTCGCCAAGGCTCGCACGCGTATCCGGTACGAAACGCGCGCCGGCCCGCGCGGCAAGCTCGACAAGCATCGCATCCAGACGCTTTCGCGAAATCGCCAAGCCCTCCGGCAACGGAAACTCCGCCGCGCGTGTGCCGCACGCCAGCCGCATGCGGGTGTAATCGCAACCGTCCTTCAACTCGACTTCCGCATTGGCCAGCGCGCGCAGCGCCGCTGCATTCAAGCAACCGCCGCACACTTTCTCGCGCGGCCATTGCGATTTCTCGACCAGCAGGAGGACCGTGACCGCGACAATTCCGCTGGCCAGGGCTAGTCCGCCGGTGCCGGCAAGGAAACCGGCTGCGACATTCTCGGCAAGGCCGAGTTCATGAACCCGGGCGGGTCGGTCAAGGACCGCGCGGCGCTCTACATTATTCAGGATGCCGAGCGGCGCGGCGTGCTCGGACCGGCGGGCACCGTCGTGGAAGGCACGGCGGGCAATACCGGCATCGGGCTCGCGCATATCTGCGCCGCGCGGGGCTACCGCTGCGTGATCGTCATTCCGGAGACGCAGTCGCCGGAGAAGATGGATCAATTGCGCCTGCTGGGCGCCGAGGTGCGTGCGGTGCCGGCGGTTCCGTATCGCGATCCGAACAACTACCAGAAGATCGCCGGACGTCTCGCTCAGGAAATCGGCAATGCGATCTGGGCCAACCAGTTCGACAATCTCGTCAACCGGCAGGCTCACTACGAGACCACCGGTCCGGAGATCTGGCAGGACACGGCCGGCAAGCTGGACGCATTCGTGTGCGCGACGGGCACGGGCGGCACGCTCGCCGGCGTCGCGCGCTTTCTCAAGGAGCGCAATCCGCGCGTGAGGACCGTGCTTGCCGATCCGCACGGCAGCGGCCTCTACAGTTATGTGAAAACGGGCGAAATCAGCGCAGAGGGCAATTCGATCACCGAAGGCATCGGGTCGAGCCGTGTCACGGCCAACCTCGAAGGCACGCCGATCGACGATGCCGTGCGCATCGACGATCAGTCGTGCGTCACGATGGTCTATCGGCTGTTGCGCGAGGAAGGGCTTTTCGTCGGCGGCTCGACCGGCATCAACGTGGCGGCGGCCGTGCGGCTCGCGCGCGAGATGGGGCCGGGGCATACCATCGTCACGCTTCTTTGCGACCGCGGCGACCTGTATCGCGCGCGGCTTTTCAATGCCGCGTGGCTCGGGGAACGAGGGCTCGTGCCGGGGTGAACCGCAAACGCTTCGCCGGTGATCCGTCCCCTCGGGCGAGACTGGTGCGTGACGCCGGGGCGCCTTTCCCACGCGATCGAAAGCGACCTATCCTTAAGGAATCTCCCGTTCGCCTTGTCAGGAGGTGCGCCATGTCGATGTCCGCCACGCTTGAGGAGTGCCTGCGCAGCAAGGGCTCCCGTTACGAAATCGTGCATCATCCGTACAGCCACTACAGCATGGAAACCGCGGCGGCGGCGCACATTCCCGGCGACCGCCTTGCGAAAACCGTGCTTCTCGAAGACGAGCACGGCTACGTGGCAGCCGTGTTGCCATCCACGTATGCGGTGCAACTGTCCGAGCTTCGTACGACGACCGGACGTCAGCTTTCGCTTGCCGCGGAAGTCGATCTGCGCGAACTGTTCAAGGATTGCGATGCAGGAGCGGTTCCGCCCGTCTGCACCGCCTATGGCATGCGGACCTATCTCGACGAGAGCCTCACGCGCCAGCCCGATATCTACTTCGAGGCCGGCGACCACGAAGAGCTGATCCACATGGGCACGGATCAGTTTCTGGCCCTGATGGACCGCGCCGAGCGCGGCAGCTTCGCCCGCCGCATCCAGGGCATGACGGTGTGACAGGCGTGCCGGCGCGCATGCCCGCGGGCTGACGCGCCGGCGTCTTCGCGGCGCGGGCGCCGGCCCCTGAGCCATGCGCTGCGTCATCAATCTTGCGCGAGGCGGATCATGCAACGCAGCGACACGGTCATGAAACAGGTGATGGCGGACTTCGAGCGCGAGTCGCACCTGAAGCTGCAACATCATTCCGTTCATATACGCGCCGGGGACGGCGCGCTGACCGTCGAGGGCGAGGTGCCTGACATTGCGTGCAAGAAGCGCCTCGTTCACCTGACCCGCCTGCATGGCGACGGGGCGCCTGTGATCGACCAGTTGCGTGTCGCAGCGAACCCGCCCGTCGGCGATGGCGAACTGCGCACGCACGTCTGCGAGCGGCTCATGCAGGCGGTGGATTTCCGCAACTGCGTGATCTGCGCGCGCGTGAAGGGCCAGCTCGACATGCTGCGCGGCACGATGGACCAGGCGGGCGACGAAGGCAGCGGCGTCATCGAGGTGACCGTCGAGGGCGGCGTGGTGACCCTGACGGGGCAGGTCATCAGCCTGTCGCACCGGCGGCTGGCGGGGATGCTCGCGTGGTGGGTCGGTGGCTGCCGCGACGTGGTGAACCTGCTCGAATCGATGCCCGCCGAATGGGACGGCGACGAAGAAATTTCAGAAGCCTTGCACCTCGTGCTCGAAGCCGATCCGCGCTTGCGCGCCGAGCAGATCGGCATCGATGTGCGCAACAGCAGGATCACGCTGTCGGGCCGGGTGGCGACCAAAGCCGAGAGCCGGCAGGCGGAGCAGGACGCCTGGTGTCTGGATTGCACCGGAGGCGTCGTCAACCATATCGAAGTGCGGGGTTGATGCACGCGAGCCGGATCGCGTGGAGCGTACGCCCGTCGCGGCTCTGAATCGCTTGCGCGCAGCGATGCCGCACGCGGTGTACGATCAGTGCTCGCAATTTCACGAGCAGCGACCTTTCCCGGGCCTGCCGTCTGCGCACGGACGGGCGGGAACAGCACATGCTCGAGGGACTTTCCGCCGTTAAACGGATGGTGGTCGCCGGAGCCGTGTTCCGACACAGCAGAACGTTCGGACGCCGGCCCTCGCCACGTGTCGCCATCGAGACAATCGCACGAGGAACCTCGAATGGCACGATTACTTTGCGACATCTGCGGCGTGCGTCCGGCCAGCGTGCGCCTCGCCGTCCTTCAGAACGGCCAGCGCCGTATCGTCGACGTATGCGACTTCCACTATGCGCAACTGACGCGTCATCAACGCTCGCTATCGCCGCTCGAAGCGCTGTTTCGCGCGGATGCGCCCGACGCCGCGGGCGAACGGCCCGCCGACGCCCAGGCGGGCCCGGGCGGGCAGCAGCAGGTCGAGGGCGCGGAAGCGGCCAGCATCGACCAGTATTTCAGCGATCTGGCAAAGGAAATGCTTCAGCGTGCCGCCGAGCGCGCGGTGCAGTTCGGCCGCCGCGAAGTGGACACCGAACATCTTCTCTACGAACTGGCCGACTACGCCGTCGTCATCGCGATCCTCAAGAGCCTGGGCGTCGAGGCGTCGGGTATTCGCGCGTTCATCGACGCGAACGCGCAGCGGCGTGAAGCGAGCGAGGTGCCGTCCGGGAGCATGATCGGCGTATCGCCGCGCATGAAGAGCGTGCTCGACCGCGCGTTTCTGGCGTCGCGCCAGCTTGGGCACACCTACGTCGGACCGGAGCATCTGCTGATCGGTCTCGCCGAAGTGCGCGACAGCTTCGCCGGCCAGATGCTCGCGAAGCTCGGCGTCGATTCCGAGGCGCTGCGCCAGCAGACCCTGCATGCCATCGGCACGAGCGCGCGGCAGCGGGGGCCTGTCGCGCCGTCGCGCACGCCGCAGCTCGACAAGTTCAGCCGCGATCTCACGGCGCTCGCGCGTGAAGGGCGGCTCGATCCGGTTATCGGCCGGTCGAGCGAGATCGAGACGATGGTCGAAGTGCTCGCGAGGCGACGCAAGAACAACCCGGTGCTGATCGGGGAGCCGGGCGTCGGCAAGACGGCGGTGGTCGAAGGGCTCGCTCAGCGCATGATCAGCGGCGACATCCCCGAGTCGCTGCGCGACAAGCGGCTCGTCGAGCTGAACGTGAATTCGCTCGTCGCGGGCGCGAAGTTCCGCGGCGAATTCGAGGAGCGCGTGAAGCAGGTCGTCGACGAGATCACCGCGAACAGCGACTCGCTCGTGCTCTTCGTGGACGAGGTGCATACGATCGTCGGCGCGGGGCAGGGCGGCGGCGAGGGCGGGCTCGACATCGCGAACGTGTTCAAGCCCGCCATGGCGCGCGGCGAGCTGAACCTGATCGGCGCGACGACGCTTTCCGAATACCAGAAGTACATCGAGAAGGACGCTGCCCTGGAGCGGCGCTTCCAGCCGGTGCTGATTCCCGAGCCGAGCGTCGTGCAGACCATCAACATCCTGCGCGGCCTGCGCGACAGGCTGGAGGCGCATCACAAGGTGACGATCGAGGACGACGCGATCGTCGGCGCGGCGGAGCTGTCGGATCGCTACGTCACGGGGCGCTTCCTGCCGGACAAGGCGATCGACCTGATCGATCAGGCGGCGGCCCGCGCGAATCTCTCCGCCACCTCGCGGCCCGCGGCGATTCTCGAACTCGAAGCCGAACTCGCGCAGCTGCGCCGCGAGCAAGACTACGCCGCGTCGCGCAAGCAGTTCGACCGCGCGCATGCGCTCGATGGCGAGATTGAGCAAAAGGAGCGTGCGCTCAACGAGGCCACGGACGCATGGAAGCAGCACGTCGGCACGGATACGTCGCGTGTGACGATGGTGCAGGTCGCCGAGATCGTGGCGAAGCTCACCGGCATTCCGGTCGCGCAGCTGACCGCCGAGGAGAAGGAGCGCCTGCTGAACATGGAAGTCCGCCTGCATGAGCGCGTGATCGGCCAGGACGAGGCGGTGACCGCGGTCAGCGACGCCGTTCGCCGCTCGCGCACCGGCCTGCAGGCGCGGCATCGCCCGACGGCGGTGTTCCTGTTTCTCGGGCCGACCGGCGTCGGCAAGACGGAGCTGGCGAAGGCGCTGGCGGAAGTCGTGTTCGGCGACGAGGACGCGATCGTGCGCGTCGACATGAGCGAGTACATGGAGCGCCATGCGGTGGCGCGGCTCATCGGCTCGCCGCCGGGTTACGTGGGGCACGACGAGGGGGGCCAGCTGACCGAGCGCGTGCGGAGGCGGCCGTACAGCGTGATCCTGCTCGACGAGATCGAGAAGGCGCATCCCGACGTGTACAACGTATTGCTGCAAGTGTTCGACGACGGCCGTCTCACCGACGGCAAGGGACGGGTGGTGGATTTCAGCAACGCGCTCATCATCGCGACGAGCAATCTGGCCGCCGACGTGATCGCCGGCCAGGGCCGCGCGGGCCCGGGCTTTCTCAGCGGAGATGGCGCGGCGTCGGTGCACAGCGGCGTGATGGACGTGCTGCGCCAGCACTTCCGGCCGGAGTTCCTGAACCGTATCGACGACATCATCCTGTTCAAGGCGCTCGGCCGCGACGAGACGCGCCATATCGTGCGGCTGCAGCTCGAACAGGTGCAGCGCGTGGCGCACAGTCAGGACATCGGCCTGCGCTTCGACGATTCGATCGTCGATCACCTCGCCACCGTAGGCTATCGGCCCGAGTTCGGCGCGCGCGAGCTTCGGCGGCAGATCAGGCAACTGATCGAGAACGGGTTGGCAAAGGAGATGCTCAAGGGAGACATCAGGGAAGGCTCGGACGTGGTCTGCCGGTTCGATGCGCAGGCAAGGCACGTGGTGTTCGAGCCGGTGCCGAAGGGTGAGGCGAGGGAAGCGGCACAGGCGAAAGAGGCGATTTCGGATTCGTCGTCGCGTTCGTGACGGCCCGTCGCGTGAGGAAAGGCCCCCGCATCGTGATCCGGTGAGGGGGCCGTGCCGGTGGGTTCAGAAAGTTGCCGATCTCAGCCGACCATGTAAGCCAGGTCCGTTGCCCGGGCGGCAAGCGGGCGCATCGTCGCGACTTTTTGATGCTCCAGCCACAACTGGAACATCAGCACGTTCCATAGCTGGCGATGCCAGTTGTGCACTCCGGAAAGGTGTTGTTCCCACTTGCTGCGGACGATGGCTGCGTCGAAGAAGCCTTCCTGACGAAGCCGCGAAGCATCCAGCAACGATTCCGCCCACTCACGCAGCTCGCTGCGCAGCCACGCTGCGATGGGCACGGCAAATCCCATCTTGGGCCGCTCGACGAGTTCCCGCGGCACGTATCGATACAGGACCTGTCGCAGCGCCCACTTGGTCTGCCCGTCGCGAACCTTCATCGACTGCGGCAGCCGCCATGCGAACTCGACGACGCGGTGATCGAGAAAGGGAACGCGGGTCTCCAGGGAAACGCCCATCGCGGCGCGATCGATCTTGGTGAGAATATCGTCGGGAAGGTAGGTGATCATGTCGAGTGCCATCATGCGCTGCACGGCGTCCAGACCGGTCAATGGAGGCGCATGGCCCGTCAGGAAGGTCGGCGGTTGATGACCACCGATGACCACCGATGCCGGATCATGCCACTGCGACATCAGATGCAGGTAGACCTCCGCACGCGAGTTGCACGCGAGCAGTTGCGCGCCCTTGTGCAGCTTGTCCCCGACGTTGGTCTTCCGCAGAGAAGACGGCAACATCGGGGCGATCAGGGCCGCCATGCTGCTCCAGTGCGCGGGCGCGATCCCCGTGATTCCCGAAGCGGCCAGCTTGCGCAAGGGAGCCGGCATCGCGCCGATCCTGTCCCACATCGCCTGAGCCATCCGGTAACGCTGATACCCGCAGAAGAGTTCGTCTCCCGCATCGCCCGACAGCGAGACGGTCACATGCCGCTTGGCAAGCTGCGATACCAGGAAAGTCGGGATTTGCGACGAATCGGCGAACGGCTCGTCGTAGAGTGCGGGCAGGCGCGCAATCACGTCCCTCGACTGCCCGGCCGTCACATAAAGTTCCGTGTGCTCCGTGCCCAGATGCATCGACACGGCCTTTGCAAGCTTCGCCTCGTCGTGGTCGCTTTCGTGAAAGCCTATCGTGAACGTCTTCACTGGCCGCGCAGACTGCGATTGCATCAGCGCCACGATCGTGGATGAGTCGATCCCGCCGGAAAGGAACGCGCCGAGCGGCACGTCCGCCAGCATCTGTTGCCGTACTGCGTCCTTGAGCAGCAGGTCCAGTTCATGAACCGCATCCTCGGCGCTGCCGGAATAGGGCTGCGCAACGCCGGTCTCAGCCGCCTGAACGCCGGACCAGTAGGACCATACCTTAGGTTCACGCTGATCGAGCGATATCCTCAGCAAGGTGCCCGGCTCGAGTTTGGAAATGCCCTGGAAAATCGAATACGGCCGCGGCACATAGCCATGCCGCATCAGCAGACTCAACGCGCCGCGATCGATGCCGGATTCGAAGGAGGGATGTTCCGCCAGCGCCTTCAGCTCGGAAGCGAACAGGAACGCCGCGTCTTCATCGCATCCCTGCCAGCCATAGTAAAGGGGCTTTTCGCCAATGCGGTCGCGGCCGAGAAAGAGTTCGCACGTCAGCCTGTCCCACACGGCGAATGCGAACATGCCGGCGCAGCGCTCGATCGTTGCCTGAATTCCCCATTCATCGAAGCCCGCGACGAGCGTCTCGGTGTCCGAGCTGCCGCGCCAGCCCGGGGTATGCCCCGTATTCTCGATCAGTTGCCGCAACTGCTGATGATTATAGATTTCGCCGTTGAAAACGATGACGTATCGTCCACTGGCGGATGACATCGGCTGATGGCCCGCGGCGGTGAGATCCTGGATTGCAAGCCGGCGATGGCCGAAGGCGATGCGCCGTTCGTCGTCGGTCCAGTAGCCTGCGTCGTCGGGACCGCGGTAGCTGATGGCGTTTGCCATTCTCCGGGCTCTCATCTTCGGATGCTCCGTTCTGTCCCAGCGTCCACCCAAAAAGCCGACGATTCCGCACATGTACCACCTCCCCCGAGCTTGAATACTGATGTCTTGAGCTGATTCGGATTGCCTTTGGTGATGAGGCGATGATCGGGATTTTCAGACCGATTGCGCACTTGTTATGGTGAACTTCCTGTTAATAGGAATGCTTATTGTTTGGGTGTCTCTGTCATCTTCGATTAATGCCGTCTGGTTTCAGGCGCTATTCAGCGCGACTCCGATGAGCCGGTGGCCAGCGCGTTGACGTCTTCCATGGTTATCGAATGTGATGAGCGTATCCAGGCAATCGACACCGTCGACGCAATGCCCGCGACATGCTCCGGTCTGTCAGCCACTGATGCGGTGCGGCGACGTTTCCTTTCATTGTGCAAGGTAAATGTAAGGTTTGGCCGGTGTCCGCTCAGTGCGCAAACCCACATGGCCGGCTTTCTTCGCCGGGTCCCGGGCCGTTCCTATCAAAACGCGCGGACGATTAAATCGTATGCGATTGACATTGCGGATCGCTTCCTTCATGATGCATCGCATGCGATCGAAGCGCATACGAGTCAAAGAGACACAACCCCTTATCCAGCAAGGAATCCATCATGGCCAAGATCGAAAAAGTCATCTTCTCGGGCAAGACCCACACCACCGTCAACCGCGACCCCGGCGTCCAGCGCGGCGACCACGGCGTCGTCGACATCAAGCTGTCGGCGCCCGGCGGTGAAAACCACGAGTTCATCGCCGCCGAGCCGCACCCGACCGCAGAGCAACTGTTCGCAGGCGCCTGGTCGGCCTGTTACATCACCGCGCTCGGAATCGCGGCCTCGCTGAAGAAGGTCACCCTGCCGCCCGACGCTTCCGTGGATATCCAGGTGGACGTGGGCCAGACCGGTCCCGGCTGGTTCCTCGGTGCCCAGTTCACCGTCCGCTTGCCGGGCGTGGCACAGGATGTCGCCGAGGCGCTCGCGCATACGGCCCATCAGATCTGTCCCTACTCGAAGGCCGTGCACGGAAACATCGAGCTCGCCCTGAACGTCGTCACCGCGTGATCGGGCAGGACACACGCTTCCTACTCACATCGTTTAGAGAACTCACATCATGAAGACAAAACTCATCGCTGCCTTGCTCGTCGCACTTTCGGCTTCCGCCGCCGCTCCCGCGTTCGCCAGCGGGTATGGTCCCGCCCCGTTTTACACGCCCTCTGCTGGCGCACCGGCGGCGCAACGCGGTCAGAGCGTGCAAACCCTCGCCGCCGAGCGCGACGCCGCTGCTGGATCGCAAGAGGCGTACGGCGGTGTCCCGGCCGGTCGCGCGCAAGCGGGGAGCCGTGCCGCTCTGGCGCAACGCGACGACCTCCATTCACGTCGCTAGATCGCGCATCGCCGGTCGCGGGCCGTCGCGCATCATCGCTCGCGATGCGCGACGGTCACGGCATCCGGCAGGTCATGGTTTAATTACTAAGGAAGAAGCAAGCAATGTTCAGTCATGTAGCGGTCGGTACCAACGACCTGGAAAAAGCGAAGCAGTTCTACGATGCAGTGCTGGGTACGCTCGGCTATCGTGAAGGGTTTGATGACCAGGGCCGGGGCCGGCGCTATGTCTATCGCGCGGACAACGGCCTGTTCATCATCAACCGGCCACTGGATGGTCAAACGGCGACCCACGCCAATGGTGGCACGATCGGCTTTGCGTGCCAGTCGACCGATCAGGTCGATCTCTGGCATGGTGCCGGGGTTGCCAATGGCGGCAAGTCGGTCGAGGCCCCGTCCGGCGTGCGTGGCGCACAGGCTGGAGGGCTGTACCTCGCCTATCTGCGCGATCCGGATGGCAACAAGCTCTGCGCGCTGCATCGCATGCCGGACTGAGGCGGACTGCGTTGCCGAAAGCGCGCTTGCCGGCCGTGCCCGTGGCGGCACGGACGCTGGTCTGCACGACGCCACGGCGGACCCGTTCCGAGCGAATTTACTGACGAAGTGTGTATCTGGTGGATCAACACCACTGACGGAGATGATTGAAATGACGACACAAACCGAAACCGCCATCCTGGCCGGCGGGTGCTTCTGGGGGATGGAAGATCTGGTGCGACGCTATCCCGGCGTCCTGTCCACGCGCGTGGGCTACACCGGCGGCGACACCCCACACGCCACCTACCGCAACCACGGCTCACACG
>Ga0207678_10006848_pt1 | contig 10105 bp, 9 predicted proteins | sample KBSC63metaG_FD_184319 | JGI IMG/M metagenome (GOLD analysis project Ga0207678, IMG submission 184319) | Corn rhizosphere microbial communities from Kellogg Biological Station, Michigan, USA - KBS C6-3 metaG (SPAdes) (version 2) | ecosystem: Host-associated > Plants > Roots > Rhizosphere > Soil ...
GCAAGCTCGTGCTCTACTTCTATCCCAAGGCAGACACCCCCGGCTGCACCCGCGAAGCCATTGAATTCTCTAAGCTTCGGGCCGAATACCAGAAGGCCGGTGCGGACGTTCTGGGGGTCTCCGCCGATCCAGTCGAGGCCCAGGACAAGTTCAAGAAGAAGCACAGCCTCGGCATTCCGCTGCTGTCCGACGAGACCCACAAGATGCTCGAGGCCTACGGCGTCTGGGGGAAAAAATCCATGTACGGCAGGACCTTCCTCGGGATTACCCGGACCACCTTCCTGATCGGCGCCGACGGGCGGATCGCCCGCATCTGGCCCAAGGTCAAGGTCGACGGCCACGCCGCCGAGGTCCTGGCCGCCGTCAAGCTGCTTCCACGCTGAACGGTGGGGCAGATTCGATCGCGGGGGGGGGCCGCCCCCGGGTCGGTTTCGCATCCGGCATTTGTGGAAGGGGCCGCCCCTGAAAAGCTCGGGCTGACAAGGACGTCAAATTTAAACCAAGCAGCCGTAGCCACCGTCCCATTGGCGTATCCGGCGATTTTCGCCAGGGGCCAACAGGATTTCGGATCCAAACATTTTCCGCCCAACGCGCAAGGCGCCTAACGATTTGAAAGACCGGTGGGAACATGTGGAGATGCTGGTGGCTATCAAGATGTGAAAGCGGTAGTCCGGTTTTCTGAAAGAGCGCAATTTGCGCGGCAATCTCGCGTTCGACTTCATACCAGCTAATGCCCCCGAGAATAGCGCGACGGATAAATTCGGCACTCGTGCGCGGAAAACGTCCCGATTGATCGACCAGCGTCGGTATGGCATCGGGGTCCAAGACCGCTCGCTCTTCCACTAGCGTCAGATGCAAACCAACATCCAGTTTCGGATTTTGCCGCGCCAGAGCGACGGCCTCCTCGAATGCACCCCCCGTCACAAGCAACGAGGCACTCGTTACGATTCCATTTTGAAAAGCCCGCACGACACCGCGGTTGACGGCCGGCGTGAGACCCAAATCATCCGCGTTGACAATCAGCTGTTTCAAGGCGCGAAGACCGTGCCGATCGGATTTCGTGTCGCATCTTCATCCGAAACGCAACAAGTTCCCGAATCATCTTAAAGATCACGTCTGGACTCGCCAGAGTGGAGGTGCCGCGATTCCGGGGAAAATAATCTACGCCAAATTGAACGATCTTAAATCCGTGCAACTTGCCCTTGATCAGCAGCTCCGCGTCGATGAACGAACCCTCCGACTCCAATGCAACTTTGTTCAAGACTTCCCGCTTGAACAATTTGAAGGAGAAATTGACGTCTTTCACCCGCAGCGGAAAAAGGAAACGAATAAGCAAATTGTACACTGCCGAATACACGGTGCGGACAGGTCCCTCGGCAGTCCGATCAAATCGAAAGGCGGAAACGATATCGGATCTTGTAAACTCCATGATGCGCACCGCGCGGTTCAATTCCGTGAGATCGACCGGCAAATCCGAGTCACAATAGAAGACCAGCTCTTTTGTCGCCTTGCTAAATCCGGTGCGAAGCGCGCCACCCAGTTTCAAATTCCGTTCGTGGTGGAACACCTTCACGCAAGGTCTTGACCGGGCCAATTCTTCCGCGATTTCCGGTGATCGATCCGTGCTGGCATCGTTGACGATGAGAATCTCATAATCAGACGTCATATCAGTCAGGACCGCCTCCGCGAAGTGGACTGCGTGCTCGATGTTCTCTTCTTCATTGAACATTGGATAAACAACCGAGATGCCTGGTCTCCTTGTCATAGGCGCTGTTTCGGGTCCGTCGTTAAAGGCGACGATAGATGGTATCGCCATTGACCACGCCCTCCACACGATATTCTCGAAGGTAGGCGCGAAGCACAGGATATCGCGTCATGGGATGAGCCGACCAGAACGGGTCCGACGTCGACATGTCGATAATGAGCACCGGAGGGTGGGCTTTCCAGTCCGCCTGAAACATGGCCCAACTTTCCGGAATCACGCTCTCCCCTTTAGCGGTCACCTCACGAGGCCGGCTGGCGTAAGCGCCAACCAAGTGTGAGCAGCTCACGAAACGAGTAGCCATCCGCCGGCCGGAAAAACTGTAGAGTTGCGGCCGGCTTCCCCAGACAAAGATACGATCGTTCGGGCTCGTCTCCTTGACGATCAGTTGAACAGTCGGAAGAAAATTGAGCATCTTCGTTCGCCCTACGAAGGCCACGATGAGAAAAATTATCGCCGGCACGGCGGCTGCCCCGACAATGCCTGTTCGGATCCATCGCCAGCGCCGTTGAGAAAAACGTCGCTGTTCTGCGACAAAACGTGAGAACGCCTGGCCGGCGAGAATCGACAGCGGCGGAAGCACTGGCAAATGATAGTGTCCCGGAAATCGCCATCCAATAAAGATCGCCAGATAACTGAGAACCAACCAGAAAATAAGCAGGACCTGCTCGGTAGGCACAGCCTTCCTCCGCCAAGAGAACCTCAGCGTCTCAACCACCTGCCGGATGCCAAAATACCACAACACGCCCGACAGAAGAATCACAACGAGATGGACGGTGACGAGACGTTTCAGAACAAACGGGAAGGTTGTTTCGGACTCGACATAGCGAAACGCAAAAGCCCAGGCCCACAGGTACGCGTCATGGAGATTTCCCTGCACCGCGTAATACCAGGCCAGTGCCGCAATCACCGCAATGAATCCAATCATGACACCGCTTCCTGCTGCCAAAACACGTCCGAACGAGTGGCTGCGGGGAATGAGCCAGCCATAAGCGAGGCACGCCAATAGTGCGCCCAAGGTCACAGCCGAAGGCTGCCGGATCAATGTTGCCACCCCGACCAGGGCGCCACTGAGAAACATCAAACCCAAAGCCGGCTTTTTTTGCCCTTGGAGGAATACCAGTACACTCAACGCGAGCGGAAGAGCTGCGAAAATCTCGCTGTTCGCGCCGAGTGTGTCATTCGGACGGTAAGCGTGAACGAACACGGCGTAACCGATGCCGGCCCAAGCTCCCGCCCATTCGTTAGCGACTCGCGCGCCAATCCTCCACACGACCAGAGCGGTGGCTGCGACGACAAATATCGCGAGCAGGTGAACCGCAAAGAGGCTATTTCTCCCCGCCACCGCGAAAACGCCAGCGTAAATGTAATACATGCCTGGGGGCTTCGTATCCACGGCCGCATGGTAGACGGCGCCGCCGTCCAGGATCTCGTTTGCAATCGTGCCGTAATAGCCCTCATCGCTAACGTACATCGACGGCAAGAGCGTGGGTAAACGTAAGGCGACAACAAGCGCGATAATGATGACGTTCACCCAGGCGCTTTGAGATCGAGTCATACGGAACGGCCCTGCTCAATGGCGCCTGCATCTTTCTTAAAAAATTTGATTGTTGCGCGCAATCCTGCGGCCAAATCGTAAACCGGCTCAAAGCCGGCCCTTTGAGTCTTATCCATATCTGCGATTGAATGTTTTACGTCGCCCGGCCGCTCAGGACTGTAACTAATCGTGGAGCTAGACTTGGTAAGGTTGCGAACAGTTAGAGCCAGATCGGTCATCGTGATCTGTATGCCGCAAGCAACATTGAAGATCCCAGTTGCGTCCGATTTTAACGCGAAGAACGCGTTGGTTGCGACTACATCGTTTACATAAATGAAGTCTCGCGTCTGCTGACCGTCTCCGAAAATCATAATCGGCTCGTTCCTGATTGCTCTCACAATAAAAGCTGGAACGACCGCGCTGTATTCGCTTCGCGGATTTTGGCAGGGACCAAAGACGTTAAAATAACGAAGGGAAACAGTGGCGAGTCGGCCTTCATCCGTGAAGGAGAGGCAGTACCGTTCGGCTTCGTATTTGCTCGTTGCATACGGACTTTTCGGATCGGCAGGCATGCTTTCGATTTTAGGATTGATCGGATTGTCGCCATAGATTGCAGCCGAACTGCTTAAGATCAGCTTTTTAACTCCCGCCCGCGCGGCCTCTTCCAAAACAATTACTGTGCCTCGACTATTGATCTCGGCGCATTCACTTGGCTTCCGCATGGATTCCTGCACGCTTGCCATGGCTGCGAGATGAAACACAAAGTCGACGCCTCTCATAGCTTCTTTGACCAGATCGCGATCGAGAACTGAGCCGACGACGAGTTCACAATTCAACCCGGACAGATTGCTCTTCAGCCCGGAGCGCAGGTTATCAAGAACGCGAACCTCAGCTCGATGCTGGAAGTATTCGGTGATATGCCGGCCGATAAAACCAGCGCCGCCGGTAACTAAAACTCGCATAATACAATGCAGCAAAGCGGGCGCACAAATCCAACAAGCCGTGTGCTATAAGGTTGCATATCTAGGTTCCAATCCACTGATCGTCTCCTTGCTAAGACGTGAACCTTTGCGAAAAAGTTTTGGCGGTCTGAGCAGTCGATTGTAGCGTCAGAGCCTTATAAGCGCGAATGCGAGTTTAGCCGGCCGTTTCATCAGCGACACCCAGGCAAACGACGAAGCACGGCGGTCCTTTCATGCCCCATAATCTTGAAATTGCCCAAGTCAGCGATCGGCTTGGTGAAAAGCCAGTAAACGCGAGCGAAATCGTGCTCGACGTAGCGCCGCCTGTGGACGACGCACCTGCGCGCGTTGATCAGACAGGCGTTGAGCTGAAACGCGGTGCGTTCCTGAACACGATCGCGATGTTGGCTGCGAATTTCCGCGGCTTCTTCACATTCCTCGTTGCGCGGCTGCTCGGACCAGCCGCCCTCGGCTTATACTCGGTTGCCTGGTCGACCACTGACATCATCAGCAAGATCGGTGTGCTCGGCCTCGACAATGCCATCACCACCTTTATAGCGCGTTCGGAAGCTGTCGGCGACCGGGCACGAAGTCGGACGCTATTTCGAATCGCTATAGTGCTGGGCGTCGCGCAGTCTATTATCACCGCTGTCATTGTAATATTAGCGCTCCGGTTCTTTAACAGCCGTCTTCACGTAAAACCACAAATGGTTTCCGCGCTGGCGTTGGTTCTCTGCGCGATGCCGGGTCTAGCCTTGTATCGCATTAGTACTGCAGTTTCGCGGGGGATGAAGGTAATGCAGCACGACATCTACTCGCGCGGAATTACCGAGCCGATTGTAACCACACTCGCGTTTCTGCTCGCCTTCGTCGTGGGGTTCAGGGAGTCCTCGCCGGAGGTAGCTGCGGTCGTTGGGTCGGCAGCCTCCGGAGTCATCGCACTGGCGCTCGCCTCAACATTGTTTCGCCGTGTCCCCGTGCAGGCGGATGTTATATCCCCTTTTCGCGAAGCACGCTCCTTGGTCGCATATGCTGCTCCGATCAGCATCTATCAGCTGATTAATACGCTCATTTCCCGGCTGGATCTGATCCTGCTTGGTTATTTTGTTGGGCGTGCACCAGGTGTCACGCTTGCAACGGTCGGTGTTTACAGTGCCGTGATCGGTACGGCCAACGGCTTGCGAAGAGTGAACCAGGCGTTCAACCCCATTTTCGCGCCGGTCGTGGCCGGCATGACCGTAAAGGGAGACCACCAAATAGCGGCGGCGACTTACGCGCGACTCGCTCAGTGGATGCTCTGGATTTTGTTGCCATGCGTTGCGGTCCTGTCGCTCGCGGGCAGCACGATTCTGCTCATTTACGGTCCGGCATTTTGGGAAGGCGGCCGTTGGCTTGGCATCGTTGCTCTGGCCAGCGCTACTAATGCCTTTGTTTCGTTGGGCGAAACGGTCATCATGGTGCAACGTCCGCATTTGAACCTTCTGCATTCGGCAATCACATGCGTCGTCGCGTTTGCCGGGCTCCTGTGGTTGATTCCGCGCTATGGACCATTAGGCGCGGCAGTTGGTATTTTTCTGCCGTATGTCGTTCAAGGGATCCTGCGTTACGCCACCCTGCGGTGGGTATTTCACTGGAAAGATGCCTGGAGCGATATTAGCCAACCGTTGACCGCCGCGGGAATCGCGATTGTTCCAGCTCTAATTTGCCGCGGATTCCTAAGCGGAGTTGTCGGACAAGTCGCCAGCGCTGCGGTTTTCCTGGCAGTCTTCGGCGTTCAGTGGTGGCGGCACCATATCGGTCGCAAAGACAAACACACTTAGTGCAAAGCGAACACGTTCTGGTTGTCGCGGAAGAACTCGATTGTCGAATCCAAGGCTAAAAAATGGGCTGGTCACGATGACCTCAATCGCGACAATTACTTTAATCGAGCTCGCCGAATTCAGGCGCTCAATGTTGATTTACCCGCAACATCGCCTTGTCCCATTGTATCTTGTGGAACGGCGCCCATCCGCATGAAGAACATTCTTGTCACTGGAGCGAGCTCTGGAATTGGTCTCGCGATTGCAAAATCACTGGTCGAGCACGGGCATGAAGTCTGGGGTACATCGCGCAATTTAGAGCGCGTACCAAAGATGCCGCGATTGCATCCGATTCGTCTCAATCTCGCCGACCGGCTTTCAATTGAAGAAGCGTTCGCCTCCACCCTCGCGGAAGCTGGTCACCTCGACGTTTTGATTAACAACGCCGGGGCCGGTCATTTCGGGCCGGCCGAGGTCCTGCCCTTGGAAACAATCACGAGTCAGTTTCAAATTCTCGTGTTCGGCCAAATCCAACTGATGCAGCTCGCGTTGCAGCATATGCGCCCGCGCGGGGAAGGTTTGATCATTAACGTCACCTCGTTAGCTTCCCGGCTCCCAGTGCCGTTCATGGCGGCTTATAACTCCGCGAAAGCAGCGATGGCAAGTTTTACAATGTCGCTCCAGCTTGAGCTTGCTCATCCCCGCGTTCGTATCGTCGATCTTCAACCCGGCGATATTCGCACCGAATTCAACCAAAGCGTGATTGCGAGCGACAATATGCATGACGCAAAAATCGCCAGGACCTGGGAAGTCGTCGAACGCAACATGCAAAATGCGCCGGGCCCCGATCTGGTTGCGCAGCAGGTTCTGAAACTGATGGATTCTGTCGAGCCTCCGCCGCGAATAACTGTTGGAAATGCGTTTGAATCCAAAATCGCGCCGCTAATTTTCAGATTTCTCCCGCAGCGGGTCCGAATTTGGGGACTGAAAAGGTATTACGGTATATGAGTGCGGTTTCTGAAGCCGTCATCCTAATTGCCGGCCAGGGCTCACGCCTCCGAGGAGCGGATAAGAATTTCCTCAAGCCGTTTGTGCCGGTGCTTGGCCAACCATTGCTGTCGTACATCCTGGAGGGCTTAAGCTGTGCAGGTATTAACACCATGCATTTCGTGGTCGGCTACGAAGGCGAACGGGTAATTGCTAAGGCAAAGCAGTTAATTCCGCCCCACATCACCGCGTCGTTCATCGTGAACCGCGAGTGGCAAAAACAAAACGGCATCTCGCTGCTTTCGGCCGCGGGTCACGTCAACGCACCGTTTCTCCTCACGATGGGCGATCATGTTTTCGATAATACGGTCGTGGATTGTCTGCTTAATAACTTTGAGCCCCGTCTGCTCAACCTTGCCATAGATCGCAAGCTCGATTCGATTGTCGATTTGGACGACGCGATGAAAATTCAAACGCGCGGGAACAAGGTGACCGGAATCGGCAAAAATCTGCAGAGCTATGACGCGATTGATACTGGCTTGTTTGTTTGTCCTAACGAGATTTTTGCCTATCTCGACCAGGCGAAGTCTGCCAACGGCGGTAGTGATTGCAGCCTGGCTAACGCAGTAGAGTTGATGGCCCTCGACGGCAAGGTGCATGGGATTGATATAGGCTCCGCACTGTGGCACGACATCGATACTCCGCGAGTTCTGGAGCACGCCGAGCAGAATCCCAGCTGGCGCGCACTGCGCCCGCTCAACTGAGGTCCGACGTCATTTCCGGCTCAGAGCCGAAATCGCCAGCTCTGCCGGCGACAGCCTCGCCACGGCTGTTGGCAGCCCTTGCAGTGGCAATCGCGCTGATGAGCAGGCTCGTGCCGGCAGCAATGGTCCAAAGGTGGAGGATCCAGGTGCTCAGGTTTAGCAATGCCAATACGAGGAAAAAGAAAATGGCGACGTCGCGCTTGGTTAGCTGAAACAACCACCAAACAAATCGTTCACCCAAATCGAGCAGACCGGAATGACCAATCATTCCGTGATGCCTTGCGTAAAACGATTCGTGAAAATCTTCCGAAGCCACCCGTTTTGCTGCTGTCCCCCATCGTAAAATCACTTCATTAGCCGTAATCAGCAGCGCGCACACGGCTCCTTCTTTGAAATGATGAAGTCCGCTCCCGAGCGCCAGGACGTAGATAAGGCTGCCAAGGAAATCGCAAACGTTGTCCAAACGTTCGCCAAATTTTGATTCCAAATTCCTGGCACGTGCAATCTCGCCGTCGCAGCCATCGAGAATGCTGAACATCTGAAATATCGCAGCGCCCAAAAAAACGCTGAGATAATCGCCACGCACAAGAAATACAGCAGCGATGATCGGCAAGACAAAAATGGACGCAGTAAACGCACTGGGATAAATCGGGAACTTCACGAGCAGACGTGTGATCCGGCTCGAAATCGGCCGGTTCAAAAATCGCGAAACAAAACCATCCTGTGGCTTACTCATCAGTTCAGGATCCTCGTGAATACTCGGGATTGATAGACTACTCGCGTAACTTCGTAGGGCGCGCTTAGCAAGTCAAAATGTCCGCGAGGGAGCAAGCGGGCGATTTCAAACAACACTGATCGCCATTCACGGGCGCAAAATCCGCTCGATCATTAAATAGGGCCAGGGGGATTAGGACGCCCGATGCCCTTGCCGCCCGATATAACATAAAATGGCGACGATGATCAGCACGTAAAGGACCATCATCGATACCGCAGCGAGTAGAATTAGTGGTTGCATACTTATCTCCTTGCTGGCTTTGATAACGTGACAGTCGTTCCCCGGCTCCGCTTTCTTTGGCTTTTGCTTTGCAAAAATTGCCTTCGGCGTTAATAGGGCAGATTTTCCTTGGCCAGACTGCTGACGGCCAGCTTCGCACGGTGGTTTCTTCGGAACGGTTCAAATCGATTTCCTGTAGATGCGGTAGGTTTTGTAGCGCTCCGCGCCGATTGCTTCGAGGAAGCGGTTGATCATGTGATTGTCTTCCAGCGTCATACTCAGTTCACCAGTGATCCCTCGTTTGACCATTGTTTCTTCTATCACGCGCAGCACGAGCGTCTCGGCAATGCCGGAGCGGCGATATTTTTCAATTACGCCGAGAGCGACCAAGCGCCCCTTTCGAATGCGGTTCTTGTAGAACAGCAATTTGATCAGACCAATTGGAAAACCAAATCGTGTCAGCCGCCCGTTGAGATTGCGCAGGACCACATTGATGTCCGGCACGCCCAGCGCGAACCCGACCGGCTCATCGCCGTTCTCGGCGACCCAGGCGAACTTCGGCAGGAGCAGCGGCTTAAGTTCCTTGGTCATAAATTCGATCTCCGCTTCTGTGAATGGCACAAAGCCCCAGTTCTTTTCCCAAGCCTGGTTGTAAATTTCACGCAGCCGTCTGCTTTCATCCCGAAGGTTTTTGAGATTCGCTGGACGAAAAGTGACAGGACAATGCCTGTGAACGCGAGTTGCGAGCCGTCGCAACTGCGCCACCGCTTTTGAAGGATCGGCAAACCACCACGCGTACCAATCCTTCGCTTTTGTAAAACCATAGCCCTCGATCAGCTCGCGGTAATATGGCGGATTGTGAGCGGTCAATACGGTGGGCGGAAATTCGAAGCCGTCGATCAATAGGGCACAGACGTAATTGGTTGAATAATCGATCGGGCCCATGACCTCAGTGCGGCCTTTCTTACGAAGCCAACCCGCCGCAGTGTCAAAGAGCGCGGCGGCTACATCGCAATCATCAATGGACTCAAACAGACCGAAACAGCCGACGTTTGTTTGGTGCAACGAATTGTAATTAGGATCGTCGCTGGCCATGATTCGGCCAACGATCTTGCCGTTTTTTCGAGCCAGGAATAAAGCGGCGTCACCATGCCTGTAAAACGGATGATGCTTGCGATCAAGGAACGCTTTCCGTTCGATGATCAGCGGAGGCACCCATGCCGGATCATTGGGATAAACTTCCCATTGGAACTTGATGAACGCATCGCGCTCCCGCCGCGACGTCACCTCTGAAATTTCG
>Ga0207678_10006851_pt1 | contig 10103 bp, 7 predicted proteins | sample KBSC63metaG_FD_184319 | JGI IMG/M metagenome (GOLD analysis project Ga0207678, IMG submission 184319) | Corn rhizosphere microbial communities from Kellogg Biological Station, Michigan, USA - KBS C6-3 metaG (SPAdes) (version 2) | ecosystem: Host-associated > Plants > Roots > Rhizosphere > Soil ...
CGGCGAATCCTTCGAGGACTGGTCCAAGTGGCTCGTGTGCGACCGCGCCGTCGCGATGCCGTGCCATACAACGACGGCGCTCACTCCCTATACCGGGGTCATCGCAATGCCCGCGGGCTGGCGATGGCGCATTCCGCTGCAGCACCGGACCGGCAACGGCTATGTCTACTCCTCTGCGTTCACCACCGACGAAGCCGCTCGCGCGGCGCTCATCGACGCGGTCGAGGGTGAGCCGATCGCCGAACCGCGAGTGCTCAAGTTCAAGGCCGGCAGGCGAAAACGCAGCTGGGTCGGCAACTGCATTGCCGTAGGCCTTGCAAGCGGCTTCCTCGAGCCTCTGGAATCGACCAGCATTTACCTCATCCAGGCGGCAATCACCGGCCTGGTCGAGCTATTTCCGGAGCGGGAGATCTCGCACGCCGACCGCGACGAATTCAACCGGCTGATCGACGCCGAATATGACTGGATCCGCGATTTCCTGATCCTCCATTATCACGCGACCGAGCGGTCCGACACGCCCTTCTGGGACTATGTCCGGACCATGAGCGTCCCGGATTCGCTCAAGGAGAAAATGGAGCTGTTCCGGCGCCGGGGACGTGTGGTCAAACACCGCGAAGGGCTGTTCCTCGATGCGAGCTGGGTGGCGGTGTACATCGGCCAGCGCGTGCTGCCCGAAAGCCACGACCAACGCGTCGATATGCTGCCGCAATCCGTGCTGCTCCAGAACATGGAGTCGCTGCGCGCCGCAATCCGCAGCAAGGCGGAGCGCATGCCCGACCACCGCACGCACATCGAGCATTATTGTCCGATGCCGAAAGCGGCGTGACCGTCGATCCGCAAATTACGGCCGTCGCTGTCGTCGGGAGCGGCGTTGCGGGCTGGTCGGCCGCAGCAGCGCTGAAGCGGCGAATCTCGTCACTGAACGTGGAAGTCATCAGCAGCCCGCCCGCGGCCGATTCAATCGTCGATCGAGTGATCAGCACCCTCCCCTCGATCGTCGACTTTCACGCCGACATCGGTCTCACCGACGCCGACACCATCGTACGCGCGCAAAGCGCTCTCCGCGCCGGAACCATTTTCGAGGGCTGGGCGGACGGACTTGCCGACTATGTTCACGCTTACGGCAATTATGGAGTGCCGATCGACGGCACGCCGTTCCACCAGCAATGGCTGCGCGCGCGTGCAGTCGCAAAGGTCCAACCGTTCGACCGCTTTTCACCCGCTGCCGAGCTCGGGCGCAGCGGCCGCTTCGCGGCGCAAGGTACGGCGATCGTCGGGGCGATGCCGACCATCGGCTACGGTCTGCAGCTGACAATGGAGCGCTATCAGCAATTGATGCGCGCCTACGCGCTGCACCTCGGAGTCGCGGAGCGGCCCGGTAAAGTTGCCGCCGTCCTGCTGCGCCCCGATAACGGCTTCATCGACAGGGTCGAGCTGACCGACGGGACCGTGGTGACCGCGGAGCTCTACGTCGATTGCACCGGTCCGCAGGCGAACATTCGATCCAAATTGGGCGGCGAATTCATCGACTGGAGCGGCTGGCTCCCCTGTGATCGGCTCATCTTCGCGACCGCCCAACCGCGGCAGGATGCGCAGCTGCTGGACGGGGTCAGCTCCACCGCATTCGGGTGGCAGTGGGCGGCTTCGTCACCGGCGGTGTCATGCCATGGCGCGGCTTATTGTTCGGCCCACGCCCGTCGCGACGAGGCGATCGCCGGATTGCCGCAGGCATGCCGGTCCGCAGCCGCGGAGATCAGCATCCGCCAGGGCCGGTGGGCGCAGCCGTGGGTTCGCAATTGCGTGGCCGTCGGGGATGCTGCGGTCACCGTCGAGCCGCTCGAATGGGCGAACCTCCACCTCGTGCACAGCCAGATCGACCGGCTGGTCTCCATGATGTGCGGCCGCGACTGCGCTGAAGTCGAGCTGGGGGAATATAACCGGCAGTCAAACGCCGAAGCCGACCGCATCCGCGACTTCGTTTGCGCGCATTACGTGACTGCGCGGCGCGACGAACCGTTCTGGGCGGAAGCTTCCAGGATCGCGCCTCCGGAATCGCTCGCACACACGCTCTTGCTGTTCGCCGAGCGCGGCCGGCTGCCTTATTATGAGGAGGAGACTTTTTCGCGCGACAGCTGGCTCGCACTGCTCCTCGGGCAGGGATTTACGCCGCGGCGGACCGATCCGCTGGCGGACATCGTGCCGATCGAAGACGTCACGCGTTCGATTGCGAACTATCGTGAGGCGATTAAGAGCTTCGTCGACTCCCAGCCCGTTTATCATCAGGTCTTTTCGAGCCTTGGCCAGCACGCATGAACGAACATAGCATCCGCGAGGTGGTGATTGTCGGCGGCGGAACGGCCGGGTGGATGGCCGCCGCCGCGCTCTCGCGGTTCCTCGACAATGGCTACACCAATGTCACGCTGATCGAGTCGGACGAGATCGGGACGATCGGCGTCGGCGAGGCGACGATCCCGCCGCTGATCGCGTTCAACGGCCTGCTCGGGATCAACGAAGACGAGTTCATTCGAGCGACGAACGCGACTTTCAAGCTAGGGATCGAGTTCGTGAACTGGGGCCGCAAGGGCCAGCGCTACATCCACCCGTTCGGCGACCTCGGCCGCGATCTCCAGGGCATTCCATTCCACCAGCTTTATCTGCGCGAGCGCGAGCACCATCCGGTCGCCGACATCTCCTCCTGGTCGATGAGCGCGGTCGCGCTGGCGAGCGGCAAGTTCCTGCGACCCCCGCCGGGAGCCCAATTCCCGCTCAATCAGATCCGCTACGCATTCCATCTTGATGCCACGCTCTATGCGCGCTTCCTGCGTGCGTTCGCCGAGGCGGGGAATGTCCGCCGCGTCGAGGGCAAGATCGTCGACGTGAAGCTTCGCGGCGAAGATGGATTCGTCGAATCGGTCCAGCTCGCCGACGGCCAAACGATTGCCGGAGAGCTGTTCGTCGACTGCTCGGGATTCCGCGGCCTCTTGATCGAGCAGGCCCTTGAAACCGGCTACGAGGACTGGACCAAATGGCTGCCGTGCGATCGCGCGATCGCCGCCGCGTGCAGCTATACCGGCAACCCTGATCCGTTCACTCGTGCGACCGCGCACGACAGCGGCTGGCAGTGGCGCATCCCGCTGCAGAATCGCATGGGCAACGGGCACGTCTATTGCAGCGGATTCATTTCCGACGACGAAGCCGAACGGGTGCTCGTCTCAAACCTCGAAGGCGAGCTGCAGGGCGATCCCCGGCGGCTTTCGTTCAAGACCGGACGGCGCAAGCTCGCATGGAACCGCAACGTGGTGTCGCTCGGACTGTCGACCGGGTTCGTCGAGCCGCTCGAATCGACCAGCATCCACCTGGTCCAGGCCGGAATCGCGCGGCTGATCGCCATGTTCCCCGACCGCCGCTTCGGCCCGCTCGAACGCGACGAATACAACCGCCAGATGCAGAGCCAGTTCGAGTGGGTGCGCGACTTTGTCATCCTCCATTACAAGGCGATGCAGCGCGACGATTCCGAATTCTGGAAGCAGTGCGCGGCGATGGACATCCCCTCGTCGCTCGAGGAGAAGATCGCGCAATTCCGCAACAAGGGCCGGGTATTCGCCGAAGGCGTCGAGCTGTTCCCGCGGCAGAGCTGGGTCGCCGTCATGCTCGGGCAGAACATCGTCCCGGACGAATATGAGCAGGTCGTCGACGGGCTGGACGAGAACAAGGTTAGCCAGGCGCTCGAGCATATCCGCCGCGCCATCGAGGAAACCGCAAACCGGATGCCGCTGCACGGCGAGTTCGTTCGACAATGCTGCGCTCCGCCGAGCCCGGCAGCACCGCGCACGGAGTTCGCTTTTTGAGGGAAGGACGGATTGGCAAGATCGTCATCGTCGGCGGCGGAACCGCGGGCTGGATGGCTGCTGCCGCAATCTCGAAGATCATGGGTGCGATGCCCGATCTATTGATCGAGCTCGTTGAATCCGAGGAGATCGGCACGGTCGGCGTCGGCGAAGCCACGATCCCGCAGATCAACCTGTTCAACGCGCTGCTGGAGATCGACGAACGCGATTTCGTGCGCGCGACAAATGCCACGTACAAGCTCGGGATCGAGTTCCGCGACTGGACCCACATCGGCCACCGCTACGTCCATCCGTTCGGCTTCTACGGCCTCGACATGCTCGGCGTGGAGTTCCACCACCATTGGTTGAAAGGCCGTGCGGCCGGTGACCAGAGGCCGCTCGACGATTATTCGCTCGGGGTTGTCGCCGGGCTGCAGGGTCGCTTCACCCATCCCCAGATGGATCAGCCCAAGTCGCCGCTGTCACGCATCGGCTACGCGTTCCAGTTCGATGCATCGCTCTACGCGAGATACCTGCGGCGGCTCTCCGAAAGCTTCGGAGTCGTTCGCACCGAGGGGCGCATTGTCGATGTCGTGCAGGACGGCGATTCCGGGTTCGTCGAAGCGCTCGTGCTGCAGGACGGGCGGCAGGTGTCCGGCGACCTGTTCATCGATTGCTCCGGCTTCCGCGGCCTCTTGATCGAGCAAAAGTTCAACGCCGGTTTCGAAGATTGGGGACAGTGGCTGCCGTGCGACCGCGCGATGGCCGTCGCCTGTGAAAGCAGCGACGATCAGCAGCCGCTTACCCGCTCCACCGCGCTATCGGCCGGCTGGCAGTGGCGCATTCCGCTGCAGCACCGCACGGGCAACGGCTACGTCTATTCGAGCGCGCACATCAGCGACGACGAGGCGGCCAGCGTGCTGCTGTCGAACCTCGACGGCGCGCCGTTGGGCGATCCGCGGCCGCTGCGCTTCAAGGCTGGGCACCGCAGGAAATCATGGATCAAGAACGTGGTCGCGCTCGGTCTCGCCAGTGGCTTCCTCGAGCCGTTGGAATCGACCAGCATCCACATGGTCCAAAGCGGGATCGCCCGGCTGATGACCCTGTTCCCGAGCCGTCGCTTCGACGAGCTCGAGATCGAGCGCTACAACCAGCTTACCGTCCAGGAATATGTCGACATCCGCGACTTCCTGATCCTCCACTATAACGCGGTCGAGCGCGACGATTCCGACTTGTGGAATTACTGCCGCACCATGAGCATCCCAGAGGAGCTCAGCTACAAAGTGGAAATGTTCCGACGGAACGGCCGCGTGCTCCGCGAGCACAATGAGTTGTTCACCGAAACCAGCTGGCTCGCGGTCATGGTCGGCCAGGGAATTGAGGCGGGCGATTACCACCCGGCCGCGGACATCCTGCCGGATTCAGAGACGCTTCAGCGCCTCGCGCACATCCGCGGGGTTGTGGCCAGCACCGCCGAGCTGATGCCGATGCAGCGCGACTATCTGCAGCAGATCGGCGCCGCCAGTGGGGAAAGCCTCAGGCGGGCAGTCCCGGCCTGATCACGGCTTGGCCCGCAAGCACGGGCTCTTGCCGCTCCAGATGCGAGCGGCCCAATCGAGGAACGCCGGCCAGTTCGGCCCGGTCGTGTGGCCCTGGTCGTGCTCGCGAAAGGCGATGCAGCCGTCCGACCTAGTTTCGTTGAGCGCGGGCATCGTGTCGCCGACGAGGCCCGGTTCGCCAAGCAGCTGGTAAACCGACGAGGCCTCCTTCGCCGCAAGGAAGCTCCCGTGCGGATCGACCCAGCCGTCGTCCTTCACATTGCCTGCGCTGATGAACAAAGGCCGCGGCGCGGCGAGCGCGATCAGCTCGTGCGCGTCGACGGGCAGGTCATTGACCGTCAGCGGGCCGCCGTAGCGGAGGAATTCCGGAGCAAACCAGTGATACTCGCCCGACGCGGTGAGGTTCTCGAGCCGCTCTCCGAAATTGCGCCGCAACGGCTTGGCGCCGCCCGCTCCCGACGAGCCGATGAAGCCGATCGAAAAGCGGGGATCGAACGCCATCGTCACCAGCGCCGCCTTGCCGTAGCGCGACAGGCCTTCGACGGCGACGCGCTTCGCGTCGACCGTCGGATCACGCTCGAACAGGTCGAGCGCGCGGCTCGCGCCCCAGGCCCACGCGCGGAGCGCACCCCAATCGTGCAGCCGACGCGGCTTGCCTTGCGCGGCGATTCCAATCACGCCTTCCTTGAGTCCCGCGCCGTCGTCCGGCTGGACGGTGTACGGCACGATGATGGCATAGGCCCAGCCACGGCGTAGCACCTGCGCAGTCCACGGATCAGTGGGGACGGGCGCGCCGGGAAAGCGGAAACCTTCGGGAAAGCCGAGCTCGAGCACGAGCGGCACGTGATGCGCGGCTTCCGGCACCGTCTCGCTGAGGTCGATCGCGAGGGTGCTGCCCTTGACGGTGCCGCGATAGTGGCGCTCGATCACCGCAACGCCGCTCTTGTTCACGCGCTGCTCGGAAGCGAGTTGCCAATCGATCTGCGGCGCCGTTCGCGGCACGCGCCCGTACATCTCATCCTCGAACAGCCGCACCAGCTGCGGGCGGCGCACCTTCCGCCACCATGCCGCCGTCGGGTGCTGAACCGTGAATATCCGCGGCGCCGGCGAGCTCGGCCCCGCGCGTGCCTCATCGTAATTGACGTAGTTCGGGCTCTGCTTGTTGTAGCCGTCGGCGCCCGGCCGCATGTGCGCGATCCCGAGCCGCCGGAGTGTCTCGCGGTAATCCTTCTCGGTCGCGGCCTGCCGCTCAGGCGAGCGCGTGAACTGGGCCGTGGCTGGAACGGCGGCAAGCAAGGCAGCCGCGATGAAGAACCTTCTCACCAATTGAACATGGTCCCGTCTTCCAGCCGGTTCACCGGAAGATAGGCTCGCCTGTACGGATGTTTGGCGGCGAGCTTCTCGTCGATGTCGACACCGAGTCCCGGCGCTTCGCCGGGGTGCATCGCGCCATTTTCGAAGCTGTAGGCGTGAGGGAAAACGGCGTCGGTCTCCTCGGTGTGGCGCATATATTCCTGAACGCCGAAATTGGGCACGGACAGGTCGAAGTGCAGCGCCGCGGCCATGGTCACCGGCGACAGGTCGGTCGCCCCGTGGCAGCCGGTCCGCACATTGAACATATCCGCGAAGCTCGCGATGCGCCTGAGGTGCGTGATCCCCCCGGCATGGACCACCGTCGCGCGAATATAATCGATCAGCTGCTCCTGGATGAGCAGCTTCGCGTCCCAGATGCTGTTGAAAATCTCGCCCACGGCAAGCGGCGTGGTGGTGTGCTGGCGAATAAGCCGAAAGCTCTCCGGGTTGTCAGCGACGACAGCGTCTTCGAGCCAGAACAAGCGATAGGGCTCGAGGTCGTTGCCCAGCCGTGCAGCCTCAATCGGAGTCAACCGATGGTGCACGTCGTGCAGCAAGTGCACGTCCCACCCGAGCGCGTCACGGGCGGCGGCGAACAGCTCCGGCACCACGCGCATATATTTTTCCGTCGACCAGACGTTCTCGGTCGGCAGGTCGGCGTCCGCCGGCTCGTAGAAATACCGATCCTTGGACACGCCATATGTCGACGCAAGGCCCGGAACCCCGCTCTGCAGGCGGATCGCCTTGTAGCCCTGCTGCTTGTAGTCGAGCGCGCGTTCGACCGTTTCCTCGGCGCTATTCCCGTTGGCATGGCCATAGACCATCACCGACTCGCGTGAGGCGCCGCCGAGCAGCTGGTAGAGCGGCAGCGCCGCAACCTTGCCCTTGATGTCCCACAGGGCCGTGTCGACCGCGGCGATGGCGGTCATTGTCACCGGACCGCGCCGCCAGTAGGCGCCGCGATAGAGGAACTGCCAAATGTCCTCGATCCGCTGCGCGTCGCGCCCGATCAGGCACGGAAGCACATGGTCGTTGAGATAGGCCGCCACAGCGAGCTCGCGCCCGTTGAGAGTCGCGTCGCCAACGCCGCGAACGCCGTCGCTCGTCTCGATCACCAACGTCACGAAATTGCGGCCCGGGCAAGTGACGAGGACGCGCGCGCGTTCGATTTTGGCCATGGATTCCTCGGTTGTGAGCGCTACCATCCCCTTGCGGCGCGAACAGTGTCAAGGCGGAGGCGTGGTGCGGCAAGGGTCCCGGTTCGGCAAGTCTGCCCTCGTTGCAGCGGCGGCGCTCCTGTTCATCTGGAGCGGGTCCTCCCCTTCGCTTGCGCGCGACGGCCCGCGAGAATGGGTCAGCAGCTGGGCAGCGGCGGAGATGGCGCTCGATCCCAAGGACGCGCTTCCGGCTGGGCAGGACCTGACGCTGCGCCAATTGGTCCGAGTAACCATCGGCGGCCCGGTGGTCCGACTTCGAATCTCCAACGCCTTCGGCAATGCGCCGCTCGAGATCAGCGGCGTCCATGTCGCGCGGCCTATCTCTCCGGCTGCGCCAGGCATCGACAGTGCGACCGACAAAGCGGTGACCTTCAACGGCGCGAGCGCGGTCGCCATTCCTGCCGGCGCGGAATATGTATCCGACCCCGTCGCCATGAGCACGCCAGCGCTCACCACCCTGGCCGTCTCGATCCATTTCGCGGGGCTTGCGCCGCATCAGACCGGCCACCCCGGCTCACGCGCGACGAGCTACTTCGCGCCGGGCAACCAGCTCGCCGCTCCCGCGCTCCGCAACGCGACCAAGGCCGATCGCTGGTTTTACCTCGACGGCGTCGACGTCGAGCCCTCGGCTCCAACGCCGGTAATCGCCGTCCTCGGCGATTCCATCGTCGACGGCCACGGCGTCGTTTCGAACACCAACGCCCGCTGGACCGATTATCTGGCCGAACGCGTGAAAGGCCGCCTTGCCGTGCTCAACCTCGGGCTCGGCAGCAATTGCCTTGCCGAGACTTGCGTCGGCCCCAGCGTGCCCGCCCGGTTCGGGCGCGACGTTCTTTCGCGCGACGGGGTGAAGTACGTGATCATCCTCGAAGGCGTGAACGATCTCGGCATGCTGACCCGCGATGCGCCGGTTTCGGCCGAGGCGCATCACGCCCTCGCGCAGCGGATGATCGGCGCGCTCGCCCAGGTGACGAAGCGCGCGCATGAGCGCGGCATCAAGGTGATCGGCGCAACGATCATGCCCTACGGTGCATCGGGCTATTACCATCCCGATGCGGCGAACGATGCCGACCGGGCCGCCGTCAACGCCTGGATCCGTACCCGCGGGCACGTCGACGCGGTGGTCGACTTCGACGCGCTGATGCGCGACCCGGCGCACCCGAACCGCCTCAGGAAGGAATTCGACTCCGGCGACGGACTGCATCCGTCGCCGGAGGGCTATCGCTTCATGGGTAGTGCGGTGCCGCTGTCGCTGTTCGGCGGGCGCCGGTGATGCGCATTGCGTTCGCTCCGCTGGCCGCGATGAGCCTCGCCATCTCTACGCCCGCGGGTGCCCAATATACGCCCGCCACGCCGACGATCGCGAGCATTTGGCCGGCGAACACGCCAGGGCTGTCGAGGCGCAGGGAACCTGAGATCGCGAAAGATTACTGGGTGCGCAACATCCATAATCCGTCGCTGACCATCTTTCGGCCCGCGCGACAGAACGGCGCGGCGGTGATCGTCATCCCCGGCGGCGGGCACAAGCTGATCGTCTGGACCACCGAAGGCGTGAACGTCGCCCAGGCGCTCAACCGCTATGGCCTCACTGCCTTCGTCCTGAAGTACCGCCTCGCGCAGGAAGAAGGCTCGACCTCAACCGTCGGGGATGCGGCGAACGACGTCCGCCGCGCAATCCGCTGGGTGCGCGCCCATGCGCAGGATTATGGCGTGGACCCGCATCGTGTCGGGATCATGGGATTTTCCGCCGGCGGCGAGCTCGTCTCGCTGGTCGCGGACAATCGTCCGTCGAGACCAGCGCCGCCCGTCGATGCGATTGACCGGCTGAGCGCCCGGCCCGACTTCCAGGTGCTCGTATTCCCCGGTCCGCAAGGCGTCCCCGCCAGCGATATCGCGCATGCGCCACCCGCGTTCATCGCCGCCGGCACGCTCGATGATTGCTGCGCGAGGCCGGCCGTGCAGCTCTACGAGCAGCTGCGTACCGCTGGGCGCGATGCCGAGCTGCACATGTACGCCGGCGCCGGACACGCCTTCAATCTCGACGAGTCGAACCGGATCTCGATCATCCACTGGCCCGATCGCTTGGCTGACTGGATGGCCGACGAAGGCTTGCTCGATTGGCGCCATTGATGCGCTTGCTCACTGCG
>Ga0207678_10006852_pt1 | contig 10101 bp, 7 predicted proteins | sample KBSC63metaG_FD_184319 | JGI IMG/M metagenome (GOLD analysis project Ga0207678, IMG submission 184319) | Corn rhizosphere microbial communities from Kellogg Biological Station, Michigan, USA - KBS C6-3 metaG (SPAdes) (version 2) | ecosystem: Host-associated > Plants > Roots > Rhizosphere > Soil ...
ACATAAGACCGCGTCTTTGGCCCCGTGACGTCGTTGCAAATCCTCGCGATACCACAGGTATCGCTGCGGTTTGCGCCTAGCCACGCGGCCAAATCCATCTGTCTTATTAAGTTCCGCATAGCGTGAAACACGGCACTAGATCAGGTGCCTTTTGACGTGCTGCTCGTGCACGCTCGAAAAACTCTCAGCCTCATGCCGTCGATGGGGCTGCGGCGATGGATGCCACGCTTCGTTACGGGACTTTCCTCGATCTCGCTGCCTACAATGCCCCGCTCAAGGAGTGAGATCAATGAAACCAGCAGCATCGATTTTCAAGGCCTATGACATTCGAGGCGTCGTCGGTGACACCATCGACGAACGCTTCGCTGAACATCTTGGCCGCGCCTTCGGCACCGAGGCCATCGCAGCAGGCGAGAAGGCAGTGGCGGTGGGCCGCGACGGTCGCCTGTCAGGGCCCGGGTTGGCAGCAGCCCTGGTGCGCGGCCTGGCGTCTACCGGACTCGATGTGGTGGACCTTGGCCCGGTGACGACGCCGATGCTGTACTACGTGGCCGCTACACGGGGCGAGCATGGCTGCCACAGCGGCATCCAAGTCACGGGCAGTCACAACCCCAAGGACTACAACGGCTTCAAGATGGTGCTGGCCGGGCGTGCAATCTACGGAGATGACATCCAGAAGCTGCGCCAGCGCATCGAGGCCGAGGACTACGCGAAAGCCAAGGGTCGCGACGCGAAGATGGACATCTTCGAGGAATACAAGCAGCGCATCGTTGGCGACTGCAAGCTCAAGCGCCGCATGAAGATCGCAGTCGATTCGGGCAATGGCATTCCCGGAGCATCGGCGCCGGCCATCCTGCGTGCGCTGGGTTGCGACGTGCAGGAGCTTTACTCCGAAGTCGACGGCGATTTTCCAAATCACCACCCGGACCCGAGCAAGCCCGAAAACCTCGCCGATCTCATCCGCACCGTGCAGACAACGGACGCCGAGATCGGCCTTGCCTTTGATGGTGACGGCGACCGTTTGGGCGTGGTCACGAAGGACGGAAACATCATCTATCCCGATCGGCAATTGATGCTGTTCGCGCAAGACGTCCTGGCGCGCAACAAGGGCGCGACCATCATCTATGACGTGAAGTGCACGCAGCGGCTTGCACCGCTGGTTCGCGCGGCCGGGGGCGCTCCGCTGATGTGGAAAACGGGCCATTCGCTCGTGAAGGCCAAGCTGAAGGAAACCGGTGCACCGATCGCCGGGGAGATGAGCGGGCACATCTTTTTCGCCGAGCGCTGGTATGGCTTCGACGATGCGACCTACACCGCGGCGCGGCTATTGGAAATCCTCTCGCGCAGCAAGGACCCGAGCGCGGTGCTCAATGCACTGCCGACGAGTTTCAACACGCCGGAATTGAACGTGCATTGCAAGGAGGGCGAGCCCAGGGAAATCGTGCAGAAGCTGCTCAATACGGTGAAATTTCCTGGCGCGAAAGAGATCATCACCATCGACGGACTTCGTGCCGAATACGACGACGGTTTCGGCCTCATTCGTTCTTCGAACACCACGCCTGTCTTGGTCCTGCGATTCGAGGGGCAGACGCAAGAGGCGCTGCATCGCATCGAGCACGAATTCATGGAGGCACTGCGTGCGGTGAAGCCCGACGCGAAGATTGCGGCGGCGGCACATTGAGTGACTTCATCTTCCGCATGGCCTCGCTTGCTCTCGAAGTGCATTGCGGCGTTGCGCCTCCTCGCCATAGGCGCGGCTATGACTCGTCGGCGCGCCTTGCACTGCGCTGCGACAGCGGCGCGATCAACCGACACTTGTGGCTTGACGCGACACTAGTGTCGCTTCACGCATCAATTGTCGGCTGCTCGCTTGCTCTCGAGACGCATTGCGGCGTTGCGCCTCCTCGCCATAGGCGCGGCTATGACTCGTCGGCGCGCCTTGCACTGCGCCCCGACAGCGGCGCGATCAACCGACACTTGATGCGTGAAGCGACACTAGCCCAGAGGCCGAAGGTGAGATCGGCAGGCGGGTGACGCATGCGCGTCTTGGTGGTCAAGCTGTCTTCGCTCGGCGACGTGGTGCACACCATGCCTGTCGTGCACGACATCCGAGCAGCCTATCCCGACGCGCTCATCGACTGGGTCGTCGAGCCGGCCTTCGCCCCGCTCGTGCGCCGGGTGTCGGGCATCCACAGCAGCATCGAATGTGCCATTCGCCGATGGCGAAAAGGCTGGTGGACGAGCGAGGTGCGGCACGAATGGCGTCAGTTTCGCGACGCGCTTCGCGGCGAGCGCTACGACGCGATCATTGACTTTCAGGGGCTTACCAAATCGGCACTCGTGGCACGCATCGCTCGTGGCACGCGTTTCGGTCTTGCTAACCAGACCGATGGCGCGAGCCACGAGTGGCCGGCACGCTGGCTTGCGGATCATCCGATCGAGATCGAGCCACGCATTCATGCGCTCGACCGAGCGCGGGTGCTCGCGTCGCGTGCGCTGGGCTATGAACTGAAGGGGCCGCCATTGTTCGGCCTGCATTCGCAGCAGTTCGAAGCCATCGACCGCACGGTGGTCTTCGTGCACGGCACCTCGCGCGACGACAAGCTGTGGCCGCAAGAAAACTGGATCGAAATCGGCCGGCGCATGGCATCCATGGGCTGGCGCATCGCTCTGCCACACGCAGGCGCGACTGAGAAGGCACGTGCCGATGAGATCTGCGCGGCCATCGGCCCCGCGTGCGAGGTATGGCCCGCGATGGATCTCGATTCGCTCACCGACCGCATGGGCGCGACGCAGGGCGTGATCGGCGTCGATAGTGGCTTGAGCCACATCGCCGTGGCGCTGGACCTGCCGCACGTGCAGATCTACAACTTCCCCACGTCGTGGCGCACCGGGCCGCAAGTGGCGCACGGGCATGACCATCAGGTGTCGGTCGAAGGGCAGCCCACGCCCGGCGTCGAGACTGTGTGGGAGAACTGGCTGCAAGTGTGGGCGAAGTTTCAGCAGGCCGACCAGCGATGACCGCGGCATGGCAGCAACGGTTGGCTCTGGTCGCCTACTCGGCCATGCTGCGTCTGCTGAAGCCGGTCTATGTGTCGCGCCTGTGGTGGCGCGGTCGCGCGGAACCCTTGTACCGGCATGCCATTCTTGAGCGACTGGGAACCTATCACGATGAGTGTTCGCAGGGGTGGGTCTGGGTTCATGCGGTGTCCCTCGGCGAGACACGTGCCGCGGGCGCATTGATCGAGGCCTTGCGCGAGCGCATGCCGGGCATGCGGCTCTTGCTCACCCACAGCACGGCGACAGGCCGCGAAGCCGGTGAGGCCTTGCTGCGCGATGGCGACCGACAGGCTTGGTTGCCCTACGACACGCCCGGCGTGGTCGAGCGCTTTTTCAAGCAGTTCGCGCCTGTTGTCGGGGTGCTCATGGAAACCGAGATCTGGCCGAATCTATTGCACGGTGCGGCAAGGCACGGCGTGGGGATGGTGCTTGCCAACGCGCGCTTGAGTTTGAAAAGCCAGCGGCAAGGTGAGCGCCTGTCGGCGGTTCTGCATCCGGCCGTCGCGACCTTGGCGATGGTGCTTGCGCAGACACGAGACGATGCCGAACGTTTGCGTCAGGCGGGCGCGAAGAATGTGGTCGTCAGTGGCAATCTCAAGTTCGACATGGCGCCTGACGAACTGCTCCTTGCCCGTGGCAAGGCGTGGCGTGCGGCGGTGAATCGTCCTGTGCTGCTCGCCGCGGTCACGCGGGAGGGCGAGGAGAGCATGTTGCTTGCGGCGTGGGCCGGCCAAATGCAAGGTGTAGCGACCAAGCCCTTGCTCCTTGTCGTGCCGCGGCATCCGCAGCGATTCGACGAGGTCGCGGGTTTGCTTCGCTCGGCTGGACTTCGTGTTGCACGTCGAAGCTGTTGGGGTGATGAGCCAGCGGACGAGGACTTGTCGGCCGATGTATGGCTCGGCGATTCGATGCGCGAAATGGCCCTGTATTACGGGCTCGGCGACGTGGCCCTGCTCGGTGGCAGCTTCGCGCCATTGGGCGGACAGAACCTGATCGAAGCCGCTGCTTGCGGATGCCCGGTGGTGATGGGGCCGCACACCTTCAACTTCGCCGAAGCAGCGGCACTGGCCCAAGCGGCCGGAGCAGCGATTCGGGTGAAAAATGTCGACGAGGCCATGAGTGCCGCGCTGGCCATGCTTGGAAATGCCGCTCAACTCTGCGAGACCTCAGCCAAGGCCATCGAATTCGCGACAGAGCATCGCGGCGCTGCGGGGCGGATGGCCAAGGCGATTGCCGAGTTGGTGTCTGCGTAGCCGCAGCGAGATGCAAGTCAGTACGCAAGGTAGCCGCGTCCCGGATCGACTGCTCGGATAGCCGAGCGGCCTCTGGCCGATTTCCGCACGTCCCGCGACCTGGCTTTTTCCGCGCGATATGCCGAGTCAGCCGATCATGCCGGTGTACTGAGGACACCTAACCCAACTTGGCCGGGCCTGTTAACTACCGTCAAAGCAACAGGGTTTTAAATCGATGGCGGACTGCTTCAAGAGCTCGCCTGCCCGCATCCCCAATCTTGTTCGATCTCAGATCGAGTGAGGTAATCGAGAGGTTGTTCGCCAGCGCCTGCGCGCCCGCATCCCCGATGTTGTTGCCCCGCAGGTCGAGCGAGGTGATCGAGGTGTTGGCCGCCAGAGCCTGCGCGCCCGCATCCCCGATGTCGTTGCTGTTCAGGCCGAGCGAAGTGATCGAGGTATTGGCAGCGAGATGCCGTGCGCCCGCATCCCGGATCTCGTTGCTGGCCAGCTTGAGTGAAGTGATCGAGGTGCTTTCCGCCAGAGCCTTCGCGCCCGCCTCCTTGATCTTGTTCATGTCCAGGTCGAGCGAAGTGATCGAGGTGTTGTTCGCCAGAGCCTTCGCGCCCGCAGGCCCGATCTTGTTGCAGGACAGATTGAGGGAAGTGATCGAAGTGTTGGTCGCCAGATACCGCGCGCCAGCATCTGAGATCTGGTTAAAGTTCAGATCCAACGAGGTGATCGAGGTGTTGGCCGCCAGTTGCTGTAACTCCGAGATGCTGGTACCAAGACTGATATTGCTCGCGGTCAGTTTGGTAATACGTCCGTACGCCGTTAGCGCCGGGATTAGGTCTGCTGGCCTGCGTACCACTATCGACTTCACCGTCTCCGCGGCAATGGTGGCGGCAGCTTTGCTAGTCTGGCGAAACGCCGCCCGAGTAAGCGGATCCATATGAGGGACGATTTCTAACCACAAATGGTCTGGAAGTTCAGCCCGCGGACGTTGTCCCCCTTCCTCGGGCTTTCGGGCCCTGACCTTCAGCGGCAAGTGGCTGACCAAACGTTGCACCAGTGTCGGGTTGGGATTAGCTGGTGGCGCGGGGACATGCCCTGTAAGCATTTTGCCGCCTGGGAGCGGAATCTTAGGGAATGGCATGTGAACTCCAGAAGTGGAAACGCGATGGTCGACACAAGGAATTTTGCGGGGCGAGGCCATCGACAACGTCTGTGGGCGCGAAGTCGAGCATGATGTTACGAAGGCTCCAGGCGTTCCCTGCGAACGAATTTGTCTGCAAGGCGCGCCGATGCTGGGTTGGGCTGACCTGCGTATTTCGGTGAACGTGGCCGACGCCACTGAGGGGCGTCATATGCACCCGGCGAAGCCTCAGCTCGTTTTCCTTTTTCGAGACCCGCGGCCAGGTTCCACGCCAATATCCTCGAGCGATAGCTGATGCGCCCGCATGATATTGCGGACCTTTGCAATCGCTTCGAGCTTGGCATGCTGCTGCAAAGATGCAGCTTCGGCTTCAAGAAGCGCAAGCTCGGCTCGCTTGTCTGCCATCAGCTGCAGCAGCTCTGCGAGTGTTCGGCTTCTTGTTGGCTTGACCCACCCGGTCTGGTGTTCTTGGCTCGTGGAAATGTGTTCCATATCTTCCGATTCAACTCCCTGGGGTGTTAATGATTACAGATGTGATGAGGGTGCCCGGCGCGCAGGGGCGCGGAGCATGCCGGGCTCGGAGTATGAGCAAACCCCCGCGTTCTAAGCCAGCAAGATGAATCCGCGATTCATTGGTAAGGCCTTGCAGGAGCGCTGTCGTTGCGCGGATTTGCCGTAAGCGTGCAGCCGCGATTTGCCGGCCAAACCAATGCATCACTTTGCCAGAAGCTGATTGACTTTCAGCACGTCTTCCGATGTCAGTGTCCCCGCGGCCTGACGCAGTTTCAGGCTGTTGACCAGCACGTCGTAGCGCGCCTTTGCGAGATCGCGTCGCGTCGTGTAAAGCTGAGTCTGGGCATTCAATACGTCGAGATTCACGCGCACGCCGACCTTGTAGCCGAGCTGTGTCGCCTCCAGTGCCAACAAGCTCGATGACTCTGCTGCTTCCAGGGCTTTTACCTGCGCCTGCAACGATTCGAGGCTGAAGTAGGCCTGACGCGTGCTTTGTGCTGCCGCGCGGCGCGCCGCTTCGAGGTTGTTGCGCGACTGGTCTTCAAGTAGCAGCGTCTCCTTCACGCGGTTCTGGATCGCACCGCCCGCATACAAGGGCAGCTTCAAGGTCACGCCGATGTTCGACTGGGTGGTGGGGCCGGACGAATCGATGGATGTCGGGCCGAGAGCCGAGAGTGTCGTGCCCGTCGTGTTTGCGTGGCCTTTTCCATAGCTTCCCGCCAGTTCGACGGTGGGCAAATTGCCGGCGCGCGCCTTGTCGGTCTCCAGCTTGGCGACGTCATAAGCGAGGCGGAACTTGCGAACGTTCGGAGCTTGATCGCTCGGCCCGACCCACTCGTCGACAGTGCCAGGTAGCAGAGGTGCGAGGGTGACAGGTCCGACCAGCGGGTGCGGCATCACGCCGCTGCGGCCGACCAGCGTGTCGAGTGCGATTCGCTTGGTCAGCAGGTCGTTTTGCGCGAAGAGTTCGGTGGCAGTAGCGAGGTCGTAGCGGGCCTGTGCCTCGCGCGTGTCGGTGATGGTTGCAGTCCCGACCTCGAAGTTGCGCTTGGCCGACGCGAGTTGTTCCGCAATGGCGGTTTTGCTCGCCGTCGCGGTGGTCAGTGCGTCCTGAGAAGCCAGCACGTCGAAATACGCTTGCGCGACACGAACGATCAAGTCCTGTTCCGCCGCGTCGACGTCAGCCTTGGCTGCTTCAACGCCCTTGTCGGCCTGTGCAATGAGCGCGTCGTTCGCACGATTGAAAAGCGTCTGCGAGCCGGCGATGCCCGCGGTGCCGCTCTTGTTTGTCGTGTCGCTGGCGGGAATGTCGCTGCCGGTGCGATTGACCGAAGCGTTCAAGCTGACATTGGGTCGGCGAAGACCATGCACCTGCTCTGCCTTGTATACAGCAGAATCAGCCAAGGCGCGGGCGGCGAGGTACGACGCATCGAACGCTCTTGCCGCCTCATAGAGTTCGTTCAGGCTCTGCGCTTCCGCGGCGCTTACCGCGCCGAAGGCGAGCACAATGCCCAGCGCGAGCGGCGCCAGTCGGGTGCAGCGGCTGGTGGGATGAGTCGCAGCGGAGCTTTGGGTGTGAACGGCACCCCTTTCAAGGTCTTCGCTCGTTGTCCATCTGGAAGAGGGCTGGGGTGAGAGCCGTAGGCGGTGAATAAAGCCATGGGTTGCCATCACTGCAGCCCCTCGCCCAAGCTCTCCTCAGAGGGGAGGGGAGCCGATACAAGACCTTGAAAGGGGTGGCTTTGAACGGGCATGGGGGGTGGCTTCCTTGTGTGTTCTTGCTTGTGGCTTAGTAGCGCGGCACGGTCGGGTCGACCTCAACGGACCATGCGTCGATGCCGCCGGCGAGGTTATAGACCGACTCGAATCCATGACGCTCAAGAAATGCGGCGACTTGCTGGCTTCTGACCCCATGATGACAAATACAGACGATGGACAGCGACGGGTCCAGGTCATCGAGTCGATCCGGAATGTTGCCCATCGGGATGTGTTCCGCGGCCACACCAGGCAGCGCGATCGAGGCAAGTTCGACTTCCCAAGGCTCGCGAACGTCCAGCAGCAGAGCTTGCGATGAAGAGCAGTGTGCGTGGAGTTGCTGAACGCCGAGTTGTTTCATCAGAACTTGAAGCGAGTGGGTTCGGGAAAGCCCGTGAGGCGAGGCGCCACGGTGTCGAAAAGCGCGACGCTTGCGAAATCATGTTCACTGCTGCGGGTGAAAAGCATGGCGCGCATGACGGGCCGCTGCCCGACGATGGCGGCAAGGCGGCCACCGATCTTCAACTGCGCGAGCAGGCTGGGCGGTACTTCAGGTACCGAGCCCGACAGCAGGATCACATCGAAAGGGCTTTCGTCGGGCAAGCCGTGAGAGCCATCGATGTCGTGCACGCTGACGTTCATCAGGCCGGCCCGGCGAAGGTTGGCCACGGCCATGTCGGCAAGGTCGGCGTTCAGTTCGAGCGAGATGACCTGCTGCGCCTTGTGGCCGAGCAGGGCCGCCATGAATCCACTGCCCGTGCCGACTTCCAATACTCGTTCGTGCTTGTGGACTTCGAGCTCTTGCAGCAGGCGGGCCTCGACCTTGGGTGCCAGCATGCTCTGGCCGTGCGGCAGTGGCACTTCGGTGTCCACGAAGGCCAAGGCCTTGTACGCGGCGGGCACGAAGTCTTCGCGCTTGACTATGGCCAGGAGCGACAAGACACCTTGATCCAGCACGTCCCACGGGCGAATCTGCTGCTCGATCATGTTGAAGCGGGCTTGTTCGATGTTCATGGCAGTCGTCCTCGGGGAGTGAAGTGCAAAGCCCGCCATTTTATTTCGCCACCGACTGAACAGCGGCCTGGACGCCAGGTTGTCCGTGCCATTTGCGCTTGGCCCAGGCAGACAGGTCGTCGAGGTAGCAATAGACCACGGGAACGACCACAAGCGTGAGCAACGACGAGGTAATGACCCCGCCGATCACCGATTGACCCATGGGCGCGCGCTGCTCCGATCCTTCGGACAAGGCGAAGGCGAGCGGCACCATTCCGAACACCATGGCGAGCGTCGTCATGAGAATGGGGCGCAGGCGCACGCGGGCAGCGTGCAGCAGTGCGGCTTCGCGCTCCATGGGCGCATGTGCGTTCTCGCCGTTGCGTGATCGAATGGCGAAGTCGATCAGCAAAATGGCGTTCTTGGTCACGAGCCCCATTAGCATCACGATCCCGATGATGCTGAACATGTTCAGTGTCGAGCCAAAGACAAGCAGCGCAAGCATCACGCCGATGAGCGTGAGCGGCAGCGAGCTCATGAGCGCCAGCGGCTGTATGAAGCTCCTGAACTGGCTTGCGAGAATCATGTAGATGAAGACCACGGCCAGCGCGAGCGCACCCACGGCGTACTGGAAGGACTCGGTCATGTTCTTGGTCGAGCTGCCGAAGCTGTAGCGGTAGCCGGGCGGCCATGTCACGCTGTCGAGCACCTTGCGGACGTCGGCCGACACGTCGCCCGCACTGCGGCCGAAGGCATTGGCATCGATGTTGATCTCGCGGCTCAGGTCGCGGCGGTTGATCTGGTTGGGACCGGTGGAGGGCGTCACATCAGCCACCTGCGACAGGCGAACCACTCGGGGTGAACCGTCTGCAGCAGCGGCCACGTTCAGGGGCAGGCGCTGCAGGTTGGCGAGCGAGTCGCGGCTGTCCGGGGTGAGGCGAACATTGACGTCGTAGTTCTCGCCGTCGGGGGCTCGCCAGTTGCCGACTGTCGTGCCCGCCACCAAGGTGCGCAGCGTGCCAGCGATCGCGCTCACGTTCAGCCCAGCGTCGGACGCGGCATCGCGTCTCATTTCGATGGACACGGTGGGCGTGTCCGGTTTGAGGCTGCTGTCCATGTCGACGAGGCCGGGGATGTCGCGAAGTTTTGAGAGGATGGCGTTCGACAGTCGCCCGAGTTCCACCAGGTCCGTGCCTTGGATTGAAAACTGCAAACTCTTGCCACCCCCCAGGTCGGTCGGGCCGATGTTGGTGACGGTGATGCCAGGTATGCGCGACAACTGCTCGCGCAAGGGGATCGTCATCTGGTTGACGCTGCGCTGGCGGTCCTTGCGGTCGACAAGCCGCACATAGGTCGAGCCGTAGATCTTGCCGAGCGAGGTGATGGTCGTCACGG
>Ga0207678_10006853_pt1 | contig 10101 bp, 10 predicted proteins | sample KBSC63metaG_FD_184319 | JGI IMG/M metagenome (GOLD analysis project Ga0207678, IMG submission 184319) | Corn rhizosphere microbial communities from Kellogg Biological Station, Michigan, USA - KBS C6-3 metaG (SPAdes) (version 2) | ecosystem: Host-associated > Plants > Roots > Rhizosphere > Soil ...
TCGCCTAAGCGCCATTTTCGCCAATGCCCCGGATTGGCTGCGTTTGAACCGCATACTCGCCAATTCCCCGGATTGGCTGCGTTTGCGGTTTGTTCTAGCCTCGACTGATGGACATCGCGCTCGATTCGCCGTGCTTCGAAGACGCACCAGTGGCCGGCGAGGTGGCCCGTGGAGTAACTCGGCTGTTTTGCAGGCAAGATGTGTTCGCAATGTGCGAAGTCCCGCTACCGAACGGCAGGCGCGCGGACATGATGGCGATCGACGCGAAGGGCTGCCTGACCATCGTCGAGATCAAGGTCGCCCGGTCCGACCTGCTCGGCGACTGCAAATGGACGGATTATCTCGACTATTGCGACCGCTTCTATTGGGCGGTGCCGCCCACGCTCGCCGAAATACTAGGCGACGAACGCTTTCTTCCCGACAATGCGGGCCTGATCGTCGCCGATCGCTATGACGCTGCGCTGGTACGAGAGGCGGCGCATCGGCCGCTGGCGCCCGCGCGGCGCAAGTCCGAGTTGCTGCGATTTGCGCGTCGTGCGGCGCGGCGGCTGTCGCAGCAAATCGATGCGACGCTAGGCGAAGCCAGCTAGAAGCTATCAGGCTCCCGGCCTCTTGGCCTCGATTGCGCGCAGGATCTCGGGCGACCGATTGTCTCGCTTGGCGTAGTCGCGCGCGGAATAACCTTGGACGTTGTCGGTCTTGTCGGGGTCCGCACCTTGGTCGAGCAGGAGCTTCACCAGCGGCAGATTGCGGGTCTGAACAGCGAAAATCAGCGGAGTCTCGCCCGATCGATCGGCAGTGTCGACTTTCGCGCCCAGATTGATCAGCCAGCTTGCAGCTTCGTTGAAACCGACCTTAGCCGCCGCGATCAGAGGTGTTTCGCCGTCCCGATTTGCGAGATTCGGATCGGCGTCGCTGTTGAGCAACTCCCCGGTCCAACTGCGCTGCTTGCTTTCAATCGCTGACACGAGCGCTGTACGTCCCGCGCCATCGCGCGCGTTTACCAGGCTAGGCTCCTTCTTGAGCAGGTCCAGCGCCTTGTCATTGTCGCCGCTGCGGACAGCCGCGACGAATTGCTCCCCGTCATAGCCGCCGCCGCCCCCGATTTGCGCGGCTGCGGGCGCCGCGAGCGAGCCTATTAGCGCGATCAGCATTGCACGCTTTTTCCAGTTCATGCCCTAGTTCCCCGCTGCCGACTTGATGCAGCTCCGTTAGCAGAGCATGGCTGGCCATGTCATGAATGGACGTTCACCTTTCTGGGAAAGACCGCTGGAGTCGCTCGATCGCGGTGAGTGGGAAGCGCTGTGCGATGGTTGCGGGCGCTGCTGCGTCCACAAGCTCGAAGATGAGGAAACGGGGGACTTGTACCCAACGAACGTGGCATGTCGGCTCCTCGACCGAAGGAATGGGCGCTGCACCGATTATAAGCACCGGCGCAAGCGAGTCACCGATTGTGTCACTCTCCACCGCAAGAAGCTTCACTCGCTGGAGTGGCTTCCGGAGACGTGTGCCTATCGGCTCCGCGCGGCCGGCAAGCCGTTGCCGGATTGGCACTATTTGATTTCGGGTAGCCGCGAGACGGTGCACGACGCGGGTCAGTCTACGCGCGGCTGGACGATCAGCGAGGATGACGCCGGCGACCTTGAATTCCACGTGGTTGAACGTGCCCTCTGAACCGCTGGTCCACTCGGATCTTGCTGCACCGATCATCCTTCAGCCGATGCGGAACGCTCGGCGGATGCGGCTCCGGTTCGAGCAAGGAAACGGAACGCTCAAGCTGACTTATCCGCTGGGGATGGCAAGGCGGACCGTGCTCGACTGGGCGGTTTCGCAAAGGGCGTGGGTCAAGCGTCAGCTCGAATCAGTTCTGCCGCCCGAACCGTTCGTTCCCGGGGCCGTGATTCCGGTCGGCGACGCCATAATGGAGCTGGAATGGCAGGAATCCGGGCCTCTTGCCCCGTCATTCACCGCAGAGAAGCTTGTCGCCGGCGGGCCGGCGGAAGGTTTCACCAGTCGTATCGAACGTTTTCTGAAGCGTCATGCATTGGAGCTTCTGTCGAGGGAGACTGCGGAATTTGCGGCGCTGGCGGGAGCCACTGTGGCGTCGGTTACAGTCGGCGACGCCGGTACGCGGTGGGGAAGCTGCAGCAGCGAAAGGCGGATTCGCTATAGCTGGCGGCTGGTGTTTGCACCGAGCGAAGCTCGCCGGTTTGTGGTCGCTCACGAGGTTGCACATCTGGTGCACTTAAATCACGGGCCCGAATTCAAGGCGCTCGAGCGCAGGCTCTACGGCGGCGACGTGGCCGCCGCTCGCGCTTTATTGCGGCGGGTAGGGCCGCGGCTGCGAAGGTTGGGGCGGATAGCCTGATCGAGGCGGATAGGGCGGCTGACGCGGATAGCCGGGAGGCAATGGCGCCAGACTGTCGCGCGGTGGGAATCGCTGACCGGGAAAATCCGGCGGCGGCGGCATGCGCCGCGAAACCTGCTGTTGAGACGGATCATTGGGCGGCGGCGGCGGCGATGGAATCTCGATTGGTCCGGGCGGCTGCGGAATAGGATTGCCATTTTCGTCAAGCACAACCGGAGCAACCCCATTGTCGATCATATTATCCGGCTGCGCCTCTTCGTCCGGCTGCAGTTGCCAATCCGGCATTGGCACCTGGGTCTCAAACTGCTCGATGGGGCGATTGGCGACCGCGATGGTCATATAGTCGTGGAACGCGTGCGCAGGAGCCGTTCCGCCCCACAGGCCGGGGATCGGTTTCGCATCATCCCGGCCCATCCACACTCCGGTGGTCAGCCCGCTCGAGAAGCCGATGAACCAGCCGTCGCGGTTAGACTGGGTCGTGCCGGTCTTGCCCGCAACCGGGCGCCCGATCTGGGCTGCGGTACCGGTGCCGCTCAGCACCGCCGTTTGCAGGAGGTCCGTCATTTCCGCCGCCACCCATGGGGCAACGAGCACACGTTGCTCCGGCGCCTGATGGTCATAAAGCACCTGCCCGTTGGCGGTGACCACCTTGGAAATTCCATAAGGGGTGACTGCCACGCCCTTATTCTGGATGGCTGCGAACGCCTGAGTCATCTCGATCAGCCGGACTTCGCTGGTGCCCAGCACCATCGAGGGATACGTCGAGACCGGGGTAGTAATCCCAAAGCGGTGCGCCATATCGGCGACAGTCGCAAAGCCCAGTTGCTGGCCGATTTCCGCACTGACCGTATTGATCGAGCGTGCGAAGGCTTCGCGCAGGCTAACCGGCCCGGAGAAGGTGTGGTTGTCGTTCTGCGGACGCCATCCGTTGATGTCGACAGGCTGGTCCACCATCGTATCGGTCGGCTTCATCCCTGATTCCAACGCCGACAGGTAAACGAACAGCTTGAATGACGATCCCGGCTGGCGGACGGCCTCGGTCGCCCGGTTGTAGTTGGAGGTCACGAAATTTCGGCCGCCCACCATCGCCCGGACGGCTCCATCCTGGTCCAACGAGACAAGGGCGCCCTGCGCGCTATCCGGCGCGTCAGCATTGATGGCTTTGGTCGCGGCATTCTGCATCATCGGGTCGAGCGTCGTCCACACATCGATGGGGTCGGTACTGTCGTCGATCAGGGTATCGAGCTGTGGCAGCGCCCAGTCCGTGAAATAGCGGACGGCGCTCTGCTGAGTCTGCTGCTGGATGGGGACGCTTGCGAAATCGACTTGCTCGGCCCTGTCGGCGGGAACGAACCCGTTCTCGACCATCGTTTTCAGGACCACCTTGGCGCGATCACGAGCGGCGTCCATGTCCGCTGTCGGTGAATAGTTGGACGGCGCCTTCACCAATCCCGCGATGATCGCCGCTTCACCCAGAGAAAGGTGATCGGCTCCGTGGCCGAAGAATCGCCGCGACGCTGCGTCGATCCCGTAGGCGCCTCCTCCGAAATACATCCGATTGAGGTAGAGTTCGAGTATCTGGTCCTTGGTGAACTTCCGCTCCAGCGCGACGGCAAGCACCGCTTCTTTAAGCTTCCTAGCCATGCTTCGGTTGTTCGTGAGGAAGGTGTTCCGCGCAAGCTGCTGGGTTAGTGTCGAGGTCGCCCTCACCCGATGCCCTTCGATCAACGCAGAGCCGACCGCTCGCATTAGGCCGATAACATCAACCCCGAAATGGTCGCGGAAGCGCCTGTCTTCGACCGATACGATGGCCGCGCGCATTGTCTGCGGGATCTGGTCGTAGGTGAGCCATTGGCCGAAGCTGGGCCCCATGGAAATCAGAACGGCCCCATTGTTCGCGCGCACCCGGACCATTTGTCCAAGGTCGGTTCGTTTGGTGAGATCCTGATAACTTGGAAGCGAGGCGACTGCGACTGCGACTGCGACGCCAAACGCGACAGCACTCAAAAGGGCGAAATACAGCAGCCCAAGCAAGGCTGCGCGAAACGGCCGCCGGCCGGATTCGGGTCTGGAAGGGGCCATTCAGCTCTATCGGATAGAAACTGCAGTGCGGCGCGGCAAGCGGGTGATCACTGCTCTGCTTGCCCTTCATTCTTGCCACCGAAGGTGAGCGCGGCGGAATTGATGCAGTAGCGCAAGCCTCGCGGCCCCGGCCCGTCAGGGAACACATGCCCAAGATGGCCTTCACAGCGGGCGCAACGAACCTCGGTCCGCGTCATTCCATGGCTGCGATCCACACGCTCCTCTATGGCTTCTTCGCCGGTTGGTGCAGTGAAGCTCGGCCAGCCGCAGCCGCTGTCGAATTTGGTGCGTGTTTCGAACAACGGAGCTCCGCAACCGGCGCAGCGAAATTCACCCTCTTCCTTCACCTTCAGGAGTTCGCCGGTGAACGGCGTCTCGGTTCCGGCCTGACGAAGGATTCGATATTGCTCCGGCGTAAGCTTGCTTCGCCACTCCGAGTCTTCGAGCTTCAATTTGTCCATCCATTCCTCCAGCCGGGGCAGTGGCGGGGCAGGCCTTACTGGCCGATTAACCCTGTTTTAGCCTCTTCCCAATATTCAGGCATCCTATGTGGGGCCGGATCGCCTGTGTTGCGAGCGGTATAGTGGTGGCCGGAATGCTCTCCGGCGGGCCCGATCCCGCGCGTGCTCAATGCCGCTTGTGCAGCACCCCGAGTACGGCGCTACAGCAGACGGACGACGGTTTCCCAATTCAGCTTAGTGTCCAGGCGACACTCGATTTCGACCGATTGGTAGAACTCGGAGCCGGCAACGGCACGGCAACTCTGTCGCCAAACGGAGACCGCAGCGTCAGCGGCACGGTCACCGCGATTAGCGGACGTGCGATGGTCGGCGCCATCTCCGTGCATGGCGAGCCGAATAGATTGGTTCGGGTCGAGCTTCCCTCCGAGATTGCGCTCTATTCGGTTGGGGGGACCGGCCGAATCGACATCGATGACCTGGGCACAGACCTGGGAAGCATGCCCAAACTCGATGGAGCGGGGAATCTCTCGTTCCGGTTCGGCGGGCGCTTGCGAATCAGCGGCGACGCGGACGGCGGATACCGCGGCGACGTGCCGATTACGGTCGAATATATGTGAACTGCATCCGGAACGGGGATTTCGCTAATCGGCCGTTAACCATCCCCTTGAGGAAAGGCGTAAGCGGTTGCGGTTAATAGGGGCAACACGGGTGACCAGACCAGCGGTCGTCAGCCGGCACATTGAACCAGTGGGGAATTGAACATGAACAAGCTACTGATTTCCGCCGGCGCCGTTGCTGCGCTGGCTCTGACTAGCGCTCCGGCCGCGGCTGCTCCAGTCTCGGCGACAGCGAACGCGAAGGCGAAGATCTTCCGCCCATTGACCCTTACGCACAACGCCGCCGATCTCGATTTTGCAACAATCGTTCTGGGCGCCGGCGCCTACACCGCTCACGTCGTTGTGGCGCAGGACGGCAGCAAAACCAGCTGCAGCGCAACCGTGACCTGTTCCGGTACGACTGCGGCCGCGAGCTTCACTGCGACGGGCACCAGCAACGCCGATCTTTCGATCACTCTGCCGAGCTCGACGGTTTCGCTGACCGACGGTGTTACAGGCGATCCCGCGATCTCCGCGACGCTCGATGCTCCGACCACTGTCAATCTCGGCAGCGCGGGCCCGACGACCGGCGTTACCTTCGGCGTCGGCGGCGACCTCGCCGTTCCGAGCGGAACGATCGATGGTTTCTATAGCGGCACCTTCACCGTCAACGCCGACTACAAGTAAGTAAGAGTCCCGGCCGCGGCTTCCATGCGCCGCAGCTGACGAGGGCCGCCCGGTCATGCTGGGCGGCCCCTTTTTTGTGCCTGCTAAACAGGCATGGTGAACTGAAAATCAACCATTCTGGATCAATAGAGGGTGATCGCTCCGGATTGGAGCAATGTGGGGATCGCCAACATGAATCTGCTGACCAGAAAACTCACCGCAGCGGCATTGTTCGCTGCGCCGTCCCTGTTCCTAACCACCCCCGCTGAAGCTGGCGTCGGCGACCTCCTGGTCGCGCCGACACGGATCATTCTGGACGGAGGCAAAGGCGCCGAGATCGTACTCAACAACATCGGTGACGAGCCGGCGACGTATCGCATTTCCACCGAGTTCCGCCGGATGAATCCGGACGGATCCCTCGCAGACGTCACTACGCCGACGGATCGCGAGAAAGCGGCGGAAGATATGATCATCTTCGCGCCCCGCCGGGTAACGCTCGCGCCGAACGAGCCTCAATCGATTCGAATCGTCGCTCGGCCGCCGGAGGGATTACCGGACGGCGAATATCGCGTGCACCTGCTGTTCAGGGCGATCCCGCCCACCACTCCGGTGACGAAACCTGCCGATGCGCCGAAGGGACTGAGCTTCAAGCTGATCCCGGTCTACGGCGTTACAATCCCGGTCATTGTGCGCCTCGGCAGCCTCGACGTACAAGCGGGAATCACCAACGTTCACCTGGACAAGAAGGACGGTAAACCGGTGGTGGCGCTCGACTTGACGCGTACTGGGGCGCGCTCGACGTTCGGCGAGGTCAAGATCCTCAAGCCGGGCGTGAAGGACCCCATTGCGGATGAGGGGGCGGTCGCCGTTTACACCGAGATCAATGACCGCAAAATCCAAGTGCCGGTCGATGAGAATTACAAGGGCGATCTGACCGGCCCCGTCACCGTCCAGTACATCGAAAAGTACGATGACGGTCAGAAGACGATCGCCGAAACCCAGGCGGTCCTCCGGTAAGCTGCGGAGCAGCTGACGAGAGTCTCCATGGTTCGAGTCCGAACCTGGTTGGGCAAAGCCTGCGCGCTGCTAGCGCTTGCCGGCGCAACCACCGTTGCGGCGGTGGCATCGGCGCCGAATGGAGACGGCTGGACTGCGGATCCCGAGAACCAGTTCCTTCTTGACGTCAAGATTCACCAATACCGGTTGGGTGACGGAGTCCGCGCGTACAACACTCCGGAGGGCACCTGTGTTCTCTTCGGCGATTTCATCACTACGATCGATGTGCCGATCAAGATCGACCTCGCCGCGAAGACAGCGAGCGGCTGGGCCTTTCAGGAGAACCACAAAATCTCCATCAACCTCGGCGCCGGTACTGCCAGCTACGGCGGGAAAGTCGAAGAGCTCTCGAAATATGCGGTTCGCCAGACTCCGGAAGGCTGGTGCGTGGACTCGGGCGCCCTCTCTCGCTGGTTCGGGATTGGAGTGAAGCCGGTCACGTCCGGGTCTGTCCTCTTACTCCAAACCCCGACGAAACTCCCTGTCGAGCTTGCGCTTGAGCGGGAGGAGCGGGCGAAAAACATCCATTCGGCCAAGCTCGATCTGTCGAGCCTGCCCCAGGTGCGCCTCCCCTATCGGATGTGGAGAGCGCCAGCACTCGATTTCGTAGTCAGCGCGGGCGCGACCTATCTGGCCGGCTCCGGGATGAGGGTCGATCGGCAGGCGTCGGTCTTCGCCGCCGGCGAAGTCGCAGATGTTTCCTACGACACGCAAATGGCCACTTCCGAAAAAGGTGTTCCTAGCGAGCTTCGGGTGCGCGCTTACCGTTCGGATCCGGATGGCAAGCTTCTGGGGCCGCTGCATGCGACGAATATCGCGGTGGGGGATGTAGACGGCTTTGCAACGAGATTGACCGGGACGCCGGCGGCGGGGCGCGGTGCGGTGGTCACCAACATGCCTTTGACGACTCCGACGGCCTTCGACCGGCAGACGTTTGAGGGCGATCTCCCGAGCGGATGGGAAGCGGAGCTGTACCGAAACGGGCAGCTGATGGCGTTCGCGAAGTCCGACGCCAATCAGCGCTATATCTTCAGCGACATTCCCCTTTTGTATGGGGACAACGACATCAAGATTGTGCTCTATGGCCCTCAGGGCCAAGTTCGCGCTCACGAAGAGACCGTGAACATCGGCGACCAGAATGTTCCGCCCGGCAAGACCTGGTATTGGGTGGGATTCAACCAGCCGGGGAAGGATCTCCTGAACTTCGAGCGGCCGCCGGCCGGCAGTGATCTGCCTTCCTATCAGGCCGCCGTTTCAGTCCAGCACGGGATCGACGCGCGAACATCCGTGGGAGTTCTGGCCCGCCAAATTCTGATGGACGATCAACAGGTTACCTTCGTCGAAGGAGCAGTTCGCCGCTCCATTGGTCCGGCGATGGTGGAGGTTTCGGCGGCACGGGACAGCGGCGGCGGCACCGCTGCCCATGCCCAGATTCTCGGCAAATTTGGATCAGTGAACGTCAACGCCGACGCATTGATCGCGAACAACTTTCACATTCCCGGTCAACCGGTTGGCAGCCGCAAAGAGGCACAGCTCGCTATCGATGCGCCGATTCGAATCGGCCATGTCGACCTTCCCGTTCACGGGGGTTTTCATTACACGCAGCTTGCAGACGGAAGCAGCCAGCTGGAGGCCGCCGGACAGCTGTCGACGATGATCGACCGCTTCAATCTTGCAGCGGATGTCCGTTACGTCCGCCAGGATACGCCGCATGGGCCTTCCCCGCCTGAGATGTATGTCGATCTTCTAGGGTCCGGACACGTGGGCCCAGTTCGGCTACGCGGAACCGCGGAATTCGAGATGAACCCGAGCTCGCGGCTTCGAACCGCCGAGCTCGATGCCTATTGGTCGGGCTCCCGGAATGTGGATTGGGAGGGAACCTTGGCCTATGACGCGCCCCTCCATCAGGGACGCGTGGCAATCACCCACATCAACCGCTTCAGGACGATGGTTTTGGCCGTCACCGGCGAGGCTGCGACCGACGGATCGTTCGCGATCGGCTTCAACCTGAACTTCTCACTCGACCCGAGCCACGGATTCGCGATGTCGCGTGAGCCGTTGGCGAGCGCAGGAGTCGTTCATGCCCGTGTATTTGAGGATCTGAACGGCAATGGCCTGTACGATCCCGGCGAGCCGCTCGAAAAGGGCGTTCAGGTCACCACCGGTACAGTTTCCACCGACAAACCTACCAATTCCGACGGTGCGGTTACGGTCGCAGGCCTCACTCCGTTCCACCCGATCACCGTCGGCATCGACACGATGAGCCTTTCAAACCCGATGCTCACGCCCAAAAAGGCGCTTCAGGTGGTCGTGCCTCGCCCAGGGGTAGCCGCAGACGTCGACATTCCTCTGGTCGGCGGGGGCGATATCGAGGGCGCGCTGGTGAAAAGCGGCGGAGTCGGTTTCGAGGGTCTGGATCTTGAGCTCGTCGACGCCTCGGGCAAGGTCGTCGATGCGACCCGCACGGACTATGACGGTTTCTATCTGTTCGACCGCGTGCCTTACGGCGAATATTCGATCCGCATTTCGAAAGCCGCGGCGAACGCGGTTCAGGTTGCTCAGGAGTTGAAGCTCCATGCCACGGTTTCGCATGAGCGGACTGTTGTCAGAATGGGCACGACTCAGGTCACTCCGCTGCCGAAGATCGCCTCGATTCAGTAGTCGTCTGAGACGACTTTCTCTCACCCCTTCGTCTTTGCTGCTGAGACGCACTTGCAACAGGTGGGAGCACGAGCACGCCTTTGCAGGAACCCCTCGCATTCGATCTGAGTTCTGGTGCGGTCGAGAAGACTCGAACTTCCACGGCCTTTCGGCCACAGCGACCTCAACGCTGCGCGTCTACCAGTTCCGCCACGACCGCACGTACATGGGA
>Ga0207678_10006856_pt1 | contig 10100 bp, 12 predicted proteins | sample KBSC63metaG_FD_184319 | JGI IMG/M metagenome (GOLD analysis project Ga0207678, IMG submission 184319) | Corn rhizosphere microbial communities from Kellogg Biological Station, Michigan, USA - KBS C6-3 metaG (SPAdes) (version 2) | ecosystem: Host-associated > Plants > Roots > Rhizosphere > Soil ...
CGGCGCGACAATCTTCCCAATCCGCTGTTCGTTTCGCTCGGCCAGGCGCTGCAGCAATATGAGAACAGCTGGGCGCGCCTGCCGCAGGTGAAGATCCCGGCCGGTCCGTCGCTCAAGGTCGGATCGACGGGATCGCGGGTGCGGCTGCTGCGGACCCGCCTCGGGCTACCGCCGGGCGACAGCTTCGACCAGCGGCTCGCCGAGGCGGTTCGTGCCTATCAGCAAGTGCATGGGCTCGGCACTCCGGATGGGATCGCCGGCAGGGCGACCATCGCCTCGCTGAACCGCGGCTCAGCTTATTATGTGAAGCGTCTCGCCATCAACACGGAGCGGGCCTACCGGTTGCCCAAGACCGGGCTGTTCCCGCGCTATGTTGTCGTCGATGTCGGCGCGGCCGAAGCCTATCTCGTCGACCACGACCGAATCGTCGACGGAATGCGGGTCGTGGTCGGAGCGCCGAAAACGAAGACTCCGATGATGGCCGTCCTCCTCAAGGACGCGAAGGCCAATCCTTATTGGAACGTGCCGCCGGAACTGATCCGCTCGCTGACCGCCAAACGTATCGGGCAGCAGGGTCTCTCCTACCTCAAGGACTTCCACTACGAGGTGCTGTCGGACTGGAGCGGCAACGGAACGCCGGTCGATCCCAAGACCGTGAACTGGAAGGCGATTGCCTCGGGCACCAAGCAGCCGACGGTTCTCGTCCGCCAGCTTCCCGGGCCGTGGAATTCGATGGGCAAGATGAAGTTCGAGATGCCCAACGAATATGGCATCTACCTGCACGATACGCCCCACAAGGAGCTGTTCGGCGACACCGATCGCTGGGTCAGCAACGGCTGCATCCGGCTGGAGGACTACAAGCGCTTCGCCAGCTGGGTGTTCGGCGGCGTCCCCCAGCCGAGCGGCTCGCGCGAGCAGACCTTCCCGGTGCCGCAGCCGGTGCCCGTCTTCATCACCTACCTGACCGCGTCCGCGCGAGGGAACGGGGTCGTGTTCCGCCCCGATCCCTATGGCTGGGACACGCTGGCCATGCCGCAGATGTTCGGCTCGGAAGTCGCTTCGGCGCAGTAAGCCTCAGCGCTCGCGCGAGTAGCGGGTGAGGAGGATCGCGGTCCGCTTCGCCTGCTTGAAGATTGACGGGATGTCGACCGTCTCGCCGGGCGCGTGGCTTCCGCTTCCCGACGCGCCCATCCCGGCCAGCGAGTCGACGTCGGCGGCGACGAAGCTGATGTCGCCGGCGCCACGGTCCGAAGGCGGAAGCTCGCCCATTTCCTCCAGCCCCATGTCGCGGTTGACGCCGTTGAGCTTGGCGAGGATCGCGCGATTGCCCGCGGTCGGCGACATCGGTGGGTAGTCGCCGGGATCGAAGTCGATGATCGCGGTCGTGCCGGGCAGTCTGCGGGCGACGATCGCCTGCATCTTCGCCTTGGTGCGGTCGATCTGATCCTGGCTGAGCGCGCGCAGGTCGCCGCGGGCGATGGCGGTGCCGGCGATGATGTTGGTCTTGCCGGTCGAGACGCCTTTCAGTCCACCCTCCTGCAACTCGGCGGCCGCGCCGCCGGTCACCAGCCCGACGTTGTAGGTCAGGTTCTCCTCGGGAAGCTCGCGGCGGAATTCGTCGAGGATCCGCGACAGCTCATAGATCGCGCCATAGCCGACTCCGGGAGCGAAGATTCCACTCGAATGGCCGCTGCGGCCGCTCGCCGTCACCGTCCAGCTGCCCGAGCTCCGCCGCGCGGTCGAGCCCATATCGTGGCCATCGCGAACCGCCAGCGGTTCGAAATCGAGAGCGATGTCGGCGCGCTTGCCCTCGCGGATCAGGTCGCCGCGCGAGATCGAGATCGGGTTGCCCGCATCCTCTTCGTCGCCGCTCAGCACGACGGTAATATCGGCATTCTTGAGGGTCCCCGCCTGCTGCATTGCCCGCAATGCGGCGACGATGACCGCCATTCCACCCTTGTCGTCGCTCGAGCCCGGACCGATGCCGGTCTCGCCCTTCACTTCCCAATGCTGGAACGGCGAGGATTTCTCGAACACCGTGTCGAGGTGGCCGATCAGCAGCAGCTTTTTCCCCTTGCCCTTGTGATAGGCGATGAGATGCCCGGCGCGGTTGGCGCCACTCTCGTCCGCCCAGCGGACCTTGAAGCCGAGCGGCTCCAGTTCCTGGCGAAGCATCTCGCCGACGGCGCGGACGCCTTCGAAATTCATCGTCCCGCTGTTCTGTTCGACCCAGCGGCCGAGCATCGCGACCGTGCGGTCCTGCTCGGAATCCACCACCTGCATCATCTTCTGCTCGGCAGGCGACAACCTGGCCGATGCGGGGGCGGAGACCACGGCCAGCGCCGCAGCGAAAGCGAGCACGCAATTACGAATGACAGTCACGGCCGGGAACCTTCCTTTCGATTTTCCATCCAATCGGTCGAGGAGCGCACGGGGGGTCCCGAGACGCTCGAATGAAGGAGGATTGGAATGCGTTACAAACTGGCTGGATTCGTTGCCGCGACCGCAATGGCCGTAGCCGGAGTCGCGATGGCGGCGGACGGGCCGAACGACGCGCAGATCGCCCACATTGCCTACACCGCCGGCAACATCGACGTCGCCGCGGGCAAGCTCGCGCTGAAGAAGTCGCACAACAAGGCCGTTCGCGAATTCGCGAGCGAGATGGTCCGGGATCACAATGCCGTTAACGCAAAGGCGCTGGCGCTGGTCAAGCAGCTAAAGGTCACACCGCAGGACAATGATACGAGCAAGGCACTGACCAAGGGAGCGACCGAGGAAACGAAGAAGCTCTCCGCGCTCAATGGCGCTGCCTTCGACAAGGCCTATGTCGCCAACGAGGTCGCTTTCCACAAGACGGTCACCGGCGCGCTCAAATCGACGTTGATCCCGTCGGCTCAGAACGCGCAGCTCAAGGCGCTTTTGGAGAGCGGTCTGACGTTGTTCAACGAGCACGAGCAGCACGCCGAACATCTGGCGACGGAGCTGAAGTGATGAATTTGCGGCGGTTTGCCCCCCTGTTTGCCGCCGCCGTGTGGTCGCTGCTGCCATCAGCCCCGGCAGCAGCGGCTACGCACACCTACACGGTCGTCGTCGACAAGATGAAGTTCGGCGCGATGCCGGCGGAAGTGCACCTCGGCGACATCATCGTCTGGGACAATCGCGATTTCCTGCGCCACAGCGCGACCGACAAGGGGGTGTTCGACATCGACCTGCCGGCCGGGAAAACGGTGCGGATGCGGGTGACGAAGGCAGGGACATTCCCATTCATCTGCAAATATCACCCGGGAATGAAGGCCGTGCTAAAGGTTGAGAAATGACGGCCCAGCCACACCTCGACTATCGCGCCCTCGACGATGTCGCGCTGGCCCGGCTCTGCGTCCGGCGCGATCGGGAGGCGGTCCGGCACGTGGTCACGTCGAATAACCAGCGGCTGTTCCGCGCCGCGTGGAGCATCCTCAAGGACCGCGCCGAAGCGGAGGAAGCGGTGCAGGCCGGCTATCTCAGCGCCTTTTCCGCGCTCGACAAGTTCGAGGGACGCTCGTCGCTCAGTACCTGGCTGACCAGGATTGTCATCAACGAGGCGCTCGGCCGCCTGCGTACCCAGCGCCGCCGACGTGAGCAGCTCGAAAGCGAAGGTGTCACCTTGATGGAATCCTATCGCGACCGGCTGGCCCAGGCGTCGGCCGAACCGGCGCCCGACGTGACGGTCGCCCGCGAGCAGCTGCGCTCGCTGATCGAGAAGGCCGTCGCCGGCCTGTCCGACAATTTCCGGTCGGTCTTCGTCCTTCGCGAGATCGAGGGCCTGAGCATCGAGGACACGGCCGAAGCGCTCGGGATCCCGCCAGCGACTGTGAAGACCCGCCTGCACCGGGCGCGGGCCAAGCTGCAACAAGCGCTCGCTCCGGAAGTGAAAGACGTTTTTTCCGGCAGCTTCCCGTTTGCCGGAGCGGACTGCGCGGCATTGACGGAGCGCGTGCTGAAAGCGCTTGACTTAGCCTAAATTAACCAAAAGAACTTTCCTACAGCGAACCGATATGGTTCACAGCAGCTCGACTCGGGACGGCCAGGGAGCTGCTTCATGGACATTGACGACCTTATCGACGGGCTGATCGAACGGGAGGGCGGTTACACCAACCATCCCGCCGATCGCGGTGGCCCAACCAAATTCGGAATCACCGAGGCGACTGCCCGGGCGAATGGCTATCGCGGTGCGATGCGCGACCTGCCCCGCGACGAGGCGGCGGCGATCTACAGGCGCCTCTATTGGCTGCGTCCGAAATTCGACCAGGTGGCGAAGCGATCCCCGGCGATCGCCGTCGAGTTGTTCGACACCGGCGCGAACATGGGGCCGGCGGTTGCGGCAACCTTCCTCCAGCGGGCATTGTCGGCGCTCAACCGCGACCGCAAGGATTATCCTGATCTCGTTCCCGACGGACGCGTCGGCGCGGCGACGCTCGCTGCGCTCGACAGATTCTTGGAACTTCGGGGGAGGGGGCCGGGCGAAACCGTGCTGTTGCGTGCCCTCGATGCGCTCCAGGGCGAGCGCTATCTCCGTCTCGCCGAGCGCCGCCCAGCCAATGAGGCTTTCCTCTACGGCTGGCTCGCAAACCGGATTGGTTAACCATGAAAGCCACGAAGCGGACGAAGTGGAGGCCTCGCCTTTTTCCTTCATTGCCGGGTGACACGATGATTCAAACACAACCGCAGACTTTCGCCGAGGGTCAGCGGCTGATCTACGGCTGGCTCGCCGCCGCCGCCGGAATGTTCTGCGGAACGTGCTCGGTGCTCCTCGTGTGCTTGCTGATGTGGGGCAACTGGAGCCCGGGCGAGGAACATACGATCGTCGTCATCTTCGGTGGCGCGCTCGGCGGCTTCATCGCCGCTATGACCTCGGTAATCGTCGGCCTTCTCGTCGGTGGCCCAGTGGGGCGCTTCAAGGGCAGCGCCGGGCGCGAAGGAGTCACTCTCGAAGCCGCGGGTGACGAATGACAATCCCGAGGAGCTGGCTTTACCGGATCCTGGCGGCCGCGCTCGGAGCCGCGGCGCTGTTATGGCTTGTCCAAAGTCGCGACGGCTGGCGCGACGAGGCGCGGGCCAATGGGCAGCTGTTCCGCTCCGAACAAGCCGCGCATGGCGCAACCGTGGCCAATTACCGGGCTGCCGCCGAGCAGGCGCGCCGCGAGGACGCCGAGACCCTCGCGCGGGTCAAAGCCGAACAGGCCGAAATCAACGAAAGGACCGGACATGACTTCGAAACTCGCGTTGCTGCTGCCCGCGCTGTTGCTGAGCGCTTGCGCCAGCAAGCCGACGACGCCGCAGCCGATCCCCGCTCTGGCGGAGGCTCGCCAGTGCCCGGCTTTCCCCGCGCCGCCGGAGGAGTTGCTGAAGGCGCCGGCAAAGACGGACTTCCTCAATCCGATCGGCTCATAGCAACGGAGCAGGCAATCCAGCTCGATGAACTCATCAAATGGGTGAAGGCGCAGGGACAGGTCAAAGTCGCTCCGGCGAATTGAGCTTGCCCTGCTGGCCTCGGGGAGGCAGTTTTCGAAAAGGGGGCATGCAATGAAGCCGGACCGCCTCAACGCCTTCACCGACGGCTTTTTCGCCATCGTCATTACGGTGATGGTTCTCGAGCTGCACGTGCCCCAGGGCACGGGCTTCGATGCGCTTCGGCCAGAGCTGCCGTTGTTCGCGGCCTACGTGTTGTCCTTCATTTATGTCGGGCTCTACTGGAACAACCACCACCACATGCTGAACTCGGCGAGGCGCGTAAACGGACGGGTGCTGTGGTCGAACCTCGGGCTGCTTTTCTGGCTGAGCCTGTTCCCGTTCGTCATCCGCTGGGTCGGCGAGCGCGGAGTGACGGTTTTCCCCGTCGCCGCATTCGGCATCGTCCTGTTTATGGCCGCGATCTTCTATTGGGTGCTGGAGCGTTCGCTGATCGCCGTCGAAGGCGAGGGCTCGGACATCGCCCGGGCCGTAGGATCGAAGCAGAAGGAATGGATGAGCATGGCCGGTTACGTGCTCGGCCTCGCTGCCGACTTCCTGGCCTCGCCTTACGTGGCCGTTGCCGTCTACATCGCGGTCGCAATCATGTGGCTTATCCCGGACCGCCGATTCGAGCGTCGCTTGCAAGCCCGGTAGGCCGATCCCAAATCGCCGCTCGAAGGAGCCGCTCTTGGAACAGTATCACGGAACGACGATCCTCGGGGTCAGAAAGGACGGCAAGACCGTCATCGCCGGAGACGGCCAGGTCAGCCTTGGCAACACGGTCATCAAGCCCAATGCGCGCAAGGTCCGCAGGCTGGGCGGGAACGGCGACGTGATCGGCGGCTTTGCGGGAGCGACGGCGGACGCCTTCACCTTGTTCGAGCGGCTGGAAAGCAAACTCGAGCAGTACAACGGACAGCTGCTGCGCGCCGCGGTCGAGCTCGCCAAGGACTGGCGGATGGACAAATACCTGCGCAACCTCGAGGCGATGATGATCGTCGCGGACAAGGATTCGATGCTGATCCTGACCGGAAACGGCGACGTGCTGGAGCCCGAAGGCGGAATCGCCGCGATCGGGTCGGGCGGCAATTATGCGCTGGCCGCGGCGCGCGCTCTGACGGACTATGAGCCGGACCCGGAAGTCCTTGCCCGGCGGGCGATGGCCATCGCCGCGGAAGTCTGCGTCTTCACCAACGACCAGCTGACGGTGGAGAGGGTCGGGACCGATTGAATCCGGCTGGCTGAGCTGCCGGCTCGATGATAAAATGACGGCCGCTCGGTAACGAAACGAATCGCCGGGGTGGAGGCGATTGCGAACGGGGGTTCGTCATGAGCAGCTTCATCAGAGTCTTTTTCGTCCTCGCCGCCACGCTGACCGTCTTTTCGTTCAGTTCTCCTTCCCACGCGCAGGCGACGCGGACGTGGGTCTCGGGCGTCGGCGACGACGTCAATCCGTGCAGCCGCACGGCGCCTTGCAAGACATTCGCCGGGGCCATTTCGAAGACCGCTTCGGGCGGCGAGATCAATTGCCTCGATCCAGGCGGCTTCGGATCGGTGACGATCACCAAGTCGATCACCATCGACTGCACCGGCACGATCGGAAGCATCCTTAATTCCGGAGTCAACGGCGTCGTGGTCAACGACTCCGCCACCGCCGCTCCCAATACAATTGACGTGATCCTGCGAGGCTTGTCGTTGGACGGCGCGGGCACATCGCCGGGCCTGAACGGCGTTCGATTGGTGTCCGGCCGCTCCCTGGTGCTGGAAGATGTGTTCATCCAGAACGAGCGCGGCGGGAACGGAATCTCCCTGCAGCCGGCGGGGACTGTCGAATTCTATGCTGAAAATGTGACAGTCACGAACGGGGCGGGCGGAATCCTGATGCAGCCCACCGGCACCGGTGTTCTCCGCGCAGCGCTTCGCAACGTGCGTGTCCAGAACAATTCCGGCACTGGAATCAGAGTGGATTCGACCGGAAATACCTCTGCAAATGGCATCACCGTCGCGATCGACCGCAGCATCTCTTCCGGCAACGGGGACGGGTTCACCATCAATTCGCCACTGTCGGGAAGCCAGGCCATTGCGATGATTACCGGCTCGAGCTTCTTAGCCAACAGCAACACCGGCCTCACCGCTAACGGGCTGAATGCGCGGGTCAGGATCGCGGATTCGACGATCACGACAAACGGAACCGGCGTCTCGATCACCAACAGCGCCAACATCCTGACCTACGGGACCAATCGCCTGGACGGCAATTCCACCAACGGCGCGTTCACCGCACCGGCGATCCCGCAAAAGTGACCGCCTGATTTCCGACGGGGCTTGCGGCGCGGACGCTTGAAGCGCTGTGCCGCGGTCCCAATCTAGCCTGGAAATGAACTACCAGGCACCTCTCCCAACCACCGCCGGGGCATCCGACTTGCTGAAATCCAAGCTGACCCCGAAGGCGATCGTCGCCGCTCTCGACGAGCACATTGTCGGCCAGGACGAGGCGAAGAAGGCCGTTGCCGTCGCGCTTCGCAACCGCTGGCGGCGGCAGCAGCTTGCCCCGGAAGTGCGCGACGAGATCACGCCCAAGAACATCCTGATGATCGGGCCGACCGGCTGCGGAAAGACCGAGATCAGCCGGCGGCTGGCGAAGCTCGCCGATGCGCCGTTCGTGAAGGTCGAGGCGACCAAGTTCACCGAGGTCGGCTATGTCGGCCGCGACGTCGAGCAGATCGCCCGCGACCTGGTCGAGGAAGCGGTCCGGCTGGAGCGCGAGCGCCGCCGCGAGAAGGTCCGCCAGGCCGCCGAGGAAGCGGCGATGGACAGGCTTCTCGACGCGCTCACCGGCAAGGGGTCGAGCGCCGCGACCCGCGCAAGCTTCCGCCAGCGATTCGACGATGGGAGCCTCGACAATGCCGAGGTCGAGATCGACGTCCAGGAAGCGCCGAACATGCCGTTCGAGGTGCCGGGTATGGGCCAGGTCGGCGTGCTCAACCTTAGCGAAATGATGGGCAAGGCGTTCGGCCAGGGCGCGGCCAAGCGGCGCAAGCTCAAGGTTCCGGAGGCCTTCGCCCGCCTCACGGAAGAGGAGGCTGACAAGCGCGTCGATCCCGACGATATCAACCGTTGCGCGCTCGAGGACGCGCAGGCCAACGGGATCGTGTTCCTCGACGAGATCGACAAGATCGCGGTCAGCGACGTCCACGGCGGCTCGATCAGCCGGGAGGGCGTTCAGCGCGACCTCCTGCCGCTGATCGAGGGAACGACGGTCGCGACAAAGTACGGGCCGCTCAAGACCGACCACATCCTGTTCATCGCCTCCGGCGCGTTCCACATCGCCAAGCCCGCCGACCTGCTTCCCGAGCTTCAGGGCCGGTTGCCGATCCGGGTCGAACTTAAGGCGCTGACCGAAGAGGATTTCGTCCGGATCCTGTCGCAAACGAAGGTCAACTTGACCGCGCAATACAAGGCGCTTCTCGGCACCGAGCAGGTGACGATCGAATTCACGCAGGATGGCATCGACGGCCTCGCCCGGATCGCTGCGGAGGTGAACGATGCGGTCGAGAACATCGGCGCGCGGCGGCTGCAGACAGTGATGGAGAAGCTGCTCGAGGACGTCAGTTTCTCGGCCGAGGATCACAAGGGAGCCACGCTCACCATCGATGCCGCCTTCGTCGACAGGCAGCTGGCGGGAATCGCGAAGAACGCCGACCTCAGCCGCTACGTGCTCTAGAGCGTGCGCAGCGCGTTCTGTCGGCGGTAGCGCCAGAGCAGCCCCTGCGCGAACGGCGGCCACAAGCTTGTCTTCACGCCTGCTATCCGAAGCTTGTCGGCGGTCCAGCTGTTGCAGGTCTTAAGCGCATTGAACCGCCCGCTAGCCTGGTAAAAGGCATCGCAGCAGCCGTAACCGCGATGGGAGATCCGGATGGGGCGGCCGGCGGGGCCGGGCCGGAAATCGGCGCGGATCGCCGCCCACAGCCGGCGGTATTCCTCGGGGCGAAGCCGTATCTCCCGCTCTGCATAGGATGGGTTGGCCACCCATTCGACATGCATTACCCGCTTGCTTCCGGTGAGCGCCGCCCAGATCGTCCTCGGGCGGATGTCCCACCAGGTGGGAGTCTCGACGTAGACCTTTTCCTCGCCGGAGCCGAATGCAACCCAGTTCGCCTTCCCGGGGATAGTGGCCGTGTCGCTCTTCGGCAGCAACGGCCCCCAGTCGAGCCCCTGCGCATCGGCAGGCATCACGATGTCGGTGTGGATTCCATTGTCGGCGAGATAGATGGCGATCCCGTCTTTCGGCTCGGTCCAGCCGCGATTCACGGGGATCGACGAGCCGATCAGCGCCGCCACCATGTAAGCCGCTGGAAAGGCGAGAATCACCGTCAGGATTCGTCCCACGAGGGTCGGCTTTCGCCCGCGACGCCTGTATCTCACCCGCTTCGGCTTGCCTTCGCCCATGCGCCTGCCTAGATGCGCCTCGCCGCAAAAAACAACGGCAGTCGGGGCGTAGCGCAGCCTGGTAGCGCATCACACTGGGGGTGTGGAGGTCGCTGGTTCGAATCCAGTCGCCCCGACCATCCTTGACTTAGGAAAGTCGTCTTTCACGAATGTCCGGATCTCTT
>Ga0207678_10006858_pt1 | contig 10099 bp, 8 predicted proteins | sample KBSC63metaG_FD_184319 | JGI IMG/M metagenome (GOLD analysis project Ga0207678, IMG submission 184319) | Corn rhizosphere microbial communities from Kellogg Biological Station, Michigan, USA - KBS C6-3 metaG (SPAdes) (version 2) | ecosystem: Host-associated > Plants > Roots > Rhizosphere > Soil ...
GCCATAGGGGTCGGCACGCAGCGCCTGCAGGTGCTTCTTCACCGCCTCCAGCGCCTGCTTGCCCCCGTCGTTGCTGGCGATGGCCACCACCTGCTCGGTGGTCAAGCCATAAGGGTCGGCCCGCAGCGCCTGCAGGTGCTCCTTCATCGCCTCCAGCGCCTTCTTGCCCCCGTTGTTGCTGGCGATGGCCACCACCTGCTCGGTGGTCAAGCCATAAGGGTCGGCCCGCAGCGCCTTCAGGTGCTTCTTGACCGTCTCCAGCGCTTGCTTGCCCCCTTTGTTGCTGGCAATGGCCACCACCTGCTCGGTGGTCAAGCCATAGGGGGCAACCCGCAGCGCCTGCAGGTGCTTCTTCGCCGCCTCCAGCGCCTGCTTGCCCCCGTTGTTGCTGGCGATGGCCACCACCTGCTCGGTGGTCAAGCCATAGGGGTCGGCCCGCAGCGCCTGCAGGTGCTTCTTCGCCGCCTCCAGCGCCTGTTTGCCGCCGATGTTGCTGGCGATGGCCACCACCTGCTCCGTGGTCAAGCCACAGGGGTCGGCACGCAGCTCCTGTAGGTGCTCCTTCACCGCCTCCAGCGCCTGCTTGCCGCCGATGTTGCTGGCGATGGCCACCACCTGCCCGGTGGTCAAGCCATAGGGGTCGGCACGCAGCTCCTGAATGTGCTCCTTCACCGCCTCCAGCGCCTGCTTGCCCCCGTCGTTGCTGGAGATGGTCACCACCTGCTCGGTGGTCAAGCCATAGCGGTCGGCCCGCAGCGCCTGCAGGTGCTTCTTCACCGCCTCCAGCGCCTGCTTGCCACCGCCGTTGCTGGCGATGGACACCACCTGCTCGGTGGTCAAGTTATAAGGTTCGGCACGCAGCTCCTGTAGGTGCATCTTCAGTGCCTCCAGCGCCTGCTTGCTCCCACTGTTGTTGGCAATGGCGAAGATCTGTGCCGGAGTGAGGCTCAGAGGCGGGTTGGTAAGCACCAAACGCAAGCGGTGACAGGTTTCGATGGCCGGGCGCTCTCCGGACGCGGCGACTGAAGCAATCTGCGCCGAGGTCAACCGCAGAGGCGGCATTGCCAACTCGGCCCCCACCGATTGCGCGGAGCCTTCTTTCAGCAACGCTTCCAGCGCAAGATTGCCACTACGCCGCCGGGCAACGTTCACGATCTCGGCCCTATTCAATCCCGGTACCGCTTCGACCAGACTGTTGTATCGGTCAGCCACGACCTTGAGAGATTGGTACCGGCTGCTCATCCGGCAGATTTCTTCGTGAGTGAACCCATGCGCGACCAGGGCGGCGTGATGCTTCACGATCACGCTCCGTGACTCGGGCTTCACCTTTTTGATCTGCTTCTTCTTGTAGCCCAAGGCTTCCAACTCGTCGGCGGGCCCCTCTTGAGCGGACGAGGCCGTGGACGTGCTGGATTCGCTCGACGTGCTGGCTCCGCTCGTGGAGCTTGCGCGCGAAGCGCCTCTTACCCCCGAAGGGCCCGCCCGGTGCGACGGTCCTGCTTCTGAAGAAGCCACCGAGGGCGGCTCGCCCGCGTGCATCAGGCCCGACAGCTCTTGCATCGCTCGCCTCACCGCGTGCTCGTCTGGCGGCGTGGCGGGCTGGAGCATGGGGGAGTTCAGCAGCCCCGAGTAAGACGGCGTGCCGGGCGATGGCAGGCTCGAGCGCGGGGCCATCGAGAGCGATGTCGAGGTGCGGTGCCGCCTCGGCGGACCATCTTGCTGGGAGGTGCTTAGTGTGGCGAACCGGCCAGTGGGTGACGCGGGCTCGGCATTGCCTTGCGAAGGCAGTGGTGGGCCGCCGGCTTGTGTTCGATGGATGTGCTTCGGCATGGGAATCAAGAGCGTGGAACGGGCCAGTATGGCCGGCCATCCATCGGCTCGCCTTTGGGAGGCCGAAGCCGTAGCGCTGATTGCGAAGAGTTCGCCAGCGAGTACCTATCCATCCGCCCGTGCTGCCGATGACCGCCAGCTTTCAGTCACCTCGTTGCCTGTGCGGGTGAATTCGTCTGCAGGCACGCCGATACTGGGTTTCGCGGATCCGGTAGCCCGTGCAATGTCTGCCATGCTGGAGCGTGCTTTGGCGAATTTCAAAGGAAGCCCTCAGGAGGCAGGTCGCTGGGCAGCTGCACCCTGGCCTCGAGGACGAGGTTGTCGTTCAGCGGAACGATCTCCACGATGTCCTTGCCCGGCTGCACAACGCCGCCCACGCTGTTGGCCAGCAGCCGCTGTACGCGATCGCGCACGGGGCTCTTCACTTGAGCCTTTTCTACGCGGTCGGCCAGCGCCACAGCGCCTTCATTAAGTGCGTTGAGCTTGCCCATGACGTCGGACAGTTCCTCGTGTGCATCGTTGCGGAAGGTGAGTTCAGTTTTCTCAATTTTTCTCTGCGCTTCGCCAATGGGGCTGCCTGCACTCGGCAGCACGCCGATAGACATGGCCCACACCGTTTCCGACGGGTTGTTGGGCACCACGCGGTCGTAGACGTTCATCAAGAACATCAGGAAGGCGAGGGCGAAGACGTTGATCAGCAATGCAGCCCACAGCACGTCCCGGTATGGCATTCCAGAATCAGTGGTGAACCGCAGGCGTGCGAACTTCGGGCCTACGCGCATCGAAGCGGGAATGCGGGCGGACGAAGAGCGCCGCGCTGGCATGGCGTTGCGCCAAATCGTCATGGGCCGCAGTCAAGCGCGGATCGGGATGGATCAGATCCTTTCGCAGACGCTGCACGGTTCCCGAGGTGGAGGTGGCGAGCTTACGCTTGCGCTTGGATTGGTCATTGTCAGTAGATGTCGGCGCAGTGGACTTCGTATTGACCTCGACGGCGATCGTCGAAGTAGCGTGTGAGTGTTTCTCGCACCGTACGGAATGCAAGTTGATCCCATGGGATCTCGTCTTCGAGAAACAGGCGGGCCTCAATGGTCTCGGGGCCGGGGGCGAAGTCTGTGTCGCGCAATTCGGCACGATAGAAGAAATGAACCTGTGCTACGTGAACGACGTTGATGACCGTGAAGAGCCCGAGAAGGTCGACGCGCGCGCCGGCTTCTTCTTCCGTTTCGCGAATGGCACCTTCGGCGCTGGTCTCGCCAAGTTCCATGAAGCCCGCCGGCAATGTCCACAAGCCGTATCGCGGCTCGATGTTGCGGCGGCAAAGAAGCACCTTGTCGTTCCAGATTGGAACCGTGCCCACGACATTGATTGGGTTCTCGTAGTGGATGGTGCCGCAGACCTTGCAGATCGCGCGTTCGCGGTTGTCGTCGAGAGGTATGCCATAGGGCGCCTCGCCGCCACAGACCTTGCAGTACTTGATGCTGCGTGCTTCGAACATCGCCCCAGTTTAGCCGCGCAAGGGGTGATGCTGGCAATTCGCCGACACTGGCATGGCATCATCTTGCGAGCATCCTGGAGGCTTGATTCGTTCATGGCATATGTCATTCCCGCTCCCCGCATCGCATCGGTCCCCGTCAAGGGTGGCTCGGCTGGCGATGAGTTCCCCGTTCACCGCATCTACTGTGTCGGCCGCAACTATGTCGAGCACGCGATCGAGATGGGCCACACCGGCCGCGAGGCGCCGTTCTTTTTCATGAAGCCAGCCGATGCGGTGCTGCCGGTCATCGAAGGCCAGGTGGCCGAGATGCACTATCCGAGCCTCACGAAGAGCCTGCATCATGAGGTCGAGCTGGTGGTGGCGATCGGCAAGGGCGGCCGCGACATCCCGGCGGCTTCGGCCATGGACCATGTGTGGGGCTTTGCGGTCGGACTCGACATGACGCGTCGCGACTTGCAAAACGACATGAAGAAGCAGGGCAGGCCGTGGTGCATCGGCAAGGGCTTCGACGAGGCCGCACCCATCGGGGCCATAGTGTCAGTGGCGCATTGCAAGGTCGGTCCTGACACTCGCATTGAACTCAGAGTCAATGGTGTGGTGCGGCAGACAAGCACCCTCGGCAAGCTGATCTGGAGCATTCCCGAGATCATCGAGCAGGTGTCGCAGGCGTGGGAGCTGGCGCCAGGGGATTTGATATTCACGGGGACGCCGGAAGGTGTTGCCGCCGTGGTGGAAGGAGACACGCTGAGCGCCCGCATCGATGGCGTCGGCGGTCTGGAACTCAAGATCATCGGAGGCTGATGCCGTGGCTTTGCAGCTCTACAACTATTTCCGCTCATCCGCTTCATACCGGGTCCGTATCGCGCTGGCCCTTAAAGGTCTGAGCTATGACTACGTCCCCGTGCACCTGCTCAAGAACGAGCAGCTCAAGCCGCCGTTTTCCGACATCGCGGCGGCCAAGCTCGTGCCGCTTCTGAAAGACGATGATCACCTTTTGACCCAGTCGCTCGCGATCATCGAATACATCGAAGAAACGCATCCCGAGCCTCGTCTGTTGCCAGGTGACGCCTTCGCCCGGGCGCGCATTCGCGGCCTTGCGCTCGACATCGCTTGCGAGATTCACCCGATCAACAATTTGCGAGTGCTGCGCTATCTTGTACAGGAGATGAAGATCAGCGACGACGACAAGAACCGCTGGTACCGGCATTGGGTAGAGACGGGACTGGACACGGTGGAGCGGCAATTGGCCAGCAGCAAAGACACCGGCCGCTTCTGCCATGGCGACTCGCCAACGCTGGCCGACTGCGTTCTTGTGCCGCAGATCTTCAACGCGCAGCGCTTGGACTGCCGCCTCGACCATGTACCGACGGTCATGCGTATCCACGACGAGTGCATGAAGCACGAGGCCTTCATCAGCACGCAGCCCTCGGCCTGCCCTGATGCATCCTGATTGGCTCATTCCCGATTGGCACGCCCGAGGTGTCGGTGCTGTGATGACCACGCGCCGCGGCGGCTTCAGCCAGCCGCCTTTCGACAGCATGAACATCCGTGGCGGGATCGGTGACGATACGCAGGCGGTGCATGACAACCAGCGCCTGCTGGCTGAGGCCATGGGCGTAACGCCGGTGTATTTGAATCAGGTGCATGGGACGACTGTCGTGCGCCTCACGGCTGCGGATCTGAAGTCTGGGGCGCCAATCCATACGGCGGATGCGAGCGTCACGACCGAACATGGCATCGCCTGTGCTGCGCAGGTGGCCGATTGTCTGCCCGTGCTGTTTGCGGCGCCGGGTGCTGTGGGTGCAGCGCACGCCGGATGGCGTGGCCTGGCTGGCGGCGTGCTTGAGGCTACGGTGAAGGCGGTGTGTGAAGCGACTGGATGTCAAGCTGGCCAGGTGCAGGCATGGCTGGGTGCATGCATAGGCCCGAAGCACTTCGAAGTGGGCACTGATGTCCTCGAGGCTTTCCAGGTAAATCCGTTGAAGGGCTCACCGCGGTTCCGAGCGCACGCTGGCGGCAAATGGGTGGCCGATCTGCCCGGACTGGCCCGAGACCGCCTCGCCCGACTTGGCCTGGCCTCAATCAGTGGCGGGCATTGGTGCACGGCCGACGACCCGGCCAGGTTCTTCTCATATCGCCGCGACCGGACGACGGGGCGGATGGTCGCCGTCGTCTGGCTGCATTAGTCCGCCCATGGGCAGGATGAAATCCGGGGTCTTCCATTGGGTGCGATTCAAACTGATGTGAAGTCATCAACACCCGTTCGCCCTGATCCTTCGATACCTCAGGACAGGGTCGCTTCGCGATCGAAGGGCTTGTGGAGCGTCGGGATGGGGCTCCGATACCTCAGAGGCTGAGAGTTTTTCGATCATGCCCGCTCATCACGCCAAAAGACACCTGCTCGTCGTTGCAAATGCTCGCCATAGCCACGCTATGGCTGCGCTTTGCGCCTAGATCAGGCGCCTTTTGACGTGCTGCTCGGACACGCTCGAAAAACTCTCAGCCTCTCAGCCTGAGCGGAAATCGGTGTCCGCATCCCTGAAGCGTACACATCAGTTTGAATCGCACCCTTTTCCATTCGCGAGTGCCCGATCCAAGGTTCATCCGTGCGAATCCTTATTCTTGTCAGCCGCGTCTTCCGGCTGTTGCGCTGCTTCCTCTGCCTCCAGGGCCCGCTGCACATGTCTTCGGTGCGGCGTCCGCATGAGGTACATGACGATGGACAGCGGCAATACCCCGTACAGCAAAAAGGTGAACAACGCGCCCAGAACGGTGCCGTTGGAGCTCGTCGCTTCAGCGACGGCCATCATCAACACCACGTATATCCATGCGACCGCTACGAGATACATGCCAAATTGTGAAAAGCAAAACTACAATATGAAAAATTTTGGATCACGACACCGCCGCCGACTCGACATCATCAACTGGGTCGTCAACAGATTCATGAACGGCGTACAACGTGAATCACATCACATTCCGACCCTGAAGAAGCGAGCAGACGAGTGAGCAGCAATGAGACAGCAGCCCAGGCAGACGCCGCCATGGGCTCACTCCCCGAATTTGACGAATCCGCCCGCGCATTCGGCTCAAACGTTGGCGAAATCTTTAAATCCATGTCCGGTCTGAGCCTTCCGCTCCCCGCCGTGAGCCAGGTCCAGTCCGAATACCTCCGTCAGGCGACAGACCTCTGGAATCAGTCGCTCCAGCGCCTGCAAGCCCCCGCAAAGAGCGAGACCAAGTCAAAGGCAAGCATCGGCGACCGTCGCTTCGCCGCGCAAGACTGGATCGACAACCCCGGCGCCGCCTACATGGCGCAGATGTACCTTCTGAACGCTCGCACGCTGCTGCAATTGGCAGAACAGGTCGAGGGCGATGAGAAGACCAGGCAGCGCATTCGCTTCGCCGTACAACAGTGGATCGAAGCGGCTTCCCCCAGCAATTACCTTGCACTTAATCCCGAGGCCCAGCGCAAGGCGCTCGAAACCAAGGGCGAAAGCATCGCCCAGGGCCTGCAGCACCTTCTCAAGGACATCCAGCAAGGCCATGTTTCGCAGACGGACGAAAGCGTCTTTGAAGTGGGGCGCAATGTTGCGACGACCGAAGGGACGGTGGTGTTCGAGAACGAGCTGTTCCAACTCATCGAATACAAGCCACTGACCCCCAAGGTGCACGAAAAGCCGATGCTCTTCGTACCGCCTTGCATCAACAAGTTCTACATCCTCGACCTGCAGCCGGAGAACTCGTTCATCCGCTACACGGTGGAGCAGGGACATCGCCTCTTCGTGATGAGTTGGCGCAATGCCGACGACAGCATGCATCAGCTCAGCTGGGACGACTACATCGAGGAAGGCCCTGTTCGTGCGATGCACGTGGTGCAGGACATCACCGGCGCGGACACGATGAACACGCTGGGCTTTTGCATCGGCGGCACCATCCTTGCAACCGCCCTTGCGGTGCTGGCGGCCCGCGGAGAAAAGCCCGCGGCCAGCATGACGCTGTTGACTACCTTCCTCGATTTCGAAGAGACCGGTGTGCTTGATCTCTTCATCGACGAGGCCGCCGTTCAAATGCGCGAGATGACCATCGGGGCTGCGAGCCCGAACGAGGGCGGTCTGCTCAAGGGGGGCGAACTTGCATCGACCTTCAGCTTTCTGCGTCCGAATGACCTGGTGTGGAACTACGTGGTCGGCAACTATCTCAAGGGCGAAACGCCGCCGCCCTTCGACCTGCTGTACTGGAACAGCGACAGCACCAACTTGCCGGGCCCCATGTTCTGCTGGTATCTGCGCAACACCTACCTCGAGAACAACCTCATCGAGCCGGGCAAGCTCACGGTGTGCGGCGAAGCGCTCGACCTGCGCCTGGTCGACACGCCGGCCTATATCTATGCCTCGAAGGAAGACCACATCGTTCCCTGGGATGCCGCCTACCGCAACACGCAGGTGCTCACGGGCAAGAAGCGCTTTGTGTTGGGTGCGTCCGGTCACATCGCCGGCGTGATCAACCCGCCTGCCAAGAAGAAGCGTAGCCACTGGATCAGCACCGCCCTGCCATCCAAAGCCGACGCCTGGTTCGACAAGGCAGGTGAACACCAGGGAAGCTGGTGGCCCGACTGGGCCGAGTGGCTCAAGGGCCATGCCGGCAAACAAATTGCAGCGCCAAAGACACCGGGCAACCGGCAATACAAAGCCATCGAACCCGCACCCGGGCGCTACGTCAAGCAAAAGGCCTGATGTTTTCGACGCCCTTCGTTTTCTCTCTCATTCTTGAATCTTGGAGACTGACATGACCGATATCGTGATCGTTGCCGCAGCACGGACCGCAGTGGGCAAGTTTGGGGGCACCCTGGCCAAGACGGCAGCATCGGAACTGGGTGCTGCAGTAATTACCGACCTGCTCAAGCGGGCCAAGTTGAGCGGCGAGCAGATCAATGAGGTGATCCTTGGTCAGGTGTTGACGGCTGGCGTGGGTCAGAACCCCGCCCGGCAGGCAGGGATCAAGGCCGGCTTGCCCAGCGGCGTGCCGGCGATGACCATCAACAAGGTCTGCGGCTCGGGCCTGAAGGCCGTGATGCTGGCCGCGCAGGCCATTCGCGACGGGGACTCAGAAATCGTCATCGCCGGTGGCCAGGAAAGCATGAGCATGTCGCCGCATGTCCTGCCGAATTCGCGCGACGGCCAGCGCATGGGCGACTGGAAGATGGTCGACACGATGATCAATGACGGCCTGTGGGACGTCTTCAACCAGTACCACATGGGCATCACGGCTGAGAACGTGGCCAAGAAATATGAGATCAGCCGCGAAGCGCAGGATGCACTCGCGCTTGGCTCGCAGCAAAAGGCTGCGGCGGCGCAGGACGCCGGCAAGTTCAAGGACGAGATTGTTCCCTTCGTCATTCCGCAGAAGAAGGGCGACCCTGTCGTCTTCGACAAGGACGAATACATCAATCGCAAGACCAATGCTGAAGCGCTTGCTGGCTTGCGTCCGGCCTTCGACAAGTCGGGCAGCGTCACGGCAGGCAATGCCTCGGGCTTGAACGATGGGGCCGCGGCCCTCGTGGTCATGACGGCGAAGAAGGCCGATCAGCTCGGCCTGTCGCCGTTGGCCCGCATTGCGAGTTACGCTTCCGCGGCCCTCGACCCGGCCTACATGGGCATGGGCCCGGTGCCGGCCTCCCAGCGCGCGCTGCAGCGTGCCGGCTGGAAGGCGGCTGACCTCGACCTGCTCGAGATCAACGAAGCCTTTGCCGCGCAAGCCTGCGCTGTGCACAAGGAAATGGGCTGGGATACGAGCAAAGTGAATGTCAACGGCGGTGCGATCGCCATCGGACACCCGATCGGTGCGTCGGGTGCGCGCATTCTGGTGACGCTGCTGCACGAAATGCAGCGCCGCAATGCCAAGAAGGGCATCGCCTCGCTGTGCATCGGCGGCGGTATGGGAGTTGCGTTGACGGTCGAACGGTAACACTCGAAGACCATTCCTCGGGGGAACCCGATTGACCAGGATGCCCCAGGCGACGAGGCTTGGGGTGCTAAGCACACAAGAGAATTGAAGGAGAGAAAAGATGGCCCAGAAAGTAGCGTACGTGACCGGTGGGATGGGTGGTATCGGAACCACCATGTGCCAACGTTTGCACAAAGATGGATTCAAGGTGATCGCCGGTTGTGGCCCGAGCCGCGACTTCAACAAGTGGCTCGATGAACAGAAGGCGCTCGGCTTTACCTTTTATGCCTCGGTCGGCAATGTCGGTGACTGGGATTCGACCGTCGCGGCTTTCCAGAAGACCAAGGCCGAACACGGCGCCATTGACGTGCTGGTGAACAACGCTGGCATTACCCGCGACGGCATGTTCCGCAAGATGAGCCGTGCCGACTGGGATGCGGTGATTGAAACCAACCTCACCAGTCTCTTCAATGTGACCAAGCAGGTCATCGAAGACATGCTGGAAAAAGGCTGGGGTCGCATCATCAACATTTCATCAGTGAATGGCGAGAAGGGCCAGTTCGGGCAGACGAACTACTCGGCGGCCAAGGCCGGCATGCACGGCTTCACGATGGCGCTGGCCCAGGAAGTCGCGAACAAGGGCGTCACGGTGAACACCGTGAGCCCGGGCTACATCGCCACCGACATGGTCAAGTCCATCCGCCAGGACGTGCTCGACAAGATCGTCGCCGGCATCCCCGTCAAACGCCTCGGCACGCCGGAGGACATCGCGTCCATCGTCGCGTGGGTCGCGTCCGACGAATCCGGTTTCGCGACCGGGGCCGATTT
>Ga0207678_10006859_pt1 | contig 10099 bp, 10 predicted proteins | sample KBSC63metaG_FD_184319 | JGI IMG/M metagenome (GOLD analysis project Ga0207678, IMG submission 184319) | Corn rhizosphere microbial communities from Kellogg Biological Station, Michigan, USA - KBS C6-3 metaG (SPAdes) (version 2) | ecosystem: Host-associated > Plants > Roots > Rhizosphere > Soil ...
GCGTTGGCAGCACCGCGCCCTTCGTCGGCCTCTTCGGCACGGTGTGGGGAATCATGTCGGCGATGAAGGACATCAGCCGCCTCGGCAATGCGTCCATCGACGTCGTGGCAGGGCCGATCGGTGAGGCGCTCGTGGCCACGGGCATCGGCATCGCCGTGGCGATTCCCGCGGTGCTGGCCTTCAACTTCTTCGTGCGCCGCGTGAAATCCGTCACCGCAGATCTCGATGATTTCGCCAACGACTTCCTGAATCTCGCGCAGCACGCCGTGCTGCGCGCCGAGCGGCGCCCGCAGGAAGTGCACCGCCTGCAACCCGTTGTCGTCGGCAACCGGAGCTGAAGCCATGGCCGTATCCACTTCCGAGGACAGCGAGGTCCTCAGTGAAATCAACATCACGCCGCTGGTCGACGTCATGCTGGTGCTGCTCGTCGCCTTCGTCATCACCATCCCGGCGCTGACCAATGCAATTCACGTCAATCTTCCGCGCACGGTGCAGACCACGCCGCCCGAACAGCAAAAGGCGATCACTGTGACTGTCGACACCACCGGCGCGATCTTCTTCGATGACGTGCGCGTGGCCCAGGAAGACCTGGCGCAGCGCATCTCGGATATCGTCAAGGCCGAGGAATGCGACCCGTCGTGGATCGAGCTCGAAGTGACCGAGACGAGCCTGCTGCACGACCTCGACGCGATTCGCAAGGTCCTCCACCAGTTGCGCGACGAAGGGTTCACGGTGGCGATCGACGACTTCGGCACCGGCTACTCGTCGCTGACGCACCTGAAGCACTTCCCGATCGACACGCTGAAGATCGACATCTCGTTCATCGCCGACCTCGAGACCGACCCCGGCGACGCCGCGATCACCGAGGCGATCATCGGCCTGGCGCGCGGTCTCGGCCTCAAGGTCGTCGCCGAAGGCGTCGGCACGAAGGAGCAGCTCGAGTTCCTCGACGTGCGCGGCTGCCACTACTTCCAGGGGTACTGGGTGAGCAAGCCGTTGCCGGCCGATTCGTTCGTCGAGTTCGTCACGCGGAAGGCCGATGCGACCAGCCGGCCGCGCAAGGTGGGGCGCCGCGGCCGCAGCTAGCTACAGCGTTGCAAGCCAGCTCTCCAGCGCCTGCGCCGCCGTCTTCCACTTCCGCTCCAGCATCAGCATGTGCGCGAGCCCCGGCAGGAGCGTCGGGGCCACGCCATGGTGCCGGGCCGTGGCGCGCACGTCGTCCGGCACCGAGATGCGGTCCCCTTCGGCGCCCATGACGAAAACCGGCCGGCTGTTCGAGCCCGGCAGCGCCCAGTGCAGCCGCAATGACAGGTCGAACAGCGCACGGGGGGATTCGGCGTTGAGGTGCGCCGGCGCCTCGGCCAGGATCTCCGGCGCGACGTCCTCGCTGAAGTAGTAGGGCTGCAGCGCGGCGAGCACCGTCGCGGACATCCGGGTGGGATCGAGCGCGTTCATCTGCAGCAAGTAATCGGGATTGCCGGCGGCAAGCCGCGCGGCCATCGTCAGGAGTCCCGCCGGCGGGACAGGCGCCAGCAGCGCCGCGCCGCGCACGGGCCGCTTGGCGACGATGCGCTCGACGATGGCGGCGCCCATCGAATGGCCCACGAACACCGGCGCCGCGTCCAGCAGCCCCGCGACGTGCTCGACGTCGGCTTCGTAGTCCTCGAGGCCCGCGACGACCAGCGATTCGGCGCCGCCGCTCCTGCCGTGGCCCCGCAGGCTGAGCGCGTACGACGGATAGCCGCGGCTCGCGAACCAGGGGAGGAAGTACGGCTCCCAGCACCACGCGTCGCAGTAGCCGCCGTGCACGAACACGAGCGGCGGCTTGCGCGTGCGCGAAGCGGGCAGCCGCCGGCGGATCTCGAGGTTGGGTTCGGCGGGAAGCACGGAGCGATGGTAGTCCAGGTGGCGTGAGAAAATGCGCCCAGCGGCGGCCCGCATTTGCGCCGAACGCGGCTTTTCGCTCTCAACGTGACCGTTCCCCCTGCCTCGCCCGTGTACGATCCCGGCTGCCGCCGCTGTCCGCGGCTGGCCGCGTTCCTCGACGAAGTGAAGGCCGTGCACCCGTCGTACTGGTGCCGGCCGGTGCCGCCCCTCGGCGATCTCGCCGCCAGGCTGGTGATCGTCGGCCTCGCCCCCGGCATGCATGGCGCCAACGCGACCGGCCGCCCGTTCACCGGCGACTTCGCGGGCATCCTGCTGTATTCGACGCTGCACGCCTACGGCTACGCGTCGTCGCCGCATTCGCGCACGCAGCACGACCCGCTGACGCTCGTCGACTGCCGCATCACCAATGCCGTCAAATGCCTGCCGCCGCAGAACAAGCCCACGCCGGCGGAGGCGAAGACCTGCAACACCTATCTCGCCGCGGATCTCGCCCACGTGCCGGCCGGCGGCGCGATCCTGGCGCTCGGACGCATCGCGCACGACGCCACGCTGAAGGCGCTTGGCCGCGCGCCGTCGGCGCTTGCATTCGGCCACGGCCAGCGCCATCTGCTGGACCGCGGCATCGCGCTCTTCGACAGCTATCACTGCAGCCGCTACAACACCAACACGCGCCGCCTCACCCCTGCCATGTTCCACGCCGTCTTCGACGCCGTCCGCGCGCACCTCGATCCCGGCAGCGCGCGATGACGAAGGTGCCGCAGCGCTTTTCGCGCGCCCGCGCCGAGACGGCGGCCGTGTCCCCGTTCGATCCGCACGAGCTGCTCGCGTCGCTGCCGCATCTTCCGGGCGTGTACCGGATGTTCGACGCCGAGGGCAGGGCGCTGTACGTCGGCAAGGCGCGCGACCTCAAGAAGCGCGTGTCGAGCTATTTCCAGAAGACCGGGCACGAGCCGCGCATTGCCGCGATGGTGGCGCAGGTCGCCAGCGTCGAGACCACCGCGGCCCGCTCCGAAGGCGAGGCGCTGCTGCTCGAGAACAATCTGATCAAGGCGCTCGAGCCGCGCTACAACATCCTCTTTCGCGACGACAAGAGCTACCCGTACGTCTGCATTTCCGGCGACGCGTTTCCCCAGCTTCGCTTCCACCGCGGCGCGCTCGACCGGCGCCACCGCTACTACGGCCCATTCCCCAGCGCCGGGGCGGTGCGCGAAGGCATCGGGCTGCTGCAGAAGGTGTTCCAGCTCCGCACGTGCGAGAACACCGTCTTCGCGAACCGGTCGCGGCCTTGCATGCTGCACCAGATCCAGCGCTGCACGGCGCCGTGCGTCGGCCTGGTGTCCGAGGCCGATTACGCGGACGACGTGCAGGGCGCCATCCTGTTTCTCGCGGGGAAGACCGACGAGGTGCTGGCGCAGCTCAAGCGGCAGATGGACGCCGCCGCGCAGGCGCTCGAGTTCGAGCGCGCCGCGCGGGTGCGCGACAAGATCACGCGCCTGCAGCAGCTCCAGTCGCGCCAGTTTGTCGAGAGCGCCACGGCCGGCGACATCGACGTCGTGGCGGCGACGGTCGAGCAGGGCCTCGTCGCGGTCAACGTGGTGATGATCCGCGGCGGGCGGCACGTCGGCGACCGCACGTTCTTCCCGCGGCAGGCGGAGGTGTTCGAGCCCAGCGAGGCCGTGCCGGCGTTCCTCGCGCAGCACTACGTCGAGCGGCCCGTTCCGCCGACGATCATCGCGCCCGACGCCGGCGACGTCGCCGCGCTGGCGGAAGTCCTGTCGCTGCAGTCGCAACGCAAGGTCGAGATCGTCACCAATCCCGGCGGCGAGCGCCGCGTGTGGCTGACGATGGCGCTGCAGAACGCCACGCTCGCCATCCGCCAGCGGCTGGCGCAGAAGGCCACGCAGGAGGAGCGGCTCGCGGCGCTGCAGGAGGCGGTGGGGCTGCCGCCGTCGGCGCAGCGCATCGAGTGCTTCGACGTCTCGCACACGATGGGCGAAGCCGCCGTGGCGTCTTGCGTCATCTTCGACCGGCTGGCGATGCAGACGTCCGAGTATCGCAAGTTCAACGTCACGCCCGCGCAGGCCGGCGACGACTACGCCGCGATGCGCGAGGCGCTGTCGCGGCGCTGCGCCCGCATCGTCGCCGGCGAATATCCCGCGCCGGATCTGCTGGTGATCGACGGCGGCAAGGGTCAGGTCAGCGTGGCGGCGCAAGTGCTGGCTGACACCGGTTTGCACACGACGCCGCTGATCGGCATCGCCAAGGGCCCCGAGCGGAAGGCCGGCCAGGAGGACATCGTGTTCCCCGACCGGGAAGCCGTGCTGAACCTCCCGTCCGACAATCCCGGGCTGCACCTGCTGCAGCAGATCCGCGACGAGGCGCATCGATTCGCCATCCAGGGCCACCGGGCGCGGCGCGCCAAGACCCGCAACACCTCATCGCTGGAGGATATTCCCGGCGTGGGCGCGACCAAGCGCAAGGCGCTGCTCGCGCACTTCGGCGGCCTCCGCGGCCTGCAGTCGGCGAGCGTCGATGATCTCGCCCGCGTGCCGGGAATCAGCCGGGCGCTGGCCGAGCGGATCCACGGCACGCTCCACTGAGTGTGCGCGCGCGCCGTGGCGGGGCGGCAGGGTAGAATGCCCTTCGCTTCGGACGCGGCGTCGCGTAACCGGGCCCCGAACGATGGTCTTCAATCTTCCGATCGCGCTGACGTGGCTGCGGATCATCCTGATTCCGGTCTTCGTCGCCGTCTATTACCTGCCCGACGCCTGGCTCACGCCGGTGGCCAAGAACTGGACCGCGATGTCGGTGTTCGCCGTCGCCGCGATCACCGATTGGCTCGACGGATTCCTTGCGCGCAAGCTGGGAGAGACGAGCGCGTTCGGCGCCTTCCTCGACCCCGTCGCCGACAAGCTGATGGTGGCGGCGGCGCTGATCCTGCTGGTCCAGCTCGGTCGCGCGGAGGCATATCTCGCGATCATCATCATCGGCCGCGAGATCGCCATTTCGGCGCTGCGCGAATGGATGGCGCAGATCGGGCGGTCGCGCAACGTCGCGGTGGCCTTCATCGGCAAGATCAAGACCGTGGCACAGATGACGTCCCTCATCGCCTTGTTGCTCTGGGAGCCGCTGATTCCCGGCGTATCCACGCCGCTGCTCGGCACGATCGCGCTGTGGGTGGCGGCGGTGCTCACACTGTGGTCGATGTTCCACTACCTGCGGCTCGCCGCGCCGCACTTTCGCAACGCCGGCGCGCCGCTCGACGCCGATTCTCGGATCCGGATGCCGGCGCCGGGTCCGGATTCGGGCTTCCCGCCACACTGATTCCAGCTTGCTACAGTCCCGCGTCAAGCGCGGTTTGACCCGCATTTGCCGGAAACGCTATAATTTAGGGCTTCCTTTTCCCCGATAGCTCAGTTGGTAGAGCGACGGACTGTTAATCCGCAGGTCCCTGGTTCGAGCCCAGGTCGGGGAGCCAAAGAACGTTCCAGTACTCATCGGTCGCGCCCCTCGCTCGCAGGGGCCTTCGGCGGTGCGCAGCCTGCCGTCGCGCCGCTGCACGAATGTCCAGGGCACAACGCCACGTGACGCTGGCGCAGAGTCGGATCAAACTGTAGTCGAATTCAATTTTTCGCATTCATCGGAGTCGAAATGAGCCACGCGTCGATGCTGAAGGCCAGACGGCAGCACCAGAAAACAAGAAATCTTCTCGACGTCGCGGCCAAGGGGGCCAAACGTCTGGCGAAACAGGCGTTGGCGGGGCCGGTCGTGAAGAAGGAGAAAGTGAAAAAGACAAAGCCGCCCAAGGAGGAGCTTGGTATTCAGGACGCGAAGAAGGGCAGCGCGGGTGCGGAGCAAAAGGGCGCGTCCTAGCATTCTCGTCACCCGGACGGATATCCAATACTTTTGCCGCTCGCGGTATCCCTGTGATCGCTGACACGCCCGAATCTCGCTGCAAGGCGCAGCTCGATGCATTACTTCTGGCGCTGCCCGGAGTAAGCGCGCGAACCATCAACCACCTTGACGCGTACTTCGTCAGCGACAAGATGTTCGCGTGCATCAGCGGCAAGGGCGTAGGCTTGCGCCTGCCGGTGGCGACGGCGATCGAGCTGCAATTCTCGCGTGACGATGTCGTTCCCTTCCAGCCTGGCGGCATGGCGAGCACGCGAGAATGGATACAGATCGACCGGGCGCACGCCGCTGATTACCCGAAGGATTTGGCGCTTTTCCAGGCGTCGATCGATTTCGTCAAAGGTGGACGCCGCTGAAGCAGGGGATCATCTGATGCTCCTTCCGCCCATCGAGCCGATGCTCGCCAAGGTCGCCGAGCAATTGCCCAACGGTAGTAGCTACCTGTACGAGCCGAAGTGGGACGGATTTCGTGCAATCGTATTTCGCGGCCCGGATGACGTCTATATCCAGAGCCGTGACCTGAAGCCATTCGATCGCTATTTTCCAGAGCTGAGCCGCGCGCTGCTTGACCTCCTGCCGTCGGGCTGCGTCGTCGATGGCGAGATCGTCATCGTAACGGCCAACGGTCTCGACTTCGACGCGCTGCAGCTTCGGCTGCATCCAGCGGCGTCGCGGATCGAGAAGCTGTCGAAGACGATCCCCGCATCGTTCGTTGCGTTCGACGTCCTCGCCGTGGACCACGAGAGCGTCATGACGTCTGCACAGAGCGAGCGGCGCGCGATGCTCGAAGGGTTGCTTCATTCGGCCCAGCCGCCGCTCTACGTCACGCCTGCGACGCGCGACCACGACGTGGCAGTGACCTGGCTCGCACAGTTTGAGGGCGCCGGGCTCGACGGCGTGATCGCAAAGCCGCTCGATTCGGCTTACCTCCCCGGCAAGCGCACAATGCTCAAGATCAAGCACATCCGCAGCGCGGACTGCGTCGTCGCCGGGTTTCGCTGGTACAAGGACTCGACCGACGCGGTAGGCTCGCTCCTGCTCGGACTCTATGACGGAGACGGCGTGCTGCATCATGTTGGCGTGACATCAGCGTTCACCATGGCGGTGCGCAAGAGCCTCGCACGCGAACTCCAGCCGCTGCGCCGGAAAGCCATCGACGGCCATCCGTGGGCGCAATGGCGGAGTGAAGACGCGCATGCATCCACGCGCATGCCCGGTGGAAAAAGCCGCTGGACCGGCGGCAAGGATCTGTCCTGGGAACCGCTACGACCAGAGCGCGTGGCCGAGGTCAGGTACGATCACCTGCAGGGTGACCGCTTCCGCCATGCAACGCATTTTCTACGCTGGCGCCCGGATAAGCCGCCCCACGATTGCCGCTACGACCAGCTCGAGGTCACGACCCCTTTCGCCTTGAAGAAGGTCTTTGCGGAGGCGGTGAAGTAGTTTCCGAAACGGCTGTTGCAGGTCGGGCTCTGGCGCGCTTGGACGGCTGCACGCGCGGCGGCTCGCCCGCGCGCTTGGCATACTGTGGTGGCCACGGTGCATCGCCCTGGCCGTCGCGCTCCTGGCGCCGCGACAGCTCCAGCACGCTCTCCAGCGAGCTGGCGTGCGCGTCGATGTCGCGATGCCGGTCGCCGACAAGCGCATAACGCGCTTGCATCGTCACGATCGTGAACTCGGCAGGATCGGCGCTGGAAACCTCGCTCCAGTCAAGCGGCGCGGAAACGCGCGCGTCGGGGGTGGGGCGTATCGAATAGGCACCGGCTACCGTACGATCTCTTGCGTTCTGGTTGTAATCCAGGAATACGCCGTGGCGTTCCTCCTTCCACCACTTGCTGGTGGCGAGTGCAGGAACGCGACGCTCAACCTCGCGGGCCAGCGCCAGCGCAGCACGGCGCACCTCGTCGTGCGTCCATTGCTGCTTGATGCGCACGAGCACATGCAGGCCGCGCTTGCCCGAGGTCTTCGGCCACCCGATGAGATCGAATTCCCGCAGTGTCGCATCGACCACTCCAGCGACGTCGAGAACCTGCGACCACGGAACGCCGGGAACGGGATCGAGATCGATGCGCAACTCGTCCGGATGGTCGAGGTCGTCCGCGCGTACAGGATGCGGATGCAACTCCAGGCACGCCAGGTTTGCCATCCATGCAAGGTCAGACGCGTGCCGCGGCACGACCTCGTCGGCGCTTCGTCCCGACGGAAAGCGAATCGTAACCACTTCGACCCACGGCGGGTGATCTTTCGGCGCACGCTTCTGGAAAAAGAATTCCTGCCCGATGCCGTTGGGATAGCGAACGAGAATATTGGGACGATCCCCCGAGCCGCGCAGCGCACCGTCGGCGACAGCGAGGTAGTAATTCACGACATCCAGCTTGGTGTACCCGGTCTGAGGAAAAAGAACCTTCCCAGGATTGGTGATAACGACGTCACGGTCGTTGATGCGCAACGTTTCCACATTCGCCGATAGTGAAGGCATAGAGATAGCTTGCTTTTTACAGGCTGGCTTCGAGCATCGCTTCGTAATCGGTGTCGCATGCAACGCGCGGGTTGGTCCGGTGGCTGTGGTCCTTCAGGGCGCCCCGGACGATGTCGGGGAACATCGCGCGCGTCACGCCCAGTTGGGCCAAGCCCGTCGGCAAGCCGAGCCGCTCGGTCATGGCGCCCACGGACGGGCCCACCTCGTCCCCGCTGGCCAAGCCCATCGCCTTGGCCATGCGGTCGAGCTTGTCCTCCTTGCGCACAGACGCGGCCGCCTGGTTGAATGCGACCACGGCCGGCAGGAAGATCGCGTTCAGCGTGCCATGATGCAGCCGCGGATCGATGCCGCCGAGCGAGTGGCTCAGGCTGTGCACGCATCCGAGCCCCTTCTGGAACGCCAGCGCGCCTTGCATCGACGCGCTCATCATGTTCAGCCGCGCGTCGCGGTCCCCGGGCTGGCGCGTCGCGCGCTCGATGTGGCGCCAGGCGCGCCACAGCCCATCGAGCGCGATGCCGTCCGCGGGCGGATTGAAGGCGGGCGACAGGAAGGTCTCGATGCAATGCGCGATGGCATCCATCCCCGTGGCCGCCGTCAGCGCCGGCGGCAGGCCCAGGGTCAGTGCCGGGTCGCAGATCGCGACCTTGGGCACGACGAAGGGCGAGATCACGCCGACCTTGCGGCCATCGTCGAGGATGAGGATCGCGCCCCGGCCCACTTCGCTGCCGGTGCCGGCGGTCGTCGGGACGGCGATGACGGGGGCCGTGCGGGAGGTGATGCGATCGGCCCCGCCTTCGATCACGGCAAAGCTTTGCAGCGGGCCGTCGTGTGTCGCGCAGACGGCGACGCCTTTGGCGAGATCGATGGACGAGCCGCCGCCCACGGCGACGATGCCATCGCAGCCGCCCTTCATGTACGCGCGCACCGCCTCGCGCACGGCAGCCTCGTTCGGGTTCGGCGGAGTGCCGTCATAGATGGCAACGGTGCTCGCATGCGCGAGCGCGTCGAGGACGTTATCGATGATGCCGGCCGCCTTCACGCCCCGGTCCGTCACGATCAGCGGGCGGCGGATGCCGACCCGTTCGCACTCCTGCTTGAGCAGGCTGATGGCGCCGAACTCGAACTGGATCCGGGTGATGTAGTTGATGAGGGCTATGGCAATGCGTGCAATGAGCATTGGTTATAGCACCGGGCGGCCGAGATCACCACCGCTGGCCGCTTCCGGTCCCTTCGACCATCGCTTGGCGAGTGCGTCGAACGTCCGATCGGATGCTCAGGACCGGCGATGGACCAATTCGTCGATCAGCAGTTTCGCGACGGGCTGGACCGGCGCCCCCTTGCGGGTGACGAGCTCATAGGGTTCGCTTCGCGACGCCAGGGCCAGCGGCAGGATGCACGACATCTGCTGGTGCGCGAAGAACTGCGCGACTTCGATCGACACCAGGGCCACGAAGGACGGATTGGCCTGCAGCAGCGCCAGCGTCGCAAAAGCGGAGGTCGTCTCGAGCAGGTGCTGCGGGAACCGGATCTCGCAGTCGCGGAATTCGCGTTCGAGCAAGAGCCGCATCGGCATGTTCGCGCGGTACACCACCCAGCGGTAGGGCGCCAGCTCTTGCAGGGTGAGCTCCTTCGCGTGCCGCAGCGGATGGCCGACGTTGGCGATGACTGCGAGCGTTTCATCCTGGAGCTTCACGCTGTCGTAGAGCTGCGGCGCCTGGCTGATGGTCGTGCGGCAGATCGCCAGATCGAGCCGGCCGGCGTCGAGCAGGGCCAGCAGGGCGGCGCTGGTGTCCTCGACGATCTCGACGGACAAGTCCGCCC
>Ga0207678_10006863_pt1 | contig 10097 bp, 11 predicted proteins | sample KBSC63metaG_FD_184319 | JGI IMG/M metagenome (GOLD analysis project Ga0207678, IMG submission 184319) | Corn rhizosphere microbial communities from Kellogg Biological Station, Michigan, USA - KBS C6-3 metaG (SPAdes) (version 2) | ecosystem: Host-associated > Plants > Roots > Rhizosphere > Soil ...
CTTCATCGCATGCCTCCCGCGTCGCGTTAGTGGCGATTGCGCCGCCAAAGAGCGCCGGTCAAGTCAACGGGAATTCGGCTTAATGTCGCTAATGTCACGAGGTTCGGCACCATTTTGTGCGAACTTAAGGGTCAGTGCCGAACGATGACAGAGTCTGACGAATTCAATCAGCCCGGAGCCGGTTGGCCGCATTCATTCATCCTGACACGAGCGGTGTCGTGTAGGAAAGCGTGCGCTACGCGACGAGCTTGAGGTGCGGGCGCTTGCCTCGCTCCTCATCGATCACTTCCTGCGCGTAGTCGAGGCAGCAGCCGCATTGAACCTCGCACCCGACGCAGGCGTAGGCTTTCTCGGGCGTCGATGCCCCGCCGCGCGCGGCTTCGCGCACTTCTTTTTCCGTGATTCGGTTGCAGACGCACACGATCATGCGGACGCTTATAAACGATAATGCGACTTATTCGCAAGAGGGCAGCGCCAGCCAGGGGGTTCTAACGGCGCTGCCCGCTTCGAGAGGCCCTATGCGGGCCTCAGGAATCGCCGTGCGACCAGGACGGTTGGCAAGGCGACCAGGAAGGCGTGGGCGAACATCTGGGTGCTGACTCCGAGCGGGGTCGGCGGCCAGGCCTTGGGGAATCGCAGCGGCACCACGACCAGGTTCATCGCGACGTACGTGACTGCCGCGAATGCCAGGCCGGCCATGAACGGCTGGTCGAGTATGACCGGATAGTTGCGCGCGGCGTAAAGGAAGGCCGCGATCATGATCCCCATCAGGGTGAAATGGACGGCGAGGCCGAGGACGGAGCCGGCGGCGCCCCAGTCCGTTGCCGGGGGGAACGGACCGGAGGCGACGAAGCGTAGCATCGCCGCCGGCTCGCGGCCCCGCCAGAGGGTCAGCAGGACCGCGAACAAGATGTCGAGAGTGCCGCAAATGGCGGTAGCGATGACGAGCGGTCGTAACATGAGTGAAATGGTGGCAGGCGCGGCCCGAACGTCCAGCTTTTTGTCAGCGAACGTCGCGATTCTGCCGCCGAATGACCAATTTCAGGCCGGACCAGGTCTCGTCGACCGCGCAGACCTTCACGTCGACGAGTTGCATCGGCAACGCCACGTCCCGGATCGCGTCCTCGGTGATGTCGGTCGGGACTTTCGACGCTTTCTTGGGCCAGCTCACCCAGATCATGCCGGCCTGATCGATGAGCTTGCGGAGCAGCTTCAGCTTCTCCTCCATGTCAGTGCGCTTCGTGACGAAGATGTGCGCGGCGTGGATGCCCGGCGTTGGCACGGCTTCCTCCGAAAGGACAACGCCCTCCGCCCGGATCTCCTCGCGCACGCTGTCGGGCATCCCATCCCACCACACGCGCATGCCATCTTTCAGCGATAGCTTTTTCGCGAGCGGCGTCCCGGAATAGCCGGCCGTCATCAGGCGAGCGCCGCGTCGGCCCCCATGAGCTTGGGAAAGAAGCCCTCATGCGCGGCGCGGAGCTCGGCGATCGAGACGCTTTGCTCACCCCCGCGTCCGACCAGGTCGAAGGTAATGCGGTCGCCGCCGGTCGTTCCGATCGGCACGGTGAACAGCTGTGCCGCATTGGCGGCCGCGCGGACGGCATCGGGATCACGTGTCGTCACGACGTAGCGGCCCTGATCCTCGCCGAACAGGATCGCCGCCGGGTTGGGAAGCTCGGCGACAACCGTCATGTGCAGGCCAATGTTTCCGGCTAGCGCCATCTCCGCGACCGCGACCGCTGCCCCGCCGTCAGAGCAGTCGTGGACGGCAGTGACCAGCCCATCGGCAATCAATTGGCGGATACATTCGCCGGCCCGGCGCTCGGCAGCAAGATCGACCGGCGGCGGCTCGCCCTCACGTCGCCCGTGGCAGACGTCGAGCCAGAGCGACTGGCCGACATGGCTCTTGCTGTGACCGATCAGGATCAGCTGCTCGCCCTCGCCCTTGAACGCGATCGTCGCCGATTTTTCCCAATCCTCGAGCAGGCCGACGCCGCCGATCGCGGGGGTCGGCAAGATCGCCGAGCCGCCACCCGTCGCCTTGCTCTCGTTATACAAAGAGACGTTGCCGCTCACGATGGGATAGTCGAGCGTCCGGCAGGCTTCACCCATGCCCTCGAGCGCGCCGACGAACTGCGCCATGATCTCGGGCCGCTGCGGATTGCCGAAGTTGAGGCAGTTGGTGATCGCCAGCGGCTTCGCCCCGACCGCGCAAAGGTTGCGATAGGTCTCGGCGACCGCCTGCTTCCCGCCTTCGAAGGGGTCGGCATAGACGTAACGCGGCGTGACGTCGGTGGTGATGGCGAGAGCCTTCTTAGACCCGTGCACGCGAACGACCGCGGCGTCGCCGCCCGGCCGCTGCACCGTGTCGGCTCCGACCGACTGGTCATACTGCTCCCAGACCCAGCGCGGCGATGCGAGATTGGGCGAGCCCATCAGCTTCAGTAGGTCCGCGGCAATATCCGTGCTTTGCGGCACATCGCCGAGCGGCTTCACGTTCGCCCAACTGTTATATTGATCGCGGCTGACGTAGGGGCGCTCGTACAACGGTGCCTCGTCGGCCAGGGGCCCGAGCGGAATGTCGCAAACGATCTCTCCGTCGAACGCGAGCACCATGTGCCCGGTGTCGGTCACTTCGCCGATCACCGCGAAGTCCAGCTCCCACTTGCGGAAGATCGCCTCGGCCTCCGGCTCGCGGCCCGGCTTCAGCACCATCAGCATGCGCTCCTGGCTTTCGGAGAGCATCATTTCGTAGGGTGTCATGCCGGTTTCGCGGCACGGCACCTTGTTCATGTCGAGCCGGATGCCGGCGCCGCCCTTCGATGCCATCTCGACCGAGGAGCTGGTGAGGCCGGCGGCGCCCATGTCCTGGATCGCGACGATCGCGTCGGTTGCCATCAGCTCCAGGCACGCTTCGATCAGCAACTTCTCGGTGAACGGATCTCCGACCTGCACGGTCGGTCGCTTTTCGTCGCTATTCTCGTCGAAGTCGGCGGATGCCATGGTCGCGCCGTGGATTCCGTCGCGCCCGGTCTTGGAGCCGACATAGACGATGGGGTTTCCGATGCCGCTCGCGGCCGAATAGAAAATCTTGTCGGTCTTCGCGATGCCGACGGTCATCGCATTGACCAGAATATTGCCGTCGTACGCAGGGTCGAAATTCACTTCGCCGCCGACGGTCGGGACCCCGACGCAATTGCCGTAACCGCCAATGCCCGCGACCACCCCGGCGATGAGGTGGCGCATCTTCGGATGATCGGGCGAGCCGAAGCGCAGCGCGTTCATGTTCGCCACTGGCCGTGCGCCCATGGTGAAGACGTCGCGCAGGATCCCGCCGACGCCCGTGGCCGCGCCCTGGTAGGGTTCAATGTAGGAGGGGTGGTTGTGGCTCTCCATCTTGAAGATGCAGGCGTCGCCATCGCCGATGTCGATCACGCCGGCATTCTCGCCGGGTCCGCAAATCACCCACGGCGCCTCGGTCGGCAGTTTCTTCAAATGGACGCGCGAGCTCTTGTAGCTGCAATGCTCCGACCACATGACCGAGAAGATTCCGAGCTCGACGAGGTTCGGCTCGCGGCCGAGCGCCTTCAGGATCCGGCTGTATTCCTCGGGTGAAAGGCCATGCTCGGCGACGATTTCGGGCGTGATGCGGGGCGCGTCCAACACTTCCATGCGCGGGCTCCTAGCCGCCCGTCCGACTCAATCCTAGACGTCGTGCCGAGCGAACTTCTCACCGGACCAGATCAAGGTCTGCGGACGCCCATCGACGAAATCGGCAAAGGACGCGCGCTCGGGCGACCAGTTTTCCTTGCCGACCCGCCACAGGTTGGCGCCGATCTTTGTCATTGGGTTCTCGGTCCCGACCCAGAGCTTGCCGCCGCGCTCTACGACCGGCGCCGGGCCGAACCAGGGATTGTCGTTGACGTAGCGTCCCGCGAGTTTGGCGAGTGCCGGGTCCGGCACTGGCAGCTGGGCCTTCGATCCGTTGCGCAGGTAAGAGTTCGGTCCCCAGCTGGCGAGACCGCCTTTCTCCAGCTTGACGCTATATTGTCGGAAGGCGGGATGGGTGGTCCGGAACACGTCGTCGGAGACCAGCTCCAACGGCGCCGATTGGCCGGCCGCGACGATCGTCAGCGGCGCCCCCGCCTGGATCTCGAACGAGCCGGCCGGACCCGAGTAGCGGCCGACATATGAGCCGGCATTGGCGAGCGGCTGTAGCAAGGCAGGTGGCGCCGGCAGCGGTTTACCACCGAGCGCATTGGTCAGCGCATCGACGGCGAAGCGCGTCAGCAGCCGCGGGCGATATTCGGCGAAGGCATTGAGGGTCGAGCTGGCGAAAGCGCCGGCGCCGCTCGCGACGTCGACGTGGAAGGAGGACGAGAAGCTCAGCATCCCACCGGTGTGGTGGAGGTAAGAGCGCCCGTTCTCCTTTTGGTGCATCAGGCCGTTGCCATAGGTGATGTTGGTGAGCTCGCTCGGCACCGAATGCGTTGCGAACACGTGGGCCTGCTGCGGCGACAGACCGAGCGCGCCCTTGCCCTGCACCGCGTCCGCAAGCGCGCGAAGGAAGGGCAGCATGTCGTCGGCCGTCGAAGCGACGCTGCCCGCGCCGAAGGTGACGTCGACCCACGGCGCCGGCGCCAGCGGCACGCCGCGCGCATAAGCGGAGACCTGGTCGGCGGCCTCATAACCCTGCGCATAGAGGGGGCGGTCCGCGCCGATGATCGCGCCGCGCGATTTGCTCATGCCGAGCGGCGCGAAGATCCGCTCGTGAAGTAGCTGCGCCAGCGGCTTCCTGCCGACATGCTCCGCGAGCTTCCCGAGAATTTCGTATGCGGTGTTGGAATAGTGCCAGTGCGCGCCAGGCACATAGGCAGTCCACAGCCCGCCGGCGGGGAATGCCGGCGCATCGCCCGGAAGCCCGGCGACATGGTCGAGCATGTGCTGGACCTGGATCGTATTGCCTTTGGGGAAGGGAATTGAGGGCAGGAGGTCGCTGAGACGGTCGGTGAGGCGGAAGCGGCCTTCGGCCACATATTGATGCAGCACGACCGCAACCATCACTTTGCTGATCGATCCGATCTGGAAGAGGGTATCGGGTGTGATCGGCGTCCGCGCGTCGCGGTTTGCGTAGCCGAAGTTGAGAAGGCTGCGCGCGCCGTCGGGCGTTACGAGGCCCAGCGTCATGCCGGGGAGGTAGAAATGGTCGAGGTGAGCCTGGCCATAGGCGCGGATGGCTTCAATCGCCGCGGCCAGTTCCGGCCGAGCCTGCGCCTTGGCAGGGAAAGCGAGCTGGTTGCCGAGCGCGAACGACAGGGCTCCGCCGGTGAAGGTGCGCCTGCTTAGTTCCATGAAATTCTCCCCCGAACGCGGCACCATGCGGCCCGCGCCGGGGGAGTCAAGCGAGGTAGCTTAAGCCTTGCAGCTCTGGCCGCTGTAGGTGATCGCCTTTGCGCTGGCGTCGCCCTTGAGGTCAGTGCCTGGCGTGACGGTGGTTCCGACTTCCTCGCGCGTCTTCTTCACGCGCGCCGAGCCATCGGACATCCAGTCAACGTAGATGAGCTTGTTGTCCGCGCAGCGGTAGGACTTGCTGGCCTGGATCGAGGGCGGCAGCGCGACCGGGCCATTGGTGGCGACGGTGCCGTTATCGTCCTGCGGGCCACCGGCGACGATGGTGTGGTCTTTGCTGTTGCAGCCGGCTAGCGCAGCGGCCGCAGCGAGCGTGATGATGAGATGAGTGCGAGTCATGACTTGCGCCCCTTCACTACAGCTGGGCCAGCCGTCAAGGCGTCTGCTTGCATAATGTCGAAGCGGGACATAGCTTCGTCGAAGCGATGCCGTACCAAGCTGGCAGCAGCGCGCAGCGCATCCGCATCGGACTGACCGGCCTGGCCGCTGCGTTCATCATTGTGCTGTTCGCGTCCGCAATCACCCGGTCGAGCCACGATGACACTGCCAATGCGGTCCAACAGGCGACGGCCAACGAGCCGAGCGAGCCGCTCGCCGAGCTGGGGGTCGCGCCGGGCGCGTCGGACTCCGCCAACAACAATAGCGCCGCCAAGAAATGACCTTCGTGCGGCGGGGGGCGCTTCTCGTCCTTCTCGCCGTCCTGATCGCCGGTGCAGCGCTTGGCTTCGCGGAAATGAGGTCGCGCTCATCTCCGCTTGCTGAGCGACCCAAGGCGGATCGGCCAACCTTGCTGCTGCTGACCGGCCTTCCTTTGCTGTTCAACGAAGACTTTTCACTGTCGGGCGGCGGTTCGCCGGCATTGAAGCGGCTGCAGTCGCGCTACCGCGTTGTTCCGATCAGCCTGACCAGCATCGCGGAACTCTCGAAGGGGCGGTTGCTGATGATGGCGCAGCCGCAGGCGCAGACGGCGGAGAATCTCGTCGCGCTCGACACGTGGGTGCGGGGTGGCGGGCGCGTCCTGCTATTCGCCGATCCGATGCTCGAATGGCCGAGCAAGCGGCCGCTCGGCGATTTGACGAGGCCGTCGCCGATGTTCGCGGATACCGGCCTGCTGCAGCATTGGGGCGTGCGGCTCGATGCTCCCGACCGGCGTGGTGCAGCCGAACGGCAGATTGGTCCGTACAAGGTGATGACCCTGTCTCCCGGCACGCTACAGGGGGCGTGCGCCATCGCTGATGACGCACTGATTGCGGAGTGCCGGGTAGGGAGGGGGAGGGCGACGATCGTCGCCGATGCCGACCTTCTCAACGTCGGCGATCCGGCCGATCCGAATCTCGATGCGATGCTCGGGGAGCTTGCCAAACTCGAATCGAAGTGATTCGCTGATCACAGACTTATCCACAGGGTTTTGAACGGAGAACAGGCCAAGAACGGACGTTTGGAATAGGCGCGAAAAGTCGCGGAAATCCGCCTCTGCCCATTAAATCCCGTTAAATCCCACGAAAACCCATTGTATCCCGCAAGCCCTTGGGTTACCAACAAGGACTGTAGCGCGGGGGCATAACCCTTTGATTCGAACCCGGCGTGAGCGCGCGCGATGGCGTGCGTCCACGGCCGGTGTCTCGCGCGCTGCGAACGGGGAGTGTGTTGGGCGTGGCGCTAGAGCATCTGTTCCAGGGCAGTGCGCTGAACGCGGTCGATGCGAAGGGCCGCGTGTCCATTCCCGCATTTCTTCGCGGCGTGATCGAGCGCCGCGGCGATGCCCGCACCATCGTCCTCGCCAAGCACGAAGCTTTCCCCTGCCTCAGCGCCTACGACCCCGCCTACGCGGCGCTGAAGCATGCCAAGCTCGAGCGGCTGCTCGAGAAGGAAGAGACCAGCCCCGACGCTGAGATCGAATATCAGCAGCGCAACCTCATGGCCTTCGCCGCCACCGAGGAGGTGCCCTACGACAGTTCCGGCCGCGTCCTCATGCCCCTGATGATGCGCCGCAAGGGCCAGATCGGCGATCTGGCCCTGTTCCTCGGAACCGGTGAGACCTTCCAGATCTGGAACCCCGATTTGCTCCTCAAGGATCCGCGTATCCCCGAGGACCTCAAGGATATCGCGCGCTTCCGCCTCGACGAGCGAGGCGCTTCATGACCAGCACCGGCGCGAAACAGGCCCCACATGTGCCGGTGCTGGTCAGCGAAGTCGTCGCCGCGCTCGCGCTTCATGGCGGCGAGACGGTGGTGGACGGGACTTTCGGCGCCGGCGGCTACACGCACGCGCTGCTTGCCGGCGGGGCGGGACGAGTGATTGGCTTCGATCGTGACCCCGATGCGATCGAAGTGGGAAGGTCGCTCGTCCCGGACCCGCGCCTGACGCTCATCGAAGAACGGTTCAGCCAGATGGACCGCGTGCTCACTGAGCGCGGCATCGGCCTCGTCGACGCAATCGCGCTCGATATCGGCGTCAGCTCGATGCAACTCGACCGCGCCGAGCGCGGCTTCTCGTTCCAGTCTGATGGCCCGCTCGACATGCGGATGAGCAGGTCGGGCCTGACCGCAGCCGAATATCTGAATACGGCCGAGGAGGCCGAGATCGCCCGGGTCCTGCGCGACTATGGGGAGGAGCCGCGCGCCCGGGCGATCGCCCGCGCCATTGTTGCCGCACGTCCTGTCGAGCGCACTGCGGAACTGGCGGCAATCGTCCGCCGCGCCGCAGGCTTCCGTCCAGGGCAGAAGAGTGACCCCGCGACGCGGACCTTCCAGGCCATCCGCATCCATTTGAACGCCGAGCTCGATGAGCTTGAGCAGGGCCTCGAAGCTGCCGAGCGCGCATTGAAGCCCGGCGGTCGCCTTGCGGTCGTCACCTTCCACAGCCTCGAAGACCGTATCGTGAAGCGTTTCTTCCGTGAGCGCAGCGGTGGAACGCCCGCAGGCTCGCGCCATCGCCCCGCGATCGTCGATCCGACCGAGCCGACCTTCGAACGCGTCGCCAAGCCGGTCGCACCTTCGGAGCGCGAACTCGCCGCAAACCCGCGTGCCCGGTCCGCCCGTCTTCGCTCCGCCATCCGCACCTCCGCTCCCTCCCGCAAGGAACGTCTGCAATGAGTAGCCGCAGCTTCCGCTCCGTCTTCATGGTCGCCAGTTGTGCCACGGCGGCGCTTGGCTGTTACCTCGTGTCGCTCCGCGTCGCCTCCGAGCGAGCGCAGCTTGAGGATGTCGAGACGAAGATCGTGCTCGCCCAGCGCGACATGCGCGTGATCCAGACGGAGATCGGCACGCGTGGCCGGCTTTCCCAGCTGGAGCGCTGGAATGCGGGCGCTTTCGCTCTGTCGGCGCCCGCCGCGGATCAGCTGCTGAAGGGCAGCTTCGAGCTCGCTAGACTCGCCCAACCTGAGCAGAAGGTCGATTTCCAGGCGCCGGTCGTGCTGGCCTCCGCGCCCGCCCCTGAAAAGGCTCCCGTCATGGGGCAGCCGGTTGTTGACGATTCCGGTGCGCCGACGGCGGTCGCGCCCAACACCTTGCTTCACGAAGCCAGTCTGAAAACCGAGACGCGCGAGGTCCCGGCGCGGACGGTCGTCGAATTGCCCTCGACGACCGCCAAATCCACGGACAAGCCGGCAATTGCGGCTAAGCCGGCAACCCCCAAATCCGTGGAAAAGCCGGGCCTCGCGGCCGCCCAATCAATGGCGAAGAAGACACCGGCGAAAGCCGTCTCGCCTACGGCCAAGAAAGTCGTGGATAAGCCGGTAATTGCTGCCGCCAAGCCGGTGACAAAGCCGGTTCGCCTTGCAAAAGTCGACCCGCTGGCGCCGCTTCCGGCCAGGCATCACGTAACGTCCAAGGACTCCACCGCCGACCGATGAACGCACCGACGCCCGCTCTCGTCGCGCCACGGCCCGAGCGGCTCCGACTCGTCGGTCAGCGCCGTCAACTGCTCGCGGTCATGCATCAGCGATTGATGTTCGGCATGCTGGTCTACGCCGGCATTGTCGCGATCATCACGCTTCGTATCCTCTACCTCGCCGCGTTCGGCGATCACGCCGGCCGCAAGGAAGGCTTGACGGCGCTGATCCCAGACCGGGGCGATATCGTCGACCGCAACGGCGACCCGCTTGCCCGGACAATCGATGCCTGGACCATCGCCATTCACCCAACCAAGGTGATCGGCGACAAGCTCGCGCTCGCACGGCGCCTGGCACAGCTGATGCCCGAGCAGAGCGAGGAGCAATATTTCGCGCTCCTGAAGTCCGGGAAGCCCTTTTTCTATCTCCGCCGCCGAGCCTCTCCCTCGCTGGTTGAGGCGGTCAATGCCATCGGCGAGCCGGGGCTTGCGATCGAGCGGGAGCCCGACCGGTTATACCCGCAAACCACGCTCGCAGCGCACGTCCTCGGCTTCACCGATATCGACGGGCATGGCGCGGCAGGCGTCGAGCGCGCCTTCGACAAATATCTGTCTGACCCGGCGACGCGAGGGAACCCGCTGGTGCTGTCGATCGACAGCCGCGTGCAGCAGGCGCTCGAGCATGAGCTCGGCGACGCCATGTCCACCTTCTCGGCAATCGGTGCCGCGGGCGTGGTGATGGACGTCCACACCGGCGAAATTATTGCGATGACTTCGCTGCCCACGATGAACCCGAACGCGCCTGGACAAGTTACTCCCGACCAGATGTTCAACCGGGCGACGCTCGGCGTGTT
>Ga0207678_10006866_pt1 | contig 10095 bp, 10 predicted proteins | sample KBSC63metaG_FD_184319 | JGI IMG/M metagenome (GOLD analysis project Ga0207678, IMG submission 184319) | Corn rhizosphere microbial communities from Kellogg Biological Station, Michigan, USA - KBS C6-3 metaG (SPAdes) (version 2) | ecosystem: Host-associated > Plants > Roots > Rhizosphere > Soil ...
ACGCCTTGATTTTCCGGTTGTTTTGCTCCCTTCGTCTATCGGTTAGGACGCCACCCTTTCACGGTGGAGAGAGCGGTTCGATTCCGCTAGGGAGCGCCACAGCGCAAAACGATCGAAAAACTCCCATAAACCTCAGCTGCTTACGCGACAGCTCAGTTTGCTGTTGGATAGTTTGTTGGACACCCGCTTAGACGCGTTGTTCGCAACTGTTCTGCGCTTAATTCACCTATGATCGAGTTCGTTACCGGTTAGCCGGCAATCCGTGGAGCGTCCGCGGCGGACGTGGATGGGGGCATGTGAACTCGACCAGTTTCCAGCGCCGATCTTTGGTGGCCAATTCCAGGCGCCCAGGATCGTCATACACCTTGATGGCATGGCCCAGACTAGCAATGCCATCGAAGACCTCAATCCCCGTCATCCCATTTGGCTGCCAAAATCGCGAAACGCAAAGGCCGCTTCTGGCAACGCCCAATATCGGGAGCGGCTGCAACGGGCCGATTGGCTCTTTCTGCGCTGCCTTCAGCCACATGGCCATTGGAAAGTAGACGGCGAACAACAGCGCCACCGCCGTTGTAACCCTCATGTATCTGGGGGAAAGTAATGTCTAAGGAAAAGACGAACTGCGAGGTACAGCGCAGCCAGCCCCATCAAAAACGGGACCAAATAGTCCATGGGAATCTCCCTATGGGCCGGAGACTCCCTGCTTTTATTCGACAACCTATTAGCGAGCAACGACGCTATATGCACACCCGGGTGCATTTGCCAGAGCGCAGTTTCGCAGCGGGGCTACTCAGGCGTTTGTCACAAAGCTGCGGGTCTCAATAAAACGCCCGACGATCCAGACCGCCGTTTGAATCTGCGACCCATCGTGCGGTGTCACCGGCTACCATTCTTTGACCTGTAATGAACCGCGGCGTCAGATGCCGCCATGAGCGCTCGCTTATGCGCGCTAACCTACGCCGTAGGGCTTGTTGAGGAAATAATCACGGTTGCCCAGTGCATCCTCGGCTTATTGATTGATCGCGATAGTATTCGCCTGGACGTACTGGAAACAATGGCCTTCGTGTGTCGTCCGCTGGCGCAGCTCGGCGAGCGCGTTGATCCGCGGCGAGTTGTCAGCAGCGCGCACGTCGTACCCTTTCAGAGCCTGACCGATTACCAACTCCGGCCGTCTAAGCACGCCCCCTTCGTTGCACCGCCCTGCTCCGCCTTGAGCCTTTCGCGCTCGGTGCATAGCCCGTCAATCTTCGCCAACATCCGCTCCAGCTGCCCGCGGCCCGGCGTCAGTTACAAAAAATCGGAGAACGTCAACGCCGCCTAGCTTACTATCGCCGGACCTCCGCCAACACCATTATGGTCCAGCCCAGCCACAAATTGCTCTCGATCCGTTTGACTCCTCGCAGCACTCGGCCAAGGAAGGCACGGTCGGCTGCACGTTGGAGACGGTACGAATTGACGATACGAAGCAGACCGCGGTTGAAGCAGGGCGTGATGGAAAACATCTTCTTCACTTGGAAGTGCGGCGCCAACAGTTCTTGCAGTTCGTGCCGATCGACCCAACGACGCAATTGCCCAGGCGCGGGAGCTGGGATGTTGTTGCGCATCAGCGCGGGCTTGTTCTGCGTTGCCAACATGAGATAGCCGCCGGGTTTCAGCAAACCTGATATTCTTGCGACGAATGCCGCCTGATCTGAGACATGTGCGAGCACTTCCAGGCTCATCGCGACATCGTAACAGGAGCCGACCTCAGTGTTCATGAAGTCGCCGGCGATAAAGCGTGCCTCCGGTACCCGCTGCGCAGCGCGCGCCAAGACCTCGTCCGAAAGGTCGTTGGCAGTCACCTGCCCAAATTGGACAAGCTGCGAGCAGAGCCAGCCGGCCCCGCAGCCAATTTCAATGATCTTGAGGTCTCTTCTTCCTAGGCCTTTGAGCCAGGACATGACGACTTCGGCCTGGTCAGTCGATACCTCGCTGAGGCCCTTCTCGCGCGTTGAGGCATTCCAGTCGTTCCAAAACGCACGCTGCTTCTCGATCGCTTCCGTCATCGGAAATTCTCGCGAAAAAGCAAAGTAACCCTTGGTGCTGAAACGGCGAGATTGAAGCTCCTTCGAATCAGGTCGTCTAGTCAAAAGCGAACGGATCGACAGCCGTACAAATACGGAGGCCAAACGAAGGTCTCGCCACTAGAACTAGTAAGTCCTACCAAGCTCTACCCTTGGGTATTGGCATCGAATTCGGTTCAACGGTTAGCGGACGTGCGAGCAAAAAAACACGGCCTGATCTGCGAAACGATCCAGTCGAGTCTGTTTGAGTCCCGCGCATTGCGTGGAGTTCAGAATGCTTAGGTCTAGATGAACGATTATTCCGACGGCAATGATCAAACAGTCTACCTCGTGGCGGAAGATCTGCGCCGCCCAGGCCGCGCCTGCACCCAGGCTGACTACGAACCCACCGAGTTCGAAACGGCGATCCAAGATCTCCTTACCGGCCATGCGGCAAGCCGGTTCGCGTCATCGCGTTCAATACTGCAGAGCGCTGGTCGGAAGATGATTCTGTAGACGCCGCGGAAGAATTACGTCGCCGACGCGATCTGCAGATGCGCGAGCTTCTCATCTCGATCTCTGATTCTGTAGAACGGCATGAGCCCGCCGATCGGCGTCAGTTGAGCCTTTCGCCTCAGTTAACCGGCCGCCTCCCACTAACTGCGGCTGCTGACCAACGCCTGACCTGGAAAGTTAAGTGAACACCTCAATCGGCTTTTGTGACGCAGCAAAATAGAGATTGTGCCTTGTCGGATAAATCGTCTCCCAAACCTTTACAAACTTGAAGTGTGGGGTGAAGAACCTGCGCAGATCCTCCTTGTCCTTGAATTCATATTCATGAAGAGCGTTGCTCTTCTTGCCGTCCGCGGCCTCCGTAAGTGTGTATCCGCTCAAGATGCCATCGGGGCCAAGTAAGCCAACGATTTCGCGCAACAGCTTGTCGATCTCCGCTTCTGTAAAATGTTCGATCGCGGCATCCCATACGATGTTGTCGAACGGTCCATCCGGCAGCCCCTCGCGAATGTCCTTCTGCAAGTACGTGACGTTAGGAACCGAGTTAAATCGCTTGGCGTGCGGAATCGCATCCCGGTCGAAATCAATGGCGATTATCGATGAGGCCTTTGACGAGTAGAAGTGCCTTGCGTTGAAACCGTCGCCGCAGCAGATCTCAAGCATCTTGCCGTCTGGCTTCAGGACCATGCGCGAGAAGACGCCACGCTCAACCCAGAGGCCGTTATTCTTCGCGGAGAATTGCCAGTGCTGGTCCAGGTAGTGGTCGAACCATTCCGGGCGCGGATGGAACCCCCACTGTAACGCAAACTGCACGAAATGAGTGAATCCCGAGACCTTTCGAACTACGAAATTCAAGCCTTTCACCAGCGATATCAGCAGCCTGCGCACGGGGTCCCCCTATCCTCAACCTCGCTCACATTGGAGATAGTTTCTCCCGTCCCTCCATCAGCCACTAGGTGGCACTTTGCCACCCGCCCGCATGCACGCCCTGCATTCTAATCAAGCCGGGCGCTGACCGGCTCATCGGCGCGCGACGATCACCCCGATCAGGAATGCAATCGCCAGGGACGGGATGGGCGCCTCGCGCGTAGCCGCACTTAGCCTGTCCAGCAAACCGGGACGCGGCGCGACTTCGTCGGCGAGGTCCTGGGACATGCCGCGAATGGCATCCACGGCCTTGTCGATCCTTTGCTCGACGTTCGCGGTCGGCACGCTGGCGTTATCATTCGTCATGAACGCTAGAACGCGCCAACGCTGAACGGGTTCGACTTCCAGAACAGGTAGGACCGCGGAAAATCATCGCCGATCTGCGGCCAAGAGGCACCCGGCACGGCAGTTCGCCGGGTTCCTGTTGTTCACGCGCTACCTCGTGGAACCTAGCACCAGCGGCATCGTCCCCAGCGTGCGCAACAGCCGCCGCAACCTCCGCAGCCACCACAGCCACGCCAGCCTACCCCACAGCCACGGCAGCCACGACATCCGCGGCACCCACCGCAACCTCGGCGAACCACGACGTAGGCAAGTTGTACGTTGTCGCCGGCGTTCGCCTTATCGAAGAGATCGAACGTGGCAAGACTGACGTCGGCCATTTCCTCTTCGCCAAGAACGAAACGCTGATTGGGCGAAACGTTGTTGGATAGCGGAAAATCAGCCGTGGGTATCGTGGACGCGGATGCGCTTCCCGTCAGCGAAAGACCCAGTCCGGCCGCACCGAATGCCGTCAAGGCGGCAGCCTGGTTTGTGCGAGTGCGCTTCGTAGCTTGCTTCACCCCTGGCATCATCACATCCTTTTCGTAAGTTGTTATGAGACGGTCAACTTGACGTAGTGAGTGTGGCTATGCGTCTAGCAATGCGACTTGACGCATCCGGTTCCTCTTGCGCGAGGCTTTTTGTTATACCCGCTGGGAGGAATTGCAGCAACGCTGTCCAAACTCGTCGCGGACAAGACGGCGCCCGCAACGTTGACCGTTTAATTCCTTTCGACGGTGGAAACTCGTCCCGCTTGGCGGCGTCCGTACGTTGCTGGTAATAAAACCCGCGCAGTCGACCGGATATGCATCTGTTTTATTGGAGTTTTTTTCGGCAGGCCTTCATTCAGAAGTCGACACCGCGCCGAACTTTTTTTCATTTTGAAAACACTTTCAAAGCCCAAGCCGACCACGTTCAAGGCTTAACGGAACCATTTTCATAACCCAAATTGCATTTGCTGCACGGTCCGGCAACGGACAGCAGCGCAAGAAAATAAGGAACAGGGAAATGAATACGGCCGCCATTGGGCTCACATCCTGCATTGCGCTTTATCTCGCCCTTCGCCTGACGCTGCGGGTTTATTTTCCGCCAGATACCTGACGCTCGATCATTGCAGGTCTCCGGGATTGCCATATGCGAGGACTGAAGGTCGCCGGTCGCCTTCTCCACCCGCCGCGGTCGGCAACTAGTGAGCGGCCGCTGGTACTGCTACCGCATCGTCGGCTCGATGCATTTGGGAGCCTTGGTCGCATATCAGCCGAAGGCCCGAATCATAATATCGAAAACAACCCCATGCAAAGTAGAATGGGGCCGGCTCGCGGCACTCAGACCGCTAGCGTTGGGGACATGTCCTGTCTCTTGGCGACCGGAAGGTCGAGTTCATTGATGCCGACCGATCCTCGTCAACCGCCGAGCCACACTCGAATTGCGTTTGGCGATGGGGCCGTCACAGCGATGCGGCACCGCCTGGCCGGGATCGCATCTCCCCATCCAAACCGTAATCATGGCGCTAAAGCGGGCTGGGTTCCTATCGCACCGCAACTTTCCTCTCGTGTAGCGCGAACTATTTCTTTCTCGATGCGATCGGGCGAGTGATATCCTCGCGCCAATCAACGACGCATTCTCACACGTTTCGCGAAAAACATGCGCGACTACACGTTGCAGGAGAAGATCAAGATAACCGCCGGCGCGGTGGCGGCGCTCGTCAGCGTGGCGTGGCTTGCAACCATCGCCTTGGCGCTGCTGTCGGGATAGATATTCGCGATGTCGCAGGAACTTTGTTCTATTCCGGACACATCAGGAACTTTGTTCTACCCCGGAGAACTACGGATCGGCAGAATGATAATCCATGGCTGACAATCTTTCCCGCGCCGACGGTGCGCGCGTCCTCGCCGATCTTCACGCGTTACGAGCGATCGGCGCCTACAAGACGGGTGTTCACAAGCCGACGTTTTCGGAACCGCATCTGCGTTCCCTGCAGTGGCTGGTGCAGCGTCTTCCCGAAGCCGGACTCGCGGGCGACATCGACGGCATCGGCAATGTGCTCGGCACCAGCACGAAGCCCGGACCGAAGTTGCTGGCGGGGTCACATCTGGAAAGTCAGAACCATGCAGGCTGGCTCGATGGGCCGCTCGGTGTGGTCTATGCGCTCGAAGCCGCCCGCGTCATCAATCCCGATTCGAACATAAACGGCGCGGTCGAGCTTGCGTCCTGGTGCGATGAGGAAGGCCATTTCGGGCACTTCCTTGGCAGCCGCTCCTATGTCGGCGGCGTCACCGAAGCCGATATCGACGCGGCAAGCGATCGCAACAACGGCAAGAGCATGCGTAACGCGCTGCGCGAGGCTGATCTCGCTGGCCGCGCCCGCGCGCGGTTCGAACCCGGGCGGCACATCGGATATCTCGAAGCCCATATCGAACAGGGCGAGACGCTCGAAAGCGGCGGCCTCGGCATCGGAATTGTCACGTCCATCGTCGGGATCTGGCAATACCGCATCGTCTTCACGGGCGAACAAAACCATGCCGGCACGACGCGGATGGCGATCCGCAGGGATGCGGGCCTGGCGCTTGCGCGGTTTTGCGTCGATATCGACGATCGCTTCCCCGCGGCCTGCGGCCCGCGAACGGTGTGGACCACCGGTCGCATCACCCTTGATCCCGGTGCGCCCAGCATCATTCCGGGCGCGGCGGAAATGTTCTTCCAGATTCGCGACGACGATCCGGCCGTGATTGCACGGCTGGAGGATCTGCTCCGCAGCATGGCCTCGGAAGTCGACAAAAAGGGCCGCTGCACCGTTGCGGTGGAGCGCATCCGCACCGGAGCGCCCGCGTTGATGGATGGCTCTTTCCAGCAGGCCATCGAACAGGCCAGCGCAGCCTTTGCCGGCGGCCGATCGCTGCGCATGCCGAGCGGCGCCGGTCACGACGCCCAGACGCTCGCGACGGTGATGCCGGCAGGCATGCTGTTCGTACCCTCGATCGGCGGCATCTCGCACCACTGGACCGAGAACACCGCCGACGCCGACATCGTCACGGGGGCCGAGGTCTTTGTCGACGCGTGCCGGCGGCTGTTGGCACGGTGAGCCGGCACGAGAACGACATGGCCGCCGGCACCAAGCGGACCTATTCGATCAGGGATATTCCGGCGAGCGTATGGATCCTCGGCTTCGTCTCGATGCTGATGGACGTCTCATCGGAGATGATCCACGCTCTGCTGCCGATCTATCTGGTCTCGGTGCTTGGCGCGTCGATGGTCACGGTCGGGGTCATCGAAGGCATTGCCGAAGCGACCGCCTCTATCGTCAAAATATTCTCCGGCGCACTGTCGGACTGGCTCGGCAAGCGCAAATGGCTTGCCGCCGCGGGCTACGGGCTTGCCGCCTTCACCAAGCCGGTGTTTCCGCTGGCGCCAACCATCGCCTGGCTAGTGGCGGCGCGTTTTGTCGATCGAATCGGCAAGGGCATTCGCGGCGCCCCGCGTGACGCGCTGGTGGCCGACCTCTCGCCGGCCGATCTGCGCGGCGCGAGCTTTGGCTTGCGCCAATCGCTCGACACGATCGGCGCCTTCGCAGGCCCGCTGCTCGCCATCGCGCTGATGTGGTGGACGGCGGACAACTTCAAGGCCGTGTTCTGGGTTGCCGTGGTCCCCGCCTTCCTGGCGCTGGCGCTGATCGTTTTCGCCGTGCGAGAGCCGGACCGGCCGGAAGGGCTGCGCGAAGTGCGCAATCCGGTCAGCCTCGCCGAAATCAAGAACCTCGGGACGGCCTATTGGTGGGTAGTGGCGGTAGCGAGCGTGTTCACGCTGGCGCGCTTCAGCGAGGCATTTCTGGTTCTGCGCGCCCAGAATGTCGGGGTGCCGATCATGCTCGTGCCCGCCGTGCTAGTGGCCATGAACGTCGTCTACGCCGTCGCGGCCTATCCCGCGGGCGTGATGTCGGATCGCATCAGCCGCACGGCCATGCTGGCCGGCGGCATTCTGTTGCTGATTGCCGCAGACATCGTGCTGGCCCTGCTGCCATCGATCGGCGGCCTCGCGCTGGGCGTGGTTCTCTGGGGCCTGCATATGGGACTGACGCAAGGGTTACTCGCCGCGCTGGTGGCGGATACCGCGCCGGCCGAGCTGCGCGGGACGGCTTACGGGTTCTTCAACCTGCTCGGCGGGGTGGCGATGCTGGCGGCCAGCGTTATCGCCGGCGCGCTCTGGGATATCGCAGGGCCGCAGGTTACGTTCCTGGCCGGCGCCGGCTTCGCGCTGGTCGCGCTGGCGGGGTTGGCGCTTGTCCATGGCAAGATCGGCGGCACCGCCGCCGCTTAGCCCGGGTTTCCGCCTCAGATTCTTGGCGACAACGAGTCGCGATCGGCTTTTCTTGCAAACAACTGGATTTGCGGCCATTTGAGCACCTGAAGAGGTACAGTTCCCGACATGCTGCTGCTCCAGGCCCTCCCCACATCGATCGGCGTTGCCGCCATCGCGCCGGCGTTGCTGGTGCTCTGGCTCGTCATTGCCGCCGACGAGCGCCCCGGCTCGCCCGGGCGGGTGTGGCTGGCTTTCATTCTCGGCGCCGCCAGCATTTCCCTGTTGGGCATCGCGCGCGCCCCGTTTGCCGCGATCCTCGCCGTGCCAGGAAATCCCTGGATGACGCAGGGCCTGCGTTCCGTCTTCGGCGTCGCTGCACCCGAAGAGATTGTGAAGGTCCTCGTCATCATCGCGGTGTCGGTGCGGCGGCGTACCTTTGCCGACCCGATGGATACGGTCGTCTATGGCGCGGCGGCCGGCCTTGGCTTCGCGGCTTACGAAAACCTCGCTTATCTCGTGCAGCACTCCGACATGTGGCGATCGCTTGCCGCCTTGCGCAGCGTGCTGACGGTGCCGTTTCATGGTGCGCTCGGAATTATCGCGGGCGCCTATATCGCGATCGCGCGTGCGGGGACGGCGCTCGGTGCACACCGGCATCATCGCGACTGGGCCCGTATCTCGAGCTGGTGTCTGGCGCTGTTCGCGCCGATCGCGTTGCATGCGGCATTCGATTTTCCGCTGCTGACCTTGCAGAAGCACCCCGATCTCGCTCCCAACACGCGGATGCTGCTCGGGGCCGCCAGCCTTTTGATCGGATTCAGTTCGATCGGGTTTGCCATTCGACTTGTGCGGCGCGTCGGCCGCCACCATGCGCCGCGCACCGAGATCGGACGTGAGCGGCTGAGCCAGTTGCGGCGAATGTGGGCTCTCCTGCTGGTAGGCAGCGGAGCCGGTTTCGTTGGGGTTGCTTTCGTGGTGACCTCGCTTCATCACTGGTTCATCAATCCCGACCGCAATGCATCGCTGCTTCTGATCCCGCTCGGCCTGACCTCCATTCTGATCGGCCTGGCATTGTTGCTGGCGACGTCGGCCGTGTATGTGTTCAGCCGCAACCGCATCAGGACTTCTTCCGACGGTTTTTCGTCGGCGCCCGAGCCGGGCTGAACGCCGTCCTGGCGTCGTTTGTCGCGCTCGAAACGGCCGACGAACAAATTTTGTGTGCAGGCAACGGGCGCACTATATTGGAGTTACCAGCGGCGCTGCAGGCATCGGAGTTTCCAATGACCCTTCCCGAGGACAATCCACCGGATATCGGCAAATTGCAGTCCCAGATGAACGCCGCGGTGAAGGCGCACTGGAAGGCCTTCCTGTTCGAGGGCATCGTGCTCGCCGTGCTCGGCCTGGCTGCGATGATCGTGCCGCCGCTGGCGAGCCTCGCCGTCACCATCTTCCTCGGCTGGATGTTTCTGATCACCGGCATTGCCGGGCTGTTCGTCACCTACTGGGCACGGCAGATGCCGGGCTTCTGGTGGTCGCTGTTCTCAGCGGCGCTCGCCGTTCTCGCCGGCGGCATCCTGCTGGCAAAGCCCGCTCAGGGCGTCCTCACCCTCACCATCGTGATCGGCGCGTATTTTCTGGCCGAAGGCGTCGTCACAATCATGTACGCGCTGGAGCATCGCCGCGAACTGTCGGGACGCTGGTCCTGGCTGCTGATCTCCGGGGTGATGGATCTTGTAATCGCGTTCATTATCGTTGCGGGATTACCGGGGTCAGCGGAATGGGCGATCGGCCTGCTGGTCGGGATCAATCTCGTGCTCGGGGGCGCCTCGCTGGTCGGCATGGCGCTCGCAGCCCGCCAATCCTGACGCCGCCGATTATGGGATGACAAGCCAGGAAGGGTGCGCTATAGACCCTGCCATGATCATGATCGCCGCCAGCAACTTTTGGTATTTTAGCTACGACAGCTCGCTGGCGGTGGGAGGATCGCGCTCAATCT
>Ga0207678_10006868_pt1 | contig 10093 bp, 8 predicted proteins | sample KBSC63metaG_FD_184319 | JGI IMG/M metagenome (GOLD analysis project Ga0207678, IMG submission 184319) | Corn rhizosphere microbial communities from Kellogg Biological Station, Michigan, USA - KBS C6-3 metaG (SPAdes) (version 2) | ecosystem: Host-associated > Plants > Roots > Rhizosphere > Soil ...
TGGCCGAACGAATCGCATCGCTGGAACGGGAGCGCGATGAACTCGCTCAGGCGCTGCGATGGTTCAACGCGGAGGTTGCCAGTGCAGAGGAAGCGGTGGCAAGCGATACCGACCGCCCGCCAACAAAAAGTCCATAGGTCGATGGGGTGTGACTCGCGCCGTGGGAGGGAGCTTCTGCGAGCTTGCTCCTAGCGTTGCTGGTTGAAACGCCAGAGCACCGCCTTATGACGAACCGGGATCCGACGTTCCGTCGTGGGCCATGGAAATTCAATAAATGCCGTGGAGAGCTCTGCCCATTTCGTTGCGAACCTCTTCGCGCTCGCCCGCTGCCAGCCTGGCATAGATGTTCTTCCGATCCCAGCCATACGGCTGGGCGAGGCTGATGGCAATGACCTCCGGGCGACCATACGCATGGATCGCAAATTGTGCGAGTTCCGGGTCGATCTTCCTCAGGCCCTCGAACGCCGCGATGGTCTGCTCAGCGAATCGCTGATAGGCGGCCTCGGTCCGCTTGTGCAACTCGGAGTAGGCGGAGCGATCGATCATGTCTGGTCTCCCTCAGCGCAGTCCGACGAGACGCCTTTTTGTTCCTGCGGCGCCGTGGCGAGAGCGGCGATGATCATGGTGATGAATGACACCACGATGCCAAAGAACAACCACGTCCCCAAGGTTTCATGCTTGAGGACGGAACGTTGGAAGTCAAAGACGTGGCCTGCTTCGGGGGTAGCGGGTATGGCATCCGGCCAAGTGCCCACGAAATCGCTGCAGGTCGCGGGCACGCCCGCCACACACAATTGCAGTCCCGACTTGTTCGTCCGCTCGATGGACAACGCGCGGCCATGCGGCGCCGAAAACGTTCCAGTGACCGTAAAACTTCCAACGGTGGTCTCCACCGTGGTCAAGGTTGGAGCCGTGAAGCCACCGGGGCTCGAAGTTGCAGCGACAAACGCCCCGGCATCACCCCGCCGAACGATCGCAGTCGGGCTCACTGCTTCCCAGATCAGCAGGGTGATGGGCGCGGCAAGGCCAAGCACCAACGCGGTAAAGAACGCAACGACAGCGATTCGCCCACGTCTTGAATGATCGGAAATCGGCGTTGTCGTCCTTGACTGGGTTTGCATGCTTATCCCCCTGTGGGATCCAGATTGAGATCGCGGTGGTGACAGTGTACAGAGGTCCCCGATTGCTCGCGGCCCCAAAATGCCGGAGCACTGCGGAGTCGGAGAGGTAAATGCATTCTCGACGAATGCCGTCGCATGGCATGCGACAGCATCGCGCCCGGACGATAGGAGCCTGACCGCGACGCAGTCGCCCCCGACATATGCAATCCGGGTCGCGCTTGGATCAAGCGGAGGAAGGTGGCGAAACATTCGCTTTACTAGATGACGCAACCTGGGTCTGACGAATGTGTCACAGATTGCCGTGCGCGGATGGCGGATCCTGTATGAGTTCGTACATGGAGACTGAGTGGATGGAAGGGTTGAAAGACGGGCAGCTTGTAGACCAGCTTGAAGTACTTCGCGAAACGCAATCTGGTGTCACCGGCGGCCCCGACCGCGCAAGTTCGAAACGCGATTTGCGGCAGCAGCCGCATACCTTCGCCAGCGCAAAAATTCGGACAATTCGCCTGGCGCGCATCCACATCACTGAGCACTCTCTCGAGCTGCAAAAGCGCATGAAGCAGCGGAAGCTACCCGAATTGGTTGTCGCGGACGAGATCGCTGCGCTGGGAGTAATGCTTTGCCCACCGGTGGTCGTCGCGGATCCACAGCGAGCGGGAGACTATCTGACTGTGGATGATGGCCGCGTCGTGCAGTGGCTCATGGCCCGGCTGGCGCCGGATGAGGCCGCGAAGTTCGGGATGCCGACGCTGGTCGTTGATGTCCCCAGTCTCTCAGTAGATGCTGTGGCCGCGATCCGCGGTTCTCTGATGCCGGTTGTATTGGGGACACTTAGCAGTCGCGACGCTCGCGTGGCTCGTAAACAACTCAAGGATGTGGGGATCGCGCGTCCCCGGAATCGCGGCCGACGACAGCAACTCGGTCACCTCGTCAAGCGCTGAGGTTTCGCGTGGCGAGAAAGCTCCCTTTGCTGTGGCTGACGCAGCAGCCCACAAGGCACAACGCGCCGGTCGACTTCACAGCGGTCGCTTCGCAACTGGGGATACTGCCGGACTTGCGCTACGTCGTCGACGGTCTGCAACGCTCCCGGCGATGCATCAGCGATTTCCCCGAGGAACTGAGCGAATGCCTGCGTGCGGTGCCAGGATCCCGCCTCGAGCCACAGCAGCTCGTCGATGGGATAGACCAACTGCTGGCTTGGTGCAATGCGCAGCAGTGGGGTGCACACGATCTGCCGCGCTTGCGCATGGGGCGCCAGGATGGAAACGCGGGCCATCCCCTGAGGGGCCACTGCCTCTCAGTGTCCTTTCATTGGCCGAACCTTTTCTACACCCTTGAGCCTGAAGAGGCTGCGACCGCGCGGACGGCCTCTGTGCTGGTCCCGTTCGAGTTGCTCATGGCGGAATTTTCAACTTACGTCATCGCGGCGCAGTCGACGATCGATCCCGACGACTACATCCTCTATTGCAAGAAGTGGTGGTCGTCTGGACAACTGCCGTCACACACGGCATTCCCCGATCGCCGGCTGGCGAGCCGTGTGGCTTCGGCATCGCGAGCCATGCGCCGCCTTGGACTCCAACGGCACCACGCGCTGCACGCCCACTTGGCAGATCCGGGTAAAGGCGACCGTTTTCACATGCGCGTATCGAGTGCCCTGCGGCGCAAGCGCAAGTGGGACGATGGTGATGACCAACTGTTGAACTCAATTGCCCTGCTGCTTGAAGAGGTCCGGCCCGGCTGGTCTCGTGTCGGGCACGCTCGACGAAGTGGTGGCGGCCACAAGCAAGGGCGCGCGCGCAAAGCTTTGCGCCGCAACTATCGTGATGGGTACGTCCGTGTCCTGGGCGATGCAATCAGAACGACCACCGGCACGGACGCGGGCACGGCGATCGAGCATACCCGACCACTCCCTGCCTCCATCGAGAGCTTGACGCTGGAATTGGTCGAGGAATGGAAGCTCCAAATCGAAGCAGAGCCGGACGGAACCGCCGCACGCGAGCATTCCGTCAACGGCAAACGACCCACCGTTGCGCTTCTGCGGCGAGAGGCAGAGCGCGAAGCGGAAATCCTTCTGGATGGCCAAGAATGGCTGCCTGCGGACGAGACCGGCAGCAACCCGGGAATGGAGTCCATTGTGTTGGGGCGGGAAATCGATGGCGACGAGCCCACCGAGGCGAAACAGACGTCCAAATGGGCTATCCAGCATGTCCGCCGCGCGCAATTTGCCCATGCAATCGGCCCGAATCGCCTGAGCCCCGCGGACGTGAAGCACTTGCTCGAGAGCATCCGAGGGGCGCCCCCGGATTCGCCGAACAAGGTCATTCTTGTGGCATTACATGCCTGCCTTGCGCTCGGCCGGCCGCTCGACGAGATTGCAGCACTGCACATCCATGAAGGCATGCACTCGCCCAAAGAGGCCGATGAGCGAGTCCACTACTCGATCGAATCACGCAAATGGATGGTTCCGTGTCCGGCCCCTGCTTGGCGCGACAAGGGAAAGGACCCGAATGAACGCCCACAGTGGTCGACATTGTGGTTGTGGGACCAGACAGGGTTCGCCGATCTGCTGAGGCACTTCGGCTTGGCTCGCGAAGGGCATCCCTTCCAGAAACTCACCGAAGGTCGCAAGCGTGCGGCCGGGGCCTTCCTCAAGGCCAGCCTTCCACACGCTGGTGCCACTTCGAGCCAGTGTTCGGATTTCCTGTTCCACCGGCTCCTGGCCTGCAGTCAAGGTGATCTCGGCGTCGCAAGCCTCATCACCGGACACGAGCATGCCCACAGCAGGTCTATCAGGCACTATGCGAACTATCCGCCTTCCCACGTTTGGAGCGCTTATCGGAGAGCGTGGGAATTTGCTCAAAAGGACAGTCCACCACGTCAGTCATCGAGCGCAACGGCAGCTCCCTCGAAAAACGACCGCGGGGGATTCGGTGCCAAGCGCGTACCCACGGCGGACTTTGTTCAACGGTTGCTCGCGCACCTTGCCCGAATCGCCCGCCACGGTGAAAACGCGGCGGAACGGCGGAATGCGTTCACGGCATACACACTGGCGGGCCTTGTGCTCGCCCTCGGGATGCGGCCGGTGGTGGAGCCGCTGATCACAGACATCATCGGGAGTTCAGCAAATGAGTTGCTGCCGACATACATCGACAAGGCCCGGTCCGATTACGACCGTCGCGTCAACGCGATTCCGAATGAACTTGCCGAACACTTGTATCGATACGTCACGTTCCGCAAACAGTTGGTGGTGACGGGACCGGAACGCGTGAAGCGCGCCACGTTTGTTTATGTCGATTCAGAGGGCCTGTTCGAGCGCTTTCGTCCGAGCGACTTCCTGAAGGTGGTCGCCCCTGCCTTTACGCTCGAGTTGTATTCACTCAGGCGATTCCTGCGGACAGAGCTGCGGTGCACGTACGCGGTTCATGCGGAAGATGTGGACGCCTGGATGGGTCATTGGTTCCAGCGCCTCAGTCCACACGACCGGCTGTCCACCTACCCGTTGCAGCGCTTGCTGGCGCTCGGAAAAGGCGCAATCAGCGACCTCCTGGAATCGGTCGGGTTTCATCCACTCGCGCCGCCTCGATGAAGTCCCTGATCCATTCGCTCTGGACTTCGCCTCCCCCCGAGGCGACGGACCTGCAGAAGCAGGCCCACCGTCTCATGTTGCAGACACTGCAGCGGATCGAGAAACACGTCGAAGGGGTGCTGGCCTTTCCCAAGGACGCCGGTGGCGAGAGGGTGATGGATGCTGCCATGGCGGCGAGCCTGAACCCAAGGACGGCACCCGAGTTGCGCTCGGCCGCGCTCTCGATGTTGCAGCAAAGAATGGCGAAGGTCGACGCTGCCACACCCCAGCGGATTTTCATGCTGGACCAGGACCATCAAAACCCGATCTCCGACAAGGCGGGCGATGATCTCGAGGCTTTGCGGGCCTTCGAAGCGGCGTTCCACCAGTACCTTTCGAGCAAACGTCTGCGCGTCACCGGGGATCCTTCGGCCCAATCGGACGCGGGAGAAGCCCTGCTTGCATTGGGGGTACTCGAGGCGATGCTCGTGGTTCGGCTCGGCTGTTGCTCGTTGCCGCTATTGGGGCATGTCGCGGAAGCGGTGAAAACCAGGCCATCGGTAGCCACTCCGTGGGCGTGGGTCGACATCAAGTTCACATATGCAAGGGACCCGGTGCAATTGCGACGGATCTTCCTGGACCCTGTCTCGCTTGCCGCGTGGATCGTAACGTGTGAAGTCGCCGACAAATTGCCAAAGCCTGCTCTTCATGCGAAATCGGGCGAGCGCCGTGCGTTCCAGAACAAATTGGCGGCTCGCGCTTTCGTGAAACTCGCCAAGGAGATGGCGTCGTCGGGATGCCCAACTTCCATTGGATCTTTGCGAAGGCTTTGCGAGCTGAAGGCACAGCATCTGCGCGTGACCAGCATGCCCCTCCTCGCCACGTTCGCCGAAGGTGCGATCGTCAGTTCCTCTCTCGAGATCGGGACTTGGGCGCGGTTGATCGGTTGCGGGCTGCTGGGTGCCCAGGAAGATCAATCCACGATGGTAGGTTCGGATTCGGCAGGGCGTGCGTTTCCAGATGGCGACGCGGAGGCGCCACTTCCGAGCGACACCTCGGAGGCCAAACCAGAAAGCTTCGCTGAGCAGACGATGCAGGGCGATCTCGAAGAGGACGGGATCATTGCCGAGCTGCGCGAGATCATGCGAGGCTCGCGGCAAACCTGGCGAACGGGCTTCGACGCGATGATCAGGAAATTGACCCGCGACCCGGAAAAGAATGAAACGGCGCGGTGCGTCGTGTCTTGGCTGCGCTACCTCGCTTTCGAACGAAGGAACAAGGGGAGGCTACTCAGCGATGGTTCCGTCCGAAACTACCGCGGCCTTCTGGCCAATCGTCTGCTGGTGCACCTGCCACCAAGATTGCGCGGCATCGATGAGGACGAACTCCAGGATGTGTACCTCGATGTACTGGAGAGCCAATCCTCCGAAGCGCAAGGCGGACATATCAACGCCGCATTCGCATCATTCCACCAATATGTGCGCAGGGAGCTGATTCCAGATCTTCCGCGGATCCAACTCGCCGGGAACGGGCGCGGTGGCTATGCCATCAGTAGCCGAATCATCAGCGAGGCCGAGTTTCAGCGCGGGTACGAGATGATTCGGAGGGGCCGTCTTGGGAGCGCCAGCGATGTCCTTCTGAAGCAGACCGAGGCCTTCTGGATCCTTGCATTCAGGCTCGGCATGCGGCGCCGCGAAATCCTCGGGCTCCAGGTGCGCGACGTGGATCTGGAACTGGTGCGGGTCCGCAAGAACCAGGGGCGCGTCCTCAAGACGGCCAATGCGCGTCGGGTGCTTCCCGTTTGCGTCCTTTCCGATGAAGAAGCCAAGGTTGTGCTTGGGCTCGTTCGCGATCGTGGTGGGGACGAATTCCTGTTCTTCGGCCAGAAGCCACCTTCGGCACAGGATCTAGACTCGCATCGTGCGGTGGCCACGGTCAACGAACTTCTGAAACGCCTCACCGGGGATTCCAAGCTGCATCCGCACAACCTCCGGCACAGCACGGCAACGTCATTTCTCTTCGGCAGCCTCGGGAGCGATCTAGGCTTCAAGTCGCATCCGTACCTGATGCCGTGGATGGAGGACTGCTTTGCCCACGCCGAGGCAATGGAGGCGGCGATCACCGGTGAGTTGCACCGGAAAGGCGGCCGCGGTTCGGCGTTGGCCATGACAATGGGTCACGGATCGGAAATCACGACATACCAGCATTACGTGCACTGCCTCGACCTGCTGCTGTTTTTGGCATGCACGAGTGGAAAGCCGGAGTTGCAGCGGAGTGCCCCGAGCTTGAGCAGCATCTACAGGGACCGCGAAATCATTGCGGCCTTGCTCGGTTGTTCGTCCAACGAAATTCGGGCACGACGCGCGGCCGGACTCGTCGACTGGGTCGCACGGCGCCGACCCAGCCAAGTCGTGTCGCTTGCCATGCACGCCAAGGAGGCTTCCAAGGAGCTGCCAACCGGCCAATGGCCTATTGCCCTCGAAAAACTCATGGGCATCGAGTCTGGCGATGCTCCCGGCAAGAAGCCGAAACTGCGATCGCAGATCGATGCTGCGGCAGCCCTCCTGGACCAATTCAACCGGGTTGCGCAGGACCGGCGCGAATTGCTGCGTTCGGTCCTTCAGCGTTGGGCGGCAGCACGTATGGAAGATTCCGATTGGGCCTCCATGAAATCCGAGGCTGCAGTGTCATGGATCAAGGATCTTCGGGAGCTCGGCTCTCCCATCGCGATTGACGCGATGCGCGTCACCCGCCCAGATGGCAAGAACCGGAAGCAAAAGACCAAAATTGCACGGCCGCGCGACCCGAAGTCCTACCGGGCCAAGGGCGGCATCTTCTGGCTGCGTTTTTCGGAAACGACGCCCAAGCTCAATCGGCATCATCGCAAGACGGGGGAATCCCGCTCGCGCGCCCAAGCCAGTATCACCTGGATGATCGCCGCAGTGCTCGAGGCGACGAGGGGTCAGCAGGAGTTGGGGTTCTAGCTGGCCGCGCGGCGAAGGGAAACGTTGCCGGTATGGTCTCAATCGTTTGCAAACACCCGCAGCACGCGAGTGCAGTACCGACGGATTGAGAATGCCTGCGTTACCAAAGCCGGACGATGTGCTGCTGTCGACCCGTTGCAGACAGTGATTTCATACCAGCAGCCGGCCGCTCAGGAGCCGAATGCGGACACTAGGGGGGAACCCAGATCTTGCGTCCTCAAACCACCACACCCCATGAGAACGACGCGCGGTGCCGCTGCTCGCGGAAACACTCGGCACCACCATCGAGGAGCTGATCGGCGACGAGGCCAAGCGCAGCGCTACGCGCGGGCCAAGTCCAAAGATTCAGCAACAGCTCGAACGCGTCGGCCAACTCCCCGCGCGCGCCTGCGCATGGTCAGCGAAGTCCTCGACTCGCTGCTCGCGCACGCACGCTGACGCGTTCGCAACCACCAGAACGCACAAGGCCCGCGATGCGGGCCTCGTACTTGTGCGCCACCATGAAGTGAACTCAAATCCACGCTTTGAGTCTTCGAATCAGTGCTGCTGCCGAGCCGTAACCTCAAATGAGACTTGTTTAGAAACTATACCATCATCCTCGTGCCAAAGCGCCGGCAAACTCCGCAGACTGCCACTAACAAACCTGCATGATAGTGGGCTCCGATATTCAATCTGTAAAGTGTACCTACCTGGAGACTTTACCAAGTCCGCTACGGCTATTTCTCTTCGCGTACCAAAAAAGTCACCGCCATCTTTTAGCTTGACAAACATGTTTGCATTGTCATTCTTGCGCGGCGGCGGCAGCATCGTATCGTCTCGTAGAACTGGCGCTAACTCTTTGCCGTTATCATCCCTAATTCGTATTATCAACCCGCCGCCATACCCCCATGAAATCCAGCCGTAGACGTATATGGGGTTACTTCCACCATTGATAATTCCAGCATCGATGACCATCGAGCCATTTAGCGGATAGCTGGTCCTGTCGATGTGTAAGAAAACCGACGCTTCCTCAGCCGGAGTAGGCTTCTCCAAGTCACTTGGGCAGTGCGCATCGCTTGCCCAAACACAGGGGGCAATGGCCGTTATCATCACTGTAGCTATGAAAATTCGCTTGAGCATAGGTTTGATGAGTTATTGGGAGTAGCCCTGCTCCACGTGCTGCTGCATCGCATCTCGATTGCGAATATCGACCCACCCTTGGAGATAATCAATTTCCGCCTGACTATATCCGATCCTGCGACCTATCCCGAGTTGCGTTAAGCCTGCGCTTCGTTCGCCTAACCATAGGTTCGAGCCGGAATACTGCCCTTTATCGAGGAGATGTTGCCCCTCATGTCCAAAGATTGAGGCTAACCACGGGATCGAGACAGACTTGATATAGCCAGTAGAAAGTCGCATCGTACGCCCGATTTCTCCCAACAAAGCCTTCGATGAAGCGGTCACCGATACCGCATTGATCTGTGCGATTGCGTGTTTCTGATTGCCACTCAGATCATTTTTATGCTCATTTAGCAGACCCGCGGCCGAAGAGAGCGACGTACTGGCCATGGAGCGATCATCGCTTGAAACGTTCTGGTTGTAATGCACGGAAACCTTCTGACCCAGGACATTTATTTTCGATACCGGTGACGGCGCGCTGACCTGCGTCACCTTCACGCCTAAGCTTGCACAGCTTTGGCCAGAAAGATGAGTTCCGGTGCTACAGCCCGCCCGCCCATCGGGGTCTGTATATCGATACGGGTTGTCATCGGCATACTCGTACCGGTTGAAACTCCCGCCACCTCCATCCGCCTGTACCGGGTCAACGCTGAGAAACCTCCCGGCGTCCGGGTCATAGTACCGCTGCTGCATGTACACAAGATTGGTCTCGGGATCTTCCTCGTGCCCCGTATAGCCCGGCCCGTCACGCAGGTCCCGGTCCAGCACCTGCCCGTACGGCGCGTAGTGCGTCCGCTCCACCACATTGCGGCTCTGATCGGTGACCACCACCTCGCTGTGCAGCGTGTCGCTGGAGTAGTAATACACCGTGTCCGCCGCGCAGGCCGGTGTGGCCAGCAGCAGCCCCAGCGCAGCGAACATCCATGCCAGCACGGGCCGCCTCATTGCGTACTACTCCCGGAGGCCGGTGTCACGCTGCCCGAACCGGTCTGAGGTACCGCGTTCGTCGACTGCTTCGGAACCATGTCGGTGGTATTGGGCGCATTGGTCCAGCCCGAACATTGCGCTCCGTGGCAGGCTTGCGCCGCGAATTGAACCGTGTATTCCTGGAATCCACCCATCGTCAGGGAGGTGCTGGTGCCTGGGCCGGTGTACACCGTGACCACTGCACCGGTGTCGTGAGCTGCTGCCGGTCTCGTAGACACCACCTTAAGTTGCTTGCATCTGCTGCTCGAACTGGATGGGGCTGATGTAACCGATCGTCG
>Ga0207678_10006869_pt1 | contig 10093 bp, 5 predicted proteins | sample KBSC63metaG_FD_184319 | JGI IMG/M metagenome (GOLD analysis project Ga0207678, IMG submission 184319) | Corn rhizosphere microbial communities from Kellogg Biological Station, Michigan, USA - KBS C6-3 metaG (SPAdes) (version 2) | ecosystem: Host-associated > Plants > Roots > Rhizosphere > Soil ...
ATTAATGGCGCCTGCAAGTCTATTACTTCCTGGCAACTCTTTGCGCCGCAGCGTTGTTCAGTTCAACCTGAGCACGCACTTTCTCAATTTGCTTTCCCTGATCTTTAGGGCGCGCGACAACATCCGCGATTTCTTTCTTCAACTCGGCGACTGTCGCCTCGAATCGGTTGCGCTGTTGGGCAACGGCATGCTGCAGCTGCCGTACCTTCTTATGTTCCTTCAGGAACTCATTGAGCAACATAGCGTTCACCCGGTCGTATCGCACGCTATAGGGTTTTCCTTCCCTATCGCGGACAATGAGATCGGTGTTCACTTTTTCCACATCTTCGGCTACAAGCCCTAGTTGGCGGACACGTGCCGGATCAATTTCTCTCTTGTAGCGAAACAAAACCGGTTTCAACGCATAAAGCACTTCGCTGGCCTGCCCCATTGGCTGAATTTCTTCCTTAAATCTCCGGGAAGATGTGTCTGTGCCGAGTTTACCGGCGGGGTTAACAATAACGGGCAGGCCGCTGGAAGAATGTGAACCATAGATATTACCGATGTAGCAGGTACCGCTCACATTTTCAGCTGCAGCGCCGATAGCAATAACGTTATCCACCGTGGTAACGCCGCTGCCGGCTTGAAATCCCAACGCGACGTTATTGCTGCCGGCGGTGTTGTTCTGCAGTGCCATGTCACCGACGGCCGTGTTGTTGCTGCCGGCCGTGTTGTCAAAGAGAGCAATATCACCGATGGCTGTGTTACGGTTGCCATTCGTGTTGAAGTCCAGCGCATGAAAACCGATGGCTGTGTTGCGCACACCCATGTCGTTGTGAGACAACGCATTCGAACCATTGGCAGTGTTGTCGCTGCCAACAGTGTTGCCATAAAGCGCTTGGACGCCAGTGGCGGTGTTGTCGACGCCGCTCGTGTTAATAGCGAGCGCATTAAAACCGACGGCCGTGTTGTCATTGGCCGTGTTGTTAAAGAGCGCATACGTACCACTTGCGGTATTGTTGCTGCCAACGTCGTTGCCATAGAGCGCACCCGCGCCGTATGCTGTATTGAAGTTGCCAGCGCTGTTGCTGATGAGTGCAGATACGCCGCTAGCCGTATTTTGGGCGCCGGTGGTATTGCGGTAAAGCGCGCTATTACCGATGGCGGTGTTATCGGCACCGGTGGTGTTACTAAAAAGCGCGAACGCTCCACATGCACTGTTGAAGTTACCATCAGTGTTGTTTAGGAGCGCCAATGCACCGTTGGCCGTATTTTGCGTACCAGTAACATTCCTTAAAAGAGCCGCGACTCCGATGGCGGTATTTTGGTCTGCAGTGTTGGCAAGCAACGTTCCAGTGCCAACGGCGGTGTTCCCGCTGCCGGTTGTGTCGCTCTTTAGCGAAAGGGAACCAACAGCCGTGTTGAAGGTGCCCGTGGTGAGGCTTAACAGTGCATTTTGACCTTCGGCGGTGTTGTTTCCCGGATAGCCACCATCTGGTGGTGGGATAATCGCATGCGTCCTGTGTTCGAACGCAAGGAAGCTGCAAGCAATGGCGATGACGATCGAACACGGCCTTCGACGTCCGGTTCTAGCTCTTGAAGTTGTCGTTTTCATGTCTAATTCCCCACTATCTCGTGCTTCACCGGTGATTACGAACCAGGACCGGATGTGGTTGGTTCACTCCAATCTGGGCTCTGACCATCTGGATTTCCTCGGCTTGCTCTTTGATTTGGGCAGTGAGAGTTGCCATGCCTTTCTCCAGTTCCCCCACGCGCCGGTGCTCCTTAAGAAACTCATTAAGCAGCATCGCATTGATGTATTCGTAGCGGACCGATTCGGGCTGGCCCTGCCGATTCGGCGCTACGAGGTCCGGGTCCACCCGGTCCACTTCCTCGGCGATCAAGCCAAAGGCACGCATCTGCGCTGGATCAATCTTCTTTTTGTAGCGAAAGCTGACCGGCTTGAGCGCGAGGATAGCTTCACTGGCTTTGTTCATAGGTTCGATGTCTTGTTTGTAACGGCGTGATGATGGGGCGTAGCCAAGCTGATTGTTGGCCGACGCATCCACAGTGACAGGCAGGCCGCCACCCTGTGGGGTGTCACCGATGTTTGCAATGTGCGTGGTGTTGTTGTCGCTGGGAGATCGGACGTCCGAGAACGCACCGATACAGACGTTATCGTGCCCAGTGGTGATCTGCCCGCCCGCGGAATTCCCGATGACGGTGTTGAAACTGCCACTCGCATTGGCTGACAGTGCACCACCGCCAACAGCGGTGTTGCGGGAGCCGGTCTCGTTGTGGAAGAGGGCTTGGTCGCCAACGGCTACGTTCTCAAAGCCGTCGGTGTTATGAAACAGCGTCTGGTAACCAAATCCGCTATTGGCAATGCCACCGTTAGCGCCGTCGCTATTGGCAAGGGCTTGAAAACCGACAGCCGTACATTGACCCCGGTCCGTTCCAACGTTTCCGACGATGAAACTTCCAAGCGCCTGATAACCCACAGCAGTGTTGGCGCTGCCAATTGTGTTATTTTTTAGCGCTTCCGAGCCGACAGCAACGTTGGGCCCGACATCGAACCCACCGGTAGTCCCCAGGGTCCCGCCAGTGGTGTTGTTAAACAGAGCTTCAAAGCCGATGGCCGTATTCCCAGTCGCAGTATTGGAAAAAAGGGCAAATGCACCGTTGGCCGTGTTATTGGTACCGCTCACATTGCTTAGCAGTGCTCCTGTACCTGTAGCCGTGTTCAAGTCTCCTGTGTTAAGAAAAAGCGCTCCGGCCCCGATGCCCGTGTTGAACTCGCCGCTGATGGTGCTCCGCAGTGACAAAAAACCAACCGCTGTATTGAATGTGCCGGTGGTAAGGCTTAAGAGCGCCGAATTTCCCTCCGCGGTATTCCCTCCGGGATAACCGCCGTCCGGTGGCGGGACAACTGCGCGCGCGACTGGACAAAGAAGGCAGCCAAGCGCAAAGAGATGCAGCATGATATATCGATTTTTCATGGAGTTGATTGCTTTCCTTTTACAATGGGATTCCGCACGGCGTGCTTCGCACAATTGACATAGCCGCTAACCGAAGACTATTGACCACGGCTGGTCGGATCTACGCCGGCAAAAGTCAAAAAGTCGATCATGCGAAAGCTTTGTGGCGTTCCATCGTGGGTCGGCAATGTTGGTAACCAATCGGGTTGCACACTGAGGTAAGAATCCGGATCTAGTTGGAGCAACCCAATGAATACCTCGGCGATGATACGCGCCCCCACAGGGCCGAGGCGTAGTCCGTCTTCTCTTAGCTGAGCTTCCTTCAAGATGTAATAGAAAAGCGGGGTTGCTGTGACAAACGAAGACCTGATGGGCTGTAGCTCAGCTAACTCTGCCTCACTAAGCGATGGGATACCCATCTCTTGAGCGATGCGCTGACCTGACGGAAGCGACCACGTCAGACATCTCAATAAATTACGTTGCATCAGCGAGTCCGGTGGCATCCCAGTGAATATCGTCCCCAGGGGAAGGTGGAAGAGTGGCGTCGAAACTATCGTGTCGATCCTTTTGTTCGGGCGTGCATCGGCACTGAGAGCGCCGCCGAAGTCGAAGAAAGTCTGCCAGCCGATAAAGCGTCTCGGAGCTCTCGCGCCGCCACGCAAGTCCACGGGGTCGGGGCTGCCTTCCCCCGCCGGATCGAAAATCATACCAAAGAATGGCTGTCCATTATCCCCGTGAAGATTGCCGCGGTAAGAGGGCCGCACCATACTGTGCCCGAAGCGATAGGTGATCTGGAACTCTACCGGAATAAACGCCCGGTTCTGCAGCGGGTTATAGAAGTGGCGACCACTAGTTAGGACATCATCTATCACTGACTGGGGGATAATATGTGGCAGAAACTCGTGAAGGATCATCCACTCGTAGTGCCACACCGTCAGGCGCTGGGCTTGCAAGTAGGCGTCATTGTCAGGGATGCCCGGATACTGTGTTCGAATGAGATCAACCGCATGGTTATGAAACAAAAGAAAGGCCGCGTGCAGACCGGCGATCACCATGTTTTCATCGTTGCGTGGGTCGCCGATAATCGCCACGTGGTTAACCGGATCTCGCGGCAAGTCCTCGAACTGGCCATCGCTTTCGATCCGGAATTTGATGGGATCAACAGGGTCGTATAACTCCGGGTTAACGCCTGGCCCGCCGGCGTAAACAGAGTCCAGGTCAAAGAAGCAAGTGCGAGCGTTTTGTGAAATGATGGGCTGCGTTGGGAATCCGAGCCTAGACCTCTGGTCAAAGGTCATATCGTGGTCAAGGAACTGGCCGAAGAACGTCACGCCAGCGGTATGGGTTGGATTGTTCCGGTTGACCAGACTGAGATTGGGATCCACGATCAGCGCCACAGGGCCTGCTGCCAGATCGTCGTTCGCATCCATAATCCCGCCCGGACTGCCGAGTTCCATGAGAGCGTCGCGAACCGCATTCGTTGGCGGTGCGAAAGGTGGCAAATTACGAAACATCCGACCAAAATGACCGGTCAGCGCTGGATCCGGAGGCGGCGCTGAGTTAGTGGCCTGCGCACTGGACCAAACCCCAAAGCCAGCGGCCACTAAAAGCCCGAAGGAAGCGAGCACCATCGTAGGTAGGAGCCATGTATCGCATGCGTTTGGCCGGTGAGTATTCGAAGCTTTCATGATGTTCTCTTTCTTTTGGCCTTCTCTGAGTTCATCGACTTGCTCTTTCGGTCGCCGTAGCGACGTAACAGCGCATCAAGAAAACTCAGTTCTGGCCGTTTCTGATTCTCTCCTTTACAAAAAGCGTTCAGGAGCGCGTGCTGCACAGAATCTAAATTTTTTTGCGGGCTTGCTTTTCTTCAGCGATCTAGGTACAAACCAATGACGTGAAGGCGCTGGCAGCGAGTGGGTGTCGCCAGAGCGATTTCTTTCCTTCAACGAACTGGAGCGTAGTTCTGGCGGCGGGAAGAAGCCTGGGTGAATCTGAGATGGCGCAAGCTGCGGTTGCGGAGCTTTGCCAAAACTATTGGACACCGCTTTACAGTTTCGTGCGCAGCCGTGGATACACCATGCATGATGCCCAAGATCTCACGCAAAGCTTTTTTGCCCATCTGATCGAGCACAAGATCTACGCCGGCGTCGATCGGCAAAAAGGCAGGTTCCGTTGGTTTTTGCTCGCTTCCGTAAAAAACTTCATCGCAAACGCTTCCGACCGCGAGCGAACACTCAAGCGGGGTGGCGGACAAAGTTTTTTGCCGCTGCACGAACAGCAGATCGACGATGCAGAGTCGCTTTTTCAAACTCACGGTAGCGTGAGCAATGGAGACCAGATCTTCGATCGGAGTTGGGCGGAGGCGTTGATTGCTGTTGGCATGGATCGCCTGTCGGCAGATTACAAACGGGAGTCCAAGGAATCGCTGTTCAATGAATTGAAGATCTTCCTTACGGGTAGCGCTGAGCCCCTGCCAACTTACTCTGAGTTGGCACGTCGACTAAAAATATCGGAATCTACCCTGCGTAGTCATGTCACCCGCCTTCGCGCTCGCTATCGGGAAGTACTGCGCGCCGAAGTGCGAAGAACCGTCGACACGGAAGCGGAGGTCGACGAAGAGTTACACGAGTTGCTTCAGGTGTTAACGAGAGGTTGAGGGAAACGTGCCATGGAAATCCCGGTGGCTTCAGGTGTCGCCACTTGCTCGGTATGCGGTGAACCGTTGAACACAAGAGGTGAATGCCTGGCCTGTCTTCTTCGCACAGCTCTCGACAAGGCAGTGGTTGAGAGCGCACCGCCAATCTCTTTAGTTTTTGGCGATTTCGAGATCGCCCGGCGCGAAGATGACTCTGCGTGGGAACTGGGTCGCGGGGCCATGGGCGTAACTTACCTCGCGATCGACAAAGTTTTGCATCGGAGGGTTGCCCTCAAGATAATCGAAGTGCCGGCGACCACGCGCGGGTTGCACACACTGCATCAACGTTTCTTACGCGAAGCGCGCTCCGCAGCTTCCTTGCGGCATCCTAATGTAGCTGCCGTTTATCAGTTCGGCGATTCGCCGGATGGCAGTCACCGGTATTATGCAATGGAGTTAATCGAAGGCGAAACGCTTGAGGCCCGGGTGCGTAGGGATGGTCCGTTGAATGCAAAGCTGGTTCTAAAAATTGCGATTCAAATCACGCGAGCTTTGATGGCCGCCGCGGCGCACGGTCTGATCCATCGCGATCTGAAGCCGGGCAATATCATGCTGGCGCCAGGCGATACGGAGGAATTCGAAGTGAAGGTCATTGACTTCGGCCTTGCCAAGGCGATCTCCGGCGCCGAAAGCGAAATGGACCTGACACACGGCGGATTTGTTGGCACGCCAAATTTTGCGAGCCCGGAGCAATTTGGAAGCAGCTCGATTGATGTGCGCTCGGACATTTACTCGTTAGGCGCCACTCTCTGGTTTGCGCTTACCGGAAGAACACCATTCGCCGGCAGAAGCATTGAGGAACTTCGAAATGCTCAAAAGTCGAATCCGCTTCCAATCGAACAACTGAAAATAGCGCGTGTCCCCTCTGGCATGAGATCGCTGCTTAAATCCATGCTCGCAATTGAGCCGGCCTCCCGGCCTAATGTACAGGAGCTGGCAGCCAAGCTGCGACTTTGCGCCACGCACGCTAGCGGCCTCCGTGGGGCTCAAGTCATTACGGCAATCGCCGCCATCCTCATTCTCGCCGTGTCTGCGTTTGTGATTTTCCATTGGCTACATGTGCATCCGGCATTAGCAGGAGCGGCTTCGGAGGCGCCGGAAAAAAGCATCGCAGTGCTGCCATTTGAAAATCCGAGCAAAGATCCGAACGCAGAGTATTTGTCGGAGGGAATTTCAGAGGCGTTGATTAATAGTCTTACCGATTTGCAGCGACTGAGGGTGATCGCGCGTTCGACGGTTTTTCAGTACAAGGACAAGGAGGTCGATCCGCGGCAAGTCGGGCGCGAGCTTAACGTCGCAACGGTACTAACCGGGCGAGTGCGGCAAGCGCAAGACGGTCTGAGTATTCAGGTGGATTTGGTGGACGCGGTCACAGGCGCGGAGCTTTGGGGCGAAGAATACCACCGCAAAATTTCCGATCTGATTGCGGTCAAACAGACAATCGCACGGGAAGTCACGGAGAAGTTGAAGTTGAAATTGTCCGGCGAAGAGCAGCGCCGACTTGCGAAAGCTGATAGCACAAACACTGAGGCCTATCGGTTCTATTTACGGGGGCGTTATTTCTGGAACAAGCGCACTCCGGACGGAATAAAACGAGCGATCGTCGAATTTCAGCAGGCGATTGAGCGCGACCCGCAGTTCGCTCTTGGCTACGTAGGGTTGGCGGATTGTTATACTGGTTTGACGTTTTACAATTTTGCAGCGCCGCAGGAAGCCATGCCCAAGGCAAAACAGTCCGCAATGAAGGCGCTGTCACTGGATAGCACAGTCGCCGAAGCGCACGCATCACTGGCACATGTTCTCATGAACTACGATTGGGATAGGCCGACGGCGGAGAAAGAGTTTAAGCGCAGCATAGAACTCAAGCCGGATTATGCCACTGCTCATCAGTGGTATGCGATTCATTATCTAACTGCTATGGGTCGGCCGGAAGAAGCTATACTGGAAATGAAGATAGCATTGGAATTGGAACCGGCGTCGCTCGTCATGAACACGTTTATGGGAGCGACCCTCTACTACGCGGGCCGGTACGACGAAGCGATAGATCAATGCCGGAGAACCGTAGAAATGGATCCGAATTTCGCCGTCGCGCACTGGTATCTTGGTTTGGCTTATGAGGAAAAGCAGCTTCTTGGTGCAGCCACCGAAGAGTTTAGAAAAGCGATCTCGCTGTCAGGCGGCAGTCCGTTAATGAAAGCTGCACTCGGTCGCGTATATGCGAAGGCGCAGAAGACGCAAGAGGCGCATGAAATGCTCAATGAGTTGAATGGGCTTGCAAAAGGACAGTACGCATCGGCCTACGAACTAGCGACGATCTACGTCGCGCTTGGTAACAATGAAGAGGCATTTCAATTGTTGGCAAAGGCCTACGCGGAACACTCGTTCCATCTTGCTAATCTGAGCGTGTCTCCACAGTTCAAATCCGTCAGGTCGGATCCGAGATTTCAGGATCTCGTGCAACGCATTGGGCCTTCCCGATAACTCCGCAAAACACTCGCCTCCTTCTGGCGGACAGGCTGCGGGATGATCCTCGCCTCGACAAGATCGTTGCTTTAGCCAAAGCTGCCAGCAGATAGTTACTTCGCGAGTAGTTGCCGCAGTACAAACGGCAAAATCCCGCCGTGCTTGTAGTACTCGATCTCGATTGGCGTATCGATCCGAAGGTTCACTGGCAACGCGCGTTTCTCTCCGTTCGTTTTTTCGATCTCCAGCGTCACCTGTTGTCCTGGTTTGATGGAGCCGGACAATCCCGTGATCGAAAACTTCTCCGAACCGTCGAGCCCCAGCGATTGCGCGGAAGTGCCCTCAAGAAACTGCAACGGCAACACGCCCATCCCAACCAGATTCGAACGGTGAATTCGCTCAAAGCTTGCCGCGATCACCGCTTTCACGCCTAACAAACGAGTTCCTTTCGCTGCCCAATCGCGCGATGAACCCGTCCCATATTCGTGACCAGCAAGAATGACCAAAGGAGTTTTTGTCTCCGCATATTTCATCGCCGCATCAAAGATGCACGTCTCCTCACCTTCGCCATTCTTTGAACCGCCAGTCCCAGTCGGAGCGAAATATTTTGTCACGCCACCTTCCGTGCCCGGTACCATCAGATTTTTAATTCGCACATTCGCAAATGTGCCGCGGGTCATCACCAGATCGTTGCCACGCCGGCTGCCATAGCTGTTGAAATCGCGCGACTGAATTCCACGCGACATCAAATATTTTCCGGCGGGGGAACTCTCTTTGATCGCTCCCGCAGGCGAAATGTGATCGGTCGTAACTGTGTCGCCGAAAATGCCAAGCGCGTGAGCGCCCCGGATTTCGGCGATGTGGCCGGACTCCATCGAAAAGTTTTCGAAGAACGGCGGATCATGAATGTAATCGCTTTTCTCGTCCCACTGGTAGACGTCACCTGTGCTCGATGGAATTTCGTTCCACTTCGGATTTTGCTCCGCGAAATCGCGATAAAATTTGCGGAACGTTTCAGGTGTGAGCGCGCTCTGCATCGTATGCTGGATCTCACTGAGACTCGGCCAGAGATCGCGCAGGAAAGTTTCTTTGCCGTCTTTATCCTTGCCGAGTGGGTCGCGCGAAAGATCGATGTGAACCCGGCCGGCGAGGGCAAAGGCCACAACCAGCGGAGGCGACATCAGAAAATTCGCTTTGATATGCTGATGCACGCGGGCTTCAAAATTCCGATTTCCCGAAAGAACCGAAGCTGCAACCAGATCGTATTTGTGGATCGTCTTTTCGATGTTTGGATGCAGCGGCCCCGAGTTGCCGATGCAAGTCGTGCAACCATAGCCGACGAGATTGAATCCAAGCTGATCGAGATATGTTTGGAGTCCAGTCTTCTCCAAGTAATCGGAAACAACGCGCGAGCCCGGTGCCAGCGACGTTTTCACGCCGGGCTCGACGTGCAGACCCCGCTCGACTGCTTTTTTCGCCAGTAATCCAGCCGCAATCATCACGCTCGGATTGCTCGTGTTTGTGCAACTCGTTATCGCGGCGATGAGCACGCTACCGTGGCCAATGTGAGCTCGCCCTCGCGCGAACACATTCGACGATTCAGCTTCGATTTCTTTGGCGGCATCAGGTGTCGGTCGGTTTGCAACCATCTCGAGCACGTTACGCGCTTCACCCGGCTTGATTCCCTGGTGTTCTTTGGTGTCGGTCGAAAACATCGCGCCGTTGCGTGGCGCGCTGCCATTCAATTCGACCACATGCTTTTCGCGAAGATCGATCTGTTTCTTTCCATAGCCTCCGTCGTGCACCGGTTTTTCAAGGAGCTCGCGAAACTTGCTTCCGAGTTCTGGCAAATTAATTCGGTCCTGCGGCCTCTTTGGTCCGGCGACGCTCGGCTGCACATCCGCCAGATCCAAATCGATATCAACGCTGTAATCAATTTGCCCTTTTCGCGGCATACCAAACATGTTCTGGGCCTGAA
>Ga0207678_10006870_pt1 | contig 10092 bp, 5 predicted proteins | sample KBSC63metaG_FD_184319 | JGI IMG/M metagenome (GOLD analysis project Ga0207678, IMG submission 184319) | Corn rhizosphere microbial communities from Kellogg Biological Station, Michigan, USA - KBS C6-3 metaG (SPAdes) (version 2) | ecosystem: Host-associated > Plants > Roots > Rhizosphere > Soil ...
CGGCGAGACCGCGCAGCGGGTCCTGGAGCGCTTCCCCGACGGCGCCTGGCTCGCCGAGCTCGCCCCGGTCACCGACCCCGGCGAGGTGCCGCAGGCGGTGCTGTCCGCGCTCGGTCCGCGCGAGAGCCGGATGATGGCCGGCAACGCCAGCCCGGCCGCGGCCGCCTCCCTGCTCCGCAGTGCCGAGGGCCACCTGATCGAGACGCTGGCCGAGAAGCGCGCCCTGCTGATCCTCGACAACTGCGAGCACCTGGTCGGCGCCGCCGCCGACCTCGCCGAGACGCTGCTGGGCCACGCACCGGGGCTGCGGGTGCTGGCCACCAGCCGCGAGCCGCTGACCATCGACGGCGAGAGCCTGTTCCCGGTGCCGCCGCTGGGCCTGCCCGACACCGACGGCCTCGACGAGTTCTGCCTCCGCGTCCGCGAGTCGGAGCGGATCGCGGCGATCGGCCTGTCGGAGACCGGGAACGGGTCCTCCCGCCCGGCCGGCGAGAACGGAAACGGCCCGGCCGGCGGCAGCCGGGCAGGCGCCGGCACGAGCACCCCGCCGAAGCAGAACCGGGCCACGGCACCGCGATCCGGCGACGTACCCCCCGCGACCGTGACCGACACCGTCCTGACGTACCCCGCCGTCCGCCTCTTCGCCGACCGCGCCGCGGCCGTCGTCCCCGATTTCGCGGTCGACGCCGACACCCTGCCCGACATCGTCCGCATCTGCCGCAGCCTCGACGGCCTGCCCCTGGCCATCGAGCTGGCCGCCGCACGGCTGCGCACCCTGCCGCTGCACCAGATCGCCAGCCGGCTCGGCGACCGATTCCGCCTCCTCACCGGCGGCAGCCGCACCGCGATGCCGCGCCACCAGACGCTGCGCGCCGTCGTCGCGTGGAGCTGGGAGCTGCTCTCCGACGACGAGCGCGGCCTCGCCGAGCGCCTGGCGGTCTTCCCCGGCGGGGTCACCGCCGAGGCGGCGGCGGCCGTGACCCCGGGCCTGGACCCCGACGCCGCCTTCGACCTGCTTTCCGCGCTCGTCGACAAGTCGCTGCTGCAGTCCGTGCCGACCGAGCCGGGCCAGGACCCGCGCTTCCGCATGCTGGAGACGCTGCGCGAGTACGGCGCCGACCGCCTCGACGAGGCCGATCGGCTGGCCGCCACCCGCCGCGCGCACGCCGCGTTCTTCCTGAAGCTGGCCGAGACCGCCGAGCCCCATCTGCGCCGGGCCGACCAGATGACGTGGCTCAAGCGCCTGAACGCCGAGCGGGACAACATCCTGGCCGCGCTGCGCTTCGCGGCCGCCGACGAGGACGCCGAAACCGCCGTCCGGATCTGCGCCGCGATGTCCTGGTACTGGACGCTCGGCGACCAGCATCACGAGGGCCGTGCGTGGAGCCGGCTGGCGCTGCAGGTACCGGGGGACTCGCCGCCGGAGGCGCGCGCGATCGTGACCGTGATGGAGCGCATCACGTCGGTGTTCGAGGACTACCTGTGGGAGGAGATCCCGCGGATGACCCGGGAGATCTCCGAGACGGTCGCCGCGCTGGGCACCTTCGAGCATCCGCTGCTGGCCCTGGCCTCGGTCGTGGCGCCGATGCTCAGTGACGACCAGGAGATGCTGGAGGCCGCGGTCGAGGAGTACATCGACCACCCGGACCCGTGGGTCGGCGCCATGCTCCATTTGATGCGCGGCATGTCCGCGGAGAACGCCGGGGACCGCTCGCAGGTGCGCGGGGACCTGGAACGCGCCCGCGCGGCCTTCGTCAAGGTCGGCGACCGCTGGGGCCTGTCCGCCGCGCTCAACGGCCTGGCCTCGCTGGCCATCACCGACGGCGACGACGCCACAGCCCTGGCCCTGCAATCCGAGGCGCTGGACCTGATCCGCGAGATCAACGCCTTCACCAGCGCCGCGCAGATCCAGATCGGCCGGGCCCAGCTGCTGACCCGGCTCGGGCAGACGGACGCCGCGCGCACGCTGCTGGAGGAGGTCCTGGAGTCGGCGCAGCGCTCCGGATCGCAGATGAGCTGCTTCGTGGCCCTGCTCGGGCTCGTCGAGCACCACCGGAACTCCGGCGAGCTCGACCGTGCCTGGCACTACCTGGACATGGCGAACATGGACTACATCGACACCTGGAACGGCCCGCCGCAGCTGCTGGCGTTCCGCGAGGCGAGCGCCGCGATGCTGCACCTGGACGCCGGCCGGACCGAGCCGGCGCGCGAGGCGCTGGGCCGGGCGTTCCGCTACGGGCTGGTGGCCCGCGACATGCCGATCCAGGCCAGGATGGCGGTCGGCACCGCGCGCTACGCCGAGGCCGCCGGCGACACCGAGCTCGCGATCCGGCTGCTCGGCGTGTCCGAGCAGATGCTCGGCGCGGCGGACCGCAGCGACACCGAACGCGTGGTGCTGGTGAACAAGCTCGCCGGGCGTCCCGGCTACGAGTCCTGCTACGCCGCCGGGAAGAACGCGACGCGCGACGAGAACCAGGTTCTCGTCGCGCGCACGCTGGGCCTGCCCGAGGACGTCCTCGCCGACCCCTTCGACGGGCTTCACACCTTGCGTCCGTAGGCCCGCAGCGCCAGCGGCATGAAGACCGCGGTCAGGCCGACGATCCAGCCGCCCGTCCACAGCATGTGGTTCGCGACCGGCCCGCCGAGGAACAGGCCGCGGGAGACGCCGGCCAGGTGGGTGATCGGGTTGACGTTGACGAAGCCCTGCATCCAGCCCGGCAGCGTGCTGGTCTGCACGAAGGTGTTGCTGCCGAAGCTCAGCGGCAGCACCACCAGGATCATGATCCCCTGCACCGCGCCCGGGGTGCGCGCCACCATCCCGAGGAACACCGACACCCAGCTCATCGCCAGGGCGAAGGCGACCGCGACGAGCAGCGCCGCGCCGGCCTCCAGCGGGTTGGTCTGGATCCGGAAGCCCATCGCGTAGCCGACGGTCAGGGTGATGACAGCGACCAGCGCGTAGCGCACGAAGTCGGCGAGCACCGCGCCGACCAGCGGTGCCGACCTGGCGATCGGCAGTGATCGGAAGCGGTCGAACACACCCTTGGAGATGTCGGTGTTCATGTTCACGCCGATCGCCGTGGCGCTCATCGCGATGGTCTGCGCGAGGATGCCGGGCAGCAGGAATTGCAGGTAGTCGTGGGTCGAGCCGGCGACCGCGCCGCCGAAGACGTACACGAAGATGACCAGGAACAGCGCCGGCTGGACGGTGACGTCGATCAGCGCCTCGGGGGTGCGCCAGGTCTTGATGCATCCCACTGAGGGCATGAAATTCTTCTGCGGATTTTCGGCGTAGACCCGCGCCTCGATGGCGTGGCCGTTCAGCTTGATCTCGTCCTGCGCCAGCGGCAGTTTTTCGCCGAACGCGACCCGCAACTGCCATTCGACGAGATCGATGCCGGTGATGAGCTCGGTGACGGGATGTTCGACCTGCAAGCGGGTATTCATTTCGATGAAGAATACGTCTTTGCCGTCGGACACGAATTCGATGGTCCCCGCGCCGACATAATTGACCGCACCGGCCGCTTTCCGCGCGGCGGCGCAGACCGTCTCGCGTTGTTTGGAGTCGAGCGTCGGCGATGGCGCTTCCTCGATCACCTTCTGATGCCGTCGTTGCAGCGTGCATTCGCGTTCGAACAGCGACAGCAGGTTGCCGTGGCTGTCGCCGATGATCTGCACCTCGATGTGGCGCGGGTTTTGGACGAATTTTTCGATCAGCATGCGGTCGTCGCCAAACGCCGCCTTGGCCTCACGCTTGGCGCTGACGATCGCCGGCGCGAGTTCGGCTGCCGAGTTAACGACGCGCATGCCGCGCCCGCCGCCACCGGCGGAGGCTTTCACCAGCACCGGGAAACCGATCTTGTCGGCGGCCTTGGCCAGCGTCGCCTCGTCCTGGGCCTCGCCGTGATAGCCGGGCACCAGCGGCACGCCGGCCTTTTCCATCAGCGCCTTGGAGCCGGATTTTGAACCCATCGCCGTCATCATCGCGGCGGTGGGGCCGACGAACACCAGACCGGCGTCCAGACACGCCTGCGCGAATTCGGCGTTCTCAGACAGAAACCCGTAGCCGGGATGCACCGCCTCCGCGCCGCTTTGGCGCGCGGCCTCGATCACCCGTTCGACATTGAGATAGCTGTCGCGCGCACGCGCTGGCCCCAGCAGCACGGCTTCGTCAGCCATTGCGACATGCATGGCGTCGCTGTCGGCCTCGGAATAAACCGCAACCGTGCGCAGCCCCATGGCGCGGGCGGTACGGATCACGCGGCAGGCGATTTCACCGCGGTTAGCGATCAGGAGCGTGCGAAAACGCCGATATAGTTTCGAGCGATCCATCATCACATCCTGAACAGGCCGAATTTGGTGGGCTCGATCGGCGCATTGGATGCGGCCGACAATCCGAGGCCGAGCACCAGCCGCGTATCGGCGGGGTCGATCACGCCATCATCCCAGAGCCGTGCGGTGGCATAGTAGGGATTACCCTGGTGCTCATATTGCGCGCGGATCGGGCTGCGGAACTTGTCCTCTTCCTCAGCCGACCAGCTATCGCCCTTGGCTTCGATATTGTCGCGGCGCACCTGGCTCAGCACCATCGAGGCCTGTTCGCCGCCCATCACGGAGATGCGCGCATTCGGCCACATCCAGAGGAAGTGCGGGCTGTAGGCACGGCCAGACATGCCGTAATTGCCGGCACCGTAGGAGCCGCCGATCACGACGGTGAATTTCGGTACGCCGGCGGTTGCCACCGCCGTCACTAGCTTCGCGCCATCGCGCGCGATGCCGCCGGCCTCGTATTTTTTGCCGACCATAAAGCCAGTGATGTTCTGCAAGAACACCAGCGGAATATTGCGCTGGCAGCACAGTTCGATGAAATGCGCGCCCTTCAGCGAGCTTTCGCTGAACAGGATACCGTTATTGGCGATGATGCCGACCGGATAGCCCCAGATATGGGCAAAGCCGCAGATCAATGTCGTACCGTACAACTTCTTGAACTCGTCGAACTCGGAGCCATCGACCAGCCGTGCGATGATATCATGCACGTCGAACGGTTTTCGTCCATCGGCGGACACCACGCCGTAGATTTCCTCGGCCGGAAACAGCGGCTCGCAGGGCTCGCGCATGTTCAACACGGCTTTGGCGGGCTGCTTCAGCGTGGCAACAATGCGCCGGGCGATCCCGATCGCATGGGCATCGTTCTGTGCGTAGTGGTCGGTGACGCCCGATTGCCGCGAGTGTACGTCTGCGCCGCCGAGTTCCTCGGCGGTGACCACCTCACCGGTCGCAGCCTTCACCAGCGGCGGTCCGCCGAGGAAAATCGTGCCCTGGTTGCGCACAATGATGCTCTCGTCCGACATGGCAGGCACATAGGCGCCACCGGCGGTACACGAACCCATCACGATCGCGATCTGTGGGATGCCCTGCGATGACATTTGCGCCTGATTATAGAAGATGCGGCCAAAGTGCCGTTCGTCGGGAAAGATCTCGTCCTGCATCGGCAGGAACGCACCGCCCGAATCCACCATATAGATGCAGGGCAGGTTGTTCTGCCGCGCGATATCCTGCGCACGCAGATGCTTCTTCACTGTCATCGGATAGTAGGTGCCGCCCTTGATGGTGGCGTCGTTGGCGACGATCACGCATTCGCGCCCGGAGATGCGCCCGACGCCCGTGATGACGCTGGCGGAATGCACGTCCCCGCCATAGAGGCCATGGGCGGCCAGCGGCGACAGTTCAAGGAACGCGGTGCCGGGGTCGACCAACAGGTCGACGCGCTGGCGCGCCAGCATCTTGCCGCGCGAGGTGTGTCGCTTGCGCGAAGTTTCGCCGCCACCGCCGGCGACCTGCTTGAGCTTTTCGCGCAACTCCGCAACGAGCCCGCGCATGACGTCGGCGTTACGTGCAAATTCCTCGGATTTGGGATCGATCGTGGAATGGAGCGGCATGGCCTCTGATCGGTTTATGGTGCGCCGCAATCCGGCATTGGGGCTGGCATCATGGTGTCATTGGGCCGCGGTCTAGCGCAACCCTGACTTTTGAAATGTCTTGTTCCTGACATTCCCCGAAAAGCGATTCCGCCGCCTAGCCCGCATCATCTCCGCGGCCGCGAAAAAGGGCGCACTCCGGTCCAGCGAACTATGGCGAACGTCGCTGGATCTCAGTGGGTCCAGGGTTCGCCGCGCCGGAAGGCGAAATTGTCGGCATAGGCGATTTGCCGGTGCAGCGAATCCTTCGGCTCGATCACCTGATAGGCAATGCCCTTTCGCTCGCAGTAAGCCACCGCCTCTTCCTTGGTCTCGAAATGCAAGGTGAGCTGCTGCTTCATATCGCCGGAAGAGGTCCAGCCCATCAGGGGCTCGATCGCCTGCGGCTGCTCCGGCTCGTAGTCAAGCTGCCACTCCTTGGTTTTGGCCCTCCCCGATTGCATCGCGTTTTTGGCGGGCTTAAAAATGCGTGCGGTCATGGATGGTCGGACCCTCAGAGATGTGCGACATGGAAGCGGTTGGTGGAAGCAACCGGGATAGTATAGATACACCTTTCAAGGATTTGATCGGTGATTCCGTAACCCCGGATGTACCATTTCCAGACCGGTATAGTCATTATGCGGTACTGTGACAATCTTGGGCGGTCCGGCGGCCGGGGCGCTGTCCTGCGGTACAATCCTGTCGAAAGTATCACCTCAAAGCGGCACCCATGAAAATCAACGCCACCCTGCCCGAAAAAGGACGCGACCTCCGGCTTGACCTGTTTCGCGGGGTCGCAAACTGGGCGATCTATCTGGATCATATTCCAGATAATGTCGTGAACTGGATCACCACCCGCAATTACGGTTTTAGCGACGCGGCGGACCTGTTCGTTTTCATCTCCGGATATACCGCTTCCTTTGTCTATGCCCGAATGATGCTGGAGCGCGGTTTCATCGTCGGCGCCACCCGGCTGACCAAGCGGGTCTGGCAGCTCTATGTCGCCCACATCATCCTGTTCGTGATCTATATCGCCTCGATCAGCTATCTGGCGCTACGCTTTGGCGATTCCGAACTGGTCAACGAGTTCAACGTCGTCGGCCTGGTCGACAATGCGACCGAAACCCTGCGGCAGGGATTGTTCCTGAAATTCAAGCCGGTCAATCTCGACGTGCTGCCACTCTATATCGTGCTGATGGGACTGTTTCCGCCGGTGCTGTGGATCATGCTGCGCCAACCCAACTGGACGATGGCGGCCTCGCTCGCGCTATGGCTGGTGTCCCGGCAAACCGGTTGGAATCTCCCCGCCTACCCCGCCGGAACCTGGTACTTCAATCCGTTCTGCTGGCAGGCGCTGTTCGTGTTCGGCTCTTGGTGCGCGCTAGGCGGTGCGCGGAGGTCGATGGCAATCATCAATTCGCCGATCACACTCTATTTTTGCATCGCCTATCTGTTCCTGGGACTGGTCATGACCATGGCCGGCAAATTCCCGGATTTCGGAGCCATGTTCCCGCACTGGCTCTATTCAACCTTCAATCCGAACGACAAGACCAATCTTGCGCCGTACCGCTTCCTGCATTTCGTGGTGATCGTCATCATGGTCATCCGCTTCATACCGAAGGACTGGCCAGCGCTGGAATGGAGAGTGTTCGACCCGCTGATCGTCTGCGGCCAGCAGTCGCTTGCCGTGTTCTGCGTCGGCGTGTTCCTGTCCTTTGTCGGGCACTTCCAATTGTCGTTGAGTTCCGGCTCGCTGTTCGCGCAGATCTTCGTCAGCGTGACCGGCATCGCGATCATGACTATCGTCGCCTATTACATCTCCTGGTCGAAACGGCAGGACAAGCCGCTGCCCAAGGCGCCAGCGCCCAAAACGGCATGATCGAGGCGGCCTGATCGCAACAGCCTGAGCCTTTCAACCGGGCGCCGTTCAGGCCGGTTGCGTGGTCGACGCCACCAAATTCGCCACATCGGTATAGGTCGTGACCAGCGGCGCGACGACCTTGTGCATCGCCGCCTTCGATACCACCGTGTCGTGCATGACGAGATTATCGATGCCGGTGTTTAGAAAGCAGTTCACGGCATCGCCCGGCGTTTCCACGATCGGCTCACCCTTGATGTTGAATGAGGTGTTGACCAGCACCGGGACGCCGGTCAGCGCATCGAACTCCCTGAGCAGCCGGTACAGCATCGGATTGGTCGCCTCGCGCACGGTCTGAATGCGGGCCGTGCCGTCGACATGCACGATCGCCGGAATCTTGTCGCGCCATTCGGGGCGAACCGGCTTGGCGATCAGCATGAAGGGTGAGTCCTCGTCCCCCTCGAAAATCTCCTTCATGCGCTCAGCCAGCACAATCGGAGCGAACGGCCGGAACGCCTGCCGGTGTTTGACGCGGCTGTTCAAGATGTCCTTCATCTCGGGCTTGCGCGGGTCGGCCAAAAGGCTGCGATTGCCGAGTGCGCGCGGGCCGAATTCGGAAGCGCCCTGAAACCAGCCGATCACCCGCTGGTCGGCGAGCAGTTTTGCGGTGTCGCGGCAGACATTGTCGCTGCGCTTGGCATCGACCTGGATGCGGACCAGAAACTTCTGCAGCGAATTGGCGACCTCCTGATCGCTGTAGGTCTTGCCGACATAGGAATGGTCCATGACAAAGCCGCGGCGCTGCTTCAGGATCTCGAGCCAGCCGTAAAGCGCGCAGCCGATCGCAATGCCGTCGTCACCGGCCGCCGGCTGGATCCACACATTGTCGAAGCCGGCTTCGCGGGCGACGCGGCCATTCGCTACGCAATTCAGGGCGACGCCGCCGGCCAAGCACAGATTTTTGGCGCCGGTGGTTTCGCGCAGCCATCGCGCGCGGGCGAGCAGCACGTTTTCGGTGTCGTCCTGCACCCGCCAGGCCAGATCTTCCCAATGCCGCATGGCGGGGCTGCGCTCCCAATTGCTGCCGTCCATGACGTAGGGCTGCTTGAGATCGATGGTCCAGTGCGGCACGTTCAATTTGCCGTTGTCGAGTTCAAGCAGATGCTTGACCTGTTCGCGGCGGCCGTAGGGCGCGAGCCCCATCAACTCGCCGCATTTATTCCAGTCGCCGAAGATATAGGTCGAGGCGCGGCTGTAGAGCGCGCCCAGCCCCGGCATGTTGTAAAACTCGTCGCTGAGGAAGCCGCGGTCCGGCTCCATCCAGACCTTCTTCAGGCATTCGAGTCTTGAGCCGCTGAATTTGTAATAACTCTCCGACTCGCGGGCGAGCGGCGTCGCCGTATCGGTCGACGGAAAGGACTCCATGACGTCGGACCGATAGCTGCCGACGCCGTCGACAATCATCACAACGCCCTCGTCGAACGGTGATGCCGCGAACGCGCTGTAGGCGTGCGCCAAATGGTGGGAGATCGTCACCACCTTGCCCTGGCGCGACAGATAGAGCGGGTGTTTGGCCGCATCGCCCCGTTCGAATTCCGGCAGGAAACCCGGCGCATCGAAGTAGACCAGCCGCTCTTCCATTTCCGGGACCGGCAGGACATAGCAATTGCGAACGATCAGATCGACGTCGTCCAGCGTGATGCCTTCGGCTTCGAGGCAATATTCGATCACTTCCTTGTAGAAGCCCGACGCATGCTTTGCCCGCGTGATCCGCTCCTTTGCAATTGCAAACGCAATCGCACCGTCGCGCAACAGGCAGGCGCTCACGTCATGGTCATAGGTATTCAGGCCGAGGACATAGGTATGTTGTTTGGGCATGTGCACTCTTCAGGGAGGGGATCGTGGGGCGCTCAAAAATGCGGATCGCGTCCACCTCAAATTCATGTTCAGGTTCTTGTTCAGATTGCTGGCCTGGCGTTGCTGAATTTTTCCCGCTAGAGAAATTCTGCAGCGCACAATTGCCGCAAAGCTGAATGAATTATGAACGACACGATGTGTGAATTGATCCCACGCTGACAGTCACTTGACCTTACCTTTCCGTCTCAATAATGTCCTGGACGCTCGCAAGAACCTTAGTAAAAATATTGTCTTAGCGCATCTGAACCAAAGGCTTTCTCATGCGTCTAAGTGCGGTGTTTCGGAAGTGACCGGGAGATTCTTGAATGGCTAAACGCTACAATATCCTGACGCGCTGCCTCGCAGCGTTGGCTTTGTTGT
>Ga0207678_10006877_pt1 | contig 10089 bp, 9 predicted proteins | sample KBSC63metaG_FD_184319 | JGI IMG/M metagenome (GOLD analysis project Ga0207678, IMG submission 184319) | Corn rhizosphere microbial communities from Kellogg Biological Station, Michigan, USA - KBS C6-3 metaG (SPAdes) (version 2) | ecosystem: Host-associated > Plants > Roots > Rhizosphere > Soil ...
CGTCGTGATCGAGTACGTGACCCGGCAGCTCGTCACCGGAACGTCGCCGTGTGCGAAGAACACGTTCGGCGGAAGTTCGTCCAGCGAGATGTCGGTGTTGGCCGCGATCACCTTGGCCAGCGTCATCCGGTAGTCGATGTGGTACGTCGACATGATCGTGTTGAGCGCCGGGTCCCGCTGGTAGAAGAAGCGGTCGCCGTCGCGCAGCGCCTGGAACTGCCTGGCCCAGATCGCCCGCTGCAGGTCGCCGAACTCGCTGCCCGCCGGGTGCGGCTCGGCAACCATGCCGGCGAACGCGTCGACGTTGTCGACCGAACCGTAGATCGCCCGCAGCCGCGCCGCGATCGTCGTGTTGCGGACCGCACGCTTGGTGTTGGCCTCGGCGTCGTCACTACCCGGCACGATGGTGTCGCCGGTGACGTCGAACAGCGCGTTGAAGTCCATGCTTCCCGGCGTGTTGATGGTGAACCCGGCCGGGAACTGGTCGGTGGACTCACCCGTGATCTGCGTGAACGACGTCCGCGCCGGCAAACCGTACGCGACCCGCAACTGGTTGTACGTCGGCATCCCGTGGTCGCGCCCACGCTCGATGTCGATCGCCCCGAGGTCGACGACGCCCTGGAAGCATTGCGGTGCCGCGTCGTCCGAGCCGGTGCAGTCCGGGTTCCCGGGAACCGGGACCTGGAACAGCACGCTGCGCAGCTGGTTGTCGATCATCTCGTCGTTGTCGTACTGCGACTCTCCGCTCAGCCCTTCGAGCACCGGGCCGAGGCCGATCGCCGGCAACAGGTCGGGGTTGAAGAACGCGACGTTGAGCGGCACGACCAAGGCCGTCTCGGCACCGTCGACCTCAACCTCGACGCCCTGCGCCTCGAACGCGTCGAGTTGGGCCTGCGTCCAGCGGCCGGTGTCGCCCTCGAACTCGAACTCGCCGTGGATCTGGCTGTGCGCGCGGTATCCCACCGTCGCGAACTCGTTCGACAGCGTCGGGTTCACGTTCGGGTTGTAGCCGTTGTACGCCGGCAGCCGGACTCCCATCGCCGGCAGGAACTCGGTGTAGGTGATGTATTGCTGCTCGGCCATCACGATCCGGCGCGCGATCTGGAACTTGTCCTCGGCGCTGAGCGTGTTCGGCAACAGTCCCACGATCCGGTTGTGCTCGCGGGCGAACAGCGTCTGGGTGGCGGATAGCGCGATGTTCTCGTTGACCCGCTTGTCCCCGGCCACGAACGACCGCGTCGGGTCGGCGCGCAACCGCCCGTCGACGTCACCGGGCGGTGCGGTGGCCGGGTTTCCGCGCGCGTCCCGCCGCGGCAGGTACCCGCCGGGCAGCATCATCGTGGGGCCGTTGTTCGTGACGTTGCCGTCGACCGACCCGTCACGAAGCCACTCGAGCCGCGCCGGCGAGTTGCTGTAGACGACAGCCGCGTTCACGAACGTGCTTTCGGTGTTGGTCTGCTGACGGGGGTTGGAAGTGCCGGTCCCGGTGCCGGGGGTGGCCGCGGACCGGTTGAACCCGATGGCACCGAAGTCGTTGCGAAACTCCTCCAGTGGATCCGCCGCGTTGAACGGGATGTTGGCGGCCGCGCCGCCGACGTCGTCGCGCAGCCCGAAGGTGTGGTCGAGGAACTGGCCCCACGTCCAGCCCCACTGGCTCACGCTGGTCTCCGAGAACACGTTCTGGTGCCTGTCGTTGAAGACCCGGTTGCTCACGAACCGGCTGTTCGGCCCGCCGACCGGTGCACCGACGCCATCGGCGTAGCGGGCCGGCGCGACCCGCAGGTACGGCCGGTTGGCCTGTCCCCATTCGGGATGGGCGAGGTTGTTACCGCCGCCGTCGAGGCTCGGCACCTCGAACGGAAGCGCCGCCTGGGCAACGGATCCGGTGCCGACCAGGGCCGTCGCGACGGTCACCCCCGCCACCGCAACGGTCGCGAGAACGCGACGAGCGGAGCCGGGTCTGCCCTTGAGAATCATGCTTTCTCCTTCCCGCGGCCTTTCCGGCGACGCCGGCAGCCGGCACGTCCGTCGTGGACGCAGCACCCGTCAGCTCTCGAACGCACGGTGGTGGGCGGAGATCCACGTGTTCGGATTAGGGCACGGAAGTGCGGCAGTGAGGTTTCATGGGATGAACCACATCTGCCCTGAACTGCCAGAATTCTTATACTGGCGGCGGAAGGCTATCGACTTGAGTGATTCAAGTCAATTGCGGAAAACCCCCAAGGGTTGGCATTTAGATCGGCGTATATCACTAAAATGCATTTCAATAAGAACGCTTCCAGGGCAAATTTGATGCGACGGAGGCCGGCGCTTCGTCCGCTAGGCTGCCCCCGATGAATGATCCAATCGATGCCGTGCTCGACGCGATCGCCGCCCGCGACTGGGTTCGGCTCAAGCCGTTGCTGCACCCCTACCTGCACTGGGACACACCGGCGGGCACGATCCGCGGCCGCACGAAGGTGTTGGCCCATATCGAGGAGCATCCACCGACGCAGCCACCGGCGACGCACGAACTGCGCGACGGCCAGATCTACCGCTGGGGCTGAGGGATCACGTCCCCGTTGCCCACGCCAGCAGGGTCCGGCGGCTGCGGGTGCCGGTCTTCGCGAACACCGACTTCAGGTGGTCCTGCACCGTGTGCTCGGACAGGTGCATTCGCACCGCCACGTCGCGGGTGTCGCGGCCGGCGCGGAGGTGGCCGAGCAGTTCGGCCTCCCGCGCGGTGAGCGCGAACGCGCGCCCGAACAGCGTCGCCCGCTCCGCCGGCGCGGCGTCCTCGATGGTGACGGCGATCGGCCGCTCGGCGCTTTCAAGGCGAGCCGCGCGCAGGCTCAGCCACCGCCCGTCGGCCAGATGCACGCGCGCCTGCGGTGGATTGTCGTCGACGCCCGCCTCGACGGCGAGCAACTGGGCGGCGACGTTGTACGCACTCGCCGGAATCGGTGCGCTACCCTGCGCCGGTGGAACCAGCACCCGCAGGTACTCGCGGGTCTGCGGGGTCTGACCGAGCACGCGCAGCCCGTCGGAAAGCAACAACACGACAGGACCCACCGCCGGGCCGGACGAGCCGGCGACGAACGTGCGCGCCTGAGCGCGTCGCAGGCCCGCCGTAACCGCACCGGCGATGCCTCGCAGATAAAGAGTTTCCGGTTCGGAGAAGACCCCACCGGTGCGCCACAGGTCGAGGAAGCCCCAGCAACCGAACCGGTCGCGGAACACACACGACACCACGTCGGCGATGCCGTGCGCGTCAAGCAACTCACGCCAGACGAGGCTGCGCGCCGGATCGCGCAGCGTCGCCACGGGTTCGGTCATCGCCGTCCAGCGGTTCACATCCGTCAGATACTTCAGCCGGATCAGCGTCGGCAATTCGGGCAGCATCGCGGGCGGGACGTCGGCCAGCGGCGACACACCCACCGATGTCTCCGGATCCGTGAGCACGAACACGTGCGTGTCGAACCCGACGACCCGCCGGATCTCCGCGAGCACCTGCTGGCGAAGCGTCAGCGACGACACGTCGCGTTCGCAGATCTCCGCGACGCGCTCCCGTGACCGCGCGAACCCCGCCGAACCGTGCACGCAGCCGAGGATACGGCCGCCGAACACCCCAGAAGTCTGGGATGGGCCGGGAACCGTCGGCGACCTAGCGTCGAAGCATGCCGACACTGCACATCGAACACCCGATCGTCGACTTCGAGTTGTGGAAGACCGCGTTCGGCCGGTTCGCCGGCGCACGGGCGGGCGCGGGCGTGCTGAACCATCGCGTGTCGCGGCCCGTCGACGACCCGCGCTACGTCGTGGTCGATCTCGACTTCGCGACGGCCGACGAGGCACGCCACTTCCTCGCGTTCCTCCGCGAGAAGGTGTGGGCGTCACCGGCCGACGCGCCCGCGCTCGCCGGTGCGCCGCAGACGCGGATCCTGGAGCCGGTCGAGGTTGCGTAGTCAGTCATGCAGTTCGCCGCGCCGGATCTCGGCGAACGCCCCGACGAGGTAGGCGCGCAGCGGGCGCGTCGCCCCGATCATCAACTGCTCCACCAAGAGTGGGCCGTGCCAGGCCAGGTCCTTCGGGGCCGGCTCGGGGCCGTTCTCGTCCGGGTCGTGCACGCCCAGCGCGCTCGCGAGCAGTACGAGCACGACGTGCGGGTCGACCCAGGGCACCCACTCGCCGGCCGAGCGCACGCAGTCTTGGAGGACGGTGCGCACGTCGTCGGCGTCGAGGCCGTCCGGGTGCAGTTCCTCCAACCGCAGCCGCGCCACCATGCCGAGGACGAGTCCGGACCCGTCGGCCGCGGCGAGCGCGAGCGCCGCCGCGTCGAGGGCCTCGGCGTCGCGGCGGCCGGCCGCGTCGACGGCGTCGCCGGCCGCGACCGCGATGGCGCGCGCCGGCGTCGGTAGCGAATTCCACTCCACCGGGGCACCCTAGCGCCCCGCTCCGGGCGTCCCGGCGCCCCCGCGCGGGCGCCCGCCCACCCGCTCACCCGAGTTGGTCGCGGCGGCGTACCAGGTACGCGGTCTCCGCGGTGTTGCCGGCCAGCTCGATGGCCTTGTCGTACGCCGCGCGCGACTGCTCGCTGCTGCCCAGCCGGCGCAGCAGGTCGGCGCGGGTGACGTGGTAGGCGTGGTAGCCGGCCAACGGCTCTGCGAGCCGGTCGACGGCCGCCAGGGCCACCTCCGGTCCGTCGAGCTCCGCCACCGCGATGGCCCGGTTGAGGGCGACGATCGGCGACGGGTCGAGGCGGACGAGCTGGTCGTAGAGGGCCACGACCTGCGACCAGTCGGTGTCGCGCACGTCGCGGGCAGACGTGTGCACGGCGTTGATCGCCGCGAGGATCTGGTAGGGGCCCGGCGCCGGCCCGCCGGCGGCGACAGCGGCCAGGCGCTCGCGCACCAGCCGATGCCCCTCGGCGACGAGCGTCGCGTCCCAGGCTCCGCGATCCTGCTCGCCCAGCGGGACCAGTTCACCGCTCGCCGACACCCGGGCGGCTCGGCGGGCCTCGGTGAGGAGCATCAGCGCCAGCAGCCCGGCCACCTCGCCGTCGGCCGGGAGGAGCGCGCGGATCAGGCGGGTGAGCCGGATCGCCTCCGTGGTCAGGTCGTGGCGAACCGGATCGGTGTCCGGACCCGTCGCCAGGTAGCCCTCGTTGAACACGAGGTACAGCACGGCGAGCACACCGGAGACGCGGGCCGGCAGATCCTCCGCCGCCGGTACCCGGTACGGGATGCGGGCTGCCTTGATCTTGGTCTTCGCGCGGGTGATCCGCTGCCCCATGGCGCTCTCCTGCACCAGGAAGGCGCGGGCGATCTCGGCCACCGTCAGGCCGCCGACCATGCGCAACGTCAGCGCCACGCGGGTCTCCATCGCCAGCGCCGGGTGACAGCAGGTGAAGATCAGCCGGAGCCGCTCGTCGTCGACGGCGCCGAGAGGCTCGGGCGGGTCGTCGTCGTACATCAGCTGAGCCTCCTTCTGCTTGTCGTCGCGCTTGCTCTCGCGCCGGATCCGGTCGATCGCCCTGCGGTTGGCGGTGGTGGTCAGCCAGCCGCCGGGGTTGGGCGGCACGCCGTCGGCCGGCCATCGCTCGACGGCGGACGCGAACGCCTCCGCCGCCGCCTCCTCGGCGATGTCGAGATCACCGAAGCGCCTGGTGAGGGCGGCGACCACCCGCGCCCACTCGGCCCGGTGGGCGCTGGTGATCGCCTCCTCGACCGCGCTCACTGGAACGGCCGCACCTCGATCTTCCGATCGCAGACCTTCGACGCCTCGGTGGCGAGCTTGAGCGCCATGTCGAGATCGGGGACCTCCCAGACCCAGACGCCGGCGAGGTACTCCTTCGACTCCACGAACGGCCCGTCGCTGAACACCGCCTGCTCGCCCCGGTTGTCGATCACCGTGGCCGTGTCGGTGTCCGCGAGTCCGCCGGCGAAAACCCAGTAGCCCTCGGCGATCAGCCGATCGTTGAACGCGCTGATCGCAGGCTGCCTGTCCGTGCTGCCGGGATTGGTCTTGTCGTCGATCACGGAAACCAGGTACCGCATCTGAAAATCATCTCCTGTGACCTCTGGGCGCCCCTCGCGGGCGGCCGCTCACCCCTGCTACGAACGCCGCTGCCCCGATCCGACAGCGCCGCCCGGATTCATCTCAGGAACTTTCGGCATCGTGCACGAGCAGCGCCACCTGCGTCCGGTTGGTGGCGCCGAGCTTGGTCAGCACGCTCGTCAGGTGCGCCTTCACCGTCGCGACGCTCATGAACAGCGCGGCGCCGATTTCGGCGTTGGTCTGCCCGCGCGCCACCGCGAGGGCGACGTCGCGCTCGCGCGGGCTCAGCGTCGATAGCGCCGCCCGCGCCCGCTCCCCGGTACCGGCTCGGGCGCCGACCCGGTCCATCAGCCGCCGCGTGATCGACGGCGAGAGCATCGGATCGCCGTCCGCCACCCGGCGCACGGCCTCGGCGATCCGCGCGGGCGGGCTGTCCTTGAGCAGGAAGCCGCTCGCGCCGAGGCGCAGCGCCCGCAGCACGTTCTCGTCCGAGTCGAACGTGGTCAGCACGATCACCTCGGGTGGCCGGGGCCGCGCCCGCAGCCGGGACAGCGCCGTCAGCCCGTCGACGCGCGGCATCCGCAGGTCCAGCAGCAGCACGTCCGGGGCGTGCGCGGAGATCGCGTCGGGCACCTCGGCGCCGTCGGCCGCCTCGCCGACAACCGCGATGCCGGCGACGCCGTCGAGCATCATCCGCAGCCCCGCGCGGACCAGATCGTCGTCGTCGACGAGCAGCACCCGAACGGGCCGCTCGTTCACTCCGGCCATGGCAGTTCGGCCCGCAGCCGGAACTCGCCGTCCGGCGTCAGCCCGTGCTCGAGGCGCCCGCCGGCCAGGTCGAGGCGCTCCGCCAGTCCGATCAGGCCCGCGCCGGAGCCGCCGGCGCCGCGCGGCGCATTCGCCGCGCGGTTTTTGATCTCGACGGTGAGAGCGCCGCCCGGACGTCCCGTGAGCTTGACGGTCACCGGCTGACCCGACGCGTGCCGGCGCGCGTTCGTGAGCCCCTCCTGCACGACGCGGTACGCGGTGCGGCCGGCCGCGACCGGCGGGGCGCCGGTGGTGCGATCGTCAAGCGTGACCCGCTGCCCGGACCGGCGCGCCTCGTCGACGAGCCGCGGCACGTCGGCGAGCACCGGCGACGGCCGGCCGCCGTCCTCCTCGCCCGGCTCGGTGCGCAGCACTCCGATCACGTCGCGCAACTCTTCCAGTGCCTGGTGGACGCCCGAGCGCACCACGCCGGCGGCCGTCGCCAACTGCTCGGGCGGCGAGTCGGGCCGGTACTCCAGCGCCCCCGCGTACGTGGCGACCAGGGTAAGCCGGTGGGCCAGCACGTCGTGCATCTCGCGGGCGATGCGGGTGCGCTCCAGGGTGCGGGCCTCGGTGACCCGGCGGTCCCGCTCCGCCTCCGCCTGGCGGGCCCGCTCCCGCAGCGAGGCCAGCAGCGCCCAGTGCGCCCGGTTGCGCGCACCCCAGCCGAGCAGCGCCGCGTACGCGACGACGATCAGCACCAGCCACCAGCCGTACGACATCCCACCGACCGGGCGGAACAGCCCCTGCACCACATGCGCGAGGACCCCCGGGATGGCCGCCGCCACCGCGATCCGGAACGGCCGGCGCTGCGCCGCGGTGAGCGCGCCGAGCGTCGCCGCCGGCGTACCGACGGGCGACAGGGCGGCCAGCAGACCCAGCAGCACGGTGCCGCGCACCGGCCGGCGCACCAACAGCGGGATCAGGCACAAGCCGGCGACGCCCACCGCGACGTCGAGCGCCAGCCACCACCCGGCCGAGCCGCGCAGCGCCTGGCCCATGACGTTGAGGCCGCTGAGCACCCCGATGCCGACCATCATGAAGATCAGCAGCCGGCGGCTCGACGGTTGCTGATCCTCGGTCCGGTCGACGGCGACGTCCATGCGCCCCAGCGTAGGAACGCCGGGTGGCCTTGGACACCGACCAAGGTCTAAGCGCGGACCGGACCGGTGACCGTAACTCCGCCATCCGTCGATCTTGCAGTTGTGGTGGTAAGCATTCAGCTCTTGGGTGTGGGCAGGTGTGTATGCCGTGGGTGGTGCCCGTGGTGTGTTGGCGTGGGTGGTTATGGGCGGGCTGGTATGGGTGGGATCCAGGGGCGGCCGAGGTGGACCTCGCGCAGGGTGGTCATGGCGTTGCGGCTGTGTTTGGTGGCGGTGGACAGGTAGCCGCGGATGGTCAGCCGGTGGCCGGTGGTGGTTTCGCTGGTGAGTCGGCCGGAGATCTTTTGCTGGGTTTTGTGGGGGCGTAGGTCTCGTTCGGCCTGGTTGTTGGTGGGTGGGATGCGGGTGTCGGTGGTGAAGCGCAGCACGTCGTCGGCGCACTCGTCGAGCAGTTCCAGGAGTGCCCGGGCGGGTGGTTGGCGGCCGGCTGGGTGGCGGGGTAGTTCGCTTAGGCCGGCGGTGACGGCCTGGGTGTAGGCGGCGAGTAGCGGTGCGGCGATGTCGGTGGGGATGGTTGGTTGGTTGGCGTCGCGGGCCAGGTGGTGGGCGTGGATGAGGGCCTGCAGCGCTTCGGTGATGGTCGCCGGCCAAGTGGCGTGGGGGTGTTGCTCGGCGGCGTCGGTGAGGTGGCGCAGCAGGTGGGCCACGCACAGTTGGTGGGTGAGCGTGGCCGGCAACGCGTCGGGGCTGTCGTAGACGCAGTAGTTGTCGTGGACCACGGTGCCGGACAGGTGCCGGCCGATGCCCCACGCGGTGAACGCGGCGATCGAGCGGGCGCCGAGGTGGAACAGGGTGTACCGGGAGGTGGCGGCCACCCACACGTATCGGCGTACGCCGGCCGGTCCGACCCGTAGCGGTGTCTCGTCGAAATGCACCACCGGGCATCGGGCGATCGCGGTGCGGATGGCCTGCCCGGCCCGGCCCAGCCGGGCGGCGGTGCGGGCGAGCAGGCTGTGCACGAACCCGGCCGAGGGCCGCGCCCCGGTGACGTCGGTGATGATCTGGCCGACCCGCTCGACCGGGACAGCGTGGACCACCAGCAGGTAGACCGCCAACGTGCGTAGGTTCGGCCCGTACACACACGCCGCGTCGGCGGCCGCCTCAGCCGGCGGGTCGGCAACGGCCCGCCGTGCGCAGCCGCAGACCACCGCGTGCATCCGATGCTCGGTCACCGTCGTGGTCAGCAGCGGCACGTCGGTGACCTGGCAGGCCCGCGCCACCCCGGTATCGGCGGCGGTGGCCAGATCCCGCCCGCAGCCGGCACAGGCCCCGCCTGGCCGGTGATCAACGATCCGGTCCGGCGTCGTCCAGGACAGCGCCGACCCGGGCGCGCCCGGCTGGCGACCCCGCCGCCGCGATGCCGGCTTCGGCTTCGGCTTCGGTACCGGCTGGCCAGGCAGCACTCCATCGCTGGACGGCGGCATCGATGAATTGCCGCTGTTGCGCGACAGCCGCCGCCGTAACCGAGCCACCTCGCCACGGACCTGCGTGAGCTCGTCGCGTACCTGCGCAAGCTGCTCGGCCTGCTCGGCCAACTGACGCGCCTGCTGCCCGAGAAGATCCGCCTGGGCGTAACAGATCGCGGCAAGCTGCTGCCGCGACAACCCGTCAAACCCCGACACCCACCCAGACCACCACAACCCAGCCAGCCAGACCGTGACCCACCTCAATCAGGCGTGTCCCACACCAACCGACCACCCGAGAGCTGAATGCTTACTTGTGGTGGCTAACAAACCGGCCTATAACCGCACAAAACCTCGCACCACAACTGCAAGATCGTGGGGCCTAGCGGCGGGTCGGCGCCGTCAGCTCTTTCGGGGTGGGGCCGCTGCGCGGGTCGGAACGGATCAGCATGGCCTGCTTGACCAGCCGGCGCGACGTGCTCAGCTTCGGCTCGCACGTGATCAGCGTCAGCAGCACGGGAGTGCTCGCCGGCGGCGCCGCGAGCACCGTCTGGTCCACCGGCTCGACGATCACCGTGCGCACCGCCCGGTACACGAGCCACGAGTCGGCGGTCTCCACCACGATCGGGTCGCCGACCTCGATCAAATCGAGGTTCCAGAAGAGGCCGGGATACCGGTGC
>Ga0207678_10006881_pt1 | contig 10085 bp, 11 predicted proteins | sample KBSC63metaG_FD_184319 | JGI IMG/M metagenome (GOLD analysis project Ga0207678, IMG submission 184319) | Corn rhizosphere microbial communities from Kellogg Biological Station, Michigan, USA - KBS C6-3 metaG (SPAdes) (version 2) | ecosystem: Host-associated > Plants > Roots > Rhizosphere > Soil ...
CCTTCCGCCGGTCTTGATCCTGCGTCACGCTGAAACTTGCCGTAAGGAGAAGTGACTTCGCCCGGCTGTAAAGGTCGAAAGCCGCCAGATCCGTGGTGGGCGACTGCTCGATGGCCTTCTTCTCGTTAGGCGAGAGCTTCGCCTGCAACTGATCGGCAATCGCCTTGGCGATCTCGCTTTGGATGGCGAACACATCGGCCAGATCGCGATCGTAGGTTTCTGCCCATAGATGCGCGTCGTTGCGGGCATCGACTAACTGCGCGTTGACGCGCACGCGATTGCCCGAGCGCTGAACGCTTCCTTCTACCACATTCGCGACTCCTAGTTGCTGCGCGATCTCGCGCAGATTGCGTGCAACGCCGCTCTTATACTGCAAAACGGAGGTGCGGCTGATGACTTTTAAATCCGCAATCTTTGTCAGGTAGGTGAGGATTTCGTCCTGCACCCCATCGGCGAAGTATTGGTTCTGTTTCTCCTCGCTGAGATTTTCAAACGGGAGCACCGCAATGCTTTTGTCGAGCACACGCAACGCTGAGATAGGGGGAGCACGCGCAAAGAATAAGACGCCGGCAATAATTGCGCCCAGCACAAGGAGTGCAGCGCTAATCCCCGCCCAGCGCACGTGACTGCGATGTTTCCTAACTGCCTGAAGTTTGCTCGGCAGCACCGAGTTCCCAACCTCATCCGAGTAGAAATTGCTAACGCTTACATGCACACCGTGTTTTAGCTCGAAGGTGCCGATATCATGCAGGAACGGTCGCCAGCGTTCGTATTCGGCCAGGTCCTCAGCCACATGACGGGAAAGAAGAATGTGGCCGCTGTCGCCGCAATCCATCACCCGCTGTGCCGTGTTGATGCCGCCTCCGGCTACGTTGGTGCGTTCGTTCACGTCCACTACACCACTGACCGGTCCACTGTGAATGCCCATTCGAACTTGCAGGCGCGCGTTGTCCTTGAGTGCCCGGCTGATCTCCAATGCACACTGAGCCGGTTCCTCCGGACTCTTGTAAAAGACCAGCGCCATGCCGTCGCCGGAGGGGATCTTTAAAAGGCGACCGGCTGCTTCTGCTTTGCGGAATTGTTCGCACAAACGAACAATCTCGTTCAGTTCCTCAACCTGAGCGTGCTGCTCGTTAACCGAGAGCTTGGAGTAACCGACAATGTCGAGAAAGAGCACATGCGCGATTTCGAGCTCGATCTCTTTCTTAACTTCGGCGGCCATTTGGATTCACATGGAAATGCCCGACGCGACGATACTCTCAAGTAGGCTGCCGAGAGTCGAGACGAAAGCCCCCCGAAAAAATCACTGCGCATCGCATGGCGGCTCTTGCCCATTGCAACGCACAACGTTTATTCTTTGCAGATCATTGTTCCCGTAGTTCAACGGATAGAACAAGGGTTTCCTAAACCTTAAATGTGGGTTCGATTCCCGCCGGGAACGCTTCTCCAATAACGTGCGGGTTGGATAGCTCGGGTACATGCCTTCACTTGGCCTTCGATTGATTCGCTTTCTCCAGAAAGCTCACCCTTCGGGCTTCGTCTATGTCGCTCGATTCCCATCGGCTCCATTCCCGCCGGGAACGATTCGGTAATCACGTGAGTATTGGATAACTTGGGGTCATGCTCCGCTTGGACTTCGATTGATTGACTCGAACTTCCCAGTTCTCGGTCTGCGACCTCCGCTTTGCTGCGTCTATGTCGCACCGCTTCCCGCTGGCTCCATTCGCTCACTCACGTTCGCTTACGCTACGGGCTTTGTCGGTGTCGCTCGATCCTAACGCGACACCATCGTCTGGTTGCCTATCGAAGATGGCGCACATTCCTTTGTGATAGAATCTTAAACGGAAGCCGTATCTTGCAGCAAAAGCCGCGATCCTAACTTCTCGATAGGGCGCTTCCATTGGCCAGAAAAGTTGCAATTCATCCTCATAGATGGCGCAATGCGACCATATCCCATTTTGCAATTCGTTTTCGATGTGTCTCGCCAGTGTTCTCATTCGCTCCTGCGCACGGCAGCGACCGCAACGGCCGGGAATTTGACGGGGACTTTAACCCAACCGGTGTTCAATGAATCAGCACGGTTTATCCATTTACCGCCTCTCCGCACATCAGGGTCGCAGTCGCTGCCCATGCGATTAGTTAGTTCTTTCGCGAAACACTCGAATTTATCTAACCAACACGCAGCCTGATTTTTCTGTAGGACGTCGTCTGATCAGGAGTCAAAGCCCTCATCGGCCGCCGGCGCATTTCTCCTGATCGGCTTCTTTCACCCAATCGTCACTGATTCAACAGGCGCGAATCGAACCGGTACTCGACCGGCCGGTTGATTTTGATTTTTTTGAAATCGGGATGCTTGGGATTTAACAAGAAGTTCACTTCGCTTGCACTCAACACGCTGGGAACTGCAAGCGCGACGGACTTTCCGGCGCGAATCCATTCGTCGCCGATTTCCATCGTTTGAAAATCCGGCGGTTCTGCATTCCAATGCGGCGGCAGATTTTTGACCGGAAAGTGCCCGGTCAATTTGTCCTCCCACTCGAGTCGAAACGACAGATACCGGTCGTGGGGCGAGAGCGGTGTTAGATGGACGAGCAATTCGAGCGCGGCGAGCGATTCGTGTTCGCTTACATAAATTACTGCGGTGCCTCGCGAGTTCCATCGGCCGCCATAGACGCGAGCGCCTTCGCCAGTAAATGCACTGTTAACGCGCGCCGCGCGAACAATTCGCCACGCAGACGGCATCAGGTATAAACACTGTATTCGATGCGCCCTAACAAGTTCTCGACCTCGCGCGCGCCTGTCTCAGTGCTCGCGTAGTCGAGCGGGACTGCGCCGCCGAGACCAACCTGTGGATGTTTCAGCCATGCTCTTGCTCTTTCGGAATCGCCGAAAACCGCAGTCGCGAGTCTGAGCAATCGTGAAAAACGAACCACTTTGTCCGATTCATCCGGAGAGAGTCGCCCCGCTGCCTTGCGCCGCTGCAGAGTAGATCGGGAAATGCAGAGTTTCGCCGCGAGCTTCTCAAATGGCAGCTCAAGGGTGTCTTGCAAAGTTTTGAGTTCAGAAAAGCGCAGCCCCTTCTGAATTTTTTGAATCAGCTCAGTTGGGTGCGTTGATTTTGCACCTGCCGCATGCTTATCGAGAGTTGCCGTTTTCATGAGTGTGATCCCGGTTCAGTTGACACAGCATAATGTGTCAATTGGGCACAGTCAAAGCAAAGCGTTGGCTTGAAACAAGATCCGGATCACAGGTTCACGCCGCGATCTGACCGAGAACGCTGCGCAGTTCGTGAAAATCCACCGGCTTCGCCAGATGAAAGTCGAACCCCGCTTTTCTGCCGCGCTCGATATCGTCACGCCCTGCGAAGCCGGATATGGCCACGGCTTTCACCGCTCCTTTTCGTTTCGCTTCTACAACGACATCGTAGCCATTTCCGTCTGGCAGCGCGATATCACATAACACAACGTCGAACTCTTTGGCTTTGATCATATCCAGTGCCGTCCGGGCATCATCAGCCGTGGAAATATCATGGCCGAAATGGTTTAGCAGCCTGGATAGCGCCTGGAGAGTGTCGCTGTGATCCTCTACGAGTAGGATCCGCAAACTCCTTCCCGAATTATACTCTTCCCTCGATCGATCCTCGCTCATCGCTTACAAATCCCGCGAAAGTCTATAATCGGATTTCGCACGGCGTCCAGATGCATTTGGACGTTGCGGAAATATTACAGTTGGAAAAACGTCCGCAACCGATGCAGGAAGTTGGCGGTGTATTGGCGTTCTGTTAATGCATGCTCGTCGGTGCTTCTCGCTTCTTTCAGGATCCCGTCGGTTTCCATTTTTCGCTGTGCAAGCAATTGACTCAACTGCTCCATGCAGCTTGGGGCGCCGCTTAGCACTTCGGCCATTACCGGTTTTCCGATTTCCATTACGTAGCAATCGCCTTCTGCGCGTACAGTGGCGCTGCGCGGTTCGCCAGTCAGCAGCGACATTTCGCCGAAACACTCGCCCGACCCCAGCGTTGCGACCTGGATCTTCGATCCATTTTTCGAGACGAAAACGTTCGCTGCCCCGCGGAGCATTACGAACATCGAATCGCCCGCGGCGCCTTCCTCGATCACCGGTTCGCCACGACCGAAAAGTCTGAGGCGCGCCCGGTTTACCATCTGGTTGAGTTGGTCTTCGGAAAGACAGTCAAAGAGTCGTTCCCCGCGCAGAATAGAAAATGCCTCGGCCTGGTCTTCCTGCATAGGTGGCGCTTTTTTGCGTTCAACGTGCAGTGTGCGAATCGGGAAAGGAATGGTGATGCTCTGGCGCTTCAACTCATACCAAACATTGGTGCGTACCGAATCGTTGGTCTCGTTGATCCGGGAGTGATTGCCCATGTAGAATTTGATCTCGTAAGTCATGGCGTAATCGGAGAAGTCGACCAGGAACACCCTTACAGGGGGATTGGGCAGAACATTTTTGGCCCTCTGCGCGGCCCGTAGCAACGCGTCTTTTACGCGGTTGGGCGGCACAGTGTAGTCGATGCCTACACGGATGCGCATCGCGTGAACCTCAGTGGGATAATGCAGATTGACGATCTGGTGGCTCACCATCTCGTTGTTCGGGATGTCGAGATAAATGTCGTCGTTCGTGCAGAGCCGGGTGGAACGCCAGTTGATCTCACGCACTTCGGCAAAGCGGTCCCCTATCTGCAACCAGTCACCGACCTTATAGGGCCGATTAATTTGAATGGATATTCCACCAATGATTCCGGCGAAAAGATTCTGTCCGGCGAAGCCTACAATGATTGCGACCACCCCGGATCCTGCCAGCAGTCCTTTCAATTGTGTTTCGGCGTGGTAGCCGTAACTCAGAATAACGAGCAGGACGATCAGGAAGATGACTCCGCCGACTACTTCACGCAGAAAATGCGGAATGGCTGTCTGTCGCTTCTTTTCGAAATATAAGTCCCAAACGTACCGATTAACGAGAGCGACGATCAGCGCAGTACTCAACAAAATTGCTGCTGCACCAACATGATAGCGCCATGGTGCATTAACTCCGTAAACGGCAATCGCGGCGTAGAAGGCGAGGATCAAACAGAAAAGCCGAAAGAACAAACCGAGCTGAACACCGGCGCGACGCTTTAAGAATCGTCCAATCCAAAGGGCGACAAAAAACGTCGCGATAAACACGACTACCGTGATCGCGTCCCGCTGCGCTTCGGTCACCGCGTTGAACATCGAGGCCATAGTATACCAGAACCTGACCGCCGGAATAGTTTTTCTGCGTAACGTTTAAAAGACGCTGCTACCACGCGTCAGGGTTACGGGCTGGCCAGGCGTCTATTTCGGAGGGGCGACAGCCAACCACGCCCATCCCGCGAGAAAACAAAGACCACCTATGGGAGTCACCGGCCCGAGCCAACGGAGATTTGTTAGGGCGAGCAGATACAAGCTCCCGCTAAACAGCAAAATTCCGATAAGCAGCAGCAAGCACGCGCCGCGGTTGATCGTTCCGTACAGCGCAAGCACGAGGAGCGCGATCGCATGTATGAAATGGTAAAATACCGCCTTGTTCCAAACATCGAGCATTCCGCGTGCTTCCAGAGCGGATCGCAGACTATGGGCTCCGAATGCTCCCAATGCGACTGCCAGGAAACAAAGCACAGCTGCGATTCGAAAGAGTACTACCGACATTTCGTTACTATGTCATTCCGGGCGAAGTCGAGGAATCTCAAATTCTGATTTGAAAGTATTCGCGTCCGGGCTTGCGATAAAACCTATCGCTACTTCCAGCGACTTCGCCGCATCTCCAACTCTTTTTTCAAATTGGCCAACGCTGATTGCCTGCTTCGGCGAGTCGTTCTGATATAGAAAATCGTTCCAGCGATTCCGAGGGCGGCTGCTCCGAGAAAATTCAGTCGTGGTCCGAGGTTCCACAAATACGCGCCAAGGATTGCGCCGGTGCTCACCACCAAGTCGCGGACCAGATAGTACGAACCTATCATTTGACCGCGTTTGGCGGGATTGCTGTATCCGATGATGAGCGCCTTGCGCGATGTGTCGCCAAATTCCTTCAATCCGCGGATGGTAAACGCGATGACCAGAGCCGAAAAACTTCGCGACATCAGCAAACTGATTGGAAAAAGCGTGAACATAATGAAGGTCACGATCACGAATGGCTCGCGGCGATATCGATCCGCGTAATGCGAAGCGGGAATGATACATAACGTGGCGGCGAGCATTTCTATCGCGGTGAGAACGCCCACCTGCTGAGCGCTAATGCCGATGTAGTCCATCGCAAAAATTACTACCCAGGCGTACGGAACGCGTTCGCAAAAACGGATCAGGATGTCGCTCAACAGCAAATGCCTCATCGGCAGATTGAATTCCCGCAGGCTTCGCCAAAAATTCCAGCGTTCCGTCTGCGAAGTATCCAGCGGCAACTCCGCTTGGACTGGTTCCATCTGCTCCTTGCTTTCTTCGCGAAATTGTCGTTGCACCAGAATTGTCAGGGCGGAAAGAAAAATGGAGACGACGAGCCCGATGCGCACGCCGGGGATGATTCCGAAGTGATCGATCAACATCCCGCCGAAAATTGGCGCAATCATGATCGGCAATCGTTTGATGACCGATTGAACGCCTATGCCCATGGAATGGCGGTGTGCTTCGAGTGCAGCGCCGACGAGCGAAAACGTTGCCGGCAGGGAAAAACAGGTCCATGAAAGGAAGAAAAACATTCCAGCTATCACTCCGCCCCAATTTGGAATGAGGAGGACGAGCGTGTAGCCAACGATTGAGACCACGTTGAAGATGATGAACGCGTGCCGATGTCCCCAGCGGTCCGCGAGTACGCCGCCGGGATAAGCGTAGATAGCACCGAGCAATGTCCGCAGCGCGTCATAAAGGCCGATAACAAACACGGTCGCGCCGAGCGCTTGCAGATACTTCGGCACAAAACGCATCCAGAGTTCTTCGCCTGCGCCGATGACAAAAATGGCAATGAGCAGGATGACGAGATTGCGTTTGAGCCCGAAGAAAGCAGTGAGAGATTTCAACGCTGGCACGTTCGAGTTTTGTCGGATTAGTTCGCGTTATTCAAGTCGCGGCGTGGATCGAGGGCTAAGACGGCTTCGCATATGCGACCGGCGCGCACCGGCCCTGGCCCGCGCGATTTGCCTGGCAACAGCCAGGCCATAAACGAAGAAGAAATCCGGAGCGGACAGGATTTGTTTGGGGCGACAAAATGAACAAAAAAACATCAGAAATCGTTGCCAAGGTACCAGAGGTAATATTTCTATTCTGGATCGTTAAGATCCTCGCTACAACGCTTGGCGAGACCGCGGGCGACGCCGTAACCATGTCGTGGCTCGGCGAAACGACTTCCGAGGCAAAGGGCACAGGCTACCTAATCGGCACGGGCATTTTCGGAGTCATTTTTGTCATCGCGGTCCTGGTGCAAATCAGGGCCAAAAAATTTCATCCGTTCCTTTACTGGCTGACGATTGTCGCGACGACGACCGTGGGCACAACGCTGGCCGATTATTGCACAAGATCGCTCGGCGTCGGCTACACCGGCGGTTCAACAATCCTGCTCATCTGCGTGATTGCATCACTGCTCATCTGGCGCTGGTCGACGGGGAGTATATCGATCGAAACGGTGAGTACGCCGAAGGTCGAAATTTTTTACTGGGTGACGATTATGTTTTCCCAGACTTTGGGGACAGCGCTTGGCGATTGGGTGGCCGATACGAATGAAATGGGTTATCTCGGCGCTGCCGCTATTTTCGGCGGATTACTTTTGCTGACCGCTCTTCTTTACTACCTCACAGGCTTTTCGCGCGTCATTTTATTTTGGGCTGCGTTCATTCTGACTCGCCCGCTCGGAGCCACGCTCGGTGATTTTCTCGACAAGCCAATCGCGGAAGGCGGCCTGGCTCTGAGTCGTTACACCGCATCACTCGCGCTAGTGTTCGTGATCGCCGCCTTGATTCTGATCTTCCCCCAAAAGCCCGCTTCAAAAGCGCATTGATATCGTTCAGTAAACAAACTGCATGCCAAAATAGCCGATAAGCGCGGTTGGCTGATCAGGCGACCGGAGCTCGTGTCCCATCGACACAATCAGTATGTAGTTTTCGGTAAACTCATGCCGCAAACCGAAATTCAGCGTGAGCACGTCACGGGTGAAATTCATTCGCGATTCGTCATGCAGTTCTGTCATCAGCACTGTTTGTTTAGTAACGTCAAACCCGCAGACAACTCCATACAACCATTCGCTTCTCCCAACGGTGCTCGCTCGCGGACCGAACTCAGCATCCGCGTGCAATCGGCCAAACGCCTTCGCAGCTTGAAACGGAATTTGAAAGCGTGTGCCGTCTTCGGCGAGGCCGCGGCGCACTGATGACTGCGAAACGTTGAAAATTACGCGCGGAAACATCGACATGTCGACGCCGCTGGTTGCTTCATCGAGGAAACGCCATTTCACCGCCGCTTCAGTTCCGCCTATTCCGCCGATTAACCCGTGGCCATTCCGTTTCAAAAGTACCGGTGCGGTTTGCAACGTGAGCTGAATGTGTTCGCCGACTCCATAATTCAGATCGACTGCTGGGACCTCGTATCCGGTTTCATCAGGACGATGTTCAAACGTGATCGCGAAATTATTTTCCCATTTACCATTGCCGGGTGTGCCCGGATCGTCCGTGATCATCGGTGGTCCGCCCTGGCCAAACGCGATTCGGGCCACGGATGCGACCAACATCGCAATCGTTAATCGTCGCACATTCTAATGTTTCACGGATTCAGTTGGACCGTAAACGAGCAGCTTGAGTGTGTTAGGCACGACGCTGGGTCGCCCTGGGGATACGCCAGGAGACGGGGACGGTGGCGGTTGAAACTGTGCGGTCGGCAAATATATCCGATGCGTTTTCGGGTTGATCGCCATCGTTCGCGCGCCGCGTTCCGTTTTCAAAATTTGAACCACCGCCAATTTATTGGGGGCTTGTTCCTTCGCGATTGTCGTCGTGCCGTCTCCGCAAGATGCGAATGCGAGCTGCGTTGCGTCGTCGAAGGCACAGCCGTCAACGCCGGAGCCGATAGGAACACTACCCACCACCTTTCCGCTTTCGGTATCGAGCATCATCATCATTTTATTGTGGCACCCCGAGAACAAACGATGATGCGTCGCATCCAAAGCGATTCCACTTGGTTCTTCGCCCGGCGAAAGCGACCAGCGCGCCACGACTTCATGTTTGTCCGCGTCGATCACCGCGACTTCACTCTTGTCTTCGATGTTGCAGTAGACACGCCCTGCTGCTTGATCCACCGCGGCGAATTCCGGAGTTCCTCCGAGCGGAATTGTCGCTGAGACGGTTGCCGTTTTCGAGTTGATAACGGTGACCGAATTTCCAGTGTGATTGAAAACGTAGACTTCACCGTGCCGAGGTTCGTAAACGATTGCGTCCGGATTTGAGCCGGTATCAATTTTCGAAGTCGTTTTCAACGTTGCGAGATCAACAACGCTCGATTTCGATTCCTTGCCATTCGACGAAAAGCCGCGTTGCACTTCGGGTACGGCCACGAATGCATGAACGCCAGGCGTGTCGGCGATTTCACCCGTCACGCTGTTTGTATTCAAATCGACAACGACAACCTTCGTCACGTGCGAAAGGTAGAGACGGCTCGCGACGGAATCGATCGTCAAAATGTCCCAGCCGCCTTCGCCTCCAATCGGTATCTCCGTTACTAAGTGGTACGCCTCGTCGCAGAGAGCCGTCGCGCAAATCAGGCAAAGGTAACAACCAACTATGTATCGAGAAATCGAACGCACTACTTAGCTTCTTCCTTAACGAGCTCTAATGCCAGAACGGGTTTGATACTGGCATCTTGTTTTTCCGCGAACCGCCCTTCCTGGCACCGACCTGTCGGCATTGCTTTTGCTGTCATCGGTTTGTTTTTGCTGCGCAAATAAAATCGAGGCTCACAATGTGATCTCCACAGACTTACTCGGTATTTAAAGTTAGAGCCGCGAATCATTCGATTTGATAACAGCGAACTTCCGCTTGTTGTGAGCCTCGACGCGGGACAGCTACGAATAAGACG
>Ga0207678_10006882_pt1 | contig 10085 bp, 11 predicted proteins | sample KBSC63metaG_FD_184319 | JGI IMG/M metagenome (GOLD analysis project Ga0207678, IMG submission 184319) | Corn rhizosphere microbial communities from Kellogg Biological Station, Michigan, USA - KBS C6-3 metaG (SPAdes) (version 2) | ecosystem: Host-associated > Plants > Roots > Rhizosphere > Soil ...
GCATCGAGAGCCGCGATCATCGGCTCGACGTTTACGGCCTCGCAAAATGTCGGCACGATGACGCTCAGGCGGGGAGCCGCGATGAGGGTGCCGCTATCGCGTCCGGGGAGCCCCAATTCGAGCGTCGTCGTGAAGGTGTGCGGACCTGGAAGCAACATCGTCATGCCGGATTCAACTCAACCGGACCCACGCGGTCATTGCCGCGCCTGCGCTGTATCTCCATTGAGGCTGCGAGTTCGGCGCGGGTCGCGGATTTGATGATGTCGAACAGGACTTGCACGCCGGCGGCGGTCAGCGCCATCGCAACGCCGGCGAATACGACGTCGGACAAGAAATGCGCGCCCTCCGCCATTCGCGTCAGGCCGGCGAGACTACCCGCGATAACGCCGACCAGAGCGAGACTTCGCGCGCGCGATCTGAATAGGAAAGCGGCGGCAAAGAAAACGATATAGATCGACGATGCCTCGCCGGAAACAAACGAGCAATTGTACTGGCATTGGTTCGCCGGTGGAAACGGAGGCGTAAAGGCTTTGGCGCCGCCGAACTCGATGACATCACGTGGGCGAGCCCGGCCCCAGTGGTCTTTGAGACCAATGTTTGCGACGACAAGCGGCCCAGCAATCAGACACACAACGAGAAATAGCCACTTGCTGGCGCCGAGCCCAAGCCAGTCGTGTGCCGTTCGTACCGTGACGATAACGCCCGCCGCTGCGACGATGCACGTCAGATAGAACAGGACGTTGAAGGACGCCCGCGTGAAGCTGACGAGTTCCATCTGACGACCGGCGAAATGGCCGTTGCTGTAAAACAGCCGAGCGGCGGACATGTCGAGCTCGGGAACGAGCATGAACAAGAGAAACGCCAAGGCGCCGGCGCAGAACGCGAACGCCAGCATACCGGTTGTGCTGGCGGCGCGCCGTCGACGACGTTCATCAACTCCAAGCCGTTGCACGATCATTGAGAATAGGCCCCGCCTCAATCCCCGGCGGCAAATTCCCAAGCGCCGATGTCACGAGCGTGTCAGTTTCTCTACATTTTCGTAACGGGCGGCCTTATCCTGGCCTATTTCCGGCCGAACTGCCGCGTTTAGGCGGCCCGTGAGAATCAAAAGGATCCTCTTACGATCGTTGACGCAATGCTGATGTCAGGACCGCAGTGATCGCGGGCCACAATTGCGAATCTGGAATGAACTCGCGGCACCGGAAGCAGTTAACCTGGATGTTGCGAAGGATCGGCAATTGCCTCTCGTTACGCGGCCCGGCCATTCACGCAGGGATAATTCCATTTGCAGTTAGCAGAGAAATCCAGGGAACGCCGCATGGACGCAACTCAGGTGAGACCAAGCAAGGTACCTGAAGTTACTCTGGGGTTCTGGATTATCAAGATCATCGCCACCACATTGGGCGAGACGGGTGGCGATGCCGTCTCGATGACAATGCAGCTTGGGTATGCCGTCAGCAGCATAATCTTTATCGCTATCTTTCTCGTCGCCGCCAGCGCGCAGATTACGGCGAAGGCGTTTCATCCATTCCTATACTGGGCGGTCATTGTCGCTACCACAACAGCCGGCACGACAATGGCTGATTTCGCCGATCGATCACTGGGGATCGGTTATGCTGGCGGTGCGTCAATTCTCTTTGCGCTTCTCATGACGTCTCTGTTGGTCTGGTACCTCACGTTGGGCTCTGTTTCGGTGACCACGGTCACGTCGCGCAAGGTCGAACTCTTCTACTGGACCACGATTTTGTTCTCACAAACCCTTGGAACCGCACTCGGAGATTGGATGGCCGATACCAATGGCATTGGTTACGAGGGTGGGGCACTGGTTTTCGGTGCTGGTTTGGCGCTGGTTGCCGCGGCTTACTTTTATACAAATATTTCACGCGCCCTTTTGTTCTGGGCCGCCTTCATCCTTACGCGGCCTCTGGGCGCCACACTCGGAGATTTGCTGGATAAGCCACTCGCCGATGGCGGACTCGAAATAGGCAGATTCTACGCCACTGCAGTGCTCGCTGCGCTCATGATCGCCTGCATCTTGCTGTTTAAGCAAAATGCCGGCCGGCATCCAGGCGCGACGGAGCAAAATCCTTGAAGCCATCAATGTCGCTCTTGGCAATTTCTGAGACTTACAATGCCGCGTTCTTAACGGTTCCGATCGTCTGTCGCTGACCTCGCTGTCTTGCTTTCTTGAATTCGTTGAATCATACAGGGCTGTAAACATCGCGGCGTCTTCTCGCCCCTTTTCATCATCACATGCTGCAAGCATATCGCGTTTGGGCGTCCTCAAAGTCCGCCGAAACGCCGACAGTGCAAGGGGCGAAGACCGTCGTCGCAAGCCGTGGGGGAATATTCTTTGGCGAGATACTCACGCCGGCAGCTAGCCAAACTAGCAGCCGCCGCGACATCGTTCCTTGCGCTGTCAAAACGATCCGGTTTTGCAGGCGGCGTCGGCACACAAACCAACACCGAAACAAAGCTCAGCTTTTTGGCCGTGGGCGACTGGGGCCAGCGCGGATCCAAGCCGCAAAAAGAAGTTGCGGCAGCGATGACTCAAATCGCCAACCAGCGTGCACCTAAGTTTATCATTTCGCTTGGCGATAACTTTTACCCCGACGGCGTCGTCAGCGCGGCTGACGAGCACTGGCAGCAATCGTTCGAAAGCGTCTATTCCTCCGCGAGCCTGCAAGTGCCGTGGTATCCCGTGCTTGGCAACCACGACCGTAAGGGCGTTGCCATGGCACAGGTTGCGTACTCGCAGCTCAGCTCACGCTGGCGCATGCCTTCGGCCTACTACTGGCGCAACGAGTCGCTGCCGGACGGGACGGGAATAGACTTCTTCTTCCTCGATACGAATCTGATCATCGCTGATCACGCCGGAATTCACGCCATCTTTGCCGGCGATAAGGCGAATGATCAAATCACCTGGCTCGATCAGGCACTCGCGGCGAGTAAGGCCCATTGGAAAATCGTCATCGGGCACCATCCCGTCTATTCGGGTGGACCGTATGGCAGCACGCCGGAACTGCTCGCTGTGCTGAAGCCCATCCTCGATCGCCACCATGTTCACGCCTATCTGGCGGGGCACGAACACAACATGCAGCACCTGGTCGTAGACGGTATTCATTACCTGACCTGCGGGGCTGGAGCGACGCTCAGGCCATCTGGCCATACCAACTACACGGTTTTCTCAAAAGAATGCCTGGGCTTTCTTGAGGCGTCTGTCACCGCTCACAGCCTGGATATTTCATTCCGCGACAGCGCCGGAACAGTGCTGCACACTGCCTCGCTTTCACGTCCCGCCTAGAAGCGGCTCGACGAACGGATGGTCACGAGAAAGAGATCCGCGTCACCAAACCCGGATGATTGTCTTCCAATGACAGCTTGGCTCCATGTAGATCAGCTATGGCTGCGACCAGGCTCAATCCCAATCCGCTGCCCCGCGTCGTACGGCTTTTTTCGAGGCGGTAAAGCCGTCTAAAGACCTTCTCGTGTTCCTCGATCGGTATGCCCGGCCCGTTATCGGAAATCCTCACTTCCGAACCGTCGCCGTTCCGCGACAGCTCAACTTTGATCCGGGCACCGGATTGGCAATGCTCAACCGAATTCTCAAGAACGTTGATGAACAGCTGGCTCAAAAGCTGGCGATCGCCGAAGACGACGTTCGGTTGTGAGCTATCGATTGACGCACTTAGCGAATGGCCGCGATCCTCGGCAACGGCTGTCACGGCGTCGGTCACGTTGGACAACAGGCTTGCGAGATCAACATTGGCGAAACGCGTTCTGCGGGCACCCGCCTCGATTTCGGTAATTCTTAGGAGAGCCTCAAATGTCTCGGCGATCCCGTCAATTTCCAGCAACGCGTCATCCACGGTGGCCCGGTAGGTTTGCAGATCGCTCGTTGCCTGTTGCACAACCTCGAGTTTCTGGCGCATTCGGCTTATCGGCGTTCTCAAGTCATGGGCTATGTCGCTTGAGACCTGCTTGAGGTTACTGATCAGCTTTTGCAGCCGATCAAGCGTACCGTTGATTAGCGACGCGACATGATCGATGTCATCCGAAGCCGAGCTTCTAGGCACACGTTCTTGCAGTTGCCCCGATGAAACGGCATTGAGGGCATGCTCGATAGCCCGCATGCGTTTTTGAGCATTGAGGCCCAGAATCGAGCCGCCGATAATTGCAGATAGGAGGGATATCGCTATGCCCCAGCTCAGTCCTTTCAGCAGCAACCTCTGCGCATCTCGGATGTCGCCGTTGCCGTCACCTACGAAAAGATAGCCACCCTTTACATTCGACCAAGCCCCGATGACCGCGGTGCTTGAACGACGTGCCTTCCATTCTCCAATCAATGGCAGCTCCCGCCACGGGATTGTCCTCCAGCCGTCAAATTTCGGCATGGGCTTGATATTGCCGGAGACGTAGGCGTGGTTTTTATCGGTCAGCAGGAAGATATCTTCGTCCGACTCGGCCACCAAAGCGTGCCGGCCAACCATATTAGCCAATGCGTCGAAGCCGCCTGTCTCATCGACGTCGACGAGGGTTTTACGAACTTCATCAACGTGCGCTTTGAGGTGCGTGCTCAATTGCTGACTGATAACGAAATAGAGGATCGAGAAAATTAGTATGTTCGTCAGCGTTATGATGGCGGCAAATATTGCGGCGAGTCGAAACGCAGTCCGACCGGTGAGTTTAGTGCGGTTCATCGATTCTGTACCCCACGCCCCTGACCGTATGAATGAGAGGCGTATCGCCGGGACGATCTATCTTGTCCCTCAGCCGGCTTATATTCGTTGAAACGATGCTGGTTTTGAGATCGAATTCAAAGTCCCAAACATCCCGTAAGAACATTGTCTTCGTGATGACTTGGCCCTTGCTCTGCATCAGCGTCTCTAGCATCTTGAATTCGCGGGGCTGAAGCGTGATCGGTTGGCCGTTGCGTTTCACCTCGCGACGGATGCGATGCAGTTCAAGGTCGGCCACCCACAATACGACTTCGTCATTGAGCAACGTCGAACGGCGTCCGAGCGCGTTCACTCTCGCCACAAGTTCGCCGAGTGCAAACGGTTTAACAAGATAATCATCGCCACCGCCCTCCAAACCTTCGATCCGGTCTTCAATCGCGCCCATCGAGGTTAGCAGCATGATGGCCGATTTCACCCCCGCCGTGCGCAGGCTCTGCACGATCGACAGCCCGTCCAAGCCCGGCAACATGCGATCGACGACGAGCACATCATAGGCGTTGATCGCGCCTCGCTTTAAACCTTCGCGACCCTCGGCAACCACATCGACCGTGTGACCATCATCCCGGAGCGCTTGACCAACGAGCGCTGCAGTTTGAGCGTCATCTTCGACGACGAGAATGCGCATTGCGGTCACTGTTTGCGCCTTACCATTTGCTGAATTCGTGTCATCGGACGATCGGATTTGATCGGGAGTTCATAATCATCCAACATACCTATTGAGACAATCCAGGATCCCCGCGCCAAAGCGCGGGCGAACCATACGAAACTGTAGCAATTCGATAGGCCTTTGAAGTCGCCGGCCACTTTTGCCCGACAGCGCCTCACGGTGCGGCAGCAAATCAAAAATATCCCGCCCACTGTCCCAAGTACCAGGCCAAGACCGAGCCGAGGAATATGAGCACCACCTGCGAGGCGACGATGGTGATGATTTCGTCTTCTGATTTCTCGCTTAGAGACAGGCTTGGGCCACGCCTTGCCATGTACCAGCTCGGATCGCGCACTACCGCGGTGACGGTGCTTGCCGCGGAAAGCAGATTGAGTACAATTGTCCAAAACGCGACTTCATAGTGTCCATAAGCCGCCGCGATGATCGCGACGAACATGATCCCCCACGACAGCATGCAAAGTGCCCCCAAACGTGTCGCGCGGCACGATCGCTGTCGAGCCGGGCGCCATTGGGGCGATCAGATTGTAATTTTGTATGAATTGAACTTGGGCTCAGTCGCGCGTGCGAAGATTCCGCCACCTGTCGTCCGCGAGCCGAATCCTCGGGACAGGGACTTTTTTGTACGGATGCCTCAAGAATTTAAGCCACGAGCAACTTGACCGGCGTGTTTCGACGCGCCGGTCTTTTTGCAGAAACTGCGGCACCTCGACCGTTCCCGCGCAGAGAACAGCGACGCAGTATCGTCAGCGCTTCTTTCTGATTTTGGCGTAGAAGAGGGAAATAACATCGGTTGCGCGTCGACGGACCTAATAGCGCTGAGATCAGGAGCATGAACTCAGACAAACGTCGATGAGTGTCACGTGGCCTGACACTTCAAAAATTCCTGAAACGAAGTGACGACCCGGTCGTGTTCTGAATCCGCCGGACCTTCCGACCGATCTTCATCTTTGACTGATTTAGGCTGTACGACGACAAGAATGTGAGTCCCGTGATCGACCCAGCCCGGCAAGCGACAAAGAGTATCTTCCATCTCCTTCAACCTTTGCACGACAGCTAGGCGGTCCGGCATGCCAGCCAAAAGAGATGCGTTCCAATTTTCATCCGCAGCGAACCTGCTGACAAACACGTCCAACGCTCGGATATCTACTATGCTGGCGTGAGCGGCGAAGAAGCCTTCGATTGCCTGAGCCGAATACATATTGAAAGGCAGCCGGTGCTGACTCCCGTCCTTGAGAACGAGTGAAAGCTGGCCGCAGCTTGGATCGTTACGGTATTCACGCACGTGCTCCATGCCGATGATGCAAGCCGAGGCAGGGCTGCCGACTGCACGCATCGTTGCCATCACGCGAACGCTCGCGACGCGGCAGATCTCTGCAATCGCGCGAGGCAACAAGCTCTCCGCGATATGATTAAGCACCGCGTAATTGCACAAAACGATATGGAAATACCCATTCTCCCACGGCAGCGGTTTCTCGAGATCATGTTCCAGAAACTCTAGTGTGGACTTGGCATCATTTGGATAACGGCTGAAAAGCTCCGCCGCTTGACTTCGAGCCAGATCGAGTTGGGTCCGTGAAATGTCAAATCCGACGACGGCGACGGCAAGGCCGTTGCGTCGCGCATATTCGGCAATTTTTTTTGTCCAGATGCCCGGCCCGCAACCGGCATCAAGTATGCGTATAGTCGATACGCCCGCTTTGTGAAGCTCATCAATCGCAGTGCAGAGAGCCTCCCAAACAATTCCGTCGGATCTCGCGAAACGATTTGCCGGTGCCAAAACGCCCTCGGCACTTTCGCCATCAGCATACCGGGTGTAGGCATCGCCGACATGATTGTAGGCGGTGGCCGTCCGGCTCACCCCCGGTCCCACTTCTCGTGCTATTATGAAATCATCACTACTGGAGCCGAGTTCCTCGGTAAGCAAGCTAGCGTGCTCATGGTCAGACAGACGAAGCATATTCATCTCCGGTTCAATGCAGCGAACGGTGCTGCCCGGCCGTAGACTTCGTCAGGGGGGCATTAAAACTCAACCGTGGTTTGTGACCGATGTTCTAGCAATCTCATAAACAGCTCTTGGCTCGCACGATGCTTTGATTTCAAAGCGCACGCCTTAAACGCGCCAAGAGCTGTGCTCGGAGGCTCTTCTGCACGTCCGTATATAACACCGAAGATATGAGATGGCCGGTTGTACAACGACTAGGACTCTTTCACACGCATGGCGCTCGACACGTATTGAATTTTAACAAGCTCTCGATGATTTCCTGACGAAGGGGAAATCGAGCATGAACCTGCTTCAGCGACGTCTGAAACAAAAGCCAAGTATTCCGGTCGCGCCTGTCTTCGCCGGCAATTCGCTCTCAGGATACGCGACCGCCCGGCTCCTCGAGCTTCGCTCGCTCGCAGCTCGCGCTAAAGGCGCACCCGCCAAGAACGCGAACTCGTTTGAAGACGAACACACTAGTGGAGCCTGCCGTCAGCAGTGGCGTCGCGGATATTTGCGACACAACTTTTTCGTTCACAGTGGGTCGCGGTAGCGAACTCATCGCTTCGTAACGGAAATCGTAATGACCTTTTTCAGATCGGCGAAGATTCGATCTCTTGAACCAAAGCCAGCCGAGCACCAAAAAAGATCAAGCAGTTAGCGGTCTTGCGACGAGATGGCCCAGCGGAACTCGAGCAAGCTTGCCCGGTTTACAATGAGCGAGGTCAGCTCAAAGACAAGGCAATGTCGATGCTTGGCGGCGGCCGGCTGATTCGGTTTGTGATGTCGGCCGCTGGGTCTATACTGTGTTTGCTCATGCAATCTGCGGCAAAGTTCTTCCCGTGTTCGCAGTCAAGATTCATTGGAGCGCGTGACAATGAATTTAAGTCGTCGTGGATTTGTTAAGCTTACTGGCGCCACCCTCGCGGCATCGACCCTTGACGCGATGGGCTTCGGCTTTGCCGGCGAAGCATTGGCCGCTGCAGTCCGACCATTCAAGCTGACAGCCGCAACTGAGACTCGCAACACTTGTACGTATTGTTCCGTCGCCTGCGGGATTCTGATTTACAGCCTTGGCGACCGTGCCAAAAACGCCCACTCCCACATCATGCATATCGAGGGCGATCCGGATCATCCGGTGAACCGTGGAACGCTGTGCCCGAAAGGCTCCGCGCTACTCGATGTCGTGCACGCGCCCACACGCCTGCAAGTCCCCAAATACCGGGCGCCGGGCAGTAGCGAGTTCAAGCCGGTTTCATGGGACTTTGCGTTGAACCGCATAGCGACGTTGATGAAGCAGGATCGCGACGCGAACTTCATCGCCAAGAATGCCGCCGGTACCACTGTCAACCGCTGGCTTACCACCGGCATGCTGGCGGCTTCCGCGTCGTCGAACGAAACGGCCTACCTCACATGGAAGGTTGCCCGCTCATTCGGAATGCTTGTCTTCGACAATCAAGCGCGTGTCTGACACGGACCGACGGTGGCCAGTTTGGCTCCAACATTCGGTCGAGGCGCAATGACCAACACTTGGCAGGACATCAAGAATGCCAACGTGGTGGTGGTCATGGGTGGCAATGCCGCCGAAGCGCACCCGTGCGGTTTCAAGTGGGTGATCGAAGCAAAGATCGAAAACAACGCCAAGCTGGTGGTGATCGATCCGCGCTTTACCCGAACCGCATCGGTTGCGGATGTCTACGCGCCTATTAGGCCCGGCACCGATATCGCATTCCTGAACGGGCTGATCCGCTACCTGCTGGAGAAGGACAAAATCCAGCATGACTACGTGCGGGCCTATACCAATGCTGGCTTGATCGTGAAGGATGGCTTCGGCTTTGAGGACGGGCTGTTCACCGGCTACCAGGAGGGCACGCAAAGCTACGACAAGTCGAGCTGGGACTATGAACTCGACGATCAGGGCTACGCTAAGGTGGACGACACGTGGCAGCATCCGCGTTGTGTCATGAGCCTGCTTCGCAAACACGTCGAGCGGTATACGCCCGAGATCGTGTCGCGCATCTGCGGCACTCCGCAGGACAAATACTTGCAGGTCTGTGAGCTGTTCGCCACGACCGCGGAGCCGGCCAAGGCGCTGACAAGTCTCTTTGCCCTTGGCTGGACGCAGCATTCGGTGGGCTCGCAGAACATCCGCACGATGGCGATGGTCCAGATGCTGCTGGGCAATATCGGCGTCGCGGGTGGTGGAATGAACGCGTTGCGCGGACATTCTAACATCCAAGGGCTGACCGACATTGGACTGCTGTCGAACCTGATCCCCGGCTATCTTACGATTCCCGCCGATAAAGAGACCACGTTCGAAGATTATATGAAAACGCGGCAATACAAACCGCTGCGTCTGGGGCAGACGAGCTACTGGCAGAATTATCGGAAGTTCTTCGTCAGCTTCCAAAAGGCGATCTACGGCGACGCGGCGCGCGCCGACAATGATTGGGCTTATGATTGGCTGCCGAAGCTCGACATTCCGCAGTACGACATCATCTGCGCCTTCGAGATGATGTCGAAAGGCGAGATGAATGGATACATCTGCCAGGGATTCAATCCTCTGCAGGCGTTCCCGGACAAGGGCAAGATCCGCAGGGCTTTGGGTAAGCTGAAATTCCTAGTCACCATGGACCCGTTGGACACGGAGACCTCACGGTTCTGGGAGAATTTCGGCCCGCAAAATCCGTCCGACCCC
>Ga0207678_10006883_pt1 | contig 10085 bp, 9 predicted proteins | sample KBSC63metaG_FD_184319 | JGI IMG/M metagenome (GOLD analysis project Ga0207678, IMG submission 184319) | Corn rhizosphere microbial communities from Kellogg Biological Station, Michigan, USA - KBS C6-3 metaG (SPAdes) (version 2) | ecosystem: Host-associated > Plants > Roots > Rhizosphere > Soil ...
AGGCCGTCTCGCAGGCCCACACCACCATTGAATAGGACAATAATCGGGTGGCGGGCCGACCAATCAATATCGGGTTTGGGGGACTCTTTTCATGCTCAGGACATGCTTTCTTGTCGCCGCGCTGCTTGCGGCCACCGCTTCGGCAGCCTTCGCAAGCGATGATGCCGCACCGGCTTTCGTCAACGCATTCGCCGGAAGCTGGGTCACGTTCGAGCCATCGCTGACGGCAAAAGGCGGACCGTGCGAGATCGAGCTTCAGAAGACGGCCAGCGGCAAGAATTACGTGGCCGGACAATCATCCTGCGCCGGCGACCTGGCCGAAGTCGTCGCCTGGGGCATTGTCGACCAGCAACTGGCTCTTGTCGGTCCGGACGGAACAGTCACTGCGCGCCTGGGCGGTAACCAGAACATGATTTCCGGCACCCTGAAGAATGGCGCGGAAGTCATTCTCGAGCGCAAGCAGCTAGCCGAGCGTATCCACGCCCAGTGGGCGTCGCTGAAGTGGATCTATCTCGGCTACGCGACGAAATGCGCGTCCGCGGATCAGCTTGCGCTTCCCGACGCAAAGAGTACGGGCAAGGGCGCTAATGTCTCTGTCCTCATCCAGTTGAACGTCCGCATTGAGCCGCGCCCGGACGCCAAGGTGGTCTCCGTTCTTGCGCCAAAGACGTGCTTGCCTGTGAAGTCGTGCATTACGGCCGCCAATGGCGCCTGGTGCCAGATTTCTGAAAGCGGCCAAAATGGATGGATCGCCCAAAAGACGGTGCGCCTCGGAAAATACCCGATCGTTACGTTCTCCAAGGGTTGCGGAACCCTCAGCGACTGACGCCCACAGCGGCAAGGGTACGCAATTGCCGCAATCAGATCGTTATACTTTCCGGAACATTCGGAAGAAGGCACCGAAGGGATCGGGCACCTGATAGGTGTCCTGCCAAACCGCAGCCAGTTCATCCGGAGAGAGGGTCCGGTCACGGCTCCGCTCAGCCGCAGGTGCCTTGATCCCGGCAACGGGTGAAGATGCGATAATATCCCGCTCGACCGCCCAATTGAAGAGACGACGCAGATAGGCGAGTATCCGATTGGCGTGGATGGGTGCCCCGCGATCCGCGGTGCTATCGAGCAGATTTCGAATGTCGGTGCGGGTGATCGTGTCAATCGGCCGGTTGCCGAAAGCGGGTAGGGCATCCTTTGTCATCGCCCGGCGCTTCTCGTCGATAGACCGCTTGCCCTTCTGGTCCCGTGCCAGCCAATCGTCCAGAACGGTAGCGAAGGTCGGCACCTTTGCCTTCTTCGGGGAATTTCCCTTCGCGATTTCCTCGAAAACGGCTTCCGCTTTCTTGCGGGCATCCGCCAACGGCACTTCCGGATAGCGGCCAAGCGTGGTGCGGGTCATGCGGCCGTTAACCCGACGCATGACGAACCATGATTTCAAACCTGATGGAGCGACCCGCAGCCCAAGGCTACGTTGTATCGCATCATAGTGATCTTTGCGGACGCTCTCCGGGTTCAGGCTGCGGAGATAGGTGTCGGTAAAAGCTTTCTGGGCGAGTTTCGGCATCGGCCCTCCATCGTGCTGGTGTGTTTACAAACCGTCATGGGTTACAAGACGGGTTACATAAACGATGGCACAGGACGAAACGGCTTGCGACGTTGGGGGCTGTGAGCTGCTATATCAAATTGTTTTTACAACGAAATTTATTTACAGCATGTAACTAACTGCAACATGCTGAAGAGTATGGTCAGCTGATTCATAATCTGAGGATCACTGGTTTGAATCCTGTGGGGATCACCAGCAGAATCAGGCGCGAAACGCCGGGTGGATTCTGCACGCGCCGGGGATCGCAGCAGCTCGGGGTGCCGCCTCATGGCTGGATTTCGGCCGTTGAAAGACCAGTTAAATACAAATCACAGATATGAGGCGCGGTTGAATCTGTTTCTCGATCCGAGGCGGATAAGATCGCGATTTTAAACTTAACTATCAATAAAGAAATAAATTTCCAGAGCGTATCATTTACGTAATATGTGGCCGTTCTTGTTTGGCGGGCGGTGGATTGTCGACGTATTCTGAATCCTTTGGCGGTGCCGGCCGCGGAAATTCCTTTGGCATGCGGCTGATTTGCCTGGTTGTCGTCTGCCTGGCTGTCCTGGCGGCTGCTTTCGCTATCACGGATATTCCCTACGGCCGCGCGATCTGGGATTTCCTGTTCGTTCTCGACGGCGCCTACCGGATTTCGCTCGGCCAGGTGCCGCATCTGGATTTCACGTCGCCTGTCGGTTCCCTCAGCCTGTATCTGACGGCGGTGGCAACCTGTCTTTTCCCGGGCGGCAACGCCTTCGTCGGGCTGCATGCCCTCGCCTGGCTGCTGGTCATGGTGCCGTTCGCGGTGATTGCTCCCAGGTTCCGGTCCGCTCCCGCCTTCTATGCCGCATTGGCGCTTTTGGCCGTGATTATGCTGATCCCCATCACGGTCGACAACACGATCCTCAGCGAGATCAGCTACTTCGCCACCTATAATCGCTTCGCTACCGGGTTTCTCTTTGTCTCAGGCCTGTGGCTGGTGCTGCCGAAGGGCCGCTATGACTGGTGGCTTGTGGCATATCTTCTCGTGGTTCTGTTCTTTCTCAAGATCACCGCCGCGGTCGTGCTTATCGGCGTTATGGCCGCCGCCGTCGTTCTCGGCCGCTGGCGTCTCGGCCGGGCACTCGCCGCCCTTGCCGTTTTCATCATTGCCCTGGCCGTGGTGGAATTGCTGTCGGGCGGCATGGTCGGCGGATATATTCGGGACATACGCGCGATGAGCCGGGTCAACGCCGGAGGCGCCCTGCATGGCCTGTTTTACGCATCCTACCGCAACTGGACGACGCTCCTGACGGCCGCGATCCTCGTTCTGGGCATATTGGGCGCGCGCCTCTCCTTCGAGCGGCCGTCGGTGAAGGGCTTGCGGAACGTCGTCGCATCGATCTGGCAGGATGAGACCTTCGCGCTCGATGCCGCTCTTCTCATCGCCGCGGCGTTGCTGGCGGAAAGCCAGAACAGCGGCGGCCTCGGCCTCATTGCTGCTTCCGCCCTGTTCTTCCATCCCGGGGCATGGCGCGGCGGGGCGGCGCGCATCGCCGTGGCGAGTTTTCTGCTGGCCGCGATGATCCTGCCCGTCATCGGCACCGCCTTCGACAGGATGCTGACGGTTTCCATCCGCCAGACTCGCGAGACCGTACGCAACCAGGCGGAAGAACTGTTTCCGGGCACCACGGTGACCGGTCCGACGGTCGCCGCTGCGCGCCTGTTCAAACGCATCAACACCGAATGGCCCGATTTCGCCCGCCAACTGGAGGCGGATGGCTTCACGCTGGAGCGAGATCCGGGCAGCAACGCGCCGGGCGGGATGCTCGCCTGGATCACAAGCGCGGTGGACGCCGGGCATATCTTCAAGGAGAAAAACTACGGTGCGCGGTCGCAGCGTTACGCAACGCTGGCTTTCGTCGATCCGTTCGCGCGCATGCTCAAGCTGACGCCGGCCCCGGACACCACCATCGTCATGGACATCGGACGAACGTTCCCGCTGCTGACAGCGCAGGAAGCCGGCGCTTATCTCGCCACCGCGGACGGGGTCTTCGTTTCGCGTTGCGAGCGCAGGACCCTTGCAAACAACGACGCCGCCTTTCAGGCCGTATTCGAACGGGAGTTCGAGAGGCTGCCGCTCAACGAGTGCTGGGAGTTTTATCGCCGAACGTCGTGAGATCCCTTTTGAAAATGCGTGAGGCCTGACGAATTTTAAACGGTCTCTGAGCGCTTCGATCGCGCCCCGTTTGTGTCGACCAGGGGGGCCGGCTGAGCGCAAAATCGCCGGCGAATGGCGGTGATCTTCTTGACTCTTGCAAAGCTGTGCACCTTAAATTGATGCTCATTCATGCAAGGGTATGGAAATGGACGACTCAACATTCGACGAAGGCCGGAAATCCAAGGGGAACACGCTGTCGTCCCTTAGCCGGCGCAGCTTCCTGACAGCCGCCGTTGCGGCGCCGTTCGTGGTGCGCGGAGCGCAGGCTGCGGACGGAATAAACGCCTATTCCATCTGGCCGGAGAATTATGCCAAGCCGATGATGGACGCCTTCACGAAGGCCAGCGGCATCCCGGTGAAGTTCGTCCGCTTCTCTTCGGGCGAGGCGCTGGCCCGGGTGGTTGCCGAGAAGAACAATCCGCAGATCGACGTCCTCTTCGGCGGTCCGGTGGAGACCTTCACGGCCGGCCAGGGGCAGGACGTGTTCGAAGCCTACACGCCACCGGCGGCGGCGGACCTGCCGGCCCGGTTCAAGGACCCGAACGGCATGTGGACAGCCATCGCCGACGATCCGCTGGTGTTCATGACCAATACCGAGTTCCTCAAGAAGAACAAACTCGAGGCGCCCGCCTCCTGGGACGATCTCTTGAACCCGGCCTACAAGGGCATGCTGCAGATGGCCGACGCGCGCACCTCCGGCACGGCGGTCACGCGTATCTTCTCGATCCTGCAGGTGCACAATCGCAACGAGGACGAGGCGTTCGCCTATATGAAGAAGCTGCGCCAGAACGTGCAGGTCTATACCAAGAGCGGCGGCGGCGGCACGCTGCCCACCGGACTTGGTCAGGCCGGCGGCGGCATCTTCTTCATCGTCGACGCGCTCTTCACCCGGCAGAAGGGCTACGACGTCCAGATCAGCTTCCCCAAGGAAGGGATCGGCGGGGCGGCCGAGTGCATCGCGCTCATCAAGGGCGCGAAGAACCCCAATGCCGGCAAGAAGCTGATCGACTGGGCGACCAGCGCCGACATGCAGTCGCTGCTTGCCCCCAACAAGATCAACTTCATCCCCGCCAACCCGAAAGTGAAGACCGATCCGACGCTCGCCGACGTCCTCAAGGGAGCCAACATCATCGAGATCGACGACAAATGGGCGGGCGAGAACCGCAAGCGCATCGTCAACAAATGGGTCGCCGAAGTGCTCAATGCCGGCTAGAGAATGATCCGGAAAAGTGGGTATCGGTTTTCCGAAAAGATCATGCTCAAACAAAGAGATAAGAGTATGATGCGATTCAATCCGATCGCATCATACTCTAGAGCATTTTGCAGCCAGACGGAATCGGCTGCCGTTGCACAAATGCGGCTAAGAAAACCAAACTGGAGCAGCGGAAGTCGCGTTCGTCAGAACGCCCGCGGCTCTAGGCCATGAGCGCAACCGCGATGCCGCGCCGCCGACCCGGGCGGCCGGCGCAGGACCCGGCGCAAGCGACAGTCATCATCCTTCTCTGGCTGCTGCTTGCGCTTTTCGTCGTCTACCCCCTGATCGAACTGCTGGGCACGGCCTTCAGCGGTGGAGAGGGCTATTCGCTGGGGCCGCTGGTCGCGGCGCTCGGCAATGCGCATTACCTCAAGGCGTTCCGCAACAGCCTGCTTCTGGCCTTCCTCGTCGGCATCCTCGGCACGGCAACCGGGTTCCTGTTCGCCTACACTGTCGAGCGCGCCGGTCTGGGTCGTACCGGGCGAAAGATATTCGGCCTCGTTACGCTTCTTCCGCTGATCTCGCCGCCCTTCACCACGTCGATCGCGTTCGTCTTCTCCTTCGGGCCGCAGGGCCTGATCAGCCATGATCTTCTCGGGTTGCAGAACTCGAACGTCTACGGCATGCGCAGCACGCTGGTGGCGGAGGCGCTGACCTATTTCCCGCTCGCCTATCTGGCCTTGCGGCCGCTCATCGCTTCGATCGGCGGCAATCTCGAGGAGATGGCCTTCAGCCTCGGAAGCTCGCGCTGGCATGTCTTCCGTACCGTCACCCTGCCGCTGACCGTGCCCGGTCTGGCCAATGCGTTCCTCCTGCTTTTCGCCGCGTCGCTCGCCGATTTCGCCACGCCATTGATCCTCGCAGGCAATGACCTGCCCGTGCTTCCGACCGAGGCCTACCTCCAGATCACCGGCATGTTCGACCTGAACGCCGGCGCGATATTGTCGCTGATGCTGCTGGTGCCGGCTGCGCTCGTCTATTTCGCGCAACGCCGGCTCGTTGCCGGCAAGAGCTATGTGACCGTCACCGGCAAGGGCGGCGGGCAGACCCGGCATCAGGCGCTTCCGTCGACCACGCGCCTGCTGCTGATCGCCGGTTGCGCGGCGATCTGCCTGTTCATCGTCTATCTCTACGGGCTTCTCGTCTACGCGTCCTTCGTCGTCGCCTTCGGCGCCAACGACACGTTCACGCTGGCCAGCTATCGCGCCATCTTCACCGACGGCATGCCTGCCATCAAGGATACGCTCATCATCGCGCTGATCGGCATGCCGCTCGGCGGTTTTTACGCGGTGGTCGTCGGCTATCTCGTCAGCCGCGCCAAATTCCGGAGCCGGCAGGCAATGGAGATCGTCAGCATGATCAACTACGCTCTGCCGGGCACCATCGTCGGCATCGGCTACCTGATCGCCTTCAACAAGCAGCCCTTCGCGATCACCGGCACGGCGCTCATCATCATCGCGTGCTACATTTTCCGCTACAGCCCCTCGGGCATCCGCACGACTGTCGCGCTGCTCCAACAGATCGACCGCAGCATCGAGGAGGCATCCTTCAGCCTGGGCGCCGGAAGCTTCACCACTTTTCGCCGCGTGATGCTGCCGCTCATCCTGCCGGCCTTCTTCGCCGGGCTCGGCGTCGTGTTCATCCGCTCGATGACGGCGATCAGCGCCACGATCTTCCTGATCTCGATCAACTGGACGCTGGTGACGGTGCGCATCCTGGAAAACATGACCGAATTGTCGCTCGGCATCGCCGCCGCCTTCTCGGTGTTCGTCATCGTCACCGTCCTGGTCGTCACCGGCATCCTGAACTTCATCCTCGGGCGGATGACCTCTCCGGAACTCCGCCGCTCGCTTTCAGGCTATTCAGCATGACACAATCGTCCGTCGGCATCCGCCTCGACAAGATTTCAGCGGCGTTCCGCCATCCCGACCGCGGCCTCGTCACGGCCGTTCACGAGGTCGACCTGGAGGTCCGTCCGGGCGAACTTCTGACCCTGCTCGGGCCGTCCGGCTGCGGCAAGACGACGACGCTGAGGATGATCGCCGGCTTCCAGGAGCCGAGCGAGGGAACCATCCATATCGGCGACAAGGACGTCACCCGCATCGCCGCCAACAGGCGCGACATCGGCTTCGTCTTCCAGAATTATGCGCTGTTCCCGCATCTGTCCGTCTTCGAGAATGTCGCCTACGGGTTGCGCGTGCGCCGCCAGGCCAAGGCCGAGCTGGTGCCGGCGGTCGACGAGGTGCTGGCGATGGTAGGGCTGGACGGATTCGGCGGGCGGCTGCCCAGCGAGCTTTCCGGCGGCCAGCAGCAGCGGGTGGCGCTCGCCCGTGCCATCGTCATCCGGCCGCGCGTGCTGCTCTTCGACGAGCCGCTGTCCAACCTCGACGCCAAGCTCAGGCTGCAGATGCGCGACGAGATCCGCAAGCTGCAAAAGATGCTGGGCACCACCGCCGTCTATGTGACGCACGACCAGGACGAGGCAATGGCGATCTCCGACCGCATCGCCGTCATGGAAGACGGACGGATCAGCCAGATCGGCACGGCGGAGGACCTTTACCGGCGGCCGGCATCGGCGTTCATCGCCCAGTTCATCGGCCGGGCCAACCTTCTGACCGGCACGGTGATCGATCGTTCCACGGATACGGTGACGCTCGAGACCGCGGGCCAGAGGGGCACCTTCCGCAGTGCGGTGCAGGCGGCCAAGGGGGATCGACTATGCGCGGTCCTTCGTCCCGAATCGATCGCCATCGGCAAGGCGGGCGAAGGAATGGCGGCCAGGGTCGCCAGCAGCACCTATCTGGGCGACAAGATCGAATATTCGGTGATCGTCGGCGAGGATGCGCTCAAGATCGTTCGCTTCGATCCGCCGGAGGAGGAAAGATTCGAGGCGGGAGAGGAAGTGCGCATCCGTTTCCCGCAGGAGGGCGTGCAGCTTCTGCCGGCGAAGGCCTGAACGGGGGCCGCTGCCGGATACGACAAAGCCCGCCGGGGAGGATCGGCGGGCTTTGCGTTGGGCGACCGGCGAATGGGAGGAAACGCCGGTCTGTTCGACGGGGAGGGAGGAGAACCCCGCCTTATACCATTCGTTAGATGGCCGACTTGGCGACCGAGTAGATGTCGCCGCGGCGCAGGCCCATATCGTCCAGCTCGCGGTCGGTCAGACGGCTGAGTTCGTTGACGGTCTTACGGAAGCGGCGCCAGTTGCGGTAGTTGCGGATCATGCTCATTTTCTTACCCTCGCGTGAAGCGGTGTTGTTCGATGACGCTCACATAAGAGGCAATCGGCCCGTTTTGAATGCACAGCCATGCATGGCTGGGCTGCATTTTGTGCATTGCAACAAATTGTCGCGGAAATGGCGGAAATCCGGGCTTTTTGGCCCATCGGAAGAAGAATCTACCAGCGCGTCTTCTCGCCCGGCGCGGCAGCCTCGATGGCAAGCGCATGGACGCCCGCCTCGAGTTCGCCGGCAAGGAGGCCGTTGACCGTCCGGTGGCGCTCGACCCGGCTCATGCCGGTAAAGGACGGCGCGACGATGCGGACACGGAAATGCGTCTCGCCGGCACCGTCGAAAACGGCCTGGTGGCCGGATTCGGGATGATGGTGGCCGGCGTGGAGATGGCTCTCATTGATCACTTCCAGCCTCTCGGGCGAAAGCGCGCCTGTCAATTTCGCTTCGATATCGGATTGAATGGACATCGCCGCATTTTTCTCCATATAAAAGCGGCCTCTCCGGATAGAGGGGGCCTCGCCATATGGGCGGGGCGGATCGCGCGCCGCCGCCATCGTCTTGTAAACGGACGATTCAGCCGGTAGGCCGATCATCCCCGAAATGTCAATTCTTGTATCGCTTGACGAAGCGCCCATAATCGACTGCAGCATGAAGCCTTATTCGAAATATTTCGAGCGCATCCGCATCCGGCCCAATCCCGACGCGGAATTGAAGACGCATCCGCAGCGCTGCCAATGGGACGGGTGCACGGAAGCCGGCACCCACAAGGCGCCGGTGGGACGCATGCGCGAGGGCGAGTATTTCCATTTCTGCTTCGAGCATGTCAGGGAATACAACAAGCGCTACAATTATTTTTCCGGCGTTTCCGACTCGGAAGTCGCGCGCTTCCAGAAGGAGGCGCTGACGGGCCATCGCCCGACCTGGAAGATGGGGGCGGCTGCGGGACCGCAGGCGGCGGCCGATTTTTCGCAGGTGCGTTCCGGCGGCGCCGGCTATTTCCGCCGCACGCGCGATCCCTTCGACCTGTTTGGCGCGCAGGCCAGGCGGCCTCCCCCGGAGCGCAAGGCCCGGCCGCTTGAGGCCAAGGCGCTGGAAACGCTTGGACTTGACGTAAAGGCGACTGGCGCCGACATCAAGGCACGCTATAAGGAACTGGTGAAACGCCACCATCCCGACGCAAATGGCGGCAACAGGGGTTCGGAAGACCGGTTCCGCGAGGTGATCCAGGCCTATCGGCTGCTCAGGCAGGCAGGCTTGTGCTGAGTGTTCGTCGCTGCGGCTTCTATCCGACAGGAAAAAGCCTTAAGACGGCCCCTGAATATGGAAATCAGAGCGGCGTGGGAGAGGTCCCGTGCTGGAGGCATGATGAACAAGATCGACCGCGATATCGCGAATCTGCCCGACACGACCGTGCCGGTGAAGGAAACGTTCGGCTTCGAGTCCAACATGGTGGTGCCGGCCTATTCGGCCGCCAACGAGCATGTGCCGGATTTCGACCCCGACTATCTGTTTGACGAGCAGACGACGCTCGCCATCCTTTCGGGCTTCGCGTTCAACCGACGCGTGATGGTCTCGGGCTATCACGGTACGGGCAAATCGACGCATATCGAACAGGTGGCCGCGCGGCTCAACTGGCCCTGCGTGCGCGTCAACCTCGACAGCCATGTCAGCCGTATCGACCTCGTCGGCAAGGACGCGATCGTGCTGAAGGAAGGCAAGCAGATCACGGAGTTCCGCGACGGCATCCTGCCCTGGGCCTACCAGCACAATGTGGCGCTGTGTTTCGACGAGTACGACGCCGGCCGGCCCGACGTCATG
>Ga0207678_10006885_pt1 | contig 10084 bp, 9 predicted proteins | sample KBSC63metaG_FD_184319 | JGI IMG/M metagenome (GOLD analysis project Ga0207678, IMG submission 184319) | Corn rhizosphere microbial communities from Kellogg Biological Station, Michigan, USA - KBS C6-3 metaG (SPAdes) (version 2) | ecosystem: Host-associated > Plants > Roots > Rhizosphere > Soil ...
TTCTTCGGCACGACGGCCGTCTCTGGCAATGCTGTCGAATGCCTCCTCAGCTTCGCCAATGTCGGGTTGCGGTCGACGCAGCCAACGCAGACCGGCTTGCGCATTCATGATAACGGCTGCGAGCGGTTGCCTGATCTCGTGCGCAATCGAAGCCGATACAGTATCCCACGTCATAAGGCGGGCGTTCCGCTCGCGACGTTCTGCCACCAAGGCACGGAAGAGCAATGCGTAAAGCGCCGTCGTCTCGTAGAGCAGTACAAACAAGACAATACTGGCGGAAACGAAACCGTAGAAGCGTCCGCTATACCAACCAACGCTGAACCGCGGGGGCGAGTTAGGGTACGTAATCACAACGATCTCGATGATGAATGCGCACATGACAATCATCAGCCAAAGATCGAGGACCGATCGCCGGCGGAGCCAGAGCACGAGAAGCGCGAGGCCAGCGAGCAGCGTGTCGATGCCAAGAATGATTTCCTGGGTGAGGTTTCCGCGCGCCGGGGTGGCGTTGACTTGCAGCACCAGGTCGTGCCCCGCGGTGACTAGAAGGGTCAGCCCGGCGACGATCATCACCACCACGACGACGCTCGCCAAGATCGCCACCGCAATCGAGCCGGGCCACACCTGCTTGACCGGACCATCCTGATCCTTGAGCAAGGCGTAGCCGAGCACGAACAGGGGAAAGCCTCCGTGCCACAGGATGTAGATCCAGCTCGTGGTGTGAAGCCCGGCGCCAAGCAGCCCCTCGGGCGTGAACGCCCCCGGAAATGTCAGCATCCATGGCACCGCCATCAGGCCGGTAAAAAGATATCCGCCCGCAATCACGAGCAGCGCCTTGGTCTGAAGAATCGAAAACTGCGCAAACAACAAGACCGAGGTGAGCAAATCGGTTATCGTCATCGCGGTGGCGTAAACCGGGACGAACGCGTGGAGCCGGGCGAGCTGGACGCTCCCGAATTCCCCCATCGGAAGCGCCAATCCGGTCAGCAAGACGATGAAGACGCCGAGCGCAAACCGCTTTTGTGCCCGGCTTGGAGCCAAGCCCGCGATTGTGAATTCCTGCCCCTCCGGGACGGCGGCCCCTGTCTTGTGCACGCAAGCGCCTCCTGGTGATGCGGACAGAGCGCGCCAATCAATTTGGACCTGCCGGCTTTCCGGTCGGTGGGGCTGATTATGTCGATCTCAAATGCGGGGAGCAATCATTGGGGGTAAGCTTTCCTCACGTATCTCCAAGCTCCCGTTCACAGGAAGGAAGGAAGGAAGGAAGGAAAACGGCGCCTGAGCCTTCATGGTGGCGGACCACGCAACGCTCGTGATCACGCCAAGCCGCGCTCAATTATCGCTCGCTTCACGTCCGCTTCGGGTCATTTGCGTCAAGCCGGGCGAACGCCGGGTGTTCGTCCGCTTCCCCCATCAGCAGACGTTTGCAGGGCCCGCTGACGTTTCGCATTTGGCTCATCAGCCGGCTTCTTCTATCGGCGCACAAATCCCGAGGTAGATCAGCACTCGCGCGTTTACGCGGCTAGGATTGCCGCATCACTCCGGCTTGATGCCCGCGAACTTGATCACCGTGGCCATTTCTCGGTTTCGGCAGCGACGAGTTTGCCGAAATCAGCCGGAGAGCCCGGATTCGGCACGCTCCCCAACGACGCGTACCGCGATCTCACATCAGGATCGGACAGGCCCGCATTAATCTCCGCGTTGAGCTTCCGGATGATCTCGACTGGCGTGCCCTTCGGCGCGCCGAAGCCACCCGCGGCGCTGGCCTCGTAACCCGGCACGAATTCGCCAATGGTCGGCAGCTCGGGGAGCGCCCCGGAGCGTGTGGCCGTCGTCACCGCCAGGGGCCGCAACTGGCCAGCCCTGATATATCCGATTGACGAAGGTGTAAGGTCGAACATCACCTGCACCTGACCGCTGATCAGGTCAGTGAGCGCCGGCGCGGAGCCTCGATACGGCACGTGAAACAGTTCGATGCCAGTCATCATTTTGAACAGCTCACCAGCCAGGTGCGTCGAGTTGCCAATGCCTCCCGAAGCCATGTTGAGCTTGCCTGGATTGGCCTTGGCGTAACCTATAAGTTCGGGGACGGTTTTGACTGGAACCGAGGGGTTCACTACCGCGACGAGGGTAGAGCGGGTGGTGCTCGCAACCGGTTCGATGTCGCGGATGAAATTGTAGGGAAGATTGGTTTTGAGTGTCGCGTTGATGTAGTTGCTTGTAACCACCCACAGAAGTGTATAGCCGTCCGGCGGCGCATTCACGACAAGCTCCGTAGCGATCGAACTGCTGGCGCCCGGTCGATTCTCGATGACGAAGGGTTGGCCGAGCCGGTCCGAGAGCCATTGGCCCAGCAAGCGTGCGCTGATGTCGCCTGTTTGGCCGGGAGGAAAGCCAACAACAATACGCACCGGGCGCGACGGATAGGCTTGCGCCCTGGCAACCCGCGATGCCACCGGCAGCGCGGCAGCGCCCGCTGCCAGATGCAGAAATCGTCGGCGGGGAAGTTTCATATCGCCCTCCCGGCGTCATCGCGCATTCGCGCTGTGGACGCTCCATACCTGAACGATGAAACTGTAATGCCCGCCGATGGCGCCGGGCTGCCCGTTGTAATGATCGGGGATTTCGGCACGTCCCCGTTTCCGGCACAGCTTTGAAAAAAATACACCGCTCCGCATCATCGAGGAAGGGCAGAAAGCAAATGACCAACGGGATTCCAGAATCGACGATTGCGTGATTCATGGATGGCCGCTTCAAGGAGCGCCTCTGGCGTGAATTCATTGTACCTGGCTACACGCCTTTGAGGTCATTCCAAACGATCATCTTTGGAATAATCGCCTCGCTTACCTTTACATGCTACGATGGCCTGCGCCTTGCGCGGTTGAACGGACTGACGCGCGCCGTTAAGGAAGCAAATGCTCCTAAGGATACGCCGAACGCCCCCGATGGCACTGCATCGCCTAATCACAAGTTTGCCACTTAGCCTTTGCGTCTGATCGTTTTTCGCCGTTCTTCCTTCTCATTGTTCTCTTTGTTTCGGTTGCCATCGGACGCAGAGTTTTCGAACGGTTTTCCAGTGGCGACGCCGACCCGTGCTCTCTCCCGGCTTCGGTTTGCGGACTAACCAATGAAATGTGCCACCCTGTCGTTCGCCCTCACCATCCTCACGATTACCGCCGGTAGCACGCCGAACGTATTTGCGTGCGAAGTAGCACTCAGGCAGCCCGGCTCGCTGAAAACGTCTTCCTCGTGATCTCCATCACAGCGCGTGACGCCTAACTGTGTGAACTAGATCACATGCACGCGGGCGACGACGTCGATTGGCTACAGATGGAGAGAACCATGCCAACTTTCAACGAGATTATCGTTACTAAGAAAACTGACATTGCCTGGGACGGCGGCAAGGCCACCGAGAACCTGATCCCCAATGACGGGGACCTCGTCTTTGACTCGACTGGCGGCGGTCGATCGGCGCATCAGGCTCCTTTGCTTGATGAGTTGGGATGGGCCACGGACAACAACCGCGACACTAACGGCGGCGGCACCCCCGAGGACGACGGTTTGACGAATGACAGCCTCAGTGTGCTTTACGCCTTTGGCGAGCCCGTCACGTTCACTGCGACCGTTAGTCCAAACTCCCCGCCAGCCAGCCCGGAACCAGTCACCCATGCCGGGGACCTCGTCGTTGACTCGACTGGCGGCGGCACCGCAATCTTCAAGGAAGTCACAGGTTTGAAGTGTGAAATTTCCGTCATCGAGTTCTCACCGGACCAGGACAATGGTCTGTTGCTGCCCGCTGTCCAGACTGGCGGAGTTTCCGTTGCTTGCGGCGATGTGGGTGGAGACAACGGCGCCCTTGGCGACCCCGTCACGTCGGACGAGAACTTTGTTTATGGAGGCCCCGAAAACGCCGACGGGCACGCTGGCCAGAAGGGCGCGTGGGTCGCCGATGTCACCTATGAGCGCGACCTCATCAACCTAACTGGTGTTAACGGGCTCGATGGCGATCACGGCGGCAGCACTGCACCAGTCGAGCCGAGGTCATATACGGCCGGCCACTTCGCGTTAGATATAGACGGTCATAGTTCATCGCATCTCTCTTTCTACGATCTAATCGTTTGATCTCTCGGCCCTGAAACACCGCGCTGTGGCCAAGTTTCGCGCCCCTTTATGCGTTTTGACATCCTTATGTTCTGACGACGACCCTTCCTGTTCCGCGAACTCGGCTTCAGCTTCCCTCTGTTCGGCGACCGCCTTATCGACGGCGGCATCGAGTATTTGATCGAACTCCGGTTTGCTGAGCATCAAAGCCCCCGCCCTGTGCAATTGCGAGATCCTAGCACCGCGCCAGCGAGCGGTGGGTGAGAAAACGCCCAACCGAGCGCCTATGATTTCCGCGCTGCTCAGGCTAGTCAAAGCTGTCCATGACAATGAGATAGTTCGTATTAGAAGTCATCTTTCCAGATGATTAGAGGTGGATTATGCGATCGCTTATCGAGACTGCAGTACTGATCACCGGGTGTGGTTCCGCCATATGTTGGTTCGCATCCGCAATGTGGCACCTGCCCGGCATCAAGCCGGGCCGAGACGAATTGGCCAAAGTGAACGAATTATCTATCAGGTTGCAAAGAATAAGCCGGTGGAACTTTTGGGCCGCGGGGCTGATGGGCGTAACCGCCTTGCTGTCAGTGTCGGCAAGAGTTCTCGGATGACTTTGCTCATGATGACTGCTCATCAAGACTTGGCTCATGCAGCGATCCGGACGAGATCGGCGACGAGTTGCTTCGACTGGATCGTAGGCCACCACCAGGAAAATCTCGCGTTGTGATCAATCCGATACAGACGCGGACGGCTGATCGGCTCCAGGCTCAACGCTCCCGGACGCCTCGCCTAGTCGCCCTGACTTCGAGCGTCCGAGGACTTGGCCAACGTGGCCGGAGTCTACAGTGCGTACGGGTCCCGAACCAACGGGGGCTCTGCGCCGCGCGAGTGGCCTCGCTGGCGGGGCTTTTCTTCGTTGGGCGATAGGGGCATTGTTGCGCGGAACCTGGCGCGGCGTCGATCGCGATCCTCAAGCGACCTGTTCCGCACGACATCGCCATCGGGGTGCTCATCACGGTAGTCCTGGAGAACCGGATATGCTCGATCGATCGCTCGAGACCGAGTTTGCGAGTTATCGCAAGACCCTCTCCACCGACGAGGCCAGACGCGCATTCGACGAACGGATTGAGCGCCTCCTGAGTCAGCATGGCGTGGATTACGTGCGCGGATACGTGGACGCGCTCAAGGACACGTCATCGTAGCCATGTGCTGACGCTGCCTTATGACCCGGTGCTGGCGCTCTATTTCGAGAACCGGCGATTCGGATTCTGTTTCCTTCAGCTCGCGTGCGGCCGGCTATTGAAAGACAAAGCTCGCGCGGAAGACGCGCTGGCGGCAGAACGCGCTGCGAGTGCTACAAATATGCGGTGATATCCAGCCTGGCGCACAGCTCAACACGCCTTAATCACAGGCCGGCGCCTACGGTAACCCGGCCTTCGCCAGCCCTTCGGCGATGCGCTGAAAATCACGGGCATCCTTGTATGGCAGGACGCGCGCGCGCTGCATCAGCGAGAAATCCGGATTCACTTTGAGGAGCTCCACCCATGCCGCCCGCGCGTCCTCCGCGCGCCCGAGATGGCCGTAGCAGGATGCCAGAAGCATGCGGCTGGCGTCGGTGCCAGGGGTGCGCGCGATGCGGTCGACGAGCTGCTGGGCGGCAATTTCGTATTTTCCCAGGCTGAAATTCGCCTGCGCCAGGAAGTGCAGCACCATGGACGGATAGAGGGGGTCCAGGCGCATCGCCATCGCGATCGGCTCCAGCGCCTCGGCCGCCCGGCCGGCATACATCAGCGCCAGTCCGGTCGCGGAATAGCCCTGAGCAAAGTTGGGATCGAGCGCCATCATGCGGCGAGACTCCGCCAGCGCGCCCTCGTGGTCGCGCCGCCACAGCAACACGGCGCCCAGCGCCAGGTGGCTCACCGGCTCCTGATCGCTCAATTCGACGGCGCGGCGCGCCCATCTCTCCGCCTCGTCCAGCGCCTGCGCCGGATCCGGCGCCCAGCCGCTGACGTATTCCGAAATCGCGGCAAGCGCCAACCCCGCATGCGGCCGGGCGAAATTCAGATCGATCTCGATCGCTCGGCGGTACATCACCCGGGATTGCGCGACCGACTCCCGAGTGCCGCGAGTCAGCAATTCGCGCGCGCGCAGCCAGGACTCGTACGCCTCCACGTTGCCGGTACCGTGTCGCCGCAGCCGCTGCTCCTCGCCCCGCGTCAGCGTGACCGCCAGCATGCCGACGATCTTCTCTACCACCTCGTCCTGCGTCGAGAAGATGTCCGTTAGATCGCGATCGAACCGCTCGGCCCAGAGATGCCCGCCGCTGCCGGCATCGATGAGCTGCGCCGTGATGCGCACGCGATTGCCGGCCTTGCGGACGCTGCCCTCGAGCACAAAGCGCACGCCCAAGTCGCGCCCGATCTCCTGCACATTGACCGACCTGCCCTTGTAGGCGAAGGAGGAGTTGCGGGCGATTACGAACAGGCCTGAGACCTTCGAGAGATCGGTGATCAGATCTTCGGTCATGCCGTCGCTGAAATATTCCTGCTCGGGATCGCCGCTCATGTTCTGGAAGGGCAAGACGGCGATCGACGGCTTGTCGGGCAGCGCAAGCACCGTACGTCTCGGAGCACGGTCAAGACGGATACGGTACACCCGTACCGGCTCCGCGATGTTCTTCAGCCGCTTATCGCCAAGGTCCTCATAAGGAAGACCGATCTTTGCGTGGATTTCTTCGTGGACCTTGCCGGAAACGCAGATACTGCCCGGTTCCGCGATTCCCTCCAGCCGCGCAGCGACGTTGACGCCATCGCCGAAGATTCGATCATTATCGTAGATAACGTCTCCGAGGTTGATGCCGATACGAAACTCCATACGCCGCTGGGGCTCGATTGCGGCATTGCGTTCGACCATCTTCCGTTGAATGGCGACTGCGCATTCGACTGCGTTCAACACACTGGGGAACTCGGCCAACATGCCGTCTCCAGCGGTATCAATGACACGTCCGCCCAACTCGCCTACCATCGGCAGCACAACCGCCTGATGGCCCTTAAGGTCGCTCACCGTGCGCGCTTCGTCAGAGCCCATCAAGGCGCTATAGCCGGCGATATCTGCGGCCAGGATGGCTGCAAGCCTGCGCGACTGACTCATGACCGTCCGTCCGTCCTCCATGTCGGCCTGCTGAGCAATCGTGAGATATATAGACTGCGGCCCAAAAGATGCCATGCCCGTCACCGCGCTGTAGGGCTGAAACGCGCTCTAGAGGGAGCACTGCAGTCCGTTATTCAGCGCCGCACATGTCGGCTTAACGTCATCAGCGCAAATGCTCAGAAGGTTCGAATGATTTCCGGTCTGCCGCGCCAAGCGGACATGATTGTGCAAGATTAGCAGGTCCGTTAAGTGCCACTTGCAGACAAGCACGTGACGCTGCGCGTTGCGCACGCGGATATTTTTGGTTTCATCCGCCCGCCTTCCACTTTGCGAGCGGCCAGATATCGGGAGCTTCACTGCCCTTGTGGGTCCAGGGATCGACCGTCCAGAGTTCGTTGGTCTTGCGATCCTTGATCACGGCCGTGTTGTGCGGACCCTCAGTGAAAAGAAACCGAGACGCAGGCGCGGCAATTGTATGATGCCGCAGCAATCTGAGCTGGTCGAGAATGAGTAGGAGCGAATTTGTGTTGTTGGTTGTATCGATGCAGTCGAATTGTTGAGCGCGATTGCCCGGGGCGAAGATAAGTGCGCCGGCCCGCGCGACGCGCTTCGCAGTGCCGGTTGTGGGGGCAATGCGGCGTTCAAACCATGCCTCGGTCCGGCCTATTGCAACCCTTTCGGCCTCGGCCGAGGCAGACCCTGAGGCCATAATCGCGGACATCTGGGCGCGATCGCTGCCCGCGAGACCGACCTCGGTGCGGAAGTCGCATCCGAAGCCGTGACAAATGAAGACGCCGGATGGGCTCGGAGGCGTGATCGACCACTCCCGGAACATGGCCATGACCGCCGGATCAACCTCGTGACCGACAGCGGGCCCCCAAGCCATCAACAACGCTACGAGCACCATCGCGAAGCAGCGCACGCCCACCCCCCTCGATGAATCCCCCGAAGGAAATTTTACAAAGCGGCCGCCCCCCCGGCAAGGTGCAGCCGGTCGCAACGCACAGGGTCGCGTCGGTTTTTGGGAAAACGTGACTTATTTGCCAGCCCGCCGACGTGCAAGCGCTCCGCCAACTCACAGATGACGGAAGTAACGGCGCTCGTTGGGCGGGAAGGATGCAGTTGTAGTGCTTTGCGTCCGAGATGGGTCATAAGCAGACGGGCCATCATGACTTAGGCCAAGCCCGCTTCACCCCTCAAAGCGGACACGCGCGAACCCACCTCGACAGGTCCGTTAAGTGCCACTTCCGCACTCATGCACCGCAGCACTCAGCTCCTCTATCCGATCACCTCATCGGCGTCATGTCCTCGCAGGAACCCCGCGCTACCGCGTGCTCCACATCGGGGTCGGGAGTCGCGCCTTGCCGGTCGCCACCTCGTCCGGCCAAATGACGACTTGTTTGCCGTCCTGCCATTGGATCGTCACCGCTTTGTGAGCGGTCTGGTAGCCGCGCTCATCGACGGCGAAATCGCCAAAGACCGTCTTCGTCTTGAGGGTGAGCAGCGCTCCCCGCAGCTTTTCAGAATCGAGACTATCAGTCCGCCGTATGGCATCTATCAAAAGCTGGCACCCGGCATATGCCCCTGCAGATTGAACCGCCGGGGGGTGGCTGAACTCCTTCGTGTACGCCGCGACGAACTCTTGATTTCCAGGATAAGGAAGGGCGGCGTCCCAGAACGAGCCGCTGTAGACAAACTCGGCGTCTTTGCCGAGCTGCTTGTAATAGTCGGGAAGCAGCCCATACGGCACTGCGCTCACCATGGGGATGTTGAGGTCCAATTCCTTCAGCTTGCGGGTGATGGCGAGAAGGTCCTCAAAGCGGATTGAGCCCGCTACAAGAACGTCAGGCTTCGCTGCCCGGACTTTGTTTAGAAGATCGGAGAAGTCTTCGGGGCTGGTCCGATAGGTCTCGAGAAAGACCAACTCCAGCCCCTTGCTTTTCGCTAGCGCGCTTGCCCCTTTGGTGATCGCATTCGGGACAAGGGCGTCCTGCTGGATCACCGCCACCCTCTTGAGCCCGTTACGCGCCGCGAGGTCGAGCAGGCCCTCTGCCAGACCTTCTGCGGGTGAAAGTACCATGACGAGATAGCGGCGCCCCTTCTCCCAGATTGATGTGGTCGCCGCCGTCGGCGCGATCATGAGCATCCGATGCTTTTCGTTCACATCGGCCACTGCCTCGGTGATCCCAGAGCCGTACGGGCCCAGCACCGCGTCGACCTTGTCCTCCGCGATGAGCTTCTCGTAGAGGCCGGCCGCTGTCTTCCCATTCGATGCGTCATCGTAGAGCACGAACTCAATCCGACGCCCGAGCACTCCGCCTTTCTCATTCGCGTGCTTTTGGCAAAGAAGGTAACCTTCACGAACGTAGCCCCCCTGTATGGAGGCCTCTCCGGTGAGAGCCGTGGTTGCGCCGATGCGGATGGGCTGCTGCGCCAGGCCTGCGGACGGCGCCCACAAGCCAAAGCCGAGGCAAAGGCCGACCAGCCAACGATTTTTGACGCAGACTATTTGATACTCCGTGTCGGTCGGAGGATATGGCATCAAGATCGCGATGCGCCGCATGCGCCCATCCTGTTGCGTGCGCGCAGTCAGCGGCCATGCTGCCGCGCCGCCGATGAGCGTGATGAAATCGCGCCGTTTCCTGTCAAACATGGGGCTCCCTCCCTTCAGGCAGGTGCCACTATCAAGCTCGGTCAGGATAGCACGGCACGACGCGGCACGGACCGCCGCGATCCGGGATTTCGACCCCGCCCAGGTCCAGATCAGGTCAAGAGCAGCCCGGCTATGGCTCCGGCGACCGACGATTCCAAGAGCATCGGCGCGGCGGTCGAG
>Ga0207678_10006886_pt1 | contig 10084 bp, 8 predicted proteins | sample KBSC63metaG_FD_184319 | JGI IMG/M metagenome (GOLD analysis project Ga0207678, IMG submission 184319) | Corn rhizosphere microbial communities from Kellogg Biological Station, Michigan, USA - KBS C6-3 metaG (SPAdes) (version 2) | ecosystem: Host-associated > Plants > Roots > Rhizosphere > Soil ...
AGGGCTGCCGATTCGATCTCCTTGGTGCCCAGCCGGTGGCCTGCCACGTTGATCACGTCGTCGACCCGGCCGAGGATCCGGTAGTAGCCGTCTGCTGCCTGGACCGCTCCGTCGTTGGCGAAGTACGGCCAATCCCGCCAGTCCGTGCTGTCGGGGTTCTTGCAGTACTTGCGGTAGTAGGTGTCCAGGTATCGGTCGGGGTCGCCCCAGACGGTCTGGAAGACGCCGGGCCAGGGGTTGCGGATGCAGATGTTGCCCGCCTTGCCGCTGCCGGCCTTGACCTCGTTGCCGTCCTCGTCCCGGATCACCGGGTAGATCCCCAGCACGCCGGGGCCGCAGCTGCCGGGTTTCATCGGCTGCAGAGCCGGCAGGGTGCTGCCGAGGAAACCGCCGTTCTCGGTCTGCCACCAAGTGTCCACGATGACCGCCTCGCCCTTGCCCACCACGCTGTGATACCAGCGCCATACCTCCGGTTCGATCGGTTCGCCGACGGTGGTCATGTGCTTGAAGTGGTAGCTGTACTTCTTCGGTTCTTCGGGGCCGACCTTCCGGAGCATCCGGATCGCGGTGGGCGAGGTGTGGAAGATGGTCACGCCGAGCCGTTCGGCGATGCGCCAGGGACGGCCGGCATCCGGGTAGTTCGGCACGCCCTCATAGATCACGCTGGTCGTGCCCAGCGCCAGCGGGCCATAGACGATGTAGGAGTGGCCGGTGATCCAGCCGATGTCGGCCATGCACCAGTACGTGTCGTCGCGGTGGATGTCCTGGTAGTACCGGGAGGTACCGGCCACGTAGGCGAGGTATCCGCCGGTGCTGTGCTGGCAGCCCTTGGGGCGGCCGGTCGTGCCGCTGGAGTACATGATGAACAGCGGCGCCTCGGCCGGCATGGAAACCGGCGCCACGACCTGATCGCGGTAGCGGGTGAGCAGTTCGTCGACGAAGAAGTCGCGGCCCTCGGCCATCGGGGTTTTCGACGCGTACTGGCCGGGGTGCCGCCGCCATACCAGTACCTTGCCGACTTCCTGGCCCTCCTGGCGCGCGGTGTGGATCGCCTCGTCGGCCTTGACTTTGTGATCGGTCAGTTCGCCACTGCGGTAGTAGCCGTCCATGGTGATCAGGACCTGGCTGCCGGAGTCGGCGATCCGGTGACCGCAGGCGCCGCCGCTGAACCCGCCGAACACCTGCGAGTGGATGACGCCTAGCCGGGCGCAGGTGAGCATCACCACCGGCAGTTCGGGAACCATCGGCATGTGCAGGGTCACCCGGTCACCCGCCCGCAGGCCGCAGAAGTCGCGCAGCAGGGCGGCGAACTCATTCACCCGCCGGTACAGCTCCTGGTAAGTGATGGTCACCGGGTCCGCGGACTCCGGCTCGGGGACCCAGATCAGGGCGGCCTTGTTGCGGTCGGTGGCCAGGTGCCGGTCGACGCAGTTGTAGCAGGCGTTCAGCCTGCCGCCGACGAACCACTTCCAGAACGGCGCATTGCTCGTGTCCAGGGTGGTATGCCAGTAGGAATCCCAGGTCAGCAGGTCGGCGTACTCCCGGAAGCACTCGGGGAACTTATCTTCGGCGAACCGTTCGAAGATGGCCGGGTCCGATGCGTTCGCCTGCCCGATGAACCTGGCCGACGGGGAGAAGTACTCCTCCTCGCGCCAGTGCACGGCGATCTGCGCCTCAGAGATCTCCTCGTCCCTGGGCTCAGGGACCTGCCCTTCCGTATTCTCTGCCATTTGCCGGGCCTCCTCCCGGAAATCACCGCCGGGCAGGCGGTGCTCTCGCGTTAACTCTTCGTCGAGCAGGTGCGCGCAAACCCCGAATTCATACAGCTCGGCACAGATCGCCGCCTGGCGCGCGAACGTCGTGGTGTCTCCCCGTGCCAGCGATTCCCAGCACAGGCCGTTGATCAAGGCCAGCGCGCGCGCTGCCACCGAGGGCAGGGCCGTCACCGGCGCGGATTCCACCTCAAGCCGCAGGTCCCACGCTTGCCGCACGCACGCCTCGGTGGCAGCGGCGGCCTGGATCTCTCCCAGGATCACAGACAGCTCGCCGGTGAGATACTGCTGAGTCATAACCATCGCCACCCCCCTACACTCCTCCCAGGAGGGGCTGACACCAGCGTAACCCCAGGTCACGGCAGGTGCCATGGCCAGCATCCCTGCCGCCTCAAGTTCGCCTCGCCTGGTTTCTCCCCGGGCCTGCCGATGAGCAGCTCGATTTCCGAGGGCCTGCGCGAAGGCGGAGACCCGCCGACGCGCACCGGCAGGCCCTGGTCGCGGGCGGACCGCAGCACGATGCGGCGGACACCCCCCTAGCATGCCGTTTCAGGAGCCGTTGTCGGCAGCATAGGCACCCCTTGCGTATTCGTCGAGCGCGGCCCGGTATCTGGCGAGGACGGATGCCGCAGCCTAGGCCTGCCGAGAAGCCAGTACCACGGGCAGGCTACTCTTGCGGGCCGCGGTCTCCATCACCTCGCCTCGCTGATGAGCTGGGAGAGCAGCTCAGCAAGCCGTTCGCGGTCGAAGCCGGGACTGGCGAGCTCAGTCTCGTGCCGCCGCACCTCCCGGGTGAGCGTACGGCAAAGGTCGTAGCCCCGGCTGGTGAGAAAGACCAGGACGCGGCGCCGGTCCCGGTTGTCGACGCGGCGGTGGACGAGGTTGGCGGCAACCATACGGTCGACCACCCTGGTGAGGGTCGGTGACGGGAGCATGGCGCGGGCGGCGATCTCGTTCATGGGGCTCCCGTCGCGCTCAGCGAGCACGCAGAGCACCCGCCACTGCTCGAGGGAACTGCCGTTTGCTTCGAGGGTCTCGGCAATCCTCGCGGTGACGCGCCGCTCGGCCTGCGCAAGCAACTGCACGAGGTGTGCGTCACCGCGGGCAGTGGCCATCGAGGTTCCTATCCCCGTCACAAAGCTGTCCCCCGTCACAAAGCTGTCCCCCGTCACAAAGCTGCCCCCAGGATAGAGAATACGATAGGGGGTAAGTTTCGGCTGGACGCGGATCGCGACACCGGATGGCCGCATGGACCAGAGAGCAACCGGCGGAGGTGTCCCGCTATGACGGCTCTTGTTTCGCCGCGGGGCCGTTCGGCAGTGCTGCCCCGTACCACCACGATCGAACTTGGCCTGGTCGTCCCCCTTCAGGGGCCGGCGGGGATCTTCGGGCCGTCATGCGAGGCCTGCGCCCGGCTGGCGGCCGAGGAACTCAACTTGGGTCCGGGGGTGCTGGGCCAGGAACTGAACCTCGTCGCCATTGACGGCGGACAGGCCCCACAGCAGGTCGCAGCCGCCGTCGGCAGCCTTGTCAGCGCGCGCGCAGTGGACGCCATCACCGGATGGCACACGTCGGCGGTACGGCAGGCGGTCGTGTCACGGGTAGCCGGACGTGTCCCCTATGTGTACGGGCCCCTCTATGAGGGTGGCGAACGTTCCCGCGGCGTGTTCCTTGTCGGTGAGACGCCGCCCCGGCAGGTGCTTCCCGGCATGCGGTGGCTGGCCCTGCACCAGGGCGTACGGCGGTGGTGCATTGTCGGCGACGACTATGTCTGGCCGCGCGTGACGGCGGCAGCGGCCCGCCGGTACGCGGGGGAATGCGGCGGGCGGATTTGCGATCAGGTGTTCGTGCCGCTCGGCAGCGAGGACTTCCAGCCGGTCGTCAGGCGCGTCGCGAGTGCCAGGCCCGACGCGGTGCTCATGCTGCTCGTCGGCCAAGACGCCGTGTTGTTCAACCGTGCGTTCGCCCAAGCGGGGCTGGATGCGCGCTGCCTGCGGTTCAGCCCGCTGATGGAAGAGAACATGCTGCTCGCTTCCGGCGCCGAGAACACCCGGGGCCTTTACTCCTCGGCCGGATACTTCGACGCGATGCCGACGGGGGACAACCTCGACTTCCACGCGCTCTACGTGGCGCGATTCGGACCCACCGCGCCGACGCTCAACAGCCTCGGCGAGTCGTGTTACGAGGGGGTCATGGCGTTCGCGGCGCTGGCACGGCGGGCGGGCAGCCTAGATCCCGACGGGATGGCCAGGGTGTCGGAGGGCATCTCGTATGACAGCCCGCGGGGCCCGGTCAGGATGCGGGATCGTCACCTCGAGCAGCGAATCTATCTCGCCGTAGCGAACGGCCTGGAGTTCGAGATTCTCACCCGCCTGTAGCCAGCCGGCATCCAGGGCGGCGGCCGGGCCGGCGTTGCCTCCGGGCTGTGCCGGGGCAGTTCCGCTACCACGACTGTCACTGCAGCCGCAGGAACCACCCTTGACGCAATAACTTTCATCAGAAATAATTTCAACACAATCTATCTCCGACCGTGCGCTCGGCCAGTGGAGTCGTGGGCGCAGTCGTCTTGCTTGTGCGCCGCAGCGGTGCTGTTCTCAACGGGGTGCTGCTGCCAGGCGAGGCGGATGTCCGGGTTGCGGCGTCCGCCGGTCGCTGCCTGCTCATCCGCACGCCGCGTCCAGTAGCTGCGGCGCCCCGCGGCACGCGCCCCTGGCTTAACCAATACGGAGTCTCCGACAGTCGGCTCCGGTCCACTGGCGCTACAGCGGCCTGTGGCCGCGGTGTTCCGAGTGCACCGACGCGAACATCACTGTTCCCTTCGCGCAAAGGAGGCACTTCGCGATGCCAATGGGAACCATTTCATCCTCGCCCGACACGGTGGGCGTGGCCGTCGTCAACTACGAGGTCCCGGTGTGCGAGAGCAAGCAGGAAGTTCTGGAGAACTGCCAGCGGATCTCCCGCATGGTGTGGGGAACCAAGCACGGATTCCCCGGCCTGGACCTGATCATCTTCCCCGAATACTCGACCCAGGGCTTCCACCCGACCAAGTGGCGCGACCTGACCACCACGGCCGACGGCCCGGAGGTCGAGATCTTCTCCAAGGCATGCGTGGACAACAAGGTGTGGGGGATCTTCTCGCTCACCGGTGAAGAGAATCCCGCCGGAAATCCATGGAACAGCCTGCTGCTGATCAACGACAAGGGCGAGGTAGTCCTCAACCACCACAAGGTCCTGCCGTGGGTGCCGATGGAGCCCTGGTATCCCGGAGACACCACGACTGTGGGCGAAGGTCCCAAGGGCCTGCAGGTCGGCCTCGTCATCTGCTACGAAGGCAACCATCCGGAGATCTTCCGCGACACCGTGATGAAGGGCGCCGAACTGGTGGTGCGCTGCCAGGGCTACATGTACCCGTCCAAGGACCAGCAGAGCATCGTCCAGCAGTGCCGGGCCTGGGAGAACCTCACCTACGTGGCGGTGGCGAACATGGCCGGCCGCGACCTGGTGTACTCCTACTTCGGCCACTCGATGATCGTCGACTTCGACGGCAGCGTCCTCGCCGAATGCGGGACGGCACCGGACGAAATCACCTACGCTCTGCTGTCTGTGCCAGGCATCCGGGACGCGCGCAAGAACTGGACGGCGGAGAACCACCTGTTCAACACCCTGCACCGCGGGTACACGGCGCTGCCGCCGGACGGCAAGGCCGAATGCCCGTTCGACTTCTACAAGCTGTGGGTGAACGAGCCGCAGCGCGCCAAGGAACTCGTCGAGGCGCTGACCCGTCCGACGGCGATTCCTGCCGAGACGAGGTGACGGGGACCTGATCCTTCCACCGCTCGGCAGCGGGGGGAGGGGTCGTCGCACGGGGACGCCTCCTCCCCCCCGGCCATATCCATGGGTTTTCGCCGGGCGCTCCACCGGCGAGCGGGACAGCACCCACCGCGAGGATGGCGGCACAGTGCCAGGCGATGAGCGACAGCACGGTCCGCGGCAGAGGGACACCGCGGACGAGAAAGAGGTGCGCAGCCAGCCGCACGCGCACGACCCGGCCGACCCGGTGACGGCAGCTCCGGGTCCCATCGCCGCCCGAGCGAGCGCGACGGAGCATCCGGCCGGGGGCTCTAGCCTGCTGCTGCGTGTCACCGAAGCGCCCCTGGATGACGTAGACCGGGGCGTCATTCGCGCCGACCCGTACGATCTCGCCCGTATCGGCGCGCGTCCCGGCGACGTGGTAGTGATCGCGGGAGAGCGCCGCACCGCCGCGATCGCGCACGCGCTGCCGCCTCACCTGCACGGCACGCATCAGATCCTGATGGACGGGATGGTCCGGGAGAATGCCCGCGCCGTGGTCGGTGAGCGTGTGGATGTTTCCGCGCCGCAGGCGGAGCCGGCCAGAACGGTGCTGGTGGAATCACTGGATGGAGGATCCTTCGGGCCGCGGGAGATCGCCGACATCCGGGAGTGGATGTCGGGACGCGCGGTCATGTACGGCGACCGGCTCAAGGTCACGGCGTTCTCCAAGCGCGGGCACATGTTCATCGTGCGCGGCACCGAGCCGGAAGCGGTCGTGGTGGCCGGGCCGTACACCGACGTCCGCCTCAAGAAGGAGCCCGCGACCCCGCTCGTCGAAAGCCCGTCGCTCCGTGTCAAATACGAGGACATCGGTGGTCTGGACGAGGAGCTGCTGCGCGTCCGTGAGCTCGTGGAACTGCCGTTGAAATACCCGTCGCTATTCGCCCGGCTGAAGATCGAGCCACCCAAAGGGGTGCTGTTGTATGGTCCGCCCGGGTCGGGCAAGACGCTGATCGCGCGCGCCGTGGCGAGCGAGGTCAAGGCCCACTTCATACACGTCAACGGCCCGGAGATCATTCACAAGTTCTACGGGGAAAGCGAGGCACGGCTGCGGGAAATCTTCGAAGAGGCGCAGCGGCGTGCCCCGGCGGTTGTTTTCCTCGACGAAATCGACGCGATAGCGCCCCGGAGGCAAGATGTCTCCGGGGAAGTGGAGAAACGCGTCGTCGCCCAGCTGCTCGCGCTCATGGACGGCCTGGTTCCCCGGGGCCAGGTGGTGGTCATCGGCGCGACGAACTTGCCCGAGGTGGTAGATCCCGCGCTGCGGCGCCCGGGAAGGTTCGACCGCGAGATCACGATGAACGTGCCAACCCGCCCCGGTCGGCTGCGCATCCTGAAGATCCATTCCCGCGGCATGCCCCTTGCCGACGACGTCGACCTGGAAGCGCTCGCCGAGGTCACCGCGGGCTATGTCGGCGCTGACCTGGAGGTGCTATGCAAGGAAGCGGGCATGCTCGCGCTGCGCGATTGCCTCACCGCCGCGGGAACGCAATCCGAGACCGCAGCAGACCCCGAACTGGCCGCCGAGCAGACCAAGATCGATGCCCAGCATTTCCACGAGGCACTCAAGACGATCGAGCCCACAGCGACCCGTGAGCTGGCTCTCGAACGGCCGAACGTCCGCTGGGAGCAGATCGGCGGCCTACGGAATGTGCAGCAGACCCTGCTGTCTGCCCTGGAACTGCCTCATCAGCATCCCGGGCTATTCGCCCAGGCCGGGATCAAGCCGCCCACGGGCTTCCTGTTCGAAGGCCCCTCCGGCACCGGTAAGTCCCTCACCGTCACGGCGCTCGCCGCCGAGACGGGCATGCGGCTGATCAGCGTCGATGCCGCGTACCTGTTCTCGAAATGGGTAGGCGAGTCGGAGAAGGCGCTGCGGACAGTCTTCAAGAAAGCCAAGCAGTCCGCGCCGTGCATCCTGTTCTTCGATGACCTGCAGACGTTCGCCCCGGCGCGCCGCGCGCTGAGGGACACCGACAGCGGTTTCGCCGAGCGGCTCGCCCGGCAGTTCTTCGCCGAGCTTGACAAGACGATCGGGCTCGGCGACGTAATCGTGATCGGCGCCACGAACCGCCCCGACCTGGTAGACCCCGTCGCGCTTCGCCCCGGGCGGTTCGGGTTCGTGGTGCACTTCCCGCTGCCCGGCACCGGGCAGCGCGAGGAAATCTTCCGGGTCCACCTGCGGCAGGTCCGCCTCGCACCGGACGTCGACGTCCGTGCCCTCGCCGAGGAGACCCCCGGTTTTTCCGGGGCGGACATCGCCGGCGTGTGCGAACGGGCCCTGCTGAGCGAGATCGAGGCGTTCGTCCGGCGCCACGGCGACCGGGCCGACGAGGAAGCCGCGCGCCGCAGCCTCATCCTGTCGGCGGGCGCGCTCCGCGAGGCGCTCGCTCAGGCTCGCGCTGCGCTCCCGCCCACTGCCCAGCCTGAGGAGTAAACCATGCCGACCTGCCCCAAATGCTCGCAGCCGATGGCACCTGACCGGGTCGTCTCCATCGCCGGCATCCGCGACAAGGCGGTGAGCTGGCAATGCCGCAGCGACCGCATCGAAGCCGTAGCCGTCCATCCGGTGCAGATCGCCCATCTGCACCTGGGCCAGGAAGAGGAAAGCGGCGGCCGGCGCACCCGGCTCATCCACATGGACATGGTCGGCGCGGAACTCATCCTGTTCCGCGAAATCGTCCCGCTAGCGGGAAAGGGCGGCGAGCACCATGACTGACCGTTCAGCCCTCCCGCTGGACCAGGCACAATACGCTGCCTACCTGGCGGATCTGGCGGAGATTGTCCGCCGCGATCCTCAGCTAGCGGACACCGCGGCGCTGCGGGCCTTTGTGAAGACCCACCGGGAATGGTTCGGTCCTCGCACCGCCCTGACGACGTTGAGCACCGATGACACAACGCTGCGGACGCTCATCCACATCATGGTGCTCGCCGCCTCCGAACTCGCCGACCTGCACCCCGCCAGCCGCACATGGCTCACCGAGCACGGCCGGGGCCTGCCACCATGGGACGTCACCGTTCCCCGCACGGCGCAACGGCTGGTCACCTTCCGCAGCAAGGTGTACGGGGTGGTCGAATGGCAGCCGGAACCCAGGATCGAACTCGCTCCCAGCCTGACCGAGCAGGAGCGTCGCTGGGCCACCGCGCTAGCCATCGCGATCGGGGAACGTCCCCAGTGGTCCAGCCACGAGGCCGCCCGGTATGCGGCCTACCTCACGCTCGGCACCGAGTCGTTCCGCGACGAGCGGGACCTTCCCGACGAGATCCTGGCTGAGCGCCACAGCGTGCCGGTCGATGCGGTGCGCTACCGCCGTGAGCTTGCAGACACGCCGTGAGCCGGGTGAGCCGATCGATGAGCGAGTACCTGCACACCGGCTGGTATGAGTTTCTCCTGCCAGCCGTCTCCGGTGAGGGCGCGAAAGAGTACCTGCGCATCTGGATCGACATGGAGGATGTCGTCCCGATGCTCCGCCAGCTCGACCTCAAGTACGGCGACAGGGACCACCCCTACGCCGTGAACGCCGCAGATATCCCCGATGCCCAGCGGACGCTGCTTTCGATGGCAGCCCAGCACGTGCTGGCACACCCCGAGGCCATGCAGCGGGTCGCAGCCTCCCGGCGGTTCGCCAGCGAGCTGTGGGAACGCTTCCGCATCGGCCCCTCGCCCCGCTCGCTGCCCTATCCGCCCGTGATCGACCAGGTCGATCTTGACACTCCCAAGATGGGCCTCGCCCTGCCGTACATCATCGACCGGACGGCACTGTCGCTCCCCCGGCACGGAGGACTGCCATGATCTCCCCGGCAACCCGCTATTCAGACAGCCACCTGTGGTTCAGCCACGAGGGCGATGAGGTGCGGGTGGGAATCACCGAGCGCATCGCCGGGGCGCTCACCCTGGTCGAGGCGGTATTCCTGCCCCAGCCGTCCAGCCGCGTCACCGCGGGTCATGAGTTTGTCCAAATTGATTCCCAGAAAGCGGTATTCGAGATACCGGCACCGGTCGACCTCGACGTGGTGACCGTCAATGAGGACCTCACCGCCGACCCGCTGCTGGTCCGGCTCGAGCCCCGGGGGCGCGGGTGGCTGCTCACCGCCAGGCTGGCACCCGAGCACTGGGCCGGCCTGCTCGACCACGCCGCCTACGCCCAGGTGGTCGAGCGCGAAATCGGTACCTAAAGCAAGTGAGAACAGCGCCAGCCAGCCCGGCTGGCACGAGAGAGAAAGTGGGTGACATCCCATGACAGGGGTCGTGTTGCTTTACGTGGGGGTCGTCCTCATCGTGAACGGTATCTGGCTGGTCGGCCAGGCACGCGCTGCCGCCATAGCCAGCCGGACGCCGGCCATGGAGACGGCGGCCGTCGGGAGCACGGTCAGGAGCGGGGGAGGGGTATACGCCGGCGAGGCTGCCGCCGGGCAGGAACTCGGCGGTGAGAGAGTCGCTGTGCCGCCTGACAGGGGCG
>Ga0207678_10006889_pt1 | contig 10083 bp, 11 predicted proteins | sample KBSC63metaG_FD_184319 | JGI IMG/M metagenome (GOLD analysis project Ga0207678, IMG submission 184319) | Corn rhizosphere microbial communities from Kellogg Biological Station, Michigan, USA - KBS C6-3 metaG (SPAdes) (version 2) | ecosystem: Host-associated > Plants > Roots > Rhizosphere > Soil ...
CATCATGCGGGAACAGTTACTGCGAATGAACCTGGATCTCGTTTTCCGGCTGGCTGCGGCGCCGTGATTGCGCCGCAGCCAGCACCGCGTCTAGCCGGTTTCGGTCATCACTTGGTAGAGCATCGGCGAGCTGGGAAACTCCTCCCAACCCGGCTGGGTGACGACGCGCCGGAACTCATCGGTGCCGTGCGCGGCCCGGAAGTGCGCCTCCGACTCCCAGTTCGCGACGTTCACCCACCGGTACTGAGCGTCGGCGGAAACGGCCCGGTGCAGCCGCAGGGAAACGAACCCCGGCTGAGCGGTGAAGTACTTGGCTGTCCTGGCCCACAGCTCGTGGAATGCCTCGTCCCGGTCAGGGCGGACGGTAAAGCTGTTCATCAGCGTTACCGGCCCGGTGAGGACGTGATCGGATGCGGGTGCCACGCGGTCTTGTGCGGCGATGCGGTCCTGTGTCATGGGGTACTCCCTCCCATTCATTGCACTAGTGTGCAGTTACTGCATATGTGTATAGTCTGCTGTGCAGCAGATGTCAAGTGACACTCGTTGCTGGCCGCCGGCCCGCGCTATAACGTGAAGGCCGGTGGCGCGGTGCCACCACGTCGCCGGGGAGGCCGCATGCCGGCAGATCCGCCCATCGCGCCCGTGCTGCGCGCGTCCGACGCGGACCGCGACCGGGTCCTCGAGCTGCTGCGCGCCGCCGTCGCCGACGGCCGCCTCGACCGGGCCGAGTTCGACGAGAGAGTGGACGCGGCGCTGGCCGCGCGCACCATCGACGCGCTGACCCCGCTCACCATCGACCTGATCGCGGCGCCAGGCCCCGCTGGCGCGCTCACGCTGCCGCTCGCCGGGACGCCGGCCGAGCCTGCCGCCGAAGTGGTCACCATCAGGGAGAAGCACGGCGCGGTGCGCCGCGACGGCCGGTGGACGCTGCCGCACCGGCTGGCGCTGCGCACCGCGTGGTGCCACGTGCTGCTGGACCTGACCAGCGCGGCACGCAGCGGACCCGAGCTGATCATCGAGATGCGGGTGCGCGGCGGCGGCGTAGAGCTGGTCCTCGCGCCGGGCATGGTGGTAGACGCCAACGGGCTGTCGGCGCGGCACAGCCAGCTGGCGATCAGCACGGACGCGGGCGACGACACGCCGGAGACGCTGCACGTCCGCCTGGTAGGCCGGATGCGGCACGCCCGGATCAGCACCCGGTGGCAGGCGCCGCGCCGGTGATACGCGCCGCTTTACCCGAAGGCGCCGCCCTCGATGAGGATGAGCAGGCCGATGGTGATCAGGACCACGGGCAGCAGGATGTGGCCCCACCGGCCGAGGAGCCTGGCGATGACCGGGCGGGTGGCGACGAACCGCCCTGCGGCGCACCAGACGCCGACCAGGACCAGGAAGACCACGCAGCACACGATCGTGCCGCTGGTGCCGACGTTGGTGAAGACGGGTACGTAGACGCCGATGTTGTCGCCGCCGTTGGCAAAGGTGGTGGCGGAGACCTTGAGGATCGTCGGGCCGCCCGGGCCGGATTCGGCCTGACCGCCGCGGTCACCGGGCTTGCGGTTCCGCCAGAGTTTCCAGGCGTCCCGCAGGCCGAGGGCGATCGGGAGCAGGCCGAGGTAGGGCAGGGCTTCCTTGGGCAGGAACCTGGCACCCAAGGTGACGGCGATGGCCACGGCGAGGATCGCGGTGAAGGCCAGGTACTGGCCGGCTATCACCCGCCGGGCCGAGCCGCGCTGCCCGGCGCCCTGGGCGAAAAACAGCGACAAAATGACGATGTCGTCGAGGTTGGTGACGGCGAACAGCCCGGCCGCTTCCGCGATGACGCCTGCGGTCATGGGTTGGTCATGGGTGCACAGCCTTCACGTACGGAGCACGGCTCAACTACTGGGCGGGGCGGTGCCGGCGCCGGCCGGCGGCCGTTGCCGGCCACGCTGGACCGCGCTCAGCAGGACCCTGACTCCGAGGCCGAGGACGACCAGATCAGCGAGCATCTGCCCGGTCACGACCAGCCGCGCCACCTCGGTCTTGGCGGTGATGTCGCCGAACCCGACCGTGGCGAACACGGTGACCGTGAAGTAGATCGCGTCAGTGCGGCTCAGCGGCTGGCTGAAGTTTCCGGCCGAAATCGTCGCCAGCACGACATAGGTCGCCGCGAACAGCAGCAGGAAAAACGGAATGCTGGTGGCCAGGGCCTCGACTCCGCGCAGCAGCGGGAACGCTGACCGGATGATCGAGCGGACCTGATAGGTCACCAGGCCGATGAGGGCCACCAGCCCGATGGTCAGCAGCGTGACGGCGACCGCGGTCGAGGAGCGATCCAGGGGCAGCAGGTAATAGATGACTACCAGCACGGCGCTTGATCCCGCCGCCCGCAGCATGGATCGCACGATTCTGCGGACCGGGGGCCTGGCCGCCTGCCCGGCGTCAGGCCCCGGGCCTGGGCTCTCAGTCATGAGGAAAGGCTAACGGCCACGCCCTACTCGTGCCCCGCGGCTTGCCGGGATGGATCAAAGCTCACGTAGACAATGATCCGGTCACGGACCGCGCTGACCGGGCGGGAGGGGCCCAGGTCGCCGAGGTCGCGGTGCCGCAGTCCGATCAGGCCGGCTGCGCTGATCGTCAGCGCGACCGCGCAGAGCCAGAGCAGCGACGCCGCCGACACGGTTCCGCCGGGCAGCTTGGGGACCTGGGTGAACGGCGAGATGTCCATCATCCAGGCGGGCCACTGCAGCGGCAGGCCGAACACCCCGATGACCCCGACCAGGGCCACCGCCGTCCACGCCAGTGCGATGGACTCCCAGGGCAGCAGCCCGAACAGCAAGACGGCCACCGCCGCTACCACCATTGTCGCGGGCAGCCGGGCCAACGCGGCGCCGAGCAGCCTCGGCACCTGGGTGCTCACGGACCCGGTGAGAACGCCGTAGCCCAGACCGGCCGACAGCCCGGCCGTCGCAAGGAGCAGGCACGCACCGCCTACCGCGACCGAGATATGGCTGAGCGCCCACCGGATCCGCCCTGTTGCCGCGCTCAGGACGGGCTCGGCCAGGTTCCCCGTCTCTTCGGTCCGCAGCCGGAGTACCGCAGATGTCGAGTACACGGCGGCGGCAAGCCCAGCGATCAGCATGAGGGCGGATAGGTAGGCGTCGGTGACGGTGGTCTGGTAGCCGACCCTGAGGAGATACTGTCTCAGCACGGTGCTGCCGCCGATAATCGAGCCGACCCCGTTGGCGCCCGCGCCGAGCGCGGCAAAGGCGAAGACGAACGCGGCCAGCCAGGCGGCTAGTACAGGCCGCTGCAGCCGCCACGCCAGGCCGAATGGACCATGCAGGAGTCCAGAGGCGGTCGCCCGTCCCGGTCGGTCTGGCAGCAGTCCCGCGCTGTGGTCACGCCAGGAGGCGAGCAGGAACGCCGCCGCCACCAAGACGGCGGTTGCCGCCAGCGGCAGGGTGAGCACCCACCAGCGCTCGCCGGCTGATCCGAACGCGCGGGTGAGTTCCACCCAGCCGAGCGGCGAAGCCCAGGACAGCCACGACCCGCGGGCAGGAGCGGTATCGCCGACCGCGCGCAGTACGAAGGCGGCGCCGAGCGCGGCGATCGCGATGCCGCGGGCGCCGCGCGCGGTGACCGCCAGCTGGGCACCGATGGCGGCCACGCCGCCGAACACCAGCCCGCACCCGCTGATGGACAGCGCTAGTGCGGCCGAGCCCGCCAACGGCATTTTCAGCACGAGTAGCCAGAGGCAGGTCAGCATCGCTATCGCCACGTTGGCCGCCGCGGCCGCCAGGAGCGCCGCAGTGAGCGGCGCCTGCCGGCCCACCACGGCCGAGCCGACCAGCTCAAGCCGCCCGGCCTCCTCATCGCCCCGAGTGTGCCTGACCACGATGAAGATCGTCAGCAGGACCGCGAAGGCCGCCCCCCACACGCTCCACCGCGCGGCCAGGAAGGCGCCGACCGAGGTGCCGTTCAGCCGGCCCAGGAGGAATCGCAGTGCCGGGTTCGCGCTGGCCCTTGTGGCCACCGCGAGCCGGCCGGCGGCGGTCGGGTACAGCACCTTGAGATCGCGGGCGGTGATGGCCAGCAGCGCAGCGACGCCAACGACGCAGGTGGGCAGCACGGCGCCATCGCGGCGGAACGCGAGCCTGCTGAGCTGCCCGGTGCCAGCGAAGCCGGTCATCGCGGGCGCCCGGCCGGGGACCGCTCCGGTGAATAGTGACGGAGGAAGAGTTCCTCAAGGGTCGGTGGCCGGCAGGTCAAAGACCGGATGCCGGCCTGGTGCAGGCGGCCGACCACCTCATCCAGGGCGGCGTTATCCACCCGGCAGCGCACTACCGTTCCGGTGACAGCCAGCTCATGCACGCCCGGCATCCCGTCGAGCGCGGCCGGCGCCCTGAGCTCGGCCTCAACCGAGACCGTGGTCAGGTGCCGCATGTCGGCGAGCGTGCCGGTCTCCACCGTCTTGCCATGGCGGATGATCGTCACCCGGTCCGACAGCGCCTCGGCTTCGGACAGGATGTGACTTGAGAGCAAGATCGTCCGGCCGTTCCGCCGCTCGTCGTTGACGCAATCGCGGAAAGTGGCCTCCATCAGCGGATCCAGGCCCGCCGTCGGCTCATCGAGCAGCAGCAATTCCGCGTCGCTGGCGAGCGCCGCCAGCAGCGCGACCTTCTGCCGGTTGCCTCGGGAGTAGGCGCGAGCCCGCTTGGAGGTGTCGAGGTCGAACCGTTCGGTCAGCGCCTTCAGGCGGCTGGCGTTGATACCGCCGCGCAGCCGGCCGAGCAGATCGATGATCTCCCCGCCCGTCAGGTTCGGCCACAACGTCACATCGCCCGGGACGTAGGCGAGCCGCTGGTGCAGCTCGACCGCGTCGCGCCACGGATCGCCGCCGAGCAGGCTGACCTCGCCGCCGTCCTTACGTAGCAGGCCCAGCAGGATGCGGATGGTGGTGGTCTTGCCCGCGCCGTTAGGTCCGAGGAAGGCATGGACCTCGCCCACGCCGACCTCAAGATCGAGACCGTCGAGCGCCCGGACGCTGCCATATCGCTTGGTCAGCCCGGCCGCGCGCAACGCCACCTCGCTCATGGGACTGGGTGGCTGCCGGGCCGGGTGGCGATGTGGAACATGTCCGCTATCTCGCGGGCATGGTGGGCGACGTCGAGGGCCGGGTCCCGGGCGAGCTGGGCTGGCACCGCGTTGATGGCGGCGCGGATCGCCATCGCCATGACATGCGGGTCGAAGCCGGCCCGGAACTCGCCGGTGCCCTGGAAGTAGGCGAGCAGTTGCTCGAGCGCGGCCACCCCGGCGTCCTGGACCGAGACGTCGTAGAGCCGGCTGCCGTCGGCGGCGCGGGCGTTGAGCGCGATCTCGAAGATCGCGACCATATGGTTGCGGTTCTCGCCCATGAAGGCCAGGTTGGACTCGATGTAGGCCCGCAGCTTGCCGGCGCCGGTCGGCTCGGCATCGATCTGGGGCTCCATGTACGCCACGCCCCTGGCCACCACCTCAGCGACCAGCTCTCTCATGAGCTCGTCCTTCCCGCCGAAGTGGTAGATGATCACGCCCTTGCTGGTGCCCGCGGTCTCGGCGATACGGGCCAGCGAGGCCTGCCCGTACCCCAGCTCGGCGATGGTGTCGATGGCGGCCGCCACGATCTGCGCGCGGCGCGCGGTCTCGGTGAAGGTCCGGGTGGACTCTTGACCGATCGGACTGCTTTCTGACCGCATGGTCAGAAATTAACACGATCGGTCAGCACGGTCAATCTATTCATGCCCGGCTAATCGCGGTCTGGCAGCAGCGCTACTTGCCAGTCGTCTCGGTACACCAGCACCGCGTGGTCATTGTCGGGGCCGGTTTCGCCGCCTTCAACGCCGCGCGGGAGCTGTCCAGGCTGGTCGGCATGACGACCGAGATCGCGGTCATCAACTCGACTGACTACTTCTTGTACGTTCCGCTGATGCCCCAGGTGACCGGATGCGGGTCCTGACCGACTGGATCCTGAACGGGATCACGTCCCCCCGAAGCGACGTCGGTGAGCGTAATCAGCGCCGAGTCCGTTCCGCTCGACGTAGACAGACCGCGAGCCTAAACGAGAACCAGTGAGTCGACGAGGCGCGTCTTGGTTCCTTCAGCGGCGTTGTCCGGCGGTCGTGCCGAGCTTGTCCGTTTCCGGGGAGGGTTCGGTCTTGGGCAGCATCACGGCTGCTCCCAGGCCGAGCAGGCCGATGATCGCCAGGACGATCATGGCAATCCCGTAGGACCGGTTGGCGTCGGCCAGACCGGCGACCAGGATGGTGCCCGCGATCGCGGTGCCGATGGATGACCCGAGGTTGGAGATGCTGCGGGACAGGCCGGAGATTTCTCCCTGGAGGTTCTCCGGGAAGGCGGATTGCACCACGTTGACCGATGGGGTGAGCATCACGCCGACGCCGATGCCGATCAGGAACAGCCCGGGGGCAAAGTACCAGGCGCTGGGGTGGCCCTTCACCTGGACCAGCAGCACGATGATGCCAACGATCGTGATCACGAATCCGACCATGATCAGTGTCCGCTGCTGGAATCGCTTGACCAGGCGGCCAGCGGCCAGCGAGGACAGCAAGATGCCCACGGTGGCGGCGGTGAAGATCACGCCGGTCTGGATCGCGTTGTAGTGCCGCACTGTCTGCAAGTAGACGGACACGACAAATGACGTGCCCAGCAGCACCGCCCACTGCACGTTCTGGGTGACCAGGGCCAGGTTCGAGGTGCGGTTGCGGAACAGGCCGGTGGACAGCAGCGCCTCCTTCCCGGCCCGCTCGCGGCGGCGGATCCAGGCGAAGAACCCGGCCAGGATCAGCGCTCCCACCACGAGCAGGACCGCCATCAGGACCAGGTTCTGATCGGCGGCCAAGATCCCCCCGACCAAGACCACCAGGCCGACGGCGGACAGCACCGCCCCGACGATGTCAAAGGGACGGGCCGGGTCGGCGGGCACCGGGTCGACGAGGCCGCGACCGAGCACCATGATGACCACGATGACGAGAGCCTGGAAGACGAAGGCGGCCCGCCAGCTGATAGCGGTGGTGATCAGGCCGCCGATCAGCGGCCCGGTGGCGGCGCCGATGCCGCCCATGCCGCTGATCAGCCCGAACGCCCGCGCACGGGATTTGATGTCGCGGAACAGTATGGTGGTGAGGATGTAGACGGGCGGGATCAGCAGGGCGGTGCCGACGCCCTCGAAGATGGAGTTGCCCAAGATCAGCACGCCGAGCCCGGGTGCGGCGGCGCTGAGGATGGCGCCGACCCCGTAGACGAGCAGCCCGAGCTGGAACAGCCGTTTGCGGCCATAGCGGTCGGTCAGCTTGCCGCACGGGATCATCAGCGCGGCCATCACCAGCAGGAACAAGGTGATGCAGACCTGGACGCCCTGGACGTCGGTGTGCAGGTCGTGGCTGATGTCGTTGATCATGACGTTCATGTTCGAGCCCGCGAAACTGCAGATGAACTGGGCCAGTGCCAGCGGCACCAGCATCTTCCGCAACGACGAAGCCGGGATCTCTCGGGCGGCACCGCTGGTCATGCCCATGCGTTCGTCCCTCCTACCCCGCGAGTCCGCGCGCACGGCCATGATTACGGGACGGCTACGACTAACACCGTGGTGCGGATCCTACCGGGCCGCATCACCCGCCGCGAGTGAGACCCGGCCGCTCCGCAGAAACGCGACCCGGCCGCGGTTCGCATGCCGCCGCCGTTCCCTATCGGACTGACTCGGACCGACCCGAGCGGCGTTAGTGCAGGTGAACCAGGACCAGGTCCTTCAGCAAGATCATCACCAGCCCCAGTCCCGTGGCCACCGAGGTGACACCGGCAAGCTTCCAGCCCCGGAACTGGGCGGCCCGGCCAGCCAGCCATCCGTGGATCGTCAGCAGCACCATCGCCACCACCAGCCCGGCGTTGGCAGCCGTCAGCGCGGAGGCCCCGGCCACCGTGGCCAGCACCACCGCCAGCAGCGGCGCGTAGGAGGCGCTGACCATCGGCCAGGTCGAGACCAGCGAAGCCCTGATATAGGCCCGGCTGGGCAGGCGGCCGCCCGCAGTGTGCTCGCCGAGAACCTCGGCGTACTCCTCGGCGATCCAGTACACCACCAGCGTGACCACAACCGAGATCACCAGCACAACCGTGGACACGTGACCCCCGGCAGTGTCAAGGATCGCCGCGGTGACGATGGCGCCGTATATCCCGGCGGCCCGGCGCCGTCCCAGGTTCTCGACCGCAAGTCCGGATTCGGTTCCGTCACCGGCCGCGATGCTTGCCATGATTGGTTCTTCCTCCCGGTACGCCTTGCTGGCGCCGATCATATTGCGCCAACATGTCGCGCAAATGAATGCCCGCGACCGGGACAATCGGCCGACGAGGAACACGGCGGCGGGCGACGCCGGACTTGCGTGCCGGACAGGTCATTAGGATCCAGCGGTCCCGCTGCGGTAGGACGGCGCGCGGCTGTGGGCACGCGGGGTGTCAAGGTCGAGGGAGGCGGGGTGGATGCCAGCGCCTTCACCGGCTGGCGATGATGTGCTGCACGGGACTTTGATGCCTCGCTTGAGCAGCCAGGCGTTCGCCGGCACGCGCCCGTAATGCGTAGGCCAAGCCCTCAGGGGGCAGCCACGTGCTCTGTTCTGTCGCAATCAGGATGGTTCTTTAGCCATGGGTAGTGTCGCCAAGCGGAGGATGCAACGAGCCCTTTCATCCTGATCTAGGGGAAGCTCGGCGTATGACGACCGCGGCCTGCTTTTATGCCACCATGACCCTTGGCTAATTGCACGCTAATTTCACGACGACCTGCCGCTAACCTGTCACCTGAGGCCTCACACGTCGCCGCTGTCCAGCGGCCCCTGGAATTCACCCCTACGACCGCCGCACCATGCAGGGATGGCCCCTACCCTGGCCACCTCATAACTGCAGGCACAGCCCCTTGAGGAGTGCCCATATGGGCCCGGTCGGGCAGGTGAGCGGTACAGCAGGCTGCGGGTGGGGGTGTGAGGCTGACTTAATCCCCACCCATAGCATGATGACGAACAGGACCAGGATGATCGATGCAACCCCAATCCCCCGATTCACTGGCTTCATGGGCCGCTTCGGCAGGCGTTGCGCGAGCAGGTAAACGAGGCCCCCAATGGGGCTGCTGTCGTCTCCTTGACCACCTAGTCGACACCGACTCCATGGCCCAGCTCATCTCCATGGCCGACGATCCCGACCCTCGGGTCAGGACCGCCGCTTTCCACGCCCTGGCCTGCGCCCGGTGCAAAGGCGACACCTCCGCACCGGGCGCAGGCCAGGTCCTCGAACCCGCGTTGCAGCACATGGCCACCGACCCGGACGCGCACGTGCGCGCGATGGCCGCCGAGCTAGTCGGCAAGTTCGTCCATACCGATGGCCGGGCTGTCACCGCCCTGGAGACGGCCCGCGCCCAGGATCCGAGCCCGACCGTACGGAAGAAGGCAGGCTGGTTCACCCCCGGCGGCACCATCTACAAACGAACCGTCCCACGCGTGCCCAGGTTATTCCGCGACCATGTGGTCGGAAATTAGGGGTACATGCACGTGATCATGTCTGTGTGCTTGGTTCAGGTATCGATTCGCCGCGATGGCTGCGGGCTGCGGTGAGGATGAGCTCGATGACCGTGTCGAGGGGGATCGCGGTGGAGTCGATCACCATGTGGTACAACGATGCGTCGGCTGGGTCGACGCGGTACAGGCGCCGAACGTAGGCGGCGCGCGCCTTGTCGGCCGCCTGCATGCGAGCGCTGGCTTGCTCTTGGCTAATGCCCTCGACCGTGGCGCCCTGGATGATCCGGCGGGCCGGCGGCCCGTCTAGCCGGACGTGAAAGCCGCGGTCCCTGCCGAGTACCACCGCAGCGGCCCGGCCGAGGATCACGCCCCCGCCGTCGGCTACCAGGCCGTGGATCCCATCCTCGGCGCTGCACCGCAGGTCCTCGTCCAGGTGATGGACGGAAAGGGGTGACTGGGTGGGCCCGACCGGCATCGAGTGCGTGAAAGACGCGAGCAGCCGGTGGACCGGCGTGATCTTCGCCTCCTCCGCTACCAGCCGCTCATG